>Ga0302326_10009891_pt1 | contig 20722 bp, 20 predicted proteins | sample Palsa_T0_3_FD_202264 | JGI IMG/M metagenome (GOLD analysis project Ga0302326, IMG submission 202264) | Peat permafrost microbial communities from Stordalen Mire near Abisko, Sweden - Palsa_T0_3 | ecosystem: Environmental > Terrestrial > Soil > Palsa > Peat permafrost | place: Sweden: Abisko...
TTACTCCGGCGGGCCGTTTGCTTTCTACGAGTGCGATTTTCAGTACGGGACATTAGCCCCAACTGGACCAGCCCAGAGAGCCATTGAATTGCACCTGTTTTTTCAGGAGAACGCTGAGGCCGTGAATTGGCCCGGATAGACGACTTTGCCATATACTACCCAACGCGGACGAGGGGCACCTTTCTAACGTAGTACCCCGAAGGTTTAATTACCGTCTCTCCTATCGGTTCCTCGTCAACACGATATTTAAGACAGCACCCGTATCATTCAATGACTACACCCAATAAATGTCAGAAGTAAAATCCACCATGAAGACTCCCCCCGAAACCGCTCGCGCCGCGCACCATCGGCTGCGCCGCATCGAAGGGCGCCACAACCCACTCGTGAAGCGACTGCGCCAAGCCTTTTCACGCGCCGAGCTCACCGAAAGCGGAGACTGCGCCATCGAGGGTTTGCGCATTCTGGAAGAAGCGATCCGCAGCGGCTTGCGCTTCAGCGCGGTGTTCTTTCGTGAGTCCGGGCAAGACCGGGCTGAGCGCCTGCTGCCTCAGATTGGGGCGCAGGTCGAAACCCTGCTCCTTCCTGACAAGTTATTCGACAGCCTGGTGCCGAGTGAATCGCCTCAGGCCGTGGCCGCGCTCGTGCGCCTGAAGGAATTTTCGCTCGACGACATTTTGGAGCGGCTGCAGGTCGGCCCCATCGTTGTTCTCGCCGGATTGCAGGACCCCGGCAATCTAGGCACGATTCTGCGCTCATCTGAGGCGTTTGGCAGCGCCGGGGTGGTTCTAGGCGAGGGCACAGTAAGCCCGTTCAACTCGAAGGTTGTGCGGGCCTCGGCGGGATCGGTGTTTCGCCTGCCGGTGATTCATGGACATGGGAGGTCACACACAGCGAAACTCGAGGAAGTGTCGGAGAAGCTGCGGGCGCAACACGTCCGCCTGATCGCGACTTCCTCGCACAAGGGCACGCCGCTCCATCAAGCAGAGCTGACGGGCCCGGCCGCAATCTTCTTCGGCAATGAGGGCGCCGGGCTGTCACGGGAAGTGATGGCCGGAATGGACGAGACGATTGCTATTCCGCACACCCAGCAGGTGGAATCCCTCAACGCCGGGGTGGCGGCGAGCATCGTATTGTACGAAGCGGCGAGGCAGAGGAAAAACGCACTTAGCTCTTAGCCTTTGGCTTTTAGCTAAAGGCCAAAAGCTAAGGGCTAAGAGCTTGTTCTTATGGGACTTTTTCAACCTACTCCGAACGTCGATGCCGCGACCGACCGCACGCGACCGCTGGCGGACCGCATGCGTCCGCGCACGCTGGAAGAATACGCAGGCCAGGAACATCTGATTGGTCCAGGCAAGCCGCTGCGCACGCACATCGAACGCGACGATACCGGTTCGCTCATCTTCTGGGGACCGCCGGGCACGGGCAAAACCACGCTCGCGAAGATTATCGCGAAGATGACCAAGGCAGAGTTCATCGAATTCTCCGCCGTACTGGCCGGGATCAAAGAGATCAAGCAGGTCATGGCTGACGCCGAACGCGCCCGCCAGTACGGTACCCGCACCATTGTCTTCATTGATGAGATTCATCGCTTCAACAAAGCCCAGCAGGACGCCTTCCTTCCCCACGTGGAAAAAGGAAATATCCGGCTGATTGGCGCCACCACGGAAAATCCGTCATTCGAGATTAACGCCGCATTGCTTTCGCGCTGCCGCGTCTACGTGTTGAAGCCGCTAACGGAAGAGCAAATCGTACAACTGATGAGGCGCGCTCTCACCGATGACGAACGCGGCCTGGGCGCGATGAACGTGCATGCCTCCGACGACGTCCTGAAGAAAATCGCGAGCTACACCAGCGGCGACGCGCGCAGCGCCTACAACGTGCTGGAAGTCGCGGCCGGACTGGCCCAGCAATCGGAAAAGCAGCCAGCGGAAATCACGGATGAGATCATCCGCGACGCGCTGCAGAAGCGCACCCTGCTCTATGACAAGGCCGGGGAGCAACATTATAACCTGATCTCGGCGCTGCATAAGTCGGTGCGCAACAGCGATCCCGACGCCGCGCTGTACTGGCTGGGACGGATGATTGAAGCCGGCGAAGACCCGCTCTATATTGCGCGTCGCGTGGTGCGCATGGCGGTGGAAGACATTGGACTTGCTGATCCCAACGCGCTCTCGTTGTGCATGGCGGCGCGCGATGCGGTGGATTTCATCGGCATGCCCGAGGGCAATCTCGCTCTGGCGCAAGCCGTCGTCTATCTGAGCGTAGCCCCCAAGTCAAATGCGCTTTACACGGCTTACGGCGACGTGCAGCATGACATTGAACAGACCGCTGCCGAGCCCGTCCCGCTGCACCTGCGCAACGCGCCTACTGGATTGATGAAAGAACTGGGCTACGGCAAGGATTATCAATACGCGCACGATGTCGAAGGCAAGGTTGCCAACATGCCGTGCCTGCCGGAGAACTTACGGGACCGCGTCTACTACCGGCCAACCAATGAGGGCATCGAAAAGCGCATCCGCGAGCGGATGGAGGAGATCAGGAAACTGCGCTCGCCAGGGCGGAGTTAAGCCGGACAATTTACCCGAATCGTTCCCTGTGTTCCTTCAGAATGCAGCGGTCCATCACCACGAAGATGCCTGCCTGGCGCGCCTTTTCAGCCGCTTGCCCGTGAATCACGTCTTCCTGCATCCAGACTGCCTTAATTTTCAATTGAATGGCCTGGTCCACGATTTCTTCCACGAACTCTGGCCGCCGGAAAATGTTCACGATGTCGATCTTCTGTGGAACATCGAGCAGCGAAGCGTAAGCTTTCTCACCCAGGGAGGACTCGATCCGCGGATTCACTGGAATGATGCGGTATCCCTCACTCTGCATATAGGCCGAGACGCCGAAGCTGGGACGCAGTGGATTTTCAGAGAGCCCGACTACGGCAATGGTTCTTGCGCGTTTCAGCAGTTCGCTAATCGCGTCCCCTTGCGAAAAAGAAACCATGCCTTCCATTTCTTATTTCTGTCCTATTTCTTGTTCGCCGAGTCCAGCTTCTGCTTATACATTTTTGAAGCCAACTTGCGGACGGTCTCCGAGACCTCCTTGTTGGCAGAAATGTTTTTGAGGTCCTGAGTCTGCAGATGCTTCATCAGCCCTAATCCGAGATCAAGAGGCGTGCGCGGGTTTGATACCAGATTCCGCACCACAATGTAATTCTTCATGAAACGCCGCTTCAATGGAATCTGCCGCAGCACCGCTTCCAGCACGTTTTTCTGCAGGGCAAACTTTTCGACTTCTCCGTCGGAAAGTTTGGGCGCCTCAAGTACCGCCAACGCTACCACTTTGGTACCATCGCGAATCAGAAGCGACCGCTCCTCCTTGTTGCCCTTTAGCGCAAGCTGGATACGGCCCTTGATGTCGAGGCGGTTAATCTTCTGTACGGCGTTGTCACGGTGGGCGGGCTGAGCGTCGGCAGGTTTGGCGCGCGCTACTGCGGCCGCGCCGGCAGCCTCGGCGGCAACTATTTCGGCACTCCCCGCGATCTCCGACATCGCCTTGTTCTCCGACACAGGGAAGTAGTCGGATCCGAGCAGGTCCACGATTCCGCCGACTGGCTGGAATGGCTTATCCTGAGCCGTCGCAATCTCCGCGGCGTTCTCGGCAAGGTAAGCAGACACCGTTTCGTCTGGGACGTCTCCCTCTTCGCCAGCCGCGACTGAAGATGCGTCGGCGGCAAGTGCGGCCTGAGGGGCGATGGCCTTGTCGGCCACAGGCGCGCTGCCCGAAACTGCCTCAGCATCCCCGGAACTTGGTGGCGGCGGGCTGGTGTTCAGCAAATTGGTGATGGCGGACGACTGATCCGTCTTCAAATAGGGATTGGATCGCAGAGTTTTCAAAACTTCCGGGGAAGCCCGCACCCGCGGACTTGCCATCATGGTCGCAATCGCTTCCGGAGACGCCGAAATAGCGAACTTCGCCAACTGATCATCCGGGACCGATGGATTCGCCAACAAAGCCGGCAGCAGCCTGGGACGAAGGTTATCGGGAGCGACCATGTAGTCAAGCACTTCTCGCGCAGTCTTCGGGTCGGAGGCCGCTGCCAGCGAAGCCTTTTCGTCCCATCCCGCCAAAGTTATGCGGGCAAGATCGCCAAAGACTTTATTGTGCCTCGCGAGGTAAACCAGGATTTCAATGGCTTCCTCGGGCGGCACCGACAGCGCACCCTTGGCCGCGAACTGCATCATGTTCGACGGCAACTTCGAGGCACGAATCAGATCGATCGTGCGCGGCATAGTTTCACCTCCCAGCACTACGCGAAAAAGAACTACGAGAAAGAGACCGGCGCGGACGGCTCATTTTCGCTCTTGCTTCGAGCTCTCGCACCGCGAGTTCGAACTCTCGCACCAACCGATTCGGCTTGCGCCGAAGAAATTCCTGCAACAAAGCCCGATAGTACCAAAGAGTGCCCTCGCGGCCGCCATTGAAACGTGCCCAGATCGACTCTCCAACTTCGCGGTAGTCGGAAAGAATCGAGCGCACATTGTTCAGCTTGTCGGCGGCGGAAATCAGCCTGGTCTCGGCATCCGCAGTCTGCAGATGCCGGAGATACGTTTCCTTGCGTTCGCGCCACGGGGGCTTGGGATCGGTGTCTGAATCAGTGCAACCGTGCACAATTTTCGCCACGCGGCTCCCAAACTTCCGCCGGACTTCTTTCAACATAGGCGCACCGCCACAATCTTCCACCACATCGTGCAATAACGCGGCGATCGCCATATCCTCATCCCCACCGAACTCCAGCACCAGCGACGCAACTCCCATCAGGTGCGCCAGGTAAGGAGTAGTGGAGGCTTTGCGGGTCTGGCCGGCATGCTTCTCTGCCGCAAAATCAAACGCTCGCAGGAAACGCGGACCGAGTTTCACCGCAGCCTTGGATTTTGCCCGCGATGCATTTCTCGGCTGCGCCTGCATCCTTACTTCTCCTGTTTCTCCCCCCGCCGCGCCAGCAGATAAGCCCGGATGAACGGCTGCAAGTCGCCGTCGAGCACGCGATCTACGTCGCCAACTTCAGTTTTCGTGCGGTGATCCTTAATCATGCGGTAAGGCTGCAGAACATACGAGCGAATCTGCGATCCGAAATCGTTGTCCAGTTTTGAGTCTTCAATTTTCTTCGAGGCCGCGCGTTTCTTCTCCATCTCGAATTCGTATAGCTTGGAGCGCAGCATGCTCATGGCGCGTTCGCGATTCTTGTGCTGCGAGCGTTCATTCTGGCAACTGGCGACCAGGCCGGTGGCGATGTGCGTGATGCGGACCGCAGAATCCGTGGTGTTGACGTGTTGTCCACCCTTGCCGCTCGAACGGTAGGTGTCGGTACGAATGTCTTCAGGCTTGATGACCACTTCAATGCTGTCATCGATTTCCGGAGAAACAAAGACGCTGGCAAAGGAGGTGTGCCGCCGCTTGGCCTGGTCGAAGGGAGATATCCGCACCAGGCGGTGCACGCCGATTTCGCTGCTCAGCAAGCCGAAGGCGTAGTCGCCATTCACGGCGAATGTAGCCGATTTCAGCCCCGCCTCTTCGCCCGGCTGGTAGTCGTAGAGAACTGTCTCAAATCCCTGGCGCTCGGCCCAGCGCAGATACATGCGCAGCAGCATATCGGCCCAGTCCTGCGATTCCGTTCCACCCGCCCCGGGATGAATGGTCACGATCGCGTTGAGCGCGTCGTTTTCTCCGGAGAGCAGCGTCTCAGTTTCAAGTTTGTCGACCAGTTCCCGGAGCGAATCGATCTCGCGGCGCAACTCGGCGTCGACGTTTTCGCCTTCCTTCGCGAGTTCGAAATATGCGGCAATATCGTCGCCGCGGCGGCCCAGGTCGGCGTCGGTCGCCAGCAAATGCTCCAGGCGCTTCTTCTCGCGCATCACTTGCTGCGAGCGCTTTGCATTCGACCACAGATTGGGCTCGGCAGCCTGCTTTTCGATTTCGGCTAGTTGCGGACGGAGCTTGTCCGCGTCAAAGATACTCCCGGAGTTCGCGCACCTTTTTGTTGAGTGATCCGTATTCCTGTTCGAACTCTTGATTCATGAGGATGTTTCTGCTTTCCTTCCAAGTACGAAGCGCGTGAGCAGCGCCCCTGCTGAAATTATCGCACACAGCCACGCGAACCAGTCGCCGTGGCGTGTGTAGAAGGTGGTTACGGAAGTGAGGGCATACGGCGCAGCCAGCGCGTCGCGTTCTTTGCGCGGCAGTCGCGCTACGACTCGTCCGTAGGGATCAATCGAGGCAGTCACGCCCGTATTCGTCGCACTCAAGAGCCAGCGGTCGTTTTCGATGGCGCGCATGCGCGTCTGATTCAAGTGTTGAGCGTAGGCGCCGCTGTCGCCATACCAGCCGTCGTTCGATAGATTCACCAGCACCTGCGCGCCCTGGTCGGCAAACTGCCGCACTTCGCCGGGGAACACCGATTCATAGCAGATGAAAACTCCCAGCCGCGTGCTTCCGGCGCGCAGCGGCGCTCGCGACGGTCCCACCTTAAACTCTCCCACCTCTTTGGTCAGCCCTCCGGCAAAAGCAAACAGCCGCGGAAACGGCAGATATTCTCCGAAGGGTACGAGGTGCACCTTGTCGTAACGCGCAGCCCACTCGCCGGACGGACTGATGAGCGCGGCCGAATTGAACACCTGCGAGTGCGACGTTCCGCTCTGCGAGGCTGGCGTGCTCCCGATCGCGCCCGTCACCACCCAGGTATGCGTATCGCGTGCCATCTTGCTGACCGGGTCGCGAAATAGCGGATCGCTAGTGAAAAAGGGCGCAGGGGATTCGGGCCAGACGATCAGATCCTCTTTGCCCTGAGGGAACCCCGGCGCGGCGGATGCGGAGGAAGGTGACCCGCCGGCGGCGTGCTCGCTGAGATCAGTCAGTTGATGAAGCGTGCTTTCGAACGTATCGCGCGTCCAGTTTGCGTCGACCGGAAGGTTCTCCTGCACCAGCAGCGCTGAATGATCCGTCGGCAGGTCCGGAGCATCGACCAGGCTGCCGGCCTGAAGCACCGCAGCTGCCGCCAATGACGCGATCAACAACGCGTTTCGTTTTTTTCTCGGCACCAGAAATGCCGACGCAACCGCAACATTGACCAGCATGATCTCGAAGGAAACTCCGTAAACCCCGGTCCAGGTGGTGATGCGGCTCAGCGAAATGTTATCGACCTGCGCCGTCCCCAGCAGATTCCACGGAAAGCCGGTGACGCCGTTTCGCGCCAGCTCGACCGCGACCCACAGAAACGGAGCCGTCGCCAGAGCGAGCCTATTGTCTCGTCCCGGTCCAACCGACAAACTCAGGAGCAGGCCGAACAGGCCGTGATAAAGCCCCAGATAGAGACAAAAGAGAAAGAGAGCCAGGAGCGCGAGCGGCGCGCTCAGGCCCCCATATTGATGCATCGTGTCGTAAATCCAATAGCACGTGCCCGCATACCAGAGGATTCCTGAAACATATGCCAGCAGAAAGGCCTGCCCCGGAGTAGCCGCCTGAAGGTTGGCGGCGCCGTCGATCTCCAGTATTCCAGCCGGTCGCGCGCGCAACAAGGCGACGACGAGCGGGGCGAATGCTATCCACGAGAGAATGTAAAATCCGGGCAGGGGAAAAATTAGGACTTGCAAAAACGAGGACAGACCAACCAACAGCCAGGCGCTGGGATGAATTTGCCGCACGTGGAAGAATAACAAAAGAAGTTCTCAGTTCTCGGTTCTCAGTTCTCGGCAGCCCTTTCACCGAGATGACTCCGAACGAACTCGACTACCTCGGGCGTCACATACGGCGGGGGCGCAATCCGAAATATGGGACGCCCAACCACAGGTTTCAAGGAAACGCCCTGCCACTCCGAACCGGTTTTCGAGCGCTCGTGGAGAATCACCGCGCTGGCACGATCCAGAAATTCCCGCGCCGAAGTCTTAAAGTCTTCCGTCCCGGGGTCGAGCACCGTAAGATACAAGTCCGGCCGCAAAAACTTCAACACACTGTTGGACTCCGCCATCACGTAGCGCGATGACTCGATCCGCTTTCGCAACGCCGGCATAGCTTGAGCAAGTTTGCCTTGCTCCGTGCGTACCCACAACGCCCGCGCCGCCCCGGCCACCAGAAAGCGGGAGGTGTCAGTCTCTCCGCTGCGATCTCGTTCCTCTGAAATCGCCCAGCTATGATCGGCTGTCGCGCAGTCGCATGGAGCTCCGTTGGCCGAGCAGACTCCATGTCCATACTGCGTAATCTTGACGGCAGTCCAATCGTATTCCCGCAGCGCGGAAATCAGTCCCGCAACCACGCTTGTTTTTCCTACGCTGCGCGAATGACCGCCAATCACAACAATCGCCATAAATGCCGGCTCCCGGTTTCCGACTCATTTCTTCGACAGCCGCGCGAGCGCCGCCAACTGTTTCAGATATTGACGCACCGGCTGCGCTGGAGTTCCCCAGAATGCAACGCCCTTCCCGCGCAGAACTTTGTTCGGCAACACGCCGCCCTGCCCGCCCAGCATCACTCCTTCTTCGATGCGCGCATGTTCGCCAATGCCGACCTGGCCTCCCAGCACGACGTTATTTTCAATCACAATGCTGCCGGAAAGTCCGGTCTGCGCCGCGATCACCACATTCTCGGCGAGCCGGCAGTTGTGGCCGATGTGGACTAGGTTGTCGATCTTCGTTCCTCGCCCGATGCGGGTTTCGTCGAGCGCTCCACGATCGATGGTTGTATTGGCTCCGATTTCCACATCGTCTTCGATCACAAGCCTGCCCACCTGCGGAAATTTCTCGTAGCGTCCGCTCTCAGGATCGCGCACGTATCCGAAGCCATCGCTGCCCAGAACTGCGCCCGCATGCACTATCACACGGTCGCCCAACGTGGTCCCGGCATAGATCGTCACATTCGGATAGATTTCGCACTCGCGCCCAATCTTCACCCCTCGTCCAACCACACAATTGGAGCCGATCCGAGTGTTCTCCCCGATCGCCGCGTGCCCGGTAATCACGGCATGCGCTTCCAGCACTGCACTCGCCGCGATACGCGCAGTGGACTCCACCACCGCAGTTGTATGAATGCGATCATTAGTCCCGTCGCGCTCCTCCTGACGCAGTAAACGTGCCGCGCGCGCGAAAGCCAGCTTGGGATGGTCGCTGATCAGCAGCGGTTTACCCGCGGAGCCCGCCGCGAACTCTCCTGCAATCACGCCGCCCGCCTTAGAGTGAATCGCCCGGGGGAGATGTTTTTGATCTTCCACAAATACCAGATCTTGCGGCGAAGCCGATGCGATGCTCGCCACGCCAGCGACCTCGACGCTGCCATCCCCTTCGAGACGGGCTCCAACTGCCTGGGCAATCTGTTGCAGTGAGCGCTTCATGGCTCCCACTCTATAGCAGAGCGCGGAGGTGACGAAAGTGCTGGTCCGAGAGCCCTGCTGACTAGTGGCGGCCGCTGGCCTAGAATTGGTCTATGGAGAAGAAAATCTTCTGGATGGTTTTCACAGTTCTCGGCCTGGCTGCGGATTTTCTTCTGCCGATCTGGTGGGGGCTCGCGGCGACCATTCCCATCCTTTTCTTTTCCTGGTGGGTAGCGTACCGCAGCGATTGGTTCTGAATTTAGCCGGGCGTCGATGCCTGGGCCATGGTGAAACTACCGGCCGCGTTGGTGCAGGGAGCAGCGCCAGTCAGCGTCCAGGTGCCGAAGATCGTAGTGCCGGGGAGAAGTTGGGTGTTGGTTCCACTCTCCGATCCGGTCACGGTTCCCGTGAGGGCAAGAGTATTGCCGTTGGCCGTTATTGTGTAGGAAAAAGTTCCCGTTACACTGTTGTTGTTTTGTTCGGTCAGGATCATCGACCCGCTCGGCGCTTCGGTAATCGGGAAGCATTGCCCGCTGGTAAGAAACTGAAAGTTCGAGATACTCAACGATCCATCGGCGTTCACCGTGAACTGAGTATTAAAGCTGAACCCGGAAGCGGCGCCGATTCCACCCAGCATCTGCGCCTGCCAAATGCCGCCCGCACCGGACTGAGCCGCTGTCGTGCTGTTGCAGCCGTTCAGCAACAGCACGAACAGCAACAAAATTACGACTTCCTTCATGAATTTCATTTGGTTTTGAGATCTGACCTTCAAGCCGGACGCAAGAGTTCCCCTGCAAGATTACAGAGATGCGGCCTGCCGGGTCAATGGATGTACCGGCCTTCAGCGACGGCGGCGTTGCAGCTGTAATTTGGTTGCTGGTTACGCTCCCCGCTTCCCCTTCAACTCCGCCAGCAACTGCTCGATGCGATCTTCCTTCTCCAGCGCGGCCAACCGGTCTTCCATGTTGTCGGAGGCAATCTCGGCCTTCGCCTGGCCCAGCGCTTCGGAATGCGCCACCTTGCGTTTCATGCGGTCAAAAGCTGCGGCCTTTGAGCCGTCGCCCATGGCGAGGCGCGCGTCGCTGGCCTTGCCTACGGCGCGAGCGCGGCGGTGCTGCGCGATCAGCAGATCGGCCTTGGCTTGCGCTTCGGTCAGCTTCTGCTCCAGTTGGCGCAGAGCGGACTTCAAATTCTCCACCTGCGCCTTCTGATCGGCCACCTGCTGAGTGAAGCTCTCGCTCATCTCGCGATAGCTTTCCACCCGCTGCAGCGAGGCGCGCGCCAGGTCGTCCTGTTTCTTATCGACCGACAGCTCCGCCTTGCGCATCCATTCGGCCACCTTCTCTTCGTTCTCTTTCTGCTTTTTCTCCAGCAGATGCTGGTCGGCGATGGCGATCGCGACCTGCGTTTTCACCTGCAGAAGCTGGTTCTGCATGTCGAGGATCACCTGCTTGATCATCTTCTCCGGCTCCTCAGCCTTATCGATCAGATCGTTGAGGTTGGCTCGGACCAATGTGGAAACACGCTCTAGTAATGCCATGGTGGACTCCTTTTGTGAACTTCTAATTCTGTAACTGCTTTGCAATTGCTTCGTGTGCCTGATCTTCGTGGAAACGGTGCACGGCGGCACATGCCGGGCATACTTTTTCAGCGCGCCGGAACGAAGCCCCAAGCCCCATCCCAATCGCAATCCCGATGCCCAGCCAGATCGCAACGTGCCCGGCCAGCACACCGGCAACTGCGCCCAGTGCCGCGCCCAGCGCAATGCCTAATCCCGTGTGTGTCGATTTGCTTGCCATAACTCACTCCAATGCCTCGCCTCGCTGCGCTCGGCGGGACGGGCGAGGCGCCCGTTCCCACACGAGCACCTTCACCTACGCTTTTGTTGCGTCCACCACCGGAGGCTTCGGCGCCTTGTCCCCGAGTTGCCGTACTTTCCCCAGCAGTTCTGAGAGCGGCATGCCCGAGAGCGTCTCGAACAATGCCGGCACCTGCGCCGCCATTCTGGCGATGTCGCCGGTAACTTTGTTCATGCCCGAAGCATCGCCGTTACCGGTGGAAACGATTGTGATCTTGTCGACGTTCGCCAGCGGACTGGCCAGCGCCTTCACAATCTCCGGCATGGTGGCGAATAACCGGTCGATCACCGCTGCCTGGTTGTATTCCTGATAGGCCTCGGCTTTCACATTCATGGCTTTGGCTTCGGCCTCGCCTTTCTTGAAAATGATTTCTGACTCAGCCTCGCCTTGCGCCCGTATCGATGATGCATGGCCTTCGGCTTCCGCGATCAGGCGCTGTTTTTCGGCCGCGGCGAGGGTCTCGATCCGCTGACGATCTACTTCTGCCGGCTTCAGCACGGTTGCGATCAGTTCTTTCTCGCGGCGGTTGATTTCCGCTTCCTGAACTTTGACCTGCTGCTCTTTCTCGATCTGCTGCACCTTCACCTGCTCCGCGATCACCTGCTGCTGCATGATGTTGGTCTGAATGTCATACGCCTTGTCGGCCTGCGCCTGCTGGCGCTTCGTGACTTCCAGGAATTGGGCCTTCTTCACTTCCAGGTCGCGCTGCGATTCCGCCTGCTTGGCGAGAGACAGCGTTTCCGCCAGCACTCGCTCCTGATCAGCCTGCGCCTTGGCAACTGCCGATTCCCGCTGCGCCAGAGCTCGCTTGATTGCAGTATCGCGGTCGGCTTCCGCGGTGGCGACATCGGCGTCGCGCTTGATGCGAGCCACGTCTGGCTTGCCCATATTGGTGATGTATTCGTTCTTGTCGCGAACTTCTTTAATGGTGAACGAGATCACCTCCAGCCCCATCTTGTTCATGTCCTCGGCACAGGTGCCGCGCATGCGGTCAGAAACCATCTCGGGCTGCTTCACGATTTCCTCCACCGTGAGTTGCCCGATGATGCCGCGCAAGTGGCCCTCCATCACCAACCGGATCAGCGCTTCGCGTTCCTGATCGCTCTTGGTCAGGAACTGCTCGGCCGCCGTCAGCACTGATTCACGGTCAGACTTCACCTTGATCTGCGCGACGGCCTCGACTGTGACCGCGACGCCTTGCTTGGTATACAGGTCCTGCTGCGGCGCCACGTCGAACGACATCAACTCCAGCGACAGATCCTTGCAGATCTGCACCATGGGAAGAACCAGGGTGCCATGCCCCTGCACGACCCGCGTTCCACCCAAGCCATACACGATGAGTGCCTCGTGCGGCCCCGCTTTGCGATATAGCCTGGCCATTCCGCTCATCAGGAACAGAAGGACCATCACTCCCAGCCCGGCGAAAATCCAAATCTCAACCATTCGTGACATCTCCGGCATAACGCCTCCTCTTACGAATGCAGTTCCTCAAAATCAAAATCGATGATCGAAAGCGAAGACCCGAAGCTCACTCCTCGCCTGACATCTCGCTCCACAACTTGACGTAGGCAATCCCTTTTTCATAGCGCGTGACCACCACTTCCGTTCCTTTGGCAATGGTGCTGCCGTCATCGCTGCGCGCCCCGCACACCCGGCGCGTGCCCATCTGCGCATAGATAATTTCGCCCGTCCCGCCTGCGCGGATGGAGCTGGAGATTCGGCCCAGCACGCCGACCATTTCATAGTCGCCCGCGTCCATGTTTTCGTCTTCGGAGATCAGCACCTTGCTCAGGAACAGGAAAACGATGGTTGCAGCGACCAGTCCGCTCAAGACCGAAGCCAGCAATCCGAAGCCGACCCAAAGACCGGAGTAGCGCGTGAGCAAGTATCCGGTGCCGCCAAACCAGGCCAGGAACGCTGTCAGCGTGACGAAGTTGAAGGGCGAAACTCCGCCCTCCGGCCGGGCGTGCGTGCCTGTCGGGGCATTCGCATTTGCTGCGACCGGCGCGTGACCGGCCGTGGCCGGACTATGCGCGCCTGGAGCAGAAGGCATGTGTGCACCGCCGATGTGCCCATGAAAATGCGGCAGGTGCAGCCGGCCAGTACGCGAACCTCCGAACACAAACGAAAAGAAACTGAAGCAGAAGCCGACCGCGAAACAGACCAGATAGAAATCCGCCCAAGTCATCGAATAAGTCACCGGATTCGCCTCCCTTCTGCAGTCGACGCATGGCCATGATTAGCGCGGTGATTCGCGCCACGATGCTTGGCGGTCACTGTAGGCTCGGGCCGCAGCGCTTCCAGCAGGCGCTCGGCAAGTCCCGGCGTGTCGAGAATCGCGCCCAGCAGCAGCAGACAGCGCCGCGTGTCTTTCTCGCGCGCGGCCTTGATCAAGACATTGCTCACTTCCGGATCGCCGACAAATTTTTCTGACCCTTGCAGTAGCCAGACATCAAGCTGGCCTTCGGTGGTGCGCAGGTCAGAGGTCAGCTCAGTGTGGTAACCCTCCGGGTCATCCACCAGAAAGCCGGGATGCACCTTGAAAAACTTCGCCAGCAGCGCCCGCGACGATTGCGTCATGTGCGGACGCGCGCCGTTTTCGATCTGCGACAAGTACGACTGGCTGATGCTCTTGCGCAGCTCCTGGCGAACCGCCTTCACCATCTCCTGTTGCGTCATGGGACGGCCGAGGCCGCGCAGTGAACCTTCGACCTCGCGCAGGTAGCGAATTTTCTCTCCCAGCTTCATATATCAGATCGCGATATTTATATTGCAATATGCGATTCTTTGTCAAGAAGTGGATTTGGCATGTTTTAAGCGGGTTGCGAAGGTTGACGGGGTGCGAAGGCTGCTAAAGACCGGCTTCGATGCGGGAGCGCGGGTCGAGGTAGTCGCGCAGGGCGTCGCCGATGAAGTTGAACGACAGAACGGCGAGCATCACGGCGAGCGCGGGAAAGAGCACGAGGTGCGGAGCGTCGAACAGGTGGGCGCGGCCGTCGTTGAGCATGGTTCCCCAACTGGCCGTCGGAGGCGGCACGCCGAGACCTAGAAAACTCATGGTAGCTTCGGCGAGAATCGCTCCGGCCATGCCGATCGCGGCCTGCACAATCACGGGCTGAATGATGTTCGGCAGGATGTGGTGAACGATGATGCGGACGTCGGTCGCGCCGAGCGCGCGGGCGGCTTCGACGAATTCGCGTTCGCGTGCGGCAAGCACCTGGCCTCGGACCAGGCGGGCGTAGCCGACCCACCCTCCAAGCGAGAGTGCGAGAACCAGATTAAATATGCCGGGACCGCGGAAGGCGACGAAGGCAATGGCCAGAAGAATTCCAGGGAACGAGAGAAAGGCGTTCATCAGGACGACGTTGACGAAGCGGTCGATGCCTCCGCCGTAGTAGCCGGCGATGGAGCCGATGATAAGGCCGAGGGCAAGTGATGTTGCGACAACGCAGCTTCCGACCAGCATCGAGATGCGCGCGCCGTAGACGATGCGGGAGAGAATGTCGCGGCCGAGTTCGTCGGTGCCGAACCAGTGCGCGTGCGATGGAGGCTCAAGGCGCGTGGGAAGGTTGATTGCAGCGGGATCTTGCGGCGCGATCCAGGGCGCGAACAGGGCGAAGATGACGAAGATGATGACGAGCACAACGCCGATTGCAGCCAGCGGGTTGTGGCGGGCGTTTCCGGCTACCGAGCGGCGGAACGAGATAGCGGCGGTGGACATTGGTTGGGAGATATTCATTGTCTAATCCTCGGGTTCGCCACCGAGTACAGCACGTCCGTCAGAAAGTTCACGGCCACGTAGGTCAATCCAATCGCCAGGATGCAGCCTTGCACCAGGTAGTAGTCGCGGTTCGAGATGGCCTGGATGGTCAGGCGGCCGATGCCGGGCCACGAGAAGATCGTCTCGGTGACGATTGCGCCTGCCAGCAGGGCGCCGAATTGCAGGCCCAGCACGGTGATGATGGGGATCATGGCGTTGCGCAGGGCATGACGGTAGACGACCGTGCGCTCGGGCAGGCCTTTGGCGCGGGCGGTGCGGATGTAGTCCTGGCTGAGCTCTTCCAGCATGGAGGTGCGGACCATACGCGTAAGGATCGCGGCGAGCGCTCCGCCCATGGTGATGGCCGGGAGCACTAGATTCGCGATGGAGCCGGCGCCGGAGACAGGGAGCCATCCCAACTTGATGGCGAAGAGAAGAATCAGGATGGGGCCTAGCGCGAAGTTGGGGAATGACAGGCCGAAGAGGCTGACGACGCTGAGCAGGCGGTCGTCCCAGCGGTTGCGGCGCTGGGCGGAGCGCACGCCGGCGGGGATCGACAGGATGACAGCCACGAACAGCGATGCCAGCGTGAGTTGCAGCGTGTAGGGATAGCGCTGGGCCAGAAGGCGCGTCACGCTGTCGTGGTAGCGGAACGATGGGCCGAGATCGCCGTGGAGAACTCCGCGCCAGTAGTGGAGGTATTGCTCGCCCAGCGGCGCGTCGAGGCCGAAGGCATGGCGCGTGGCCTGGATGTCGGCTGGTGGCGCGCCTTCGCCTAACATCTGCTGAATGGGGTCTCCGGGGACCAAATGGATTAGGAGGAATACCAGACTTACTACCAGCCAGATTACCGGCAGGGTATAGAGGACGCGTTGCAGTAGGGCTCGGGGCATGAAGTCAGTGGTCGGTGATCAGTGGCCAGCACATCGAGCTTCGCCCGAATGGACAGCCGAGGGCGGCTGTCCCCACACAATACAACATCTACGGCGCTCAATCTCCCGCTTGCTTCGCCGTCTCCACCTTGCTGTCGATGTTCTCCAGCTTTTCGATCCTTACCTTGGCGATGCGGTGACCTTCCATCTCTTCGACGGTGTAGCGGTGACCTTCGTATTCGAACGATTCGCCTAAATACGGGATGCGTTGCAGACGGGCCAGGACAAATCCGGCGAGAGTTTCAAATCCCGCATCGCGGGGCAGGAGCAGGCCATGCTGGGTTTCGAGATCTCGGATGTTGACTGCGCCTTCGAGCACCAGGACTGACTCATCCTCGATCGCTGGCTCCGGCGGAGAGACGTCGAATTCGTCTTCGATGTCGCCGACGAGCTGCTCCAGGATGTCCTCGACCGTAATCACGCCCGCGGTGGAACCGAATTCATCCACTACCACGGCGAGATGACGGCGGCGCTGCTTGAATTCGTCCAACAGTTCGGCGAGAACTTTGGTTTCGGGGACGACCAGCACGTCGTGCATGATGTTACCGATCTGCATACGGGCGATTCGGACGGCGACCGGCTGGCCAAGGTTGATGAGCCTGAGGCGCACCCAGCGAACGAGTTCCTTGTAATAAAGGACTCCGACGATGTGCTCGGGGCCGCTTTGGGGGTCGTAGACGGGGATGCGCGAGTGCTGGCCTTCGACAACGCGGTTGAGGGCTTCATCGAGCAGGAGGTCCGAGGGCAGGGAAAAAATGTCCGGACGGGCGACCATGACTTCGCGGACGGTGATGCTGTCGAGTTCGATGGCGTTGTGGATCATCTCTTCCTGCGATGCAGGAATCTGGCCGACCTGGCGGCTGGCGGTCACGATGAGCTTGAGTTCGTCCGGGGAGTGGACAGGACCGCCGCGGCGGGCGTCGCGGGCGCCGAAAACCCGCAAAACCAGGCCACCGGAGCGACGCATGAAGAAGAGTATGGGGCGCGCGATGGTAAGGAACGCTTCCATGGGGGCAGCCACGGCGAGGGCGATCTGCTCGGAGCGCTGCAGCGCCAGTGTCTTCGGCACGAGCTCTCCGAGCAGGACGTGGAGATAGGTAATCAGACTGAAAGCGATCACGATCGCGAAGCCATGGGCGTAAATGGCGGCGTGCGGGACCTCGTGAACGAAACGGAGCGACTCAACCAGGCGGGCTACCATGGGCTCGCCGATCCAGCCTAGAGTCAGGCTGACGATGGTGATGCCGAGTTGCACGCCATTGACGACTTCGTCGAGATGCTGATGCAGGCGCTGGACGATGCGGGCGCCGGTACGGCCGGATTCGATGAGCTGCTGGATGCGGGTGTCGCGGACACTGACCAGGGAGAATTCCGCGGCCGCGAAAAACGCATTCGCTGCCACGAGAAGAAGGATCAGGAGGACGCGGAGCAGCACGAAAGCGATCATGGAGGGGCGATTCTGAGGGCTAATTCTAGCATTCCAAAGGATTAGACGCCCTTGAAGGTCCCGCGGGGAGCGAGTAACATTTGCTCAGCAAGAGTCATCTGCCGGCGGAGTTGCGAAATTCGGTTCCACAAAGCTAACCTTTCTTCCATGCGGACGGTCTAACTGGCAGGTGGCAAGTGGTTTGCGCTGCCGCGGGCTATTCTGGCCCGGCTCGAAATCTCCGGAACAAAGGCAACCCAGGCTGCGTACAAGCTAATGAGAGCGAAGAACCTCTATCTCTCGACGAAGTAGTTTTCAGCGAACATTTTCAGCGAAATTCAGGAGGCGGTTGTGAACGGAAGCGTGAACAGCAAGAAGAAGCGGCGCAGACTGTTTATCTATGGCGGCATTGGGCTGGCGATTGTTCTGCTGATCGCAATCGGCGTGTTCGCGGCGACGCGCGGCGGCACCAAGATTGATCCTACAAAGCTGGCGAAGGTCGAGAGGGGCGATCTGGCGAAGAGCGTAGTGGCGACCGGGAAGGTCACGCCGATCACCAAGGTAGAGGTGAAGTCCAAGGCCAGCGGGATCGTAAAAAAACTGCTGGTGGATTACGGCGACCGGGTGAAGAAGGGGCAACTGCTGGCGCAACTCGACAAGGCGGAGATTGAGGCGCAGGTGGCGCAATCGCGGGCGGCTTTGGACGCGGCCTCGGCCAACCTGACCAGCTCGCAGGCCGACTTTGAACGCGCCAAAGTGGATGCCGAAGGTCCCGACGTGCCGCTGCTGAAGCGCGCTTATGACCGGGCTCAGGGCATGGCGAAGGATGGGGTGGTTTCCGATTCAGCACTGGACGATGCTGAGAAGAATTATGAGATGGCTCTGAACAAGCAAAATGTTTCGAAGGCGCAAGTGACGGTGCTGAAGGCGAAGATCGCGCAGTCCAAGGCGCAGGTCGCGGAAGATCAGGCCAACCTCAAGCAGTTGGAGGAGCAGTTGAGCTATACCGACATCATTTCGCCGATCGATGGCATTGTGCTCTCGCGCGATGTGGAAATGGGCGATGCCGTCAGCTCGATTCTGGTATTGGGATCTTCGGCCACGCTGGTGATGACGCTGGGCGATACCAGTGAAGTCTATGTCAAGGGCAAAGTGGATGAGAGCGACATCGGCAGGGTCTATCTGGGCCAACCGGCACGCATCAAGGTGGAATCTTTCAAGGACAAGACGTTCACCGGCAAAGTGACCAAGATTTCTCCGATGGGCGTGGAGAAAGATAACGTGACCACCTTTGAAGTGAGAGTTTCGATCCAGAATCCGGGCGGCGAACTCAAGGCTGAGATGACGGCTAACGCCGAAATCATCCTGGAAGAGCACAAGAACGTGCTGCAGATTCCGGAAGGCGCGATTCTTTACGATAAGGACAAGAAGGCGTCGGTGGAAATTCCCGATCCGAAGGGCAAGGATGGCAAAGACAAAATTGCGGTCAACATCGGGATCTCGAATGGCGCCAAGACGGAAGTGCTGAGCGGGTTGAAGGAAGGCGACCAGGTGGTCTTGCAGTAAGGACACCGGTCTTGGGTCTTGGGTGTTAGGTATCCGGTCCTAGGATCCAAGACCTAACACCTGGGGCCCAAGACCCTTTGGAATGATCACGACATGAATAATCAAGGCATCTCCCGCATTCCGATTTCCATTCCTGCACGATCCTCATACCTGGCGATCGCGCTGGCCGTGCTGCTTGCTTCCACGTTAGCGGCGGCTTCTACACCGCAAGGAACATTTGACAAGACGTTCCAGGTCACGGGGCCGGTTGAATTGCAAGTGCAAAGCCGTTCCGGCGACATCATCGTGCGCAGCGGGCCCTCGGGCTCGGTCTCCATTCACGGCAAGATCTTTGTCGGGGAGCACTGGCTGTTCGGAAATCAGCGGCAGGCCGACGTATCAGAGATTGAGCAGCATCCTCCGTTGCGCCAGGACGGCAACAGCATAAGCATCGACTACGTGAACGTGCGCGACATTTCCGTGGACTACGAAATCACCGTACCGGCTGACACTATGCTGCACACCCGCACCGGCTCAGGCGATCAGACGATTGACGATATTCACGGCAATGCTGATCTGGAAAGTGGGTCGGGAGACATGAAGCTCTCCCGGCTTACCGGGGAAATTCATTTGCAGACGGGGTCGGGCAATGTGCGGGCACGCGAGATCGCAGGCGCGGTACGCGGGGGTGCGGGCAGCGGCGACATCGAAGTCGAAGAGACTGCAGCGGGCGATATCGACCTGCATACCGGCTCCGGCAATGTTACGGTTCGCGGCATTCAGGGTGCATTTCACGGCGAGGCCGGCAGCGGTGACATTACGGCCGAAGGCACGCCAACCGGTACGTGGGAGATCCGAACCGGGTCGGGCAATGTGCACGTCCGGTTGCCCGCGGAGGCCGCTTTCGACGCAGATATTATGACCAGTTCGGGAACGCTGGACGTGGACGCGCCGATCACGACGACCGTGCAGGGGCGCGTGCAGGAGAGGCACAAGCACATCGTGGGCAAAGTGCGCGGCGGGGGACCTCTGCTCACGCTCCGTACCGGCTCGGGAGACATTCACATCGAATAACAGTGGTCAGTGGTCAGTGACCAGTAAGAACCACGACAACCGCGTAAGCAGGATTTTTCTGGCCACTGGCCACCGATCACTGGCCACTACCTTTCCTTGTTACCTCCGTGTCTTGACTCCAAGGTTACTAACAATTACTTTCGAGTTTTCGGATAGCGGTAGTGTCTTCATCCGCGGGGAGAACCTTGGCGCATCAACCGATCATTACTCTGACCACCGACTTCGGCAGCAACGACCATTTTGTAGGCGCCATGAAGGGCGTCATTCTGGATATTGTGCCGGAGGCGCAGATTATCGATATTTGCCACTCGGTGCAGGCCTTCGATGTGCTGGATGGAGCACTCACCATTTCGCAGGCGTATTCTTACTTCCCGAACCGGACGGTGCATGTGGTGGTTGTAGATCCCGGGGTGGGCACGGCGCGGCGGCCGATTCTGGCCTCGTGCGACAAATATCATTTTGTAGCACCTGACAATGGCGTGCTGTCGTTGGTCTATGCCCGCGAGGAGCGCATGCACGTGCGGCACATCACCGCTGAACATTACTTTCTGCAACCGGTGAGCAATACCTTCCACGCACGCGACATTTTTGCTCCCGTCGCCGCATACCTGGCCAAAGAGGTCGACGGGCTGAAGTTTGGGGACGAGGTGGAAGACTATGTCCGCTTTAATGCGCCCAAGCCGAAAACTGTTGACGGCAACCGCTTGCGTGGGGTCGTGCTGAAAGTGGACCGCTTCGGAAATCTCGTCACGAACATCACCCCGCAGGACGCTCCGTTTC
>Ga0302326_10009892_pt1 | contig 20721 bp, 20 predicted proteins | sample Palsa_T0_3_FD_202264 | JGI IMG/M metagenome (GOLD analysis project Ga0302326, IMG submission 202264) | Peat permafrost microbial communities from Stordalen Mire near Abisko, Sweden - Palsa_T0_3 | ecosystem: Environmental > Terrestrial > Soil > Palsa > Peat permafrost | place: Sweden: Abisko...
GGGCTCGGTCATCCCTTGGAGCCGCCGCATCATTGGGCCGACCGTTGCGCTGAAACGAGCAGCCGTGTCGTACAGGACGGCTCCGCCGGCTTGCGCGCCCGGCGCCGCCGTTACGATCGCGACGCCGGTGTAGGGCGTGCCGTTGCGCGTAGCGGTAAAGAGTAGCGCGACGGAATGATCGCGCGCGTTCTGCGCGACTTGAACGACCGTCGGACGGCTGCCGAGCTTCGTATGAACTTGCCGCAACAACGCTGCGGTCGCCGCAGACAGGGTCGCGTTGCCGAGCGTTCCGGTGAGGATGCTGCCGCCGCCTGGATTGGCGGTGCTGACAAACGCGCTGCCGGTCGCCGCAGAGGCCGACCGTAGCGAGGCCCCGCAGAGGATCGCTCCTGACAGCGCGGCGATGGCAGTGGATGTACGGAAGAGTGCGTTCATAGTACCGATGATAGCGCCGCATCGTGCAAGCGAGGATGGGGGTAAACACGCATTTTGCAGGCGTTTGGAACCTGGCTTGAGATACGCCATCTTCATGGGTAGCGATCCTCCATGAAGCTCGGCCGCATCCTATGGTTCGTGCTCTTTGCCGTGGCGGCGCTGATGCTCGCAGCAGTTTTTAGCGTCGTCGTCGGCGCGAGACACGCGCTCGCGCCGCGCGACCTGCCGAGCGCAGCTCCGCTTTCACTCGCCGGGGCGTCGGTCGAACGCGGCAGGCACATTGCGGCAAGCTTCGGCGCGTGTCTCGAGTGCCACGGGGCCGATCTCGGCGGCGGGAAGCGTTTCTTTCGCGGGCCGATGGGAACGCTCGTGGCAACCAACCTCACGCGCGGCGCGGGTGGCGTCGGCTCCGCGTACAGCGACACCGATTTCGAACGTGCGCTCCGCGCGGGCGTGCGCCCCGACGGAGCGGGACTGCTCATCATGCCCTCCGTTGCGTTCGCGCACATGAGCGACCAAGACGTCCGCGACGTCGTCGCCTTTATCCGCAGCGTTCCGCCGGTGGATCGGCAAACGCCGCGTCGCGTCGTCGGCCCGGTCGCCGCGATATTGCTCGCAACGGGAAAGATCCTCGCAGAACCCGATCGGATCGACGAGGCTGCAACGCATCTCGCGACGACGCCGGCGGGGCCAACCGCGCAGCACGGCGAGTACATCGCACGCGTCGGAGGTTGCGCGGAATGCCACGGTGCGAATTTCGCCGGCGGCCACTACGAGGGAACGCCCAAGGATCCGCCCGCATCGAACATTACGCCGGCCGCGATCGGCTCGTGGAGTCAAGCCGATTTCAACCGTGCGATGCGCGAAGGCCGCGATCCGAAGGGCCACGTTCTCAACACGTTCATGCCCTGGACGTCATACGGCCAACTGAGCGACGACGAGCTCGCTGCACTGTGGACCTATCTGCGTACGATCGCGCCCGTTAAACGCTAAAAATAAAAAGCGCCGATTCGCGTCGGCGCCCTTTGGCAAGGATGCGCGGGACCCTATTTCTTTTTCTTGGCCGCTGCTTTCTTCTTGCCACCCGCGACTGCATCGCGGAGGCCTTTGCCGGCGCTAAATGCCGGGACTTTGCGCGCCGGGATAATGAGCTTCGCGCCGGTCTTCGGGTTGCGCCCTTCGCGCTTCTTGCGATCGCGAACGACGAAGCTTCCGAACGGAATCAGCTGCACTTTATCGCCTTTGACAAGCGCGTCGCGGATTTCGTCCAAGAAGAGATCGACGAGCTCACCGACTTGGCGTTTCGAGAGCTCGGTCTCTTCGGCCAAGGCGTCGACTAGTTCGGCTTTTGTCAACGTTAAATCTCCAAAATAAAGACGAGCAAGCGTACTCGTAACTTTTTGTGCGCGTACGCACGAGTGCTAAAATATCACCGTGCTTCGCGCATCCGCAGCCTAATTGGCAGACGGTACCCTCGCTCCTGCCCAATTTCCCGAAAAATCCCGGCCCCATGCGGGTTTCCGCCGCATGGTAGGTGCGAAATGCACCACGCGGGTAGGGTTTAGGAGCGGGTGCTGAGTGCGCGGAGCGCCAGCAGATAGGAATCGGCGCCAAACCCGGCAATGGTCCCACGGCAGACGGGACCGATGACACTCGTGGCGCGGAACGCTTCGCGAGCCAACGTATTGGTTAGGTGCACTTCGATCGTCGGGATACCGGCGGCGGCAATCGCGTCGCGCGTGGCGTACCCGTAGTGGGTGTACGCGCCGGCGTTGAGCACGATCGCGTCGTACGTGCCGCGGGCAGCGTGTAACTCGTCGACGATCGCGCCCTCGGAGTTGTGCTGGACGCAGCGTACGGAGAGGCCAAGCGTCGCCGCCTCGGACGCGATGAGGCGATCGACGTCTGCAAGCGTTTGACTGCCGTAGATTTCGGGTTCGCGCGTACCGAGCAAATTGAGGTTCGGTCCGTGGATGACCAGGACGTTCACGCGCGCGGCGTTCGTGGCAGGTCCCGGCGCATCCCGCGCGGAGGAAATGCGCCTGCCCTCGAAAACTGCCGGACGATGCCCGACCGGATCGTCACCGCCACAGCCAGCGACGGCAGCTTTTCCATCGCGGCGGGTGCGACGACGGACCTCATCAGCGAAATCCAGCGTCACCATTCGCTCGCGCCGACCGCGACCGCCGCGGTCGGCCGGTTGGTCACGGGGGCTGCCTTGCTCGGCACCGGCCTCAAAGGCCGCGAGCGCTTGACGCTTCAGATCGCGGGCGACGGCCCGCTGCGGGGCCTCGTTGCCGACGTGCAACTCAACTCGTCCGAAGAGATCGGCGCTCGCGGATACGCGCGGCGCCCGTCGGTCGACTTGCCGCTCAACGCGCTCGGAAAATTCGACGTCGCGGGAGCGGTCGGGAAGGGGTACCTGCAAGTCACGCGTTCGTTTGAAGTGGGGCAACCCTACGTCGGAATCGTCGATCTGCGCAGCGGCGAGATCGGCGAAGATATCGCGGCGTATCTGGCCACCTCCGAGCAGATCCCGAGCATCGTCGCCCTCGGCGTGCTTGCGAACCCCGAAGGCATCAAGGCGGCCGGCGGCATCATCGCGCAGGTGCTGCCGAGCGCGGACGAGCGCACGATCGAGAAACTCGAGCAACGCGCGTACGAATTACCGCCGGTGACGTCGCAAATCCAGGCAGGTGCGAGCGCGGAAGACCTGGCGCGCGCGCTTGCGGGCGATCTCGGCGTGCGCATCGGCCGCAGTTACGACGTCGCCTTCACCTGCACGTGTTCGCGCGAACGCGTCGAGCGCGTGCTGCTTGGCCTGGGTGAGGAAGAGCTGCGCAAGATGGCGAGCGAACAAGACAACACCGAAGCCGTCTGCGAGTTCTGCAAAACCAAATACGAGTTTCCGCGCGACGAGGTGCTCGGCCTCATCGATCGGCTCGAAGCGAGCAGCTAATCCGTCCTTCGACTGCGCGCCTTCGGCGCTCCGCTCAGGATGACTAGACGCCGATGCGGGGCTTGAACTCTTCCTCGATGTGGCCGTGGTCGTTGATGTAGTGCCAGCCGCATTCGCAGCGAATCGTCGCGCCGGGAGCGGGGAAGTTGTACGAACGCCCGCAGCGCGAGCAGGTGAGCCGCTGCGCGCCGAGCGGAGGGCTCGCGGTGTAGGTGCGGGGGGGCTTCGATGGAGTCGTCGAGTGGCTCATTGCGTTCCTTTAGGAAGAATGCGGGCGAAGCGGCGGTTCCCGACGGTGATGACGATGGGCGCCGCGCCGATGGTCCAGGGTTGGCGGGGGTCGGTGACGGTCACCCCGTCGAGTTTGCAGGCGTGACCGGCGACGAGTCGTTCGGCTTCGCGTTTGCTGGCAGCGAACCCGCAGCCGACGATCACATCCCCGATGCGACGCCACTGGGGATCGGCTGCGACTTCGGGAACGTCGGCCGGAATCTCGCCGCGCTGCACCGTCGCCTCGAAGCGCTCGCGCGCCGTCTTGGCCTCGGCCGCCCCATGATACTTGGCGACGATCTCCTCGGCGAGGTCTTTTTTCGCACTCATGGGGTGGATGCTCCCGTTCGCGAGGCCGGCATTGAGGCTCGCGATACGGTCGGCCGGCCAGAACGCGGCGAGCTGGCCGTAGCGCGGAAGCATCTCGTCCGGTAGGCTCATCATCTTGCCGAACTGATCGCTCGCGGGCTCCGTGAGGCCGATGAAATTACCTTTTGACTTACTCATCCGCACGACGCCGTCGGTCCCTTCGAGGATCGGGACCGTCATGCAAATCTGTTTGGGTTGCCCCGTGTGGTGCTGGTACTCACGCGCCAAGAGAAAGTTGAAGAGCTGGTCCGAACCGCCGAGTTCGACGTCGGCCTGCATCGCGACGCTGTCGTATGCTTGAGCGATCGGGTAGAGAAACTCGTGCAGCGCGATCGGTACGTTGCTCTGATAGCGCAAAGAGAAGTCGTTGCGCGAGAGCATTTGCGCGACGGTCGTTTGGGCCATCAATCCGATCAGGTCCGCCATTTTCAAGGGAGCAAGCCAGGTCGAGTTGTAGGCGACCTCGACGCGTTCGAGGTCGAGAACTTTGCCCGCCTGCTCGCGATAGTCGCGCATGTTCTCCGCGATTTGCTCGTCGGTGAGCGGAGGCCGCGTATGGTTGCGGCCGGTCGGGTCGCCGATCTTCGCCGTAAAATCGCCGATCAACAGGATCACCCGGTGACCGAAGTCGACGAACTGCTGCATCTTGTGCAGCGTGATCGCATGGCCGAGGTGCAGAAAATTCGCGGTCGGATCGATTCCGAACTTGATCGTGAGGCGCCCTTTGCCCGCGATGCGCTCCTCGAGCTCGGCGGCGGTTTCGACGTGTTCGCAGCCCTGCGTGAGAAGCGCGACTTGCTCCTTGGGGCTCACACTAAGGCCGTGTCATCCTGAGCCTGTCGAAGGGCGAAAATCGTCACACCCCCGCCGCCTTCGTCGGGATTTCCGTAACGCACGTCTTTGACGCCGGGACGGTCCTTGAGCCACTCTTGTAAGCCGCGGCCGAGCAGCCCCGTCCCCTTGCCGTGAATGAGCCGCAGCGGCGAGAGGCCGGCGAGAATCGACGCGTCGATCCACTGGTCGACCAGCGGCTCCGCTTCTACGAACCGTTTGCCGCGAACGTCGAGCTCGGTCCGGGCCGTCGTCGCGGCTGCAAGCGTCGCGGCTCCCCCCTCGGAGCGCACGCGCGGTTTCTGCGACGCGGAAACCTCGGCGGCACTGCGGGTAACGCGCAAACCGCGTTTCGGTACGACCGTCTTCATCTGACCGATCGCGACGAGCACGCCCGCGCCGTAGTCGTCGACGATTTGCCCCTCGCTTCCGAGCGACTCCACAAAGACGCGATCGCCGATCTTCAGCGCCGGCTTCGCGTTACCGTCGGCGGCGGGCACCGCGGTGCGGGGAGCCGCCGGCGTTTCGATGCCGAGATCGCGGTGCACGTCGTCGAGGACGCGTCCGAGCAGCGCCGCTTGACCCGAGGTGACCTTCGCGCGCCCGACCCGGTCGCGATTGCGCCGCTCGAGTTCCGCGGTGAACTCGCGCAGCGCGCTGCCTAAGCGCTCGTCCGCGGTTTTGGCCAGCGCGCGACGTTCGCGATCGAGCGCCTCGGCGCGCTCGCGGGCGGTCGCTTCGAGCGATGCGATGCGCTGCCGTTCGCGCCGCAGCGCATCGCGATCGGCAGCCGCCTGCGTGCGAATTTCGGTGAGCTCGGCGAGCGCGCGATCGTAGTCGCGTTCGCTCGTCGAGAGCAAGCTCTCCGCGCGCTCCACGATCTGCGTATCGAGACCGAGCGTCCGCGCGAGCGGAAAGGCGAGCGACTGGCCGGGCGATCCGATGTCGAGTTCGAACGTCGGCGCGTAGGTCTCCGGGTGAAAGCGCACGCTCGCGTTCTGAACGTGCGCCGTGGAGTGCGCGAACAGTTTGAGCTCGGTGCTGTGGGTCGTTACGATCCCGCGCGCACCGACCGCGAGCAGCCGCTCGAGAACCGCGATCGCGAGCGCTGCGCCCGAGGCGGGCTCCGTGCCGCTTGCGATCTCGTCGATCAGCACGATCGAGCGGGCACCCGCGGCGTCGAGCAGCGTGTGCAGGCGCCGCAGGTGCGCCGAAAAGGTCGAGGCGTTTTCCGCGATCGATTGCTCGTCGCCGATATCGCACCCGAGGTAGTCGAAACTGCCGATCGCCGTGCCGTCGCCGGCCGGAAGCTGCAGACCGCAGTACGCCATCGAGACGAACAGCCCGACGAGCTTGAGGGCGACGGTTTTTCCGCCCATGTTCGGGCCGCTCACGACGATCAGCCGGACCTCGTCGTCGAGCACGAGCGACTGGGGCACCGCGCGCTCGCCGAGCAACGGATGGCGGCCGGCCACGATCGCGACGCGCGGTTTGTCGACGATGACCGGCGCGACGGCGTCCATCGCGGCCGCGACCCGCGCTCGCGCGAGGACGAGGTCGATCACCGCGAGCACGTCGAGATTAACTTCCGCGCGATCCGCGCGCTTGCCGACGAGCGCGGAGAGCTCGGCAAGGATGCGCGCGATCTCGCGCTCTTCCTCGATGCGGAGCGTGCGCAAGCGGTTGTTGTCTTCGAGCGCGTCGAGCGGTTCGATGAAGAGCGTGTGACCGCTCGACGAGGTGTCGTGGACGACGCCCGGGACTTGGCCCGCAAACTCAGCCTTGACCGGCACGACGAAGCGGCCTTCGCGCACGGTCACGATCGGCTCTTGAATCGCGCGCGCGTACTTCGGCGAGCGCAGGATCGCCGCGCACCGGTCGCGCGCTTCTTCTTGCGCGTGCGAGAGGTTGCGCCGCAGCCGGGCCAGCGCCGGCGACGCACGGTCGAGAACTTCGCCGCGTTCGCCGATCGATCGGTCGATCGCGGCCGCGATTTCCGGCAACGGATGAGCCGGTGCGCAGCGCGTCTGCAGCACGGGCGCCGTGCCCGCGCGGATGCGGCGCACGGCCGCATCGGCCGATGCGAGCGCGATGCCGACGTCGCGCAGTTCCTCCGGGCCCAAGGTCGCGCCACGCTCCGCTCGCGCGACCGCTTCGCCGACTTCGCGCGTCCGCGGCAGATCGAACGGCGCCTCGGCGACGATGCGCCGCATCTCGGCGGTCGCCGACTGCTCGAGCCGCGCGAGGACGACGTCGGCCTGCGGAACGAGCGCGCGCGCACGCGCGGCGCCGCGGTCGGTCATGGCCTGCTTCGCGACGAGTTCGCGAACCGCGCCAAAGTCGAGGACGTCGAGGGTCCGATCGTCAGCCAGCCGAGCGCTCATGCCAAGTGCGCGCGCAGACGCTCTTCCGCGAGCGTCGGATTGGCTTTACCGCGGCTTGCCTTCATGACCTGGCCGACGAGAAAGCCCATGACTTTTGTTTTCCCGGCGCGATACTCTTCGACGGTCTTCTCATTGGCGGCGAGCACGCCGGCCACGATCGCATCGATCGCACCTGCGTCGCTGACCTGACCCAAGCCTTCGGCCGCCACGATCGCCTTGGGTGAGCCGCCCTCGACCCAGACGCGCGCGAGCAGTTCCTTCGCGGTCTTCGAGTTGATCGTCTGACCCTCGGTGAGCGCGACGATCTCCGCGAGCGCCTCAGGCGTGACCCCGCACGACGCGACCGGCGTGTTCGTTTCGTTGGCGAGCCGCGACAGGTCGCCGAGCACGAAGTTCAACGTGGCTTGCGGCTTGCCCGAAAGGCCGGCCGCCGCCGCATAATAGCCGTAGAGCCCCGGCGTATCGATGATTTGATGCGCCTGCTCGACGCGCAGCTTGTCGGTCTCGATCAGCCGCTCGAGCCGCTCGTAGGGCAGCGATCCGAGCTCGCGGCGTAAACGCTCGACGTCTTGCGGCGCGAATTCGATCGGGGTGAGGTCGGGATCGGGGAAGTAGCGGTAGTCGTGCGCTTGTTCTTTGCTGCGCATCGTGTGCGTCGTGCCGGCCGCTTCGTCCCAGCCGCGCGTCTCTTGCACGACACGGCCGCCGCCCTCGAGGATCGCCGTCTGGCGCGCGATTTCGCTCTCGATCGCGCGCCCGACCGAGTTGAACGAATTCATGTTCTTGATCTCGGCTTTCGTGCCGTATTCCGTTGCTCCGACCGGCCGCAGCGACAGGTTGACGTCGCAGCGAAGCGACCCTTCTTCCATTTTCACGTCGCTCACGCCAAGGGCAACGAAGGTCCGCTTGAGCGCCTCGAGATACGCGACGGCCTCCGCGGCAGTCCGAATATCGGGCTCCGAGACGCACTCCATGAGCGGGACGCCCGCGCGGTTAAAGTCGACCAGCGAGTACGTCGAACCCGCGATCCGCCCGTCGCGCGACCCCGCATGCGTCGACTTGCCCGTGTCTTCTTCGAGATGGATGCGGGTGAGCCGGCACGAGCGCTGCGTTCCGTCGGGAAGCCAGTACTTCACGACGCCGCCCTGGGTGAGCGGCATGTCGAACTGCGAGATCTGATAATCCTTGGGCATGTCGGGATAGAAGTAGTTCTTGCGATCGAACTTCGAGAACGCCGGGATCTCGGCATCGAACGCGAGCCCGGCTTTGACCAGCAGTTCGAGCGCAACGCGATTGGGTACGGGCAGCGCGCCCGGCAAGCCGAGGCACGTCGGGCACACGTTCGTGTTGGGTTCTGCGCCGAAGATGTTGCGGCAACCGCAGAACATTTTCGTCTCCGTCTTCAACTCGACGTGACACTCGATACCCATGACGGCTTCGTAGGCGGTGGCGGTCACGCTCACGACGCCACCGCCGCGGCGATGGGGGGAATCTGCCGCTTGCGCGCGTGCGCCGTGCCGCGTTCGTACGCGTGCGCGATGCCGAGCAGCGGCCGTTCGGCAAACAACGGCGCCGAGAGTTCGAGCCCGAGCGGCAGCGGCGAACTGCCGCCCGCCGGGGTCGCGTAGCCGCACGGCACGGAGAGCGAGGGCAGGCCCGCGAGCGACATCGGGATCGTGTAGTAGTCCATCAGATACATGCTGACGGGATCGGCCTTCGCGTTGAATTCGAAGGCCGGCGACGCCGCTGCCGGGCACGCGATCGCGTCGCATTTTTCGAACGCGCGGGCGAAATCGGCGGCGATCAGCGTGCGCGCTTTCTGCGCACGGACGTAGTAGGCGTCGTAATACCCGCTCGACAGCGCGTAGGTTCCTATTAAGATGCGGCGTTTGACTTCGTCGCCGAAGCCCGCTTCTCGCGTCGCTTCGTAGGTTGCCCCGACGTCGGCCTTCTCGACCCGCAAACCGTAGCGCATGCCGTCGAAGCGCGCGAGGTTGGACGAACATTCGGCCGGCGCGATGAGGTAGTACGTCGCGATGCCGTAGTCGGCCGTCGGCAGTTCGACGTCGACGAGCTCCGCGCCGAGCGCGCGCAGATCGTCGTACGCCTTCTCATAGACGGCGCGCACCTCGGGATCGAGTTTGTCCAAAGCGAACTCTTTGACGATGCCGACGCGCACGCCGCGCAGGTCCTCACGCAGGTGACCCACCGTCGCTTCGACTTCGCGGTCGACGGTCGTCGCGTCGAGCGGATCTTTGCCGGCCATCAAGTCGTATGCGAGCGCCGCGTCTTCGACGCTCTGCGAAATCGGCCCGATCTGATCGAGGCTCGATGCGAACGCGATCAACCCATAGCGCGAGATCCGTCCGTAGGTCGGTTTGAAGCCCACGACGTTGCAGAACGCAGCCGGTTCGCGAATCGAGCCGCCCGTGTCGCTGCCGAGCGCGAGCGCCGCTTCGCCTGCTGCCACCGCGGCGACGCTACCGCCCGAACTGCCCCCGGGAACGCGCCCGAGATCCCACGGATTCGCGGTCTTCTGCAGCGCACTGTTTTCGCACGAACTTCCCATCGCGAACTCATCGAGATTCGTTTTTCCAACGGGAATGGCGCCCGCATCGAGCAGCCGCCCTACCGCGGTGGACGTGTACGGTGCGACCCAGTTGCCCAGAATCTTCGACGCGCACGTCGTCACGGTGCCGGTCACGCACATGTTGTCTTTGACCGCGAGCGGCACGCCCGCAAGGGGCAGGTGACGGCCTTCACGCACCGCGGCATCGACGCGCGCGGCAGCCGCGCGCGCGAGGTCGTGCGTCAGCGACAGGAACGCGCCGACCGCGCCGTCCCGCTCCGCGATCCGTGCAAACGCGGCCTCGGCCATCTCCGCCGCAGAAACCTCACGCGCGTTGACCGCGCGCGCGATCTCGGTTGCCGTGCGCTCGGCCATCACGCTTCTTCTCCGATGATGCGCGGCACGCGGAAATACGGGCCTTCGCGGCGCGGCGCTTGCTGCAGCACGGTTTCGCGATCGAGCGAAGGCGTGGCGACGTCGTCGCGCGCCACGTTCGCTTGCGCGATCACTTGCGCCGTCGCCGCAACGTCCGCAACCGGCAGCGCCGACAGCGCGTCGACGTGCTCGAGCAGCGCACCGAGCTGCGCGCCGAACTTCTCGACTTCCGCCGGCGTCAGCGCAAGCCGCGCCAACTTCGCGACATAGGCAACGTCTATGCCGCCTGCTTTTTCACCCGAAGGCAAGTGTAGGTACTCCTCTTAGATCGTGACTGGGGCGAACTCGAGTGGTGCGACGTTCGCGCGGTGCAACGCGGCAAGCGCCTCGATGTGACCCGTTTGTGGGAACATGTCGAACGGTTGGACGGTCCCGAGCGTGTATCCGCCGGCGATCAGCTGGGCGAGGTCGCGGGCCAGGGTCGCCGGGTTGCACGACAGATACCACACGTGGGGTACGCGGGCCCGCACCAGCGCCTCGAGCGTCGCCTCGTCGCTCCCCTTGCGCGGGGGGTCCAAGAAGACCACCTCCGACGCCGCGAGCGCATCCACGCCGACCTTCGAGCGCAGGGTCGCCTCGACGCGCCCGCTCATGAAAGCGGTTAGTTCTTCGACGCCGTTGAGGGTCGCGTTGAGCCGCGCCTCGCGGATCGCGTGCGGATTCTCCTCGATCCCGACGACGCGTGCGCCGCCCTTCGCGAAGAACAGCGCAAACGTCCCCGCTCCGCAGTACAGGTCGATGATCCGGCGCGCGGCCGTCGCTTGCGGTTTGAGATAGGCGAAGATCTTGCCGACCATTTCGCTATTGACTTGAAAGAACGACGCGGGCGAGACGCGGAAGCGCACGCCGTCGATTTCCTCGTGCATTTCCGCATTGCCGAAGACGGTAAGGTTACGCCGTCCCATCACCGCGTTTTCGCTCGGCGGTTCGAACGAGTTGCTGACGCCGATGACCCCCGGCAGCTTGGCCGCAAGCGCACTCGCAACCGCCGGAAGCGTACGCGAAGGCCGGTCCGTCGTGATCGAGACGACGCTCTCGCCCGAGGCGAGTCCCGCACGCGCGATGACGTGCCGCGCACCTTCGAACGCCGCCGCCGTCGCCGGATCGCCCGCAGCATCCCACAATCCCGCGATCGTGCGGTCGAGCCGCTCCGCTACGATGGGACAACCGGTAATCGGGACGACGTCGTGCGTGCGAGCCGCGTAAAAGCCGAATTCGGTCGACGCGCCCTCGCGCTTCGTGGCGACGAGCGCCATCTTGTTGCGGTAGGCGCGCGGATCGCTCATCCCGACCGGCGCTCGCACGTCGGCATTGGTAATGCCACCGAGCCGGCGCAGCGCGTTCTCGACGAGATCGCGCTTCCAACCCAGCTGCGCAGGATAGGCAAGATGCTGTACCTGGCAGCCGCCGCACTCGCCGAACACCGGACAGAACGGCTCGACCCGGTCGGGCGACACGCTGCGCAACTCAATCAATTCCGCGACCGCGTACTTTGCCTTGACGCTTTCGATACGGACGCGCGCCGACTCCCCGGGCAACGGCCCGAGGACGTACACCACCATGCCGCCCGAACGCCCGACGGCCTGACCCGTCTTCGCAATCAGATCGGTACACGCGATCTCGACGATGTCTCCGGGCGCCAGCGGCGGAGCCAGCGCGGCGCCGCCCTCCGGCTTCACCTAATCCGGTTTCTTTTCGTCGAGCGCTTTGAGCAGCCGGTTCGCTTCGTCGATCAGCTCTTGAATGCGTTCGGTCGTCGGGTCCATCGGCGCGCGCGTCAGGGTGGCGCGGATGATCGCATAGGCGAGCCCGGCCGAAGCGGCCGCGATCCCGATGAACAGCAAGGCGCGCTTGAGCGCGGCGTCCCGCTGGGCTTGGGTCTGACCTTCTGGCTTCGGCAGCGTGGGGGCCGTATTCGTGTGGTTCGCGTAGGTCTCGAGCCGGGATCCTTCTGACATGCTCCGGTATTTCGCGGCAGCGCGGCACGAAGCATCTAGCTGGAGGGTCCGATGTCGCGCAGCGCCGCCTCGACCTGCGTCGGAAGGAACGGCCGCCGCAAGACCGTCCTCGCCCCACGTTCGAAGGCCGTCCGCATCACGTCGCGTTCTCCAAACGCCACGACGACCGCCACCGCGGCGCCGGGAGCGGCCGCGCCGAGCGCCCCGAACGTCTCGGCCTCCAAGGACGGCAGGCGGCCATCGACTACGATGAGATCGGGCGCGATTTGTGCCGCGAGCTGCAGCGCGGTTGCCGCGTCGTCCGCTTCGCCCACCATTTCGTGTCCCAGCCGCTGCGCGATCGAGGCAAAGACGGCCCGCTCCACCGCCGCGTCGTCGACGATGAGGATCCGCACCTAGGGGACGGCGAGCGCGCTGCGCTCGGGCCCAAGCGACACGGCATCCACGGGCACTCCAAGCGCCCGTTCGAGCGCGCGAACGTACGCTCGCGCCGCGGCCGGCAGCGCCCCGATCGAGCGCACGGCGGAGACGTCCTCGTTCCACCCCTCGTACCATTCCAAATCCAACTCGAGCGCCGGATCTCCCGCGGCTTCAAAGCCGACGCTTTGCGAGCCGACGCGATACCCACGCACGACCCCGATGCGCTCGAAACCCGTCAGCACGTCGAGCTTTGTGATGATCGCGTTCGAGAGCCCGTTGACGCGCACCGCATAGCGCGCTGCAACCGCGTCGAACCAGCCGCAGCGCCGCGGCCGCCCCGTCACCGTTCCGAACTCGGCCCCGCGTTCGCGCAGCCGCGCACCCGTCTCGTCGCTCAGCTCCGAGGGAAACGGGCCCGCACCGACGCGCGAACAATACGCCTTCGCAATGCCAATCACGCGCCCGATCGCGGTCGGTCCGATCCCGAGCCCGGTGCACGCTCCGCCCGCAATCGTGTGCGAACTCGTCACGTACGGGTATGTTCCGTAACCGACGTCGAGCAGCGTCCCTTGCGCGCCCTCGATCAAGATACGCTTGCCGCTTTCCAGCGCATCGTGGATGTACGAAACGCCGTCGACAACGTGGGGCATCACGCGCGGCAGCAGCGACGTCATCTCCGCAATGACCTCACCCGCGAGCGGCATGCCCGCAACGCCCGAGCGCGCCGTCACGTTGAGGCGTATTTTCTCCGCCGCCGACGCGGGATCGCGCAACTCCGCGAACGTGACGCCCGCCCGCCCGGCCTTATCGGTGTAGGCCGGCCCGATCCCACGCCCCGTGGTCCCGATCGCCGCATCCCCGCGCGCAAGCTCCGATGCCCGATCGAGTGCCGCGTGGTACGCAAACACGACGTGCGCCCGGTCCGAAACCTTGACTCGCGAAGTATCGACCCCGATGCCCGCGAGCATGTCGAGTTCGGCGACCAACCCCGCCAAACTGACGACCGTCCCGCCGCCGATAAACAGCTCGGGCCGGTCCTGCAGCACCCCGCTCGGAACGATCCGAAGCGCGAGCTTGCGATCCCCGACGACGAGCGTGTGACCCGCGTTGTCGCCGCCGCCAAAGCGCGCCACGATATCGTAATCGCCCGCGTACATATCGACGACGCGTCCCTTCCCTTCGTCGCCCCACTGGATTCCAAGCACGATATCGGCCTTGCTCATGTCCCCCCGCTTCGCGCCCGAGCGCAAATCTCACCCAGGAGCGATCCGGCCAAGACGATCCCGGACGGACGGCGCGCTACAATCGGCGCATGAATCTCGGAGACCGCTTTCTGCGGCTCGCCTGCGCCGTCGCAGCAACCGTCTTCGGGCTCGTGCTCGTGCTGCTGGAGGCCAAGCACTTCGAGGACCCGATAGGATCGATCGTCGTCGCTATCCCCGTCTTCATTGCATTCAGCCTGATTTCTTGGCCCGTCGCGCTCGCGTTTCTGTTCGCGTGCTTCGTCGCGTCGATCGTGATCTTGGCGCTGCCGTTCCGCTTCCGCGCACCCGAACTGCTCCTCTGGGGCGCGTACGCGCTGCTCATCGGCCCGGCCCTCAGCACCGTTTCGCACCTCCGCACGGCTTACTACAACGCCCAACCCGGACCGCCCGGCGGCATCCGCTTTTGCACCAAGATGGCCGACGGCAGCGAGTCGTGCGGGTGGGAAGTCAAGATCACGCCCGCCCCAAACGGGCTCGAAGGCGCGCACCCCGCAACGCCCGATTACACGCCATGGACGGGCGACCCGAGCTCCTGGAAACCTCCGACCCCGATCCCCAACTACAATCCGTAGCACGACAGGGGCAACCTACGCATGGACCAGTCTCGCGTACATACGCTCGACGGAATCAAGCAAGAAGTCGACAAGCGCGCCCGCATCGTCGGCGCAAGCGGCAACGTCTTACCGACGTACGGCTACTCCGAAGATTTCGCGCAGCCATACATCACGGTCGACGCGCTAGGCTATCACTACATCATCGAGGAGCGTGGCTCCGAGTTGAGGCACGTCGTCATTGCCGACTTGGACGAACTGCTCGAAACGATCTTCGTCGACATCACGCATGATCTCGCCGGCCGGTGGGAAGCGTCTCATCGTTATTTGAGTGCCGGCAACCCGCGCCGCGCACTCTTCAAACGTCAAGTGGAACTGCTACGGCGCCTTTCCCCCCAGTGGGCAGAACGCTGCCTTCAACGCCAGCAAGAGATTCTAAGAATGTCCCCGTAACGGGCAGGCGCGCGTCGGCCGCCGGCGCGAACGACCACGGACGGAGGTGACCTATATGCTCGCTTCGTTTGTGCGCGCGCGTGTTTTACGTTTGGTTTCGCGGGGATCGCTGGCCGCACTCTGCTTGCTGGTCCCGAGCGCGGCTCGCGCGAGCGTCGACGAGAACGTCTTGGCCTTCTGTTCCGCCAACATGGCGAAATTCACGCAAGTCATCGCCGATTCGAAGATCAGTACGGCAGACGTCCCCGTCCCTCCCGAGCTCAATCCACCGTGTCAAGAATGCAACGGGAACTCCGTCGCGCCGACAGACTCGGAGACGGCCGCGAGCGCGTTCGTCACGTACTCCGAAAAGCCGGAAAGCGACGAGATCGACTACCTGCTCAACATCATGCGGCAGACCGCGCAATTCGCGAACCCGCAAGACGTCAGCGCCCAAGCCACCCACTGCCTCAACACTTTCGACAACGCCACGATCACGGGCGCCATCGGCAACCTCGGTCACCGGCTCTTCTACGTCAAAGTACTGCCGATGGCGAAAGCCTACGATAAGAGCACGAAACGCTCGTACGCCGGCATTAAATTACTCCTCGCGGTAGCGCGCGACCGCGAACTGCTCGCCGGCTTGACCGCAGCCGGCGACGCGGGCACGGCTGAAAACGCCGCGCTGAGCGAAGCCACGACCTGGACACAAAACGTCGCCGACGACGCCGAGCAAAACATCCTCGCCAAAAACCAATACAACCTCTGCCCCGTCTACTTCCAAATCGTTCGCACGACCGCTCTCTTGGGGAACGATCCTAACGTAGACCAGCTCCAGCAAACGCTGCAAAAAATCGAAGACAAGCTCCACTTCGACGTCACGATGGATCTTCACGAGACGAGCCCATCCGGCAGCGGTGGCTTCGACATCACCTGGAAGCTCACGTCCGTTTTGAAAGTCGACATCGCGCATCGCGAGAGCTGCTTCATCCCCGAGCTCACGAACAACGACCTCACCGTCGACGTTGTGAACTTCTCGATGCACGGAGCCGACGGCACCCAAGTCACCCTCGCGAGCCCACACCACTTCACCACGCCGGTCGCCTACGTTACGCTGTCGCTCTGCGATCAAAACCCGCAACTCGCCCTGCACTTCTCGAGCTACGGCCCCCTCGACGTCCTCGCAGCCAAAGGCGGCGAAACCAACGCCGGCCTCTTCCAAAGCGCCCTGTCCGGCGCCGCCAACTCGACCGTAACCAACGCCTTCCTCGGCGGCTCGGGCTCCAGCGGAAGTTCGAGCGACGACTCGAGCTCCAACAGCAACTCAAACAACAACAACTCCGCCGGCGGCGCCGCCCCGTCCCCGAGCCCAAAGCCGACACCGAGCCCACGCCCAACCCCGAACGCCGCGCTCGCCGCCAAAATGCAAGCGCTCAAAGCTGAGATCGAGGCCCACAAAACCGACGTAAGCTGGCTCACCGGCCCGCAAGGTCAAGCCGCAATCAGCCAACTGCAAACCGACGCAATGCAGCAAGCCGCAACGGAGGCCGGCCCCGGCGGATCGTCCGCGATCGAGACCGCCGAAACCAAATCGAACACGCTCATCCTCACCTGGACGAACGGCACGGCAACCCCGGTCGATCAAGACGTAAAGTTCGCCTACAAAGGCCTAAACGACACGATGCACGTCACGGTAAAACTCGCCGGCAAGTAACAAGCTCGCAAACCTAGCCTAGCCTCGCGTCGCCTCCGTCGTCACACTGAGCGGAGGCGCGAAGCGCCGCAGTCGAAGTGCGCCGCAAGGCCGGGCGGTGCGGACGGACGGCCCAGCACTGACACGTCCCGTCGGCGCTTCGACTGCGGCGCTTCGCGCCTTCGCTCAGCGTGACAGTTGGGGGCGACGCGATGCTAGGTTTTAGTCTCCGCGGAACTCCAGGTCGGAGGTGTCGCCCATGGGCTCGGGGGAGACGCCGTTGAAGTCGGTCATCACGAATTCGGAGAACAGGGCGTTCGGCCAGCCGAAGTCCTTGCGCGAAAACCGTTCGGGATCGTTTGGGTCGAACGACTCGTGCAGCAAGTGATCGCCGGGGTCGCTTGCGAGCAGTTGCGAGAGTACGTCGCGCCGCTCGGAGTCGGAGGTCGATGTTAGGCCTTCGATGATCAGCGCGAGGGGCCAAACGTACCCGTCGTTCGTGTGCGCGGATCCGATGCCGCGCGCTACCGAGCCCGTGTAGTAGTACGGGTTGTCTTTCGAGAGCAAGAAGCGGCGCGTATTGCGATAGACGAAGCTGTCGGCTTTGGTGTAGCCGAGGTACGGCGCCGAGAGCAAGCTCGGGATGTTTGCGTCGTCCATCAAGAGCTGATGGCCCAGTCCGTCGACTTCGTAGGCGTAGACGTAGCCGTAGTTCGGGGTGAAGACTTCACCGTAGGTCTGGATGCCGTTCTGGACTTCGGCGCGTAACGTTTTTGCGCGGTTTGACTTCAGCAAGTTGCGATAGACCGTGCGTTCCATTTCCTCGAGGTCGCCGAGTGCGACGACCGCCATCATTTCCGAGGGGATGAGGTAGTTGTATTTGCAGGCGTCGTCGGAGGGACGAAAGCCGGTCCAGATCATGCCGGTGTAGGCGACGGGGTTGGGGCCCGGGTTGCCGGCGTCGTCGCGGAGTTCCTTATGGGTGTATTTGGAATTGTGACCGTGATCTTGCTCGCGCTCCATGGTCTCGAGGGCTTTGTCGAAGCCGAGGGATTCATCGGCCGTGAAGATCGAGGTGTCGCCGGTCGTCTTCCAATAACTCCAGGCGAGGATGATCGGATAGGCGAGCGAGTCGAGTTCGAATTTTTCTTCCCAGACTCGGTAGTCGATCGTGAACGCGTTGGCATAGGGATCGACTTGCAGGTACTTGCCTTCGCGGGCAATGATGCCGCGCAGGAGCATTGCGACCTGCGGATCAGACTTTGCAAAAAAGAGGTAGGGTCGCACCTGAGCGCTTGCGTCGCGGAGCCACTCAGCCGGGATGTCGCCCGTCTTGACATAGGCGGTGCCGTCTGAGGCGATCGTCGCCTGTTCGCTCGTGTTGAGGAGCGCGGCGCGGTACATGTCCTCGAGGCGCGTGTTCGGATTGTGATAATCCGACGCAGCCCGCGCGACCGTCTGGAGCTCAATCGCGGAACTCGGCGCCGCGTACACAAGAAGGGCCGCAGCCAATAAAGCCGCGATGCGAGAACGCATTATCTCCTAGTTGTCGGCCAAAAGAAGCGGAACCTTCACTTCGAGCGCCAGGCCCTCCGTTTGCGCTCGCACGCGCAGCGTGCGATAGATCGCGGGCGCCGGGAAACCGAGTCGCTCGAGCGCACGCGCCGCGCTCGGATAGCTGAGCGAGGTGCGTGTGCGAAAGAGCTTTTCGACGGCAGCATCGAGGCGCTGCGACTCGGTGCGCTCGGCGGTCGCAACGCTGTCGCGCGCGGCGTCGCGATCGATGCCGCGGAGCACGAGTTCGGCGACGAGGCGCCGGTCGCCGAGCGCTTTCATCTTTCCGTCGATGAAGAGCCGCGCGAAGAGCGCGTCGTCCACGAAGCCGTCGCGCTTGACCGACTCGACGGCCGCGCGCGTTTCGTCGTCGCTAAACCCGCGCCGCTCGAGCCGGGCCCACAACTGGGCCTCGGTCAAGCGACGCTGGGCAAGCATGCGAAGCGCGGTGACGCGCGCTGTCACTCCTCGGAGGAAGCGTCAGCGCCGGCGCCGGCGCCGGCGCCGACGGGGACAGCGTGACCGTTGGTCGAGGTGGCGCTGCGCAACGCCGCGCGGATTTTCTCGGAGATTTCCTCGGCGAGATCGGAGTGCTCTTCGAGATACGCTTTGGAGTTTTCGCGGCCTTGACCGACGCGAATGTCGCCGTAGGTGTACCACGAGCCGCTCTTGCCGACGATGTTGCGTTCGAGCGCGACGTCGAGGATCGAGCCCATCTTCGAGATCCCCTTACCGTAGGTGATGTCGAACTCGGCTTGACGGAACGGCGGCGCGACTTTGTTCTTGACGACCTTGACGCGCGTGCGCGAGCCGACGACGTCTTGGCCGATCTTGATTTGCTCGAGCTTGCGCACGTCGAGCCGCACCGAAGCGTAGAACTTGAGCGCGCGGCCGCCCGACGTCGTTTCGGGGCTGCCGAACATCACGCCGACCTTCTCGCGCAGCTGGTTGATGAAGATCATCACGCACTTCGAGCGCGAGATGGCGGCGGTGAGTTTGCGCAGCGCCTGCGACATGAGGCGCGCTTGCAGGCCGACGTGGGTATCGCCCATGTCGCCTTCGAGCTCGGCTTTGGTGACCAGGGCCGCGACCGAGTCGACCACGACGACGTCGACGGCGTTGGAGCGTACGAGCATCTCCGCGATGTCGAGGGCCTGTTCGCCCGTGTCGGGCTGCGAGACCAAGAGGTTGTCGAGGTCGATGCCGAGGGCGGCTGCATACGTCGGATCGAGCGCGTGCTCGACGTCGATGAATGCGGCCGTTCCGCCGTTCTTTTGCGCTTCGGCGATTACGTGAAGCGCGAGCGTCGTCTTACCGCTCGATTCCGGGCCGTAGATTTCGACGACGCGTCCGCGCGGCAAACCGCCGACGCCGAGCGCGAGATCGAGCGCGATCGATCCGGTCGGGATGATCTCGACCGTCATCTTCTCAAAGTCGCCCATTTTCATGATCGAGCCCTTGCCGAATTGCCGCTCGATCTGCGCGAGTGCGTTCCCTAACGCTATCGCTTTTTCGTCCGCCACTGTGTGGGTTCTCCTTACCTGCGGTCTGTGAATGTCATCGAGCCTACGCTACCGGTGTGCCACCGTAGTGGCACACCCGTACCGGCCCGGAGGTAACATCACGCGCTGCGCTCGTAACGCCAAGTCCGCCCGTTTGCCGAAGTTCCCGAGCGCCTCATTAAAGGACTCACTTTGCCGGGCGCAATCGAACTCCTGTTCGACGTTTCGGCGCGCGGGCGGGCAGAGGGCGGCGCAAAAGCGAACGAGCCCGCGAGTCGATGAGCACGATGACGGACCCCGATGCGCTGCTTACGCCGGGCGGAGTTTCACCTGCCGGGCGGCTGATCGTCGCCGTGATTCCGACGTACCGCTCGCGAGAAACGATCGTCAAGGTGGTCCGCGCGACGCTCGAATTCGTCGACCGCGTGATCGTCGTCGACGACGCCTGTCCCGACGGCAGCGGCAGCCTCGTCGCAGACCTCGACTCGCGCGTCGAACTCCTCGTCAACGCGCAGAACCTCGGGGTCGGCGGGTCGACCAAGGCCGGCTTCGCGCGGGCGATCGAACTCGGCGCCGCCTACGTCGTGAAGATCGATTCGGACGATCAGATGGACCCGAGCTACATCCCCGAGCTGATCGATGCGCTGGAAACGATCCCGGAACTCGCGCTTGCCAAAGGCAACCGCTTCGTCGATTCCGCGACCCTGCACAAGATGCCGCCGCTGCGCCTGATCGGCAACTCGGGTCTGACGTTCTTGGTGAAGTTCGCGAGCGGCTACTGGACGATCGTCGATCCGACGAACGGGTACGTGGCGCTGCGCACCGAGGATTTGGGCCGGCTGGACGTCGCGAGCCTCAATAACCGCTATTTCTTCGAGATCGATTTGCTGTGCGCGCTCGGGCGCCGCAAGCTGCCGATCGCGGAACTCGAGATGCCCGCGATTTATCGCGGCGAGCGCAGCTCGCTCTCGATCGCGTACGCGCTGTGGACGTTTCCGTTTCGTCTGATCGACCGCTTCTTGCGACGGCTCCTGATGAGCTACCTGATCACCGAGATCAACGTCGCGACGCTGTGTACCGTCCTCGGTATTCCG
>Ga0302326_10009895_pt1 | contig 20717 bp, 15 predicted proteins | sample Palsa_T0_3_FD_202264 | JGI IMG/M metagenome (GOLD analysis project Ga0302326, IMG submission 202264) | Peat permafrost microbial communities from Stordalen Mire near Abisko, Sweden - Palsa_T0_3 | ecosystem: Environmental > Terrestrial > Soil > Palsa > Peat permafrost | place: Sweden: Abisko...
CGCTGAGCTCGGCAATCCCGTTCCCTCTCACACCCTACACGGCCGTAAAGGCCGCGTGCTCGATACACTGTGTCCGCGTGTCGCAAAGCACGCTCGGCAACCTCATTTTTGCGCCGGAAAGTAGCTAAGCCGTACGTTGCGTCGTATTTTTGCTTCGCCGCCGCAGCTATGGCGGCGGCCGACGGTAAATTACTAGGCGGGGCCATTGATAAGCCCGCCCCGGCTAGTAGTACTAGACATCATGGCCCACCATAGAGAGGCGGGCGTTCAAAGTTGAGACGAGTAAAGGGTCTGCCTCCCGCAGTACCGTGGGTTGCACACTTGCGTGTGCCGAGCCACATGTAGAACGCGATTGGGCGTGATCTACAAGAAGCACAGGAGGCAGACCATGCATGAGCTTATCACCGGTTTTGTCGGACTGGATGCACACGCAGAGTCGACGGCGATCGCGGTGGCCGAAGTCGGCCGTGAAGCGCCGCGGTTCGTCGGCACGGTGGGTGCAAGGCTCTCGGAACTGACCAAGGCGCTGAGCCGATTGGGCGAGCCACAGAGCTTGCAGGTAGTGTACGAGGCAGGCCCCTGCGGTTACACCTTGGCGCGTGAGCTGATACGGCTCGGCTACCGCTGCGAGGTGGTGGCCCCCTCTAAGATCCCGCGCCGCCCGGGGGAGCGGATCAAGACCGATCGACGTGATGCGCTCAACCTCGCAGGCCTCGCCCGCGCGGGCGAGTTGGTAGCGGTCACGATCCCGGACGAGCGCGATGAGGCGCTGCGGGATTTGAGTCGGGCGCGGGTCGATGCGGTGCGGGCGCGGCTCAAGGCGCGCCAGCAGCTTAAGGCGTTGATGCTGCGTCACGGGCGCCGCTACAGCGGCAAGACCTCCTGGTCGGCGGCCCACGAGCGCTACCTCGCCGAGGTCTCCTTCGCGCACCCGGCCCAAGATATAGCCTTCGCCGAGTACCGCCAGGCGGTGAGTGAGGGTGAGGCCCGGGTGCAGCGCCTGAGTGAGTCCCTCACGCGCGAGGTCGAGCACTGGCGCATGCACTCGCTCGTCAGCGCCGTGATGACGTTGCGGGGGTTGGATCTCGTCGGCGCTGCCACCGTGGTCGCCGAGCTCGGGGATCTGCGCCGCTTTGCCCATCCGCGCGAGCTGATGGGGTATCTGGGACTGGTGCCCTCCGAGCACACCACGGGTTCGAAGCGACGACTGGGCGCGATCACCAAGACCGGCAACCCTCACGTGCGCCGCGTTCTGGTCGAGGCGGCCTGGAACTACCGCTTCCCCGCCCGCATCAGCCGCGCGCTGCAATGGCGTCAGGAACAGCAACCCGCCGAGATCCGCGCGATCGCCTGGCGCGCGCAGCTGCGCCTGAACCACCGCTATCGGCGCCTGAGGGCCCGCGGGTTGCAACACAATAAGATCTGCGTCGCTCTCGCCCGCGAACTCGCCGCCTTCGTCTGGGATATCGGCCGGCACGTGGCACCGAGTCCTTGAGCCGCGCCTCGGCCCATGCAGGAGCAGCTCCATGAAGTAAGCATACTCACACCGGATAGGGAACGTGACGCGCGGACACGGTGAGGGGAACCCTCGATTCGACTATGTGGGCATCCGTGCTGATGATCCCCGACTCTAGATCGAGGCAGCCCCGCGACGGACCGATGCAATGCGGTAACCAACCCGCGGATATCAGTGTGATCCATCGTCGCTACAAAGCTCCGCGCGTCGCGTTCCCTATCCGGTGCGCTCTTCCACCCGCACACTCATCGCACGCACGTGACAGCGAGAACTACCCTCGCCCTGGTTGACACCAAAGGGCCATATCAGTCGATCGTTGAGCAGCGAATCCAGCGCTTGATCGAGACCTTCTCGGTGGGTCATTAGTCGCATCGCCATGCGCGTTAATCGCTTCGCAATTTTAAAATGCTGACAAACACGCGGACCCTTAGCATCAATCTGTCTCGACTTGGTCCTCAGACCAGGGAAGCGTATTGGGACCCGATGTTTTACGCCTTGAGTGCTGCGAGCCTTTCTTGAAACGCAGACGGAATGAATCGCAGATAGGCCTTCTCAATCATGGCGAGACTGGTCCCAGTCTGGGCGGCGACGGTGAGAGGATCGATACCGTAGATCTGCAGTAACTCACTGATACGCGCATGACGGAAGCTGTAGGCACTCACGTTGGTCGAGATGCGTTTCTTTCCCGTGGATTCTTCGTTGCGCCTGGCAATTGCGGCGCGTACTTCTCGCGCCCAGATGTGTCGTCGCCACGGCGTCACGCCATCCTCAGTGAACAGAGGTGCAGCTGGTAGTCGATCCTTGCACTGTGCCGTGAAGAATTCGATCGCCTCAGTACCGAGCACGACGTGCCGGGGACGCATCTTCGCCGGCCTGCCTTTTCGATGCGCGAGCCGTAAACTCTGCCCATCGAAATCCGCAACGACCGCTGCGGCGAGCTCTTTGGGACGAGCTCCCGTAAGCTCGAGCCCCCGTAGAAATCGAGCCGCCTGAGGAGAGGCCCCAGCGATCAGAGCCTTGCGCTGGGCCGCGTCCAAAAATACCGCGGTTTCTCCGCTCTCCTCCACGTCATCGGATAGCGCTTTAAGCTTCCAGGCGGCCGGATTGCCAAGGAAGCCCAGATCCATGGCGTGATTCAGGGCGGCGACGACGGCTCGCACGTTGCGGTTGACCGTCCGTGCCTGTCGGCCGGCCAGAAGTCGGTCACGCCATTCCAGAAAGTCATCTCGGGTCACCGCTTCGAGCTCCAAATCCGCGATGGAGTCCTCATAGATCACGGTCCTAAAGCGCCCCTCGGCCTCCCTGGCGGTGTCCAGACGGCCGTGTCGCCGCAGGTCGGTAAGATAGGCCTCCAGCGCCTCGCGCACCGTGGCGCGTTTTACCGTACGTACGGCGGAGCCGATCAGCTGGGCGAGCCAGGTCTCGGCCAAGCGCTTAGCGTCGTCGAATTCGAGGGGGCCGCCCAGGAATTTATGCGTCTGCTTTCCGTCCCGGTTCCGGTACCGCGCGGACCAGGTGTCCGCCCCCCGACGAAAGCCTAGAAAGGCACCCCGTCCGATCCGTTGGAAATACGGCGTATGCCGAATCGCGAGTCGTTCCCGTTCACGTTTTCGGGAGAGATCGGGCATAGGGCCGAAAAAGCTCGGGTGAAAACGGGTGAAAATGTTAGCGCGAATACCGATAGACTGCCATGAGAAAAAGGCCTATAAACGCAGCACTTTCTAAGATGCCCTTGTACGCTCATAGACGAAATCACGGTTCTCTCAAGGCTGTAACACGGGTTCGAATCCCGTAGGGAGCGCCATATAATCATATAGTTACGGCTTCAAGGCGCCTCCGTAGAGAAAGTTCAGACGAAGTCTATGGCAGTCCCCCGCCCTCCACGGCAGGACCCCGCAGTGCACCCGAGCTCTCGAGGCAAGCCGTTGCGCTACCGCTGCCGAGCGGCATTGCTGGAATCTGGTTGATTGGAGTCAGCCCCTTCGAACGCACGATCGGTGAGTGTGAGTTATCACTCAATTCAGCTGACAGGGAAGATGGGAACAATTCGGATTGGCCCGCAAAGCGGGCAACCAAATCATCCAAGACACTATTGTGAGGTATCGTCAGCACGCGCGGCTAGCGTCACCCCTGATCCGAACGGCGCCGAAACTGACTGCTTCCAAGAAGAAGAGCATCAGCTTCCGTCGTACTCAGAACTTGTAACTGAACTGACCGCGCACCGTGCGCGGATCACCCGGTCGGCCGGCGATAGCCGCCGTGTAGTTTACCGTGCCGGTTACATACTGCCGGTTCGTCAGGTTTAAGCCGATCACCGCCACGTTCCAGCGGCTGTCGGAGCTGTTCCAGCCGAGCCGCGCGCCCAGCACGCCATAACTCTCCTGTTGCTGCCCGTAATCCGTCACGCCGCCGACTCCGCCATTGGCGGGCGTGAAGTACTCGCGCGACTGCGCGTGATAGTCCACTCCCACGTACTCTGAGCCGTGGCGACTCAACAGGTCAAAGTGATAAGTGGCGCCGACACCTGAGGACCACTCAGGAGCGTAGTTCAGCGTCTGCCCGGTCGCGTTAAACGTACCGAAACCCGTAACGTAGGCGGCCGGAAACGAGAGGTAGCGCGTGTGCAGATAGGCAAGCGTCGCATATAGCTCGAGTTGCTGAATGGGGCGAGCGGCGAGATCGGCTTCGATGCCTTCGAGTCTTGCCGTAGCGGCATTCTCAGTGATCGCGTTGGCCGGAGGCACGAACACCTCGACCTGCATGTCTGAGTAGTGATACAGAAACCCATCCACGTTCAGACGCAGGCGATGATCCAGCCAGTCGGTTTTCACGCCCAACTCATACGCCCACAGGTACTCCGGGTTGTAGCCCTGGGTCGCATCGGCGGCGGTAGGGGAACCGAAGTCGAAGCCGCCGCTTTTGAACCCTTTGGTGATGGAGGCGTAGGTGAGCACGTTATCCTGTGGCCAGAAGTTGAGTCCGAACTTCGGAGTCCATGCGCTGTAGCTGCGTGAGGTACTGATTGCGAACGGCGGTGGGAAGAACGGTGGGCCGATTACCGGAGCGGCCACCTCGGCCGCCGGATCCAGGGACCCCGAGGCGTGATACATGTTCGACTGATCGTAGTCCTTGGTCTCGTGCGTGTAACGAAGTCCGACGATCGCCGAGAGCTTGGAAGTAAAGTGATATTCGGTTTGGCCATAGAGCGCCTCCGAGGTGTCAACCACCTTGCCGATGTTGACATCGGATACGCCGTAGGCCGGGAGCGCGAGGTACAGCGGCTCGGCATCGTTCTCGGTGAAGTAGTAAGCACCCGCGACATACGTGAGTGCGTTCCAGTTGCCATTCGCGTTCAGTTCCTCGCTGAACTGATGTTGGCGGATCGGCGTCTGGGTCGTGTAAAAGAGGTTGAGGCTGCTGGAATCGGAATCCAGCCCGAGGGAGTCGCTGAAGGCCTGATAGGCCGTCAGTGATTTGACCGTCAGATCGTTGCTCGGGTGGAAACTGAGATCCGCGGAGAATCCGTATTCCTTGAGTATCGAAAACGCCGGTTGATTGGTTGAGATCTTGAAATAGTCCCCGAGCACGGAGTCGTCGAGCGGTACGTGGTCCGACTCCAGAAGCTTCGGATCCCCGCCGAGTGCGTCGGCGGAATAAGCATAGTTTCCCCGCAGGATCAGGCTGACCTCGCTGCCCAGCGGGAAGAGCAACTGTCCGCGCGCCGCGTAATGGTCCGCGTTTTCCAGACCACCGCCGGTAGAGACATTTTCAAGGTAATCGTCATGCGTCAGGCGGCTGACCGCCAGGCTCCCGAGCACTCCCGAGTCGCCCAACGGGCCACTCATGTACGCCTGCAGGCCGAACTCACCGTAATTTCCGGCAGAGAGCTGCACCTCCCCGGTTTCCGTGTCCGAGGGTGCCCGCGAGATCACATTAACGGTGCCCCCCACAGAGTTACGGCCGTACAAAGTGCCCTGCGGCCCTTTCAGTACCTCCACGCGGTCCACATCGAGGAAATCGCTTACGAGGGTAAGCGGCCGCGCCTGGTAGACCCCGTCGATATTGATCGTGGAGCTCGGATCAGAGCCTACATAGACAGTATTTGAACCGACACCGCGAATGAACAGTTGCGAGTAGCCCGACAGATCGGTCAACTCCAGTCCCGGTGTGTTGGCGGCGATGCCTGATACGTTCTGAATGGCGCGTTGCGCAAGCTGATCCGCCGTAAACGCCGTGATCGCAATCGGCGTCGCCTGCAGCGAAGTCTCGCCAGTCTTCGTGGCGGTGACGGTGACCTCCTCCAGCTGGGCAAGCCTATTCTCGGAGGCAGTCTCGTTGCCTTTTGCAACGGGCGCAGGGTTCGAAGAGGAACCCTGATCGACCTGAGCCAAGCGCATCCGACCCGCGGGGGGGTCACCCTGCACTCCGCTAGTGTCGGCCCTCGTGCCAACGTCGCTTATCCCCGTCGTCTGCGCGCTCGTCTTGATCAGTCTGATCGTGACTTCAGAATCGGAGCTGTAGACGGCTTCGAGCCCGGTATTGCGCAGCAGCTGCTCGAGCGCGCTATGTTTCTCGAGGTCGCCGCTGACCGCATTGCCATGCGCGTTGCGAACGGCGTTGTATTGGTAGAGCAGCTGCATGTGCGCCTGCGACGCGAATGCCTTCAGAGCAGCCGGCAGAGGCTGCGCGGCAATGTCGAATCGCGCCGAGTCGGCCAGCGCCAATGCTGGAGCGGTAATCAGCAGTCCCGCCGCGCAAAGCAGCACTTGCCACGCCATGATCAATAGCCTAAAGCGGGCGATGCCCGCCGATCGGTGCTTCGTCGATCCCACTATTGCCCCCTCGTTTGGTTCTTCGTCCGCCTCTCTGCGAAAGGCTGTGTGAACTACGACTCGCGGGGGGCAAAAAACCCCTAATCGATCTTGGGGCAAAGGCGTGGCGCGGCCGGGCGGCGAGGATATGCAGACCGATCCCTTCAGTCGATGCGTTTGCCGGCTTCGCCTTCGATGTATACGCGACGGGCTTCGCGGCGCACCCTCAAACCAAAACCCTGTTCAACCATCGTGAGAAGCGCTTCCGCCCCCTGTGGGCTTGCTTTGAAAGTCCCACCGACCGGCAGGCGGCGCAGCTTGTCGTCATTCACGATGAGCCGCAGTGTCGTATACCTATCCAGTTCGTCCACGACCTCGCTCAAGGGCTGGTTCTCGAAATACACCGTGCCCTCTCGCCACGCCACCGATCGTGCGAGTTCCGCGGGCGATAACTGCCGGGTTGCCGTCGCCGTGCCGCGCAGGTCGGCTTGCTGCCCGGCGGTCAGCACGCCCACCGGGGCAGTCGCCATTGCGGCATCGGAGGGAACCGGATCAATGAGCGTAACAAGAGGCCCTACCTTTACGGTGCCTTCGCTCACCGTGACGCGCACGTCCGTGGTACGCACGTAGACATTGAAAGCCGTTCCGGTTGCGCGGACCCAGGAGCCACCACCGACGACCCAGAATGGCCGCAGAGGATCGTGAGCCACCTCGAAGAAACCCTCGCCCCGCTCGAGGCGAATCATGCGCGTCCGCGGCGAATAGTCTACCCGCGCGAGGCTGTTGCTATTGAGCTCCAGCGTCGAGCCGTCCGGCAGCGAAATCGTGGCGTGCTCGCCAATCGCCGTCGTGAACGTTGTGCCCGGCTGAAGTCGGTCGAAATACAGCCAGCCAAGGACCAGGACCAACGCGGCCGCAGCGCTCGCGGCCAAAGCCCAGCGTCGGCGTGGTACGTGGCGCCCCGCCGTATTCATCGATTCGGCGAAAGAGACCGCGCGAACCAGGGGACCAGCAGCGGTGAATTGCTGCCACGTCCCCTTGAGTTCTTCGTACGCCCGGGCATGCAGGGTATGCGCGGCCCGCCACGCTTCAAATCGTTTGCGGTCCTCGGCCGAGACCTCGTCTGCGTTCAGGCGCGCGATCCACTCGCTCGCCTCACGCTCGACTTGCGTCATTGGCGGTAATTGATGCACGTCAGCCATGGATCGGCTTACCTAAGAGCGATGCCGCCGCAAGTAGTGGTGCGTTTCCCGCAGGGCGCGGGCGATGTGGTTCTCCACCGTCTTCGGCGAGAGTCGCAAGCGCTGTGCGATCTCCTTGTAGGAACAGGCATGAAACACTTTCAGGGCAAATACGGCCCGACACTGTGGCGTCAGGTGCTCGATTGCATCCCTCAGTAGCCGGGCTTGCTCGTCCGCGAGCACCTGCCCCTCGGGCGATTCGCCTGCTGATACGACTCCCGAACCGTCGAAATCCCCTAACGGGTCGGTTTTGGCCGTACGAATATGGCGATGAAAGTCCGCTGCAAGATTTCGGGCCGCCGAAAACAGGAAGGCTCTGGGAGTTCTGAGGTCGTCGGCGTGCTCGTAGGTGCGCAGAAACGCTTCCTGGACGATGTCCTCGGCGGTCTCCCGCGAGCCCACGAGGCGCCGGACATATTGGCGTAACGCCCGGTTGCTCTCGGAAAAGAGCTTGGTTAGCAGGTCATTGCGCGAATCGGACATCGAGCCTTCGCTCTCTCGGCAGTTCCCCGTACCCTACCCGCGCCAATAGCGGTACGGCAAGCACGCGCGCAAACGCAAGCTCATTTGCAGGGCTGCCGCGGGGGAATCCCAGACACCGGGAACACAGGGAAGGCTTGGGTCCGGGCAGTACGACAGCTCATGCTCCGGTGCAACCCGCGGGCAGCGGGCGGTACGCGACCACAAGTCATAACCGTCTCGCGCCGTTCCGAGCCAGGCCATCCCACATAGCTGAGGACTAACCGGCAGCAGACGCGGCTGCGTGCCAGCACGATTGCGCCCTCGAGACTCATCGGTGGGGTGCCCGGTCGGTGCTAACTACTGCTCAAGCACCTTGAAAGCATGCTGCAGCAGATCGAGTTTGCGGCTCATGGCTTCCTGCGGCTGAGTGCCTTCGGCGATGATCCTCAAGCCGTAGCGAATTTTCGCAGCATCGCCGGCGCCGGCCGCCACCACGGAAGTGCTGATGCGGGTCTCGCCGCTCTCATTGGAGATCGTGGCGTTGTATGGAAACTCGTGAGCCTTGGCTTTGTTCCAGTCGCTTTGAAGGTTCTCCGGCGAGCCACTCGAAGGCTCCGACTTGCGCCACACATTTATCCAGTTCTGCGTCTGCCCGCTCTCGCGCATCGCCAAACCGCCCACGTCCCACACGGTTGGCTCGCCGTCGCGGAAGAAGGCGAAATTCATGCGTAGCACGCTGTCCTTGCTGAGCTTGAGGAGTGTGGGCGTCACCACCAGCTCGCAGCGGCGGGATTGGAACCGCACGCGTCGCTCGGGATCGATCTCGAGCTTCAGGGTCTCGAATACCTTGGGCTGTACGCTTTTCTGTTCCAGATAGGCCTGCCACTGCGCAAGCGTTCCCTCCATGGTCACGTACACGTAATCGAGCAGCAGTTGCTCCTGCAGGTTGACTAGTTCGGTCACGGCAGCGGATGCCCTGAAGAAGAACCCCGCGGAGCCTTCCGGCGTCGGCAGGCTTATCACCGTCAGCATCGCGTCCTCGTATGGAATCGCCCATGCGCGCACCTGCCACAGGCGGCCGTACGCATCGGTATAGGTGCCTTCCTTGGTCGCTTTGCCGAGCGAGGTGACCCGCACCGAATCGGTGCCAACGGCGCGACGCAACGGATACGCGTTGAGGAATAGGTCCATGAACAGCTTCGAGTCGCCGTACAGCGCGGACAAACTCGCACCATCAGGTGCGCGCAGTCGCAGCGTCCCACCATCCAGTTGCACGAAACCGTTGTGCTCCAGCTGCACGGTGCGCGCATTGGCGGCCCCCATCACCCAGATCCCGTTCTGGGCCTCGTGCAGTCTGACCGGAAACATGGCGTGCTCGACCACATGCAGCAATCGCTCGGAGCCGGCACCGTGCGGAAAAAGACGCGCCGCGTTGTGCGCCAGCAGCTGCGTCGTGCCGCGCTGCATCGCCCCTGTCATGACCTCGAGATACATGCTGTAGAACTGCGCCAGCGGCTTAGGCAGGGCAATGCGTTCGTCCGTGACGATGGTCTCGGAGGCGTCAATGATCGGCAGGCGCACGACGGTGCGCGAGCCGACCTTGCCCTCGCCCTCCTTCGCGTTCAACACCTGGGTAATCGAGAGCGCGTAGTTGAGATTCTCCGAGGGCGACTTGCGCAGCACCACCCCGATCACGCGCCCGCGTTGGTCGACCAACGGTCCGCCGCTGTTGCCGGGCGATGCAGCTGCTGTGAAACGCAGCCAGCTCCACTGCCCGTCCTGTTCTTCCGGCGTATCGGAGGTATAGATCCCATCGCGGATCACGACGCCTTGGCCGAGAGCATTGCCGACCGAAAACACCGTCTGGTTGAGCGCCGGCTTGGACCCAGCCTTCAGGTACTGCACGTCCTTGGGCTGCTCGCGCAGCGAGAAAACCACGAAGTCCTCACGATCCGAAAAGCGCAGCACCTGGTCGATCTCATACACCTTGCCAGCCTCATCGCGCAGAGCCGGTGGCCCGAACTGACTGTCCAGCCCCACCATAATCACGTGGCGGGCCGTGACGTAGCGATTTGCGGCGATCGCAAAGGCCGTACCGATCGAGCGGTATTTGTCGTTGCGCTGCTGATACGGCATGAGATCCATGGGCAGCGGGCGCTCATAGGTCACCGCGCCCTCGGCGGGCTTGAGCTGCACGACCTCGAAGGTGGCCCGGCGCAGATCCCGTTGCACATCCGCGGCGAGCTCCCCCGCACAGACCCGCCCGCCCGTGAGGGCGCATAGCATCGTGAGTACGAGCACCGCTTTGAGACGCGCGCTGCGAAGAATCACTTTTTGGCCACCTCGAATTGCTGCCGAGCTTGTGATTATGCCGCGACGGGACCGACGGCCGCCTGCCCGCAACTTTCCTTCCGGGCAGCGCCTCGAGTGCGGTGCAATATCTCGCTCGCACCTCGAGATCGCACGGGTGCGTGCCGCGAGTCGCATCGCACGCGATGCCCGGCGGCGGTTCGCGCTGCGTCGGAGAATCAACTGCTTATGGTCTTAAGCTCGCGCCATGATTAATTCCGGCGCGCGATTCACGCGCGCTGCATGATGGCCTCTTGCGTGCGCCCCGGTAATTGCGCTGGCGATGGCAATGTGCGAAGTGGGATCCCGCCGCGTTCCCGAGTTAAGTAATATTTGAGTTCATCCCGCGAAGCGATTGCACAGCGCTGCGTGCGTAAGAGTGCGCGCGCAGCGCACTGAGATCGTATTGAACGCGACAGGTGCGGCGTGTATGGTGCCCGCAAAACAATGCGAATGAATGAGCCGGCGCTACCGGCACAAGAATCAACCTTAAAAGCGCGGAATGGGTGCGCGAAAGATGCACCACCAAATAGGGAGTGAAGTCAATGCCATTCAGTACATTCACGTCGAGTCGATATCGCCGGCGGGGGGCGCTCGTGGCTCTGCAGATGGTGGTAGCGCTGTGCGGCTTAGCGGGCTTCGCCGCGGTCGCCGATGCTGCGGGTTCCTCGGTGGCCGCGGTGCGCATCACCGAAGTGGTCGATGAGTCGAAGCTGGTGGCCGTCGGCACCACAGCGCGCTTTGCGACTGCCAAGAATGACAAGGGAGCCGTGTCGGACGGGCTGCCGATGGAGCACATTTTCCTGCAGCTGCAGCGCGCGCCCGAGCAGGAGGAAGCGCTCACGAAACTGATCCAGGAGCAGCAGGATCCGCGCTCCAGCAACTATCACAAATGGCTCACGGCCAATGAGCTCGGCGAGCGCTTCGGCCCCGCGCAGGCCGATATCGCCACTGTGACCCAGTGGCTCGCCTCGCACGGGCTACGCGTCAACCAGGTGCACTCGAGCGGTCTGACGATCGATGTATCGGGCACGGCCGGGCAGGTGCGCGATGCATTCCATACCGAAATTCACCAATACGCGGTGAAAGACACACAGCATATCTCCAACGCGAGCGATCCGAAGATTCCTGCGGCGCTCACGGCCGTAGTGAGCGGGATGACACCGCTCAACGATGTGAAGCCGAGACCCCTTTTCGTCAAGCGCGCCTTCACGTTCAAGTGCAAGGGCTGTCCCACCGGGTTCACTAACACCCAATGGTACGACGAGGGCCCGGCCGACTTCGCCGTGATCTACAACGTGGCGCCGCTCTACAAGGCCAAGCATCCGATTACCGGCAAGGGCGTGACCGTAACGCTGCTCGAGGACACGGACGTGCAGGACGCGGACGTCGCCACCTTCCGCAAGGCTGCGGGCCTGAGCTCCTACTCGGGAACGTTCTCCCAGATTCATCCCGGACCGGGCTGCAGTGATCCCGGCACCAACGGCGCGGAGGGTGAGGCGGCCCTCGACTCTGAATGGGGCGGCGCCATAGCACCTGATGCGACCGTGCATCTGGCCTCCTGCGCGGATACGGCGGTGCAGTTCGGTGCGTTCATCGCTGCAATCAATCTGCTGGATGAAAAATCACCTGCGCCGATCATGAGCCTGAGTTACCTGGAATGCGAAGCCGATAATGGCCCCGGGCCGAACGGTAACGGCTTCGTCTACAGCATGTGGCAGCAGGCGGCCAGCGAGGGCGTTTCGGTGTTCGTGGCGGCCGGTGATGGCGCCGCGGCGGGCTGCGACGACTTCGACACCGCCACTTATGCCGCTGGCGGTATCGCGGCCAACGGACTCGCCTCCACGCCCTACAACACCGCGACCGGCGGGACCGACTTCCTGGACACGTTCCTGGGCGAGAACAGCACGTACTGGAGCAACTCCAACGGTCCCGGCGGAAAATCTGCGTTGTCGTACGTTCCCGAGATACCGTGGGACGACTCGTGTGCCAGCAATGTCCTGTACATCTACTGGGGTTATACGAGCGGCGTTTCGTTCTGCAACAGCACCGACGGCGCGTCCTTCCTCAACATCGTAGGTGGCAGCGGCGCCCCGAGCGACATATACGCCAAGCCCTACTGGCAGAAAGGTGTGGCCGGGAATCCGAACGACGGTGCCCGCGACCTGCCGGACGTGTCGCTGTTAGCTGCCAACGGGATCTGGGAACACGCGATACTACTGTGCATGTCGGATCCGTCCGAGGGTGGGGCACCCTGTGACTACTCCAACCCGACCGACGCGCTCTTTAACAGCGGCGGCGGCACATCGTTCACGGCTCCGCAGTACGCGAGCATCCAGGCGTTGATCAATCAGAAGGCCGGAGGACCGCAGGGCAATGCCGCGCCGATATACTACGATCTCGCTAAGAGCCAGGGCGTCCAGGCCAGCTGCAACGCCACCAATGGCAACAAGGTGGGCAGTGCCTGCATTTTCCATGACGTAACCGCGGGCAACAATGACGTGCCATGCTATGGCCCCGTCAACTGCTACAACCCGACCGCTGGTCAGGGTTATGGCGTGCTGTCGGTGTCGGACACGCAGTTGCAGGTGGCCTATCCGTCGCAAAAGGGTTGGGACTTCACGACGGGTCTGGGCAGCGTGAACGTCACCAACCTGGTGAACGCCTGGCCGTAAACGACTTCGCTCTGACAACGAAGCAGTAGACTGCCGACATTGTCCCTCGCCACCGACCCCAGGGTCGGTGGCGAGGGACGCTTCTTCGCCCCCTCGCCCGAGCACGGCGATCTTCTGTGCAGTCCCTATCCGGAGCGCCTCTCATGCCCGAGATCAGGCCCGTGCGAGCCAGCGACCGCACCCAATGGGATGAGTTGTGGAGGGGATACCTGCGCTTCTATCGGCAGCGTCTGCCGGCCGAGGTCAGCGATGCCACCTTCGCGCGGCTCCTCGATGATCGCGCCCAGCCGCACGGCATCGTCGCCACGCGTGAGGGCACACTCATCGGCTTCGCGCATTACCTGTTCCATCCATCGAGCTGGTCGCTGCAGCCCATCTGCTATCTCGAGGACCTGTTCGTCGCTCCGGCGGCACGCGGCGCCGGAGTGGGCCGCGCGCTGATCCATGCGGTATATGCGGCTGCGGATCGTGCGAACGCCGGCTCGGTCTACTGGATGACCCAGGAATTCAATGCCGATGGGCGCGCGCTGTACGACACGCTCGCGCGCCGTACTTCCTTCATCCGCTACGAGCGCTGATCGCTGTGTGACGGGGACGCCTGCACGGCGAGCGCAGCACGGCTGCGCACCGACCAGCGCAGCAGCCCGAGCGCATACGTCGTGTAATAGCCCGCAAGCGTGCCCAGTAGCAAGAGGGTGAGCGGGGTAAGCGGCGGGGGCGCCCCGCCGCCGCTCGAGCCGGGCAGGCCATAAACAAAGAAGCGGTAAAAGATGCGGCACACCAGAAGCGCAGAGAGTGCCACCCCCAGATGCGCGCTCGGGGTGTAGTAGCGTCCTTCGGGCGAGACCTCGAAACGCGTCAGGTGCAAGCCGAGGAACCCGAGCCCTACGCCCACGACCACCCCACCGGCAAGTGCGGCCGCTGCCGGTGCATGCGAGCGCGCAGCGAACGCCAGGAGCGCCACCAGCAACGGGAAGACTACGACGGTCACCCACGGACGCACCGGTGAGAGGCGCTGGCGGCCGATGGTGCGACGGATGCGCGCGTACAGCCGCCACGCAATGAGCGCGAGGATGGCGAGGGTGATGAGCGCCTGCTGCGCGGCGGGCTGCGCCATCAGGGGACCAGCAGCCCCTGCCTGACCATCTCCTTGGCGGTCGCGTCAGCGACTTCGTTCACGAGGGTGTCGAGGTCGCGGGGATTGATGGTGCGGCTGGTGCTCGCCCACAACAGCTTGTCCTGCTGCAGCGAATACACCAGCGTCTCCACCGACACCACGGTGTCGGTTGTCAGATACCCGGGCTGATAGACCGCGCCCCACCCATAGCCCCAGTACGGACCGAAGCCGTAGTAATAAGAGGGAAATGCGTAACCGACGCCCGGCGTGTAGTTGATGCGCTGATCCCTGCCCACCACGCGCATCACGACGACGCCCTGCGCGCCGGCCTGCCGCAGAAGCTGCCGCGCCGCATCTCCATCACCGCGCCGCTCGTTGGGCAATAGGGTGTATGCCGCAATCGCGTTGGCGCCGCGCGCCTTCAGGTCGGCCGCCAGTGCATCCTCGCCGGCACGCCGCCGGCTCTCATTAGGCGATACGAACACGGCCGCGATGGTCTTGCCCGCCGGACTGACGGGCTGCGCATCCGGCGCCTTCCACGTGGACGTAAAGGTGGTGCTCGCGCAGGCGCCAAGCCCCAGCAGTAAGGCGATGAGCCACGTGTTGCGCAGACGTTGTGACACGATAGTGTGCCTCCGCGGCCGAAGCGTACTCCGCTGCGATCCTGATCGCCACGGCGCGTTCTTTGAGGATCCGGCGCAGCAGTTGCCGTAATCTATCAGGATCGGCAGCTGATCTGGCGCGGAGCTACACGGGTGTCCACAGAAGTGCCGGGCGCGCCGCGGCGTGCCCGTCCAAGCGCTCGCGAGGCGCGCCATAAGGAGCGCGCACGCGCGCCGCGCGCCCCACCCTACCTGACCCGGAAAATTCCGCCCTACGAGCTCTTGTCCGAGGAGGGTCTGCAACGTGTCGAGCACCACGCCGACCGGCTTCTCGAGGAGATCGGGCTCGAGATCCGCGGTGATCACGAGGCGATCGAGCTGTGGCGCAAGGCCGGCGGGCGCATCGAGGACCGGTGGCGGGTGCACGTGCCCTCAGGGCTGGCGCGCGAGATCGTGCGCCGCAGCGCGCCGCGGCAGTTCACCCAGCACGCACGCAATCCCGCGCGCAGCGTTGAGATCGGCGGCAGTCATACGGTGTTCGCGCCCGCATACGGATCGCCGTTCGTGGTGGATTTGGAGCGCGGGCGCCGCTACGGCACGCACGAGGACTTCTGCAATTTCGTCAAGCTCACCTATCTGTCGCCGTGGCTGCATCATTCCGGCGGGACGGTGTGCGAACCGGTCGACCTGCCGGTCAACAAGCGCCACCTGGACATGGTGTACGCGCACATGCGCCATTCCGACAAGGCGTTTATGGGCTCGGTCACCACCGCCGCGCGCGCTGCCGATTCCATCGAGATGTGCCGCGTGCTGTTCGGGGCCGACTTCGTCGCCGAGCACTGCGTGATTCTCGGCAACGTGAACGTCAATTCACCCCTGGTGCTCGACGGGGAGGCCAGCCGCGTGATCCGCACCTACGCCGCGGCCAACCAGGCGCCGGTGTGTGTGCCGTTCATTCTCGGCGGAGCGATGGGCCCGGTGACCACGGCCGGCGGGCTGGCACAGTGCTTCGCGGAAGCCGCGTTCTGTGTCGCGCTCGGACAGCTAGAGCGGCCTGGCTCCCCCGCGATCCTGGGAAATTTTCTGTCCTCCATGTCGCTGCGCAGCGGGGCGCCAACCTTCGGCACTCCGGAGCCCGCGCTTGCTTATCTGGCGATCGGTCAGCTTGCGCGGCGCCTCGGCGTGCCGCTGCGCTGCGGCGGGAGCCTGTGCGCGGCCAAGGTGCCCGATGCGCAGGCGGCGTACGAGAGCGCCAACTCCATGTGGCCCGCATTCCTGGCCGGTGCCAACTTCGTGCTGCACGCCGCCGGCTGGCTCGAGGCGGGGCTCGCCATGTGCTACGAGAAATTCGTCATGGATACCGAGCAGCTGGGCGCGTTCCACACTCTGGCGCACGGCATCGATCTGGATGACAACGGTTTTGCGCTCGCGGCGTTCCGTGAGATCGGGCCCGGCAAGCACTACCTCGGATCCGCGCACACGATGGCGAACTATCTAAGCGCCTTCTATGACTTCGAGCTGTCCGACAACAACTCGTACGAGCAGTGGAGTGCCGAAGGCTCACGCGATCACCTGCAGCGTGCTCACCACCGGTGGAAGAGTCTGCTGCACTCCTACGAACCTCCGCCGCTTGACCCGGCGCGGGATGAGGCGCTGCGGGAGTTCGTGGCGGTGCGCAAACAGGCGCTACCCGACGAATTCGCCTGAAGGGCGCCGCGCGCGCGCGGGCCGCCGGCAACAATTGCGGATCGGTTGTGCATCAGCCGCCGGCGGCGGATCCGGGCAGCTGCCAGTGCCGCCACAGCGCGATCATGCGCAGTGCGAAGCATGTCACGCCCCCGATCACGGCGGCCACGGTGGGCGGCAGACCGCAGCGGCGACATACCACCAGGACCAGCGCCCCGAACAGCGCGGCGGTCGCATAGACATCGACCCTCAGAATCGCCGGAATGCGGGCAAGGAACAGATCGCGCACCGTGCCGCCGCCCACGGCCGTGATCGTCCCCAGGAGAATTGCGCTGAAGGGGTAGATGCCAGCATCCAGCGCCTTCTCAGTTCCCGCCACTGCGAACAACGCGAGCCCCGCCGCATCCAGGGTGAGCAGCAGCTCGCGCGGAATCTGCAGGTGCGGCGCGACGAGAAAGCCGATGGCTGCAGCGGCGAACGCCGTGGCGGGGTAGCTCCAGCCGCGCAGGGCGCTCGGCGGCAGCGCGCCCATCAGGATGTCACGGATGACCCCGCCTCCGAGGGCAGTGGCGAACGCCAGCACCATGACGCCGAACAGGTCGAGGTGCCCGGCGATAGCCGCGAGTGCGCCTTGCAGAGCGAACACGCAGGTCCCGGCGAGGTCAGCCGCGAGTACGAGCGGATGCGGCCGCACCTCGCTGCGGGCCGCCCCGGTCTGCCTGCGGGAGTCATTCACTGGGTGGGGATTCTCCGGCCCCCCGCCGCCAGGCGCCAGCCGTACGGCCGCTGCCGCTCTGCTATCCTCGCGATGCGATGGCGCTCACACCCTTTCACGTCGCATTGCAGGTCCGGGATATCGAGGAGGCACGGCGCTTCTACGGCGGGGTCCTCGGATGCGCCGAAGGACGCAGCGCCCCCGAATGGGTGGACTTCGATCTCTACGGCCACCAGCTCGTCTGTCACCTGAACCCGCAACTGGGACGCAACGGACGCCTCGCCGCCCACGTCAATCCGGTCGACGAGCACGCCGTGCCGGTGCCTCATTGTGGCGTGGTGCTCGAGATGCCGGAGTGGGAGCGGCTCGCGCAGCGGCTCGCGCGTCAAGAAGTCGAGTGGGTCATCAAGCCGTACACGCGCTTCGCCGGCATACCCGGCGAGCAGTCCACGCTTTTTATCCTCGACCCGTCTGGCAACGCGCTCGAATTCAAATCCTTCCGCGACATCCCCGGCCAGCTGTTCGCGAAGTGAGGGCCGCGCTGCGCCCCGCACTCAGCTGCCGCCGGCCAGGAGCCTCGTGGCCTCATCCAGCTGCCGGCAGTAGGCGCTCAGCACCTGCGCCGTAATGAGGACGTACTGGCTGGCCTCATCCCAGCGGGCGCCCTCGACGGCCTCGCGCACGGCGGGCAGTGTCTTCACGCCGTAGCCAGTCAGAACGCCCGGAGCGTAGATGAAATGCTTGAACCAGGCGCGGCCGGGGAGCCCGCGCGGATCGGTGAGCTTCTGCTCCATGCCCTGCAGCAGCCGGTTCAGCTGCCGGCGCTGAGCGACACCGAGCTTAAGCTCCCCGGTGTTGAGCCGCGTGTACGCCTCATCGTATGCCCGGGCGCTCCTGCGCAGCTGCGCAACCGCGCTCTCGAGCGGGGCGAAGTCCACCTCGGGCACGGCCTCCTCAGGCGCCGGGGGCAACAGCGCGCGCGTCGGGTCGGTGCTCAGAGTGAACGCGTTCTGATCAAGGAGCCGCGCGAGCTCGGTGGCGTGCTTGCGCTTGTCCTCCACGAGCTTGCGCAGCTGGCCGAGGTAATCCCCCACCGTGCTCGCGAAGTCGCCGAACTCAAGCGGCAGCACCGCCGCCTGCGCCATGCGCAGCACGACGTGGCCGACGGTCTGGGCTTCCGCGATGCCATAGGCAAAGTCCGGGTCGCCGAAGCGCACGTAATGTTCGAACGTGTCGTAGCTCGAGTGGTAGACGCCCGCCTGATCGTCTTCTCCCCGATACTCGATGCTGAGCGCGCTCAGTCCGAGATGCTGCAGGAAGGGCGTGTAGTCGGATCCTGAGCCGAGCGCCCCCAGCGGCAGGTCACCACCGGCTGCGGCGAGTTTCGCATCGCGCGCCTTCTGCTCGGCAATCTCCGGGGTGTCCTCCGAGTCCGGCTCGTAGCCCAAGACCAGCATGCGGGCACGCAAGCGCGCCTGCGTACTGACGCCGGTCTCCGGGTCTTTCACCGTGGCGGCGACATCATTCACCAGGCGCTGCAGCGAATGGCTGCCTTGCGGTTCGAGAAAGCCGCGAGTGTTGCTGTCGGAGTTCAGGTACAGAACGGCTTTGCGCTGCAGCTCCGTGGCGTGCGCCTCCGCCCACTCGGTCGAGCCGAGAAGTCCCGGCTCCTCGCCGTCCCAGCTCGCGTACACGAGCGTGCGCTGCGGGCGCCAGCCGGTTTTGAGCAATGCGCCGATCGCCTTGGCCTCGGCCAGCATCGCCACCTGCCCCGACAGCGGATCCCACGCGCCGAACACCCAGCCGTCCCGGTGATTGCCGCGCACCACCCACTCGTCCGCATTGGCCCCGGGGATCCTGGCGATGACGTCGTAGAGGGGCTTTAAGTCCCAGTTGGAGCTGATCGCGAGGTGCACCTGCGCCGGACCGGGACCGAGGTGGTAGGTGATGGGCAACCCGCCGCGCCACCTGGACGGGGCGACGGGACCTGCGAGCGCCTCGAGCAGCGGTTGCGCGTCGCCGTACGAGATGGGAATCACGGGGATCTTGAGAATGGTGGGCGCCTGCGAGATGGGCAGGCGGTGCGCATCCCTGGTCGCACCGACACCGGGCGTGAGCGGGTCGCCGGGATATTGGGCCAGATCGAGCACCGAGCCGCGCTGCACGCCACCGGAGGGTCGCCAGCCCCCGCGCGGATAGACGTCCCCGCGTGTATAGCCATCATCGTGCGGATCAGAGTAGATGATGCACCCGATGGCACCGTGCTCCTGCGCCAGCTTGGGCTTCAGCCCGCGCCAGCCGCGACCGTAGCGGGTGATCACGATCCGTCCCTTTACGTCGATGCCGCGGCGTGCGAGCGCCTTGTAATCCTCGGGCATCCCGTAGTTGAGATACACGAGCTCCCCGGTCACATCGCCGTCCGCGCCGTACTCGTTGTAAGGTGCCAGACCGTCGGTGCGTGCAGAGGTCGCATCGCCCTGGATCGCAGGCTCGACGAGACTTGCGACGAATCGTGTGGGCGCGAGCAGCTCCAGTGTGTGTGACTTGAGCGTCGGGTACAGCACCTGGAACTCCTCGATGCGCGCATCCCAGCCCCATTGACGGAACAGGTCGCGCACGAGCTCGGCGTTCGCCCGGTCGTGCGGGGAGCCGACGTGATTGGCCTCGGAGGAGAGCGTCCTGAGCCACCCCTTCAGGTCGGACGGGTCGAGCTGCGCATCGAAGCGCTGCTCGAGACTGAGCTCACCTGCCGACTCCGGCACGCTGAACCCAAACATCGGCGCGCTCGCGAGCTCGCCCGCCGCAGCCGCCCCGAGCGCAGCGGCTACCGCGAACCACAACACCAGGAGGCACCCCCACAGGTTTCGCGCGCCGTCGCGCCGCGACGGCCCTGAAGTTAACATCGGCTCGTTACCTACGAGCGCCGTGGCAGCCCGCCACCGACGCGGCTCATTCGACCACGGACGAATGGATCGCAATGCCAGCCTTGAGCACGCTCGTGACCGCGGTCGCCGCCACCGCCTCCAGCAGCCGCGCCCGCTGCTCGGGCGTCAGGGTCTTGCTGAAGGACAGCCGCCGCTCGATGTGATCCTTACCGGAGTCATCGCGTGACCAGCGCACCCCCACCGTGATCTTGCCGAGCGACCAGTCGTTCTGTGCGGCGTGCTTGCGCAACACGACCGCCGTGTCGGCGCCGAGGCTCGCGAGCAGCAGCTCGCGCGGCGCGAATCCGGCATCGCTTCCGCCGGCGCCGACCGTCTCGTCGGCCGTCAGGTGATGATGGCCGGAAACGATCTGCTGTACGTGCTGGTGCTCATTGATCACGGTGACGTAGGCCATCGGCGGTTCCTCCTTCGGGCGGCGCCGGTCGCCGGGCGGGGCGTCCGACGTGCAGGAAACGGCTGACCATGCTGCGCGCGATGCTGTTAACGCTCAGGCCGGTGACGTTGTCGAGCTCATAGGGCGCGTCCCCGAGAATCGCCTCCGCGGCGCGCAGTCCGCTGCGCACCGCGGGACCGATGCCCTCGCAGAGGTCACGCGTGG
>Ga0302326_10009896_pt1 | contig 20716 bp, 12 predicted proteins | sample Palsa_T0_3_FD_202264 | JGI IMG/M metagenome (GOLD analysis project Ga0302326, IMG submission 202264) | Peat permafrost microbial communities from Stordalen Mire near Abisko, Sweden - Palsa_T0_3 | ecosystem: Environmental > Terrestrial > Soil > Palsa > Peat permafrost | place: Sweden: Abisko...
CCGTTCTTTCACGGTGCGGTTACAGTGCGTATCCGACCTATTATTGGCCATCAGGCTACCAATACATTCTTGACGGTAATCCGATAACCTTTGTTGGCGACCCAACGTCGATCTCTGCGTTAGACCCCGACGATGGTGGATGTTATTGGGGTACCATGAATAGCGGGCTGATAACATTGGTTGCCGGCACCCATACGCTCAAGATTACGGCGGAGGTGCAGTACGCGATTGTCGTTACGTTGACCCTGACCCAACTAGGGCCGCCTCAGATCACGACGTTCGGGCAATGGCAGCAGGCCAACTTTACCGCTGACCAGCTTACCGAGGCCGCAGTCTCCGCCTGGTCTTCGTCTGCCGTGAACGATGGATTTACAAACCTCCTGAAATATGCCCTTGGACTGAAGCCCTGGACCACGGAGACAGGGACCGGTGTCCAGACGACGCTCGTCTCAGGCGAGCCACAGCTATCCTTCACCGCTCCTGTCGGTTTGACGGACGTCAGCTACTTCGTCGAGGAGTCGGATGATCAAATTACATGGACGGCGATTCCGCAGACAGTTATCTCCCAAAGCAACGGGGTGAGCACTATCCAGGCAACGGCTACGGGGACTGCCCAGCAGTTCATACGTCTGAGGGTGACGAGCGGCACCTGGACAACTACGACCGCCGGCATCGCGACGGGTGCCGTTAACGTGGTCAGTGCCTACAGTCCGCTCACCGTCGTCGCCGACATGCATATACTTGGGACGGTAGAAGCCTGTTGGGACAAGCAATACAACTTTGAGGCGGTTCCGATTTTTGATTCGGGTGACGCAATTAAGATGACGTTCGTGTCCAGCACGGGCAACTATGTCTTGGCAGCCTTTGTGCGGTCCGGGGACAACGCGAGTACGGCGACTTTCTGGCTCTATAACGGCTACATATTCACTCTGGACGGTCATCCAGTCTCGTTCGTGGGGGACGTCTCGACCATCTCACCAAGGGACTCGTCCAGCTTTGGCCCGGTGTATTGGGGTATGATGTACACGTCGAAAATGGCCCTGTCCGCCGGAACGCACACTCTGGTAGTCACCTCGGCGCGGAACTGGGGGATAGTTGTAAACGCGCAGGTGATCAATAGCCCATAGAGAAGACGTTTTCAAACATGACGAAACTCATTTGCAGCTTGCCCGGACGCTGGAGCGTTGAATCGCCGGTTCCGCGCATTCGAGATCCTGTCAAACGGGCTAGGTAGTGGCTTCCTCCAGCGCAGCCATGTCTCGATCTATCCATACCTTTTTTCCCAGCGGATTTCCGCGATCCGGACCGGTGTCACCGGTTAAGGGCATTCGCAGCGGCTCTATTACGGGAGCCTTGGCGCTCTTCGCGGCAATTTTGTCGTCCTCTCGGGTATCCGCGCAGAACACGACAATTGTGAATGTCGGTGAATTCCCGAATGCCGTCGCCGTGAATCCTGTCACGAACAAGGTCTACGTCGTCAACACAGGCGGGAACAGCGTGACCGTCGTCGATGGAGTCACCAATGCGACCTCGGCGGTGGCTGCGGGAAATACCCCTCTGTCGATTGCGGTCAATCCAGTGACCAATCAGATCTACGTCGCCAACAGCCAGGACGCCAGCGTGACTGACATTGATGGGTCCACAAGCACGACCACGACGCTGACTGCCGGCATGAACGCGGACGCTATCGCAGTTAACCCCCAGACGAACATGATCTATGTCGCGAATGGGAATGCGACAGGTACACTGACAATCATCAACGGCGCTTCGGGCGCGACGAGCACGATTGGAGTCGGTTCCGTTCCCCAGTATGTTGCCGTGAACCCGGTGACTAATACCATCTATGTTTCGAACAGCGGCGACGGCACATTGTCGGTCGTGAACGGGGCCACAAACGCGACAACGACCCTCACGTTGCCTCCAGGCTCGGGCCCGATCGGGATAAATTCGACCACCAATACCATCTATGTGGCCGGAACCACGAGTGATAGCGTTTCCGTGGTGAATGGAAGCACGAATGCCATCTCGACCGTGGCGGTCGGATCCAATCCATCGTCCATTGCCGTGAACTCGACGACGAACATGGTTTATGTTTGCGACCAAGGCGTAACGTTTGACGGGACCACCATAACCGCGATCAATGGTGCGACTGGTGTGACCTCCACGATAACGGTTGGAACGCGCCCGGCAGCCATTGCGGTCAATCCGGCGACGGACCTGATATATGTCACCAACTATGCCAGCAACAACTTGACTGTGATCGACGGGTCCACCAATGGAACCACCACCACCATTGCTATCGGATCATATCCGACGGCCGTCGCGGTAAACTCGGTGACGAACACGGTCTACGTGGCGAACAATGGCGACAGCACCGTAGCCGTGATTGCTGCGTCCACGATCGGGCCGATCCCGACTCCGACCCCGACACCAACACCAACGCCGACTCCGAGCCCGACGCCGACGGTCGCATCGACGTTATTCCCTACACAGGGACCGACACCGACCATGACACCAACCCCGACCGGAACTCCGACGCCAACGCCGAGTGGGAGTCCGACACCGACGCCGAGCGGGAGTCCGACACCGACACCGAGTGGAAGTCCGACGCCGTCGCCGAGTGGAAGTCCGACGCCGTCGCCGAGTGGAAGTCCGACGCCGTCGCCGAGTGGAAGTCCGACGCCAACGCCGAGCGGGAGTCCGACACCGTCACCGAGTGGAAGTCCGACGCCGTCGCCGAGCGGGAGTCCGACGCCAACGCCGACGGGTTCTCAGACACCAACGCCGACTCCGAATTTCCTGGCAACCCCGAACCTTTCGGCATCTCAGCCAGCTCACATCGCCAACATTTCCACGCGCGCCCAGGTGGGCACGGGCGACAATATCCTCATCCCTGGCTTCAGCATCTCGGGGACAGGGATGGAAACCCTCCTGATTCGGGCTGATGGTCCCGCATTATCCAACTTCGGCGTAACGGGATTCCTTAACCAGCCCAGTCTCAGCGTCTATGATTCATCGGGCAATCTCGTTGCCTCCAACACGGGCTGGGAGAACAGTCCGAACACCTCCGCTCTTGTAAGCGCGGCTACCTCTGTGGGAGCCTTCGCACTCACTCGAGGCAGCTCGGATAGCGCGCTCATAGTGAGCCTTCCGGCGGGCTCGTATTCGGCCCATGTTTCAGGCGTAAACAACACGACGGGTGTGGCCCTGGCGGAGATTTACGAAGTGGCGTCCACGGGCACCCGCATCGTGAATATCTCAACGAGGGCGCAGGTTGGAACCGGAGGCCAGATAATGATTCCCGGTTTCTCTGTTCAGGGCACCGGCAACGAGAAACTGCTCGTGCGCGCCGACGGCCCGAGTTTGCTCCAATTCACGCTCTACGGAGCATTGCTTCAGCCCAGCCTTTCTGTCCTCGACAGCTCAGGGTCCGTGATCGCTTCCAACGTCGCCTGGGGCACAGCGGCCAATCCGGCGCTTATTGCGAGCGACGCGGCGTCCGTTGGAGCCTTCGCTTATGCGACGGGCAGCGCAGACAGCGCCCAAGTCGTCGAATTACCGGCCGGAAGTTACACGATGCAAGTCGCAGGTGTGAACAACACGACTGGGGTGGCTCTGGCTGAAATATACGAGGTTCCGTAGTCTGATTCGACTAGGCCGCGGCCGATGTACAGCATCGGATCACCAATAACAGCCGCCCTCGACCTTCTGGTAGTCCTTTGGAACATCTTCTGGAAGCGGACGAATCCAGTTCTCGTTAATTAGTGGGCCATACCTGGGGATGGATTCCCATCTCGCCCCCTTGATTCCAAAAAGCAGCTGAGTGGCGCCACCCATGTGAAAGGATTTCTTGCCCATCCTTTTGATGTGGGCAGCGAGAGGAAATCCGTACGCACCGCAACCGAGTATCGCTATGTCGAAGTCGCGCTTCGAGATTTCGGATTTTTGAAAATCGAGGGCGTCAAACCATGTAGCAAATTCTACCTTGCCCCCAATGAGTGATTGCACGGCCTTGATGATTTGGAGATCAAACTGCGGGAGAATGTCTGGATTTGTGAACAGGAGATCCCTGCGGCTATATTGGTGCCGAATTGTCGCCTCGAAAGGGTGAATTACTAGCACCTTCTTGCCCTTCAGTAGTCTCGACCATGGGTTCACGGACCAAAATGGCTCGAGCATGCTGAGGCGGACCTTCTTTGCTGTCGGGAAGCGATCGTTCACAAACGCCTCCTCTGACAACCAGGATCCCAGCACGTCAAGTTCACGCATATCGTCCAACATAAGCTCTGAAAAACGCGACAGGCTCGCTCTATCATTCGGAAAGAAACCAGAGAGCATTGTCATCCTGGTGCCGATGTCGCTTCTCCATCCAATATGGGTTAACTTTCCGCGTGCCAGATTGCCGATAGAGCTCCACGACAGTGGATTCATATAGTCGGCAATGCAGCACATCTCGGTCCTTCCCAAGCGCGCTATCATCGACGGCGCCCGGGAGCTAAGGGCTTCGTTTAAGACATCGCTGGCAGCTTCGGCCTCAAATTGAATAAATCGGGTGGTATAGCCGTAGTATTCCTCGGTGCCCGTTGCGGCGCGAAGAATTCTTCGAAGTTGGTTATGAAGACGATTTAATCCGGGAATACGCATATTTTGGTTACTTTATCGTGGTCAAGATCTCGAATTTCGAAGAAGGGGTCCTAATTCATGCTTCACGAGGCACCTCGGCATTTGCCCCTAAAGCAAAAAGAGGGCCAATGTCGCGACTTGGCCCGAAGCCGCCTGCCGACAAAAATGGGAGACGGCAATGCCGCACCCGTCACTTGATTTCATAGATTTCGACGAGTCCCAGTCCGGTCCCGCCGTTTTCGCCTGACACCTGCACCGTGTAGCTGCCCGGCGGAAGCGTGACAACGATCGCGCAGTCTGGAGAGCCCGATGGGAATGCGAAAGCGCCTGCATCGGTGAAGCTTTCTGCCGTGGCGGCGTTGATATCCGTCGTTGTCAATGCTAACTGGGCCGCGCCCGGGCCTGGCACGGGCGCGTTGGACCAACCGGTGTCTGTGGCGACGGTGGCGCCGCTGGAGTTCAGGAGGGACAGGACGGGATTTGCCAGGACTCCATTGAGGCCGAAGCTCGTCAGCGCGGGACCGGCGGCGCGAATCAAGAGCGTTTCATTTCCCGATCCGCTTACGACGAACCCCCCGATTAGCACATCGGAGCCCGACCCGACGAATGCGCGCGCGGACATATTCATAATGTGGTCGTTGCGAAGGCCGACATCGGCGTCGTAGACCTCGGCGAGGACCAATCCCGAGTCGCTCGATCGTGGCGCGATCGTTGCTGAATATGACCCGGGCGCGAGGGACTCAAGGAGTGCGGTGTCATTTGAGCCTGCGGCGAGGCTAAAGGCTCCGACTTGTGCGAAAGCGGCCGAAAGCGCCGGTTTCCAAGAGACGGCGGAGTCAATGATTGCGCCGGTGGAGTTGAGAAGGTCCAGCTGGGGGTCGGGAAGGAAATTGTTGATTCCAAAGGCTGCAAGAGCCGGACCGATGCCCCGAAGAAGCACCGATTTATATGAGGATCCGTTGGTCACAAAGCCCACTATCAGCTGGTCTTGGCCGCCCTGGTCAAAGGCTCGAACGGAGAGGTTCTCGAGCCACGTGCTCCCGACATATCTTACGTAGACGGGTCCTCCCGCGTCGCTTACAGCCAGTTGCCCATTGGATATGGGAAGCGGGTTGCCAAAGACATCCGTCGCCGTTGGGTTTCCCGACACCTCAACGGTTTCCTGCGCGTTGGGCGCATTGGTCCAGATGGCGACTACGGAGTCATTCTCACCGTCGAATCTCATGGCAACGAGGCTGGACGGCGCCGTGTGTATGAATCCGCTGAACACCCTGCCGCCGGCCACTAAGCTCAACTGTCTTATGGCGGTCATGGCTGGCTTGTCGGAATAGTTAGTGGCGAGAAGGCCGAAGTTATCTTCCGAATTTGTCTGGTCCGTGCCGTCGTCAAGCAGGTCATAATAGACGAACAATGGGTAACCAATCGCGGCCGCAGACAGCATTTCCCTCGCGACCAAAGTCGCCTGTCTGTTCCGGGCGCCGGGATCGTGGCCATCCAATGTACCCGGCGGGGAATAGTTCACTGAAGTGAAGCCCCATTCAGTGTCCCAAATGGGTGGAGGACTGTTCAGGAATTGACTCGTGACATCTTCCAAATGCAGGTTATAATCGGTGAGCTCGCCCGTCGGGTTTGAAACGTCATAGGGGTGCACCCCAATTGCGTCAGCGTTTGCTCCACCGCCGGAGCTCAGGAAACCTTGGGTAAATCCAAAATCAAATCCCGAGGTTCCGCCAGTCGAAACCAAGGCGGTTGGATCGCCGCTGTGGATGCCCGTGACGGCGGCCGCTACGAGCGCGGCATCTTCGCTGGGATTTGGCGCGGGAGGCCAAAAGCCTGTGATATTGGGCTCGTTCCACACCTCGAATCGGGTGCCGCTACCGGCAAAATGGCTGGCTGCGGCTCGGGCAAAATTGGCAAAAGCCGAGACCGCCGCAGTCGTCACCGGAGGCAAGTTGCCGCCTCCTGTATAAAGGGGATTTCCATAATCGAGAATTAGAAGCGCCTTCATGCCGCGGGATCCGAGCGAACTGATCAGCTGATCGTACGCGCTCCAGTTATAAGTCCCTGGCGTCGTTTCGACCGAAGACCAAATTAAGTCCATCCGGATCCACGAAAACCCGGCGCTTTGCGCTGCATTGAGGGCGGTGTCGTCATTCGTAAAATGGATATTCACTCCCATCCTTGAGAGGACGTCGCCGCTTCCAGAGGGAGCCGGGATCAGGGCAGATGTGGGGTCCAATGAGAAGACAACGGAGCTCAGCGCGTATACCTCGTCAAAGCTAACGGATCCGACCGGAAGTGAATCAACCCCATTGGTTGCAAGAATGCCAACGGCGGAAATAGGATTGTGCAGCACACCGTTTGAGGCAGCTCCAAACCATGAAGTGGGGGTTCTTAGGTCTACAATCTGTTGGTACCAGGCAGCTGTATTCGTCGTCCCTGCGGGCCGATTCATTGGATATTGTAGGATCTGACCCGTGGCGTCTGTTACCCTAAGCACAACCAATACATTCGATGGCGATTTTAGCCAAAGGCTTATCCCTGATGCCGTCAGGGGAGAGGGCAGCGACAATTCCGCGGCGGTGTAATTACCCCCTTGGGACAAATTAAATGCCAAGATGGCGCCTTGTCCCTGATACCCAGCTCCCAGCGTTAGTGAGCCGGTCGCTCCGGGAAATTCGGATCCATTCGAGAAGGTCCATGGAGCTGGTGAACTTCTATTGTCGAAATTGTCGATGAGAACATCTCCAAAGGCGCCGCAACAGGCGAATACCAATATCCATGCGAATGCAATACCGCTTAGGTAAGCGGATCTCGGTAGTACTGGGTTGTTCGTCATCAAAAAAGTGCGCCTAATTTAAACGACCTAGTCCCATTAATCGGCGCGTAACTTGCATTTGGTAGAAGATCGATTCAATACCCACAGCATGACTAGCAAAGCCTTGATTGTGAAGCTCGGCGCTATTGGCGATGTGGCTGCTGTGCTGCCCGCCGCATGGAAATTGCATCAAGCCGGTTCAAAGATTGATTGGCTCTGCGGCGAGGCGGTCCTCCCTTTGCTTTCCTGCTACAAATGGGTGACCCCGATCCCCTTGGACGAGAAGAAGTTAATTGGTGGACGACGCCTGGCAGCCGCTCGCGAGGTTTTCAAGGCGTGGGGCAGGCTATTCTGGTCATCCTACGACCTCTGCGCGGTGCTGCAATATGACCGACGATACAGGGTATTGACCCTCCCTGTGCGGGCAAAGCGTTCAGTTGCGCTCGACTGGAACCGTCGCGCTTTCCAATTGGTTTCCGAACGGCACCATTCAGCGGAATATGCACGTATCCTGTGCGATCTGCCGGATGAATATCGTGAAGAGAACCTTGCTCCTTTGGCGCCCGATTCCCTGCCTGAAAATCCCCTGCCGCGTACCGCCAGGACCCGCATTGCGCTTGCCCCGGGTGGCGCACGTAATCTGCTCCGCGACGACCCGCAAAGGCGTTGGCCGGTCGATTCATATGTCGCCCTGGCTCGGTTGCTGCTAGGATATGGCCATGAGGTCGTGTTGACGGGCGGACCAGGAGACAGATGGGTTGAGCCGAATTTCGCAGGACTGGCGATCGACAATCGCATTGCACAGTGGGGCATCCCCAAAACGTTGGCTTTTTATGACTCGTGCGACTGCGTCGTAACCCACGATACCGGGCCTTTGCATTTTGCCGGATTGACTCGGTGTGGCCTCGTCGGCCTCTTTGGTCCTACAACCCCTTCCAAGGCTCTTCCACGCCGAAGAGGTGTCGTCGCTCTATGGGGTGGCGAGCGCCTACCTTGCAGGCCCTGCTATGACGGAAGCGAATACGCCAATTGCAAATGGAATGGCTGCATGTTCGCCATCACCCCGCAGAGAGTAGCGGCAACCGTCGTCGCACTACTCGCGAATCCTGACGTAGAATGGCGTGTGGAACACATATGAACGGGGTTCGTTCCTCGTAAGGGGCCCTGATCGCAACACGGGCGCCACATCGGCCCCTTAAGGGGACGCATTTATCGGATCCGTCTCGATGTAGTCGATTGCCGTCCACCTTGCATTGGAAGTCACCTCGACTTCGTGCTCGCCTGCCGCAAGCACAATGCTGTCGCTGAACATCATTCCCCAATATGTCGGGCCGAACATCTTGGTCATTTGGGAAACAGTTGAGGGATCCCCCGTCAATTTGATTGCTGCGCCATCGAGTTTGAACCGGTATCCGCTCGGCCAGAATTCTGTGCCTATTGGCATGTTTGAGCCACCCGAACGGACGCGTGCGCCGATACGATATGTTCCTGACACGGCTGTCGTGAATGAGACGACGATAGCATCGCCTGGATCGAATAACGTTACGCATTTGCCGCTTACGTACGAACCACTGACCGCTGAGACTGCGCCGCTCTTCCCGATACTTCGCACTACCTCGAGAGGACTCTCGGCTTCGAACCGCGTGCCTTCGGAATAAACGGGCGGATTCGGAAGCGTCTTGACCGACAATGTATTTGAGGTTGTCGAACCTACGGAATTAACCGACTCAACTCGAAAAGAATACACCGTCGCCGGAGCTAGGCTTGTTACAGGGGCAAATTCGCAATCCAGGCCAACTGACCGGATCTGGCGCCACTCGCCTCCTGGACCATCCTCTTCAAATAGCCTTGCCGCATTTGGCCGCTGCCACGGCAAATCACCGTCGTCGACCCAATTAAGATCAATTTCGGAGTTGGTAACCGTAATGGCGCTGAGTGCGGGTGGCTGGGGCTTTGAGCTCGAAAAAGTCGGCGCCGAAGGACCTATCGAACCAAATTGAATTGGCGTGAACCCCTCGATCGAGGCCACGAGGGCGTGCGGACGCAAAGTTCTGTCCCAGGTCGAGGCCTCATCAAACAAGGGACGAAGATGCGGATCATTGGCTGTGATCGACCCATAGACCGCGAACACTCCCGTATGGGAATAATTGGACTCATACATCCATACTTGATTGGACCACCCACCATTTTCTGAGAACACACTGTGTTCGGGGTTGCGCCAGGTTCCGGTCTTTATGGTTTGCCATGAGTTAGGGATGGCGGCGCAGGCGGGATAGGCGGACAGCCACGGCTCCTGCTGGTATTGAATGCCATCGGCTGCTAGCCGCTCCAGGAAATTCCACGGGCTTCCCGGGGTATTGCTTATGAACATTCGGTCGTAATCGCCATTGCAGTGCGCGATCTGGGTGAACGCCATGATGTTGTTCGAAGTGATATTGTCGCGCCCGCCCCCATAGTACGTGGCGGCTCCGTCAACCTTGTAAAAAACGTTGCCGATGACCTGTGCACCGCTCATGCCATCGTCAAGGTAGACACCGTTGGGTCCCGGACCTTCGATGTCGGAATGAAGATGGTGGATGAAATTCGCCCTGATAATGTTGCCTCGGTAGCTCCAGTCGCGCCCGGCATAAATAGCTCCGGTGTCCTCGGTACGTTGGCACACGCGCCGGATTTCGTTAAATTCTATCGTGTGGTTATTGCCCGAGAACATGATGGCCGCATGGGGTAGGTCTTCGATCAAATTGTGAGATGCCAGGTTCCCGCACCCCGAGGTGAACACGATGGCGGGATGATAGGACCAGTCATTGCGGGCGATACGGTGGATGCGACAGTTCCTTACAAAGTTGTTGCCTGGGGTGAGCGTAGCTCGGGCTCCCCCACCCAACTCAACGCCGTCTTCTCCGCACGCCGCGATCTCGCTGCGGTCGATCCCATTGTTGGTTCCCGTTATCTTGGCGCCATACTCGCCGCAATTCCGTAATAGGCACTCCTCGATCGAGTTATGTTCTCCTTCAAGGATGTTCAACAGGGGGCCCCGTGTCGCCTCCAGCGTCAGCCCTCGTAGCGTGATGAATCGAGCACCACTAATTTCTACGAGACACGGCTCCAGCATGCTGACTTGGATCGTGGATCCCTCAATGGGGCTGGAAGGCCAGAAATACAGGATTCCGCTGTCCCGATCGAGATAGTACTCCTCCGGCTCGTCGAGTTCTTCGAGGAGATTGTAGGCATAGTATGGCTGGTTGTCTCCCAGGCCAAACTGTGCCGGAGGATCGACCAAGTTGATCGCCTTTGTGCCTGTGTTGATTGACGACACCTCGACGTGAAAATCGGCCCAGTCGGTCTTCCAGAGTCCATGCAGCCAGACATCGGTCGCATTGAGCCATCGTTCCGGACGGGGATTCGAGTAAATGAACCGTGAGTTTGACGGCGCTGAAACCGTGCGTTCCAGCGGGCGATCCTTATTCGGCCAACGGGCGAGAGTCATCGGACGTCCATTGACAAAAAGCTCCAAGGGCGACGTGCGGTAGAGGTGGAAACCGCCAACCTTCAATGTTCCAAAGTCCGAGACTCCGTGCTCCTTGAGATCCACGGAATACACTTTGCCGCGTGCCGCCGGATCCAAGCGCGACCAGACCGGCGATGTGTCATCGACACGTTGGAACCAGGAGGGATCCAAAGTATTCGCGCCAGTTATCCTGGCCTCTTGTCCCGGCAAAGCAGAATAGACCACGGGCCTTTCGTTCGTTCCTGAGTCCCGGTCGTCAAGAGAGAACGTATCTGCTTGATTGTAAATTCCGGCGGCCAGCCAGACGGTGACGCCGCCCTGCGGCAAGCCATTGGCCTCCTTCAAGTCGCGAATGGCATCGCGGGCATGGGTGATCGTGGCGAACGGCGAATTTGCTGTCCCAGGATTGTCATCACTCCCGGTACTTGAGACATACAGGTCCAAGGCTCGCAGTTGAGCACACAAAATGAATGACAGCAGCGCAGTGTAGGCGACTTTCATAGTGATATCATCGACATTTCATGGGCAACGAGGTTTTTCCGAATGCAGTCGGAGACCAAAGTTCACCGTGAATAGCCAGCCAGTCGAGGATGTGCGGACGAAAAGCTGGGCCGAGCCGGATACGGGTTGGCACGGCACACGCTTTCCCGACCGGTGCCTGTAAGCTCGACGGAATACCGAGGCTCGCAGAGGCTCTCAGAGACTTAGTAACCGATGCCAACAAAATCCAAACATGGACCCGCGAGTTGTCTTGAATAGTGAGAACGCACAAAATTCGGGCCGCCGCGAGGCCACTCCAACGCGTGCCATTTTGCAAGGTGCCGAAAAATGGATGGCAGCAACATCACTCGCCCAGTCCGCGAAGAACGGCATCGTTGCTGCTAGTTAGAGGCATTTATCCTCGCTTGGAACAATGGCAATGACGACAATATTGTGCCCAGATGCCCGTTACATCCCAATGCGCCGTCGCTGCCTCGCCAGCCTAGGCTGACGGCGTGAACATCGTAATCGTCAATGATTCCGCCTTTGTCCGGGGAGGGGCTGACAGGGTGGCTTTTGACAGCGCCTGCGCCCTGGCCGACAATGGCCACCGGGTGATCCTTTTCACCGCTTTCGGAGACGACGACAATGTCGGTAAGAACCATAAGTTGATATCCAGAGTAAGCGTGGGAAGCGATTGGATTCGGCAGGGACAGCATTCGCCTGGCGCCGCGATTCGCGGTATTTGGAACTTCCGCGCTGCCAGGAAAATGCGCGAGGTTCTTTCTAAATTGGATTGTCGGGACACGGTCGTGCACGTTCACCTATACTCCAGCGCGCTGACCGCATCGGTGCTTCACGCTGCCATCCGCCAAAAATTTGTCACGATCCTGACGCTGCATGATTATTTTATCACCTGCCCAAATGGCGCTTATTTTGTCTTTCCGAAGGCCGAGCTCTGCGACCGGCGCGCATTGAGTTTCTCATGCCTTAGTTGCGACTGTGATTCGAGAAAGAGGTCGCACAAGATCTGGCGTGTTGCGCGAACGGTGCTTCAGAACCCCATCGCTGGGATAAAGGACGGAATTTCAGCATACATTGCGGTCTCAGGGACCTGCGCCGCGCTAGCGCGCCGGGATTTACCGGCTTCCGCAAGAATCGAAACAGTTCCGAACGTGGTTGCAGTTGAGCGCCTGCCGCCGATCGACGCGGCAAGGAATAAGGAATTTGTGTTCACGGGAAGGCTGGAGACGTACAAGGGTCCTCAACTTTTGGCGAAGGCAGCCTCGGAATTGAGGTTGCCCGTTACATTTTGCGGATCTGGGCCAGCCGAAGCGGACTTGCGAAAGATCTACCCGGAGGCGACGTACTTGGGTTGGGTAGACGCGAAGAAGGTTATTGAGGTTCTTGGAAAGGCGCGGGCTTTTGTCTTTCCCTCGGTTTATAGGGAGACGTTTGGTCTTTCAGCCGCCGAGGCACTGGCGAAGGGGATACCCGTGGTTGCATCACGGGGCACGGCGGCTGAGGAGTTTGTTCAGCACGACGAGAATGGGCTGCTATTTGAGCACAATTCACCCGAAGATCTTGCGATACAGCTGTCGAAACTATCTGATGATAAACTCGTCGAACGCCTTGGAAGAGAAGCCTATAAACGCTATTGGAAAAACCCCCTGACAATAGGCGCGCACGTCTCCCGGCTGACCGCACTTTACGAGTCTGTACTCACACGTAATTCCTCCTTCGCCCATGTCTCGTCGGCCTCAGGCACGCTTCCAGGATGACGACGTCCCTCAAATCCGATTTGTCTGCGAAAGCTCCGGAACGGCCAAAGGCCGCGCACAATGTATTCTGGTTGATCGCCGAGCGCGGGCTTAAGGCGGTGGGAGGCGTTGCACTAGGGATAATGATCGCGCGGCACCTTGGGCCGGAGCATTACGGCTGTTACGGAGCGGCGATCGGACTGGCCACCTTGTCAAAGGAGGCAGTGGTACTGGGCTTCGATCGAATGATACGCCGCGATCTCGCGGCTCGGCCAAATGACGCCGGAAAAATAATAAGTACCAGCGTATGCCTCAGCCTGGTTCTCGGGTTTGCCGCGGCGATTGGCCTTTCCCTGATGGCCAGGCACCTCGTGAGTGACGAAGAGACCCGTCATTTGACCCTGATTGTCGTTTGGATGGCGATTCCCACGGCATTTTTCTCATGCGAGGTTTGGTTTGAGGCGTCGGGACAGGCGAAACCATTGGTACGGACGCGAAACGTTGTATGGACAACGTTTGCCGTTTGCAGGCTGGTCATGGTCTTGTCTGGAGGCGGAGTGTACAGCTTTGCGATTTTGGCGCTCGTCGAATGGGTGGCCACCTATGCCGCGGTTTGCGGACTCGTCCATCATATACACCGGAATTCGTTCCATTTCGCCTTCGATGTCGCCCAGCTGAGGGCCTGGTTCCGGGAGGGATGGCCGATGGTCCTCATGGTTGTGGTCGGGTCGACGGCTGACCGGGTCATGGTGTTAATCGTGCACAATCTTGCTCCGACTGACGCAGAAGCGGGCTACCTGAACGCGGCGCTGCGAATAACCGAGGTTTGGTGGTCCATGGCGACGATCGTTGCTGCCGTACTCCTGCCCCGGATCGTCGCATTGCAGTTGTCAGATCCTCAACGTTGTGAACGCGCAACACAGTTGTACTCCAACGTCAGCCTGCTTGTCGGGTTCGCAGCGGCATTCGCAGTGTCCCTGACCGCGCCGTTCCTGATTCCATGGCTATTTGGAAAGGCTTACGCGCCTTCCGCCATCATTCTCGTGATTATCTTCTGGTCGGGACCCGCGATATTCCCGTCCGTCGCCAGGGCCCAGTTCTGGGTGAGTCGCGGAATGCTGGCGCTCGACCTTCCCACGGTCATCAGCATCGCGCTGATTCAGCTTGGTCTCTCGTTATACCTTGTTCCGAGGCACGGAGCCATTGGCGCGGCGATAGCAATGGTAAGCGCCCAATGGCTTGGCTTCTATGGCCTAACGTTGAGCGTGCCGGCATTGCGTCGAGCGAGTGCTCCACAGTTTGCCGCATTCAGGGCGCTAAGATCCCCGGTGACAACATGTAGGGGCCTATTTGGCTTCTTCGGAGCAACGCAGAAGAAGGACTGAGCGTTTCAGGACACTTGGGGGCATGACCCGGGGCCTACCGGATCGCGGATTGTCTCGGTGTCCTTGAATCCCTCGGGTACGGGCAGTGAATTGATTATGGATTAGCGTTGGCCGCCAATCTCGCACCCGATCAGTCACAATAAACTCGCCCAGACTCTCACTCCGGGTAGCTCAAGAAATGCGGTCCGGTCAAAGACGGGTAGATTCCCGGACCTTCTCAAACGACTACGAGGAATGCACACGCTCTCTCACCGCTCCCGCTGGAAGCCAACCATGGCGATCCAGCCAATCCCTAAGTTCGTTGGCCCGCTTCTCCCAAGTTAGCGATTCAAACGGTATTCCATTGTCGAAGCCAGCGGATAGCTCGATCGCTTGTTGGCAACGGTCTGCGAATGCTTCTATGGACCGTTCCGGGTAGTATAACGCCGAGTTGCCAAATAGAGAGGCGACTTCGCCAGTTTGGTTTGTCACGACAGGACGGTTGGCCGCGGCATAATGAAACGCCTTGGTCGGGCATCTGGAGAGATTGAACGCATTAGCCGCAAAAGGGAAAATCAATGCTGTTGCGGCTTCCATGTGCGAAGGAAGATCGCGCTCGCGCCGGACGTGCCCGACAAACTCCAACGTATCCCCGACTTCCTGGGACGATGCCTTGGCCTTGAAATATTCCAAATCCGGCCCGGTGCCCGCTAGGCGTACGATCGCATTTGAACCCCGCCGTCTCAGCAGCTTGCCCAAAGCGATCATCTCGTCGATCTGGTCCTCGTACATGCGGCTGATCGACCCGACGTAAAATAGAATAGGTCTTCCCTTTGATTCCTGCCGAAGGCGTCTTGCCATGGCGTGATCCACTCGGTGTTCGTCGGCGCTGATTGCGACCCGCAGACGCAGCATGCGGCTGGCAACCTCCGGCCGGACCTTGAGAACCGCGCTCTCGAGCATAGCCGATGCACACGTGAACCCATCCGCCTGCATGATCATTTGATTCTCAATCCATTTGAGGTACGCACGCCTGAAGGGCCCGATATTTTCGATCATCGACGGAAACTCGTCGAAGTCCTTGATAATGGGAACGTTTCGCGCGGAACGACCCCTCAACAGGAAGCTCCTAATTCCGACCCCAATATCCCAAATACATGACCAATCTCCGTTTTGTACGACTCGAGACTTTCTCATAGCGTCTCCAAGCGCACTACCCGGTCGGTAAAAATGCGTCGTTACATGCGGCTTGTCCGCGAAGAACGCCCGGTTCTCTTCGATATCGGGAACGAGAACCGTCACGTTTATCCCCTGGCGACCAAACTGATCGGCAACGAAATAAAGCTTATCCTGGCCAGCATGATTCTTCATCGAACTCACGCCGGCGAAAAGTATGCGCTTACTCACTGAAGGTCTCGGAAAGCTCGCCATTGCGCTGCATGATCACGAGGAGACACGCGAGGACATTCAGACAGATTTGAACTCGAGCTACGCCTGAGAACGGGCTCATGCAGAGGTCCCATAGACCCGATACGACCAAATACGTGACAAATGCCCTATGGGGTACGGAACTTCGCGTTAGTGACTGGAGTGTCTTTATCAGCAACATCCCATAAAGGATGAAGAACGCGCCCCCCATAATGCCGCCCTCGGCCAGCGCTACGAGCAGTTGCGAGTGAATGGATAACGTCCTGGCTTCGTCTTCGGAATAGTGATGAAATCTGGGATCAAGACGCCGATGATTCTCCTCAAGGACAGAAAGCATTTTCCCTGAGGACGTAAACCATGATCCTTGGCCGATCAGAGGAGAACTTAGGAAAGCCTCCCCTGCGGTTTCGATCATGCTTTGTCGTTCCAGACTCGAACCTTCCTTCCCGAGATTCTGAAGGATGATGGTGTTGGCTGCCACCAATAGGATGGCCAGCGCCCCAAGGGCCGTGGCAATGGCCAGCGGTCGAAACAGCCCTCGAGCGTATCGCAGGCCGTAAAGCACGGCCACCAACAGGCAGCAGCCGCCCAGGCTCCGACCTCCAAAAACCATGCTGACGCCTGCCAAAATCACCGTCGTAACGATCTGGAGTAGCGGCGATCGGCCTGCAATGAGGAAGAGCACCACGACGATGAGCGAGTACCCAAACCCAAATTCCCACCAAAGCCCGAAAAGGGGTCCCGAAATGATCGCGTTGACGGTTTGGCCCAAGTACACTCCCAGGACAGCCACTTGCAAGCGGCCCCATGAGCCATCGATAAGGTAGGCGAAGGCCACGATATCGATCCCCAGGAAGCCTACTCTGGCCCAGCCGCGGGCAAGGTTCTCATTCGAAGTGCCCCTGTAGAGATCGCTCCCAATGTACCCTATAGCCATGACGCCCACCAAGAAGACGAGTATCTTGTACCACGTCAGCTGCTGCATTGAGGTTGGCCACCCTTTGTTGACTGCCGTTCGAAGCACGACCCACGGAAAGACGGCGCAAAGGACCAATTCGCCGACGGGTATCTGTCCGACATACGCAACAGTGAAACCGCTGAGGAATCCGGCGGCCACACAGAGAGTATTGGGCACGACGGATCTCAAGGCGCTGACCCGGCGCGGCGATGAGCGACGCGTTCCGATGGTTAAGTCCATGAATTTACGTTGACGATTGTCCTGCTACCCATTCCGCCGGCTCTCCCCGCAATATGCTATTCCCCTATCCCGTATTCGTTCAGGCCATCGGCGACACTACTTCTATCGCAGGGCGATTGAGGTACAGGTCGAAGAGAGCCCCATAGCAACGATCCGGCGATAGGCGGTCGACGGCAAAAGTGCGATGATTGCATGGGCGCGATCCGGCCCTGTGGTCATCAAGCCACCGACGAATTGCTGAGGTGCAGCCGGTCACGTTTTCTCGCTCAAAAGTCCACACGTGAGATAAGCCGGCCTTTCCAACATCCGACATTCCCAGGCAGGTGGACGTAATTGCGGGAAGATTACATGCCATTGCCTCAAGGAAAACCAAAGGCCATCCCGCCTCATATCGGGAGGAGACCAGCAAACCATCGATGGCATGATAAATACGTCGCGGGTCCTCTGTGTAGTCCAATATTCTGAGCTGCGAGCCGAACCCAAGATTCTTTGAGCCCTCAATAAGGTGCTCTTTCCATTTGCCCCACCCGAGATGAAGGATCGACAAATCGGGATTTGTGGAGCAAACCGGCGCAATTCCGCGGTAAGCCGTCTCAGGGTCTTTCTGCCAGCACATGCGCCCTATCGTGCCCAAGACGACCGCTGATTCCGGTATCCCTAGGTCGGCACGGGCGATGCGTCGCTGTTCAGCCGATGCCGGCGTGAAGCGATTTGTGTCTACCGGATTGTGTATCACGTGGATGTGGCTTGGGGGGACACCGAGAGTCTGTCGTGCAAACGCCGCCTCGTCCTGGGATATCGCAACGGTTTTTCCTCGGCGACCCAATGTCCTCTCGACCTGATTGAAAAACCGAATCTTTGCCGAAAGCGGCTTCGCCATGCCGTAATACGCGTGCGGAGTATAGATAAAGCGGGGGCGTCGGAAGATTAATGCTGCCGCCCGAGCAAGCGCCCCTGCCTTTGAACTATGCGCGTGAATTATGTCTGGACGAACACGGCCTATCATTCTCAACAACTTTGCAAAGGCCACACTGTCCCCGACCTCAGGAATGTTCGCCACCCGCATATCGAGCACTGCACCCCCGGCAATCTGCACTCGTTCGACGAGCTGTTGCAAACCGGCGCCGCTTCGCCGGGACGAAAACGCGAGATGCACCCTCGCATTCTTTCTCAACAAATAATCCACCAATCCTTCGACATGTCGGAAGACACCGTCGAGCCCTGGCTCGACGACAATGAGAATGCAAAGTGGCGGATCACTGACCCGCTCTCGGGCCAAGTCAAGCACGGGCCCTTGCACCGACGCTACTACTTGCGTGTTTGGAGCTGTCAAGAATCAGGATTCCGGTCGAGCAACTACACTTGCTGAACCTGCCTGGTAAACTCGGACTTTAGACGGGATAAGAAGAGAGCGCCTTCCACTAAGAGCCACGTGATCATTAGGCCAGCAAGACAAAGCGCGACATTCTGCCATGCGAACGACCGATTGGGAATGAAAAGCTGGCCATATTCGAGCGCAGCCCTCCACGCTCCCAACAATCCAAGGCAGGCCAATTGGCGCCGATGGTCGCGGTATACTACCGTTACGAGCGCAGAAAGAAATCCATAAACGGCCAGATTCCCAAGGCGATGATGGTCGTCCGCCCAGTTTGCTGTATCGTAGGGGATCCACCAAAACGTGCTGATATCGCTGCCGCGCCAAAGCGTAATATAGGTGATGCTGGCTATTCCGATCCAAAGCGCTGCCCAGCAACAGATACGAAGCGCTTCCCTGAGGGCCCGATACCATCGAGCCCTAAGGCTTAAGTATTGCGGCCGCCCCTGGGTCGTCGTCTGCGAGTTGTAGCGCAACATTGCGAAACGAAGAGTGACTACTCCCTTCATATTGTAAAAGAAGTGGAAATACGTAGCGTCATGTCTTATCCACCGGCCAAGCGTAGTTTGAAAACATTTCCGGATACTCGCGTTCGAGGAATTCCCTTATCTCACGGCGAAAACGCTTGGGGCCTAGGTGCTCAACGTTCTGGCGGCATGCGTCAGCGGAAAAGCCCGGGAGCCCTTCAAATAGCATTAGGGCTTCAGCAAGCGCTTCAGCCGATTGTTTTTGGAAAAACAGTCCAGTCACTCCCTCGCGTACGGTTTCGAGTGCGCCCCCCATTCCAAAAGCAATAACAGGCGCTCCGGCCGCTTGTGCTTCGCACGGTGCTATGCCGAAGTCCTCAATCCCCGGAAATAAAAAGGCCCGGCACCGCTCAAAATGATCGCGTACGACCTCAGCGGGCTGCCAACCCAAAAAAGTCACGCTCGGGCCGCCTCGGCGGACCAAGTTGGCCTCCTCCGGACCGGTGCCGATTACTATCAGGCGTTTTCCTAGCCGGACACAGGCGTCCACTGCGATATCTACCCTCTTGTACGGCACAAGAGCTGACACGATCAGATAAAAGTCCTCTCTCGGACGACCAGGACTGAAATGATCGACTTCGATGGGAGGGTACACAACAAACGACTCTCTGCCATAAAACTTCAATATACGCTCCTGCACGCATTTTGAATTCGCGATAAAACGATCGACGGTTTGAGCCATTCGCCTGTCGAATGCCCGCAGCCGAGGCAGTGCTGCCGAGAACATTTTTCTTCCAAGGCGACTGCTGTGAGACAGCGACTCAAGGTACGAGTCCTCGAGACCCCACAGATATCTTGGGGGCGAATGGCAATAACAGACGTGTATGGCTCCGGCAGGAATGGGAATTCCCTTTATCATGGCCGCATCGCTGCTCAGAACTAATCGGGACTCCTTGGGCAGACGCATTGTGCGGATGATCTCGGGAAAAATGGGAAGCAGGTTCCTGAAGCGGCCCCTGAGGTAGGGCCATTTTTGAAGGAAGCTGGCCCGCAATTCATGCGATGTCAGCGAGGGCGGAAGACGGTCGGCGTTATACACCAGTACCGCAATCGGAGCGTCTGGGAAGAGCTGTCCGATCTGATCGAGGACCGCTTCGCCGCCTCGAAAATACTCCATCCAATGATGGACAAGCGTGAAATGAGATTTCTCTTTCTCAGCTATCATATGCCATTGTCGATAGCAGTTCCCTGGTCATCATGGAGGAGAGATCCCGCGTAAATCGTGCAGCGTGATTTTCCGCTTCCTTCCTGATTCGTGATCTTTCCAACTGGATAGTTGTGCGCGGCGAATCGTCGCCACTGCCATGCTGTGCAGATCCTTTGAATTGAAATATTTGGCAACATCCGGTGCTTCCCGGGGGCAGACTGCCAGCTTCGGTCAGGGAGGGTGCGTTTGACAAGATCACGGGGCGTTCTCCCGCCGTCGCCTCAAGCGCTGGGAGGCCGACGCAGCCTTCAACCAGCGTTTGAAAACTCAAGCTTGGCTCCGGATACAAGTATTCGTATGAGTCGAAGTGATGACTGACCTGCAGAAATCTACCACCCGCGAGGCGCCAGAATCTATGTTAGCTTGGTATTCTGATGCCCCCATTTTCGCGGCGACTCTCATCTGGTTTCTCAAGCTCCGGTTCTCCG
>Ga0302326_10009897_pt1 | contig 20714 bp, 16 predicted proteins | sample Palsa_T0_3_FD_202264 | JGI IMG/M metagenome (GOLD analysis project Ga0302326, IMG submission 202264) | Peat permafrost microbial communities from Stordalen Mire near Abisko, Sweden - Palsa_T0_3 | ecosystem: Environmental > Terrestrial > Soil > Palsa > Peat permafrost | place: Sweden: Abisko...
ACGTTCACCAGATAGCGGACACATTTGAGAACGGTATGAGCTTCGTGACAACGACGTGTGCGCCGGGGAGAATTGGTGAGCATGGCGATAATGTCGGGATCCGCGCGTGAGCAGCGGCCACGTCAAGCCATCCTGGGGCAACTGCCCCGAATCACCAGGGCCGATGGATCGCCCATCCGGGTTCTGCTGGTCGACGACGAACCGGCGTTGACCAACCTGGTCAAAATGGCGTTGCACTATGAAGGCTGGACCGTCGAGGTCGCACACAACGGCCGGGAGGCGGTCAGCAAGTTCGAGCAGGTCGAGCCCGACGTACTCGTCCTCGACATCATGCTTCCCGATGTCGACGGTCTGCAGATCCTGCAGCGCATCCGCGAGTCAGAGCCCTACACGCCCACCCTGTTCCTGACCGCGCGGGACTCGGTGATGGACCGGGTCACCGGCTTGACCGCAGGCGCCGACGACTACATGACGAAGCCGTTCAGCCTCGAGGAGTTGGTCGCCCGGTTGCGTGGGCTGCTTCGCCGTTCCAACCAGCAGGCTCCGCCGGTGGAGGAAGCGCTCAGAGTCGGCGACCTCAGGCTCGACGGCGCGAGCCACGAAGTATCCCGCGCGGGCACACCGATTTCACTGTCCTCAACCGAGTTCGAGCTGCTGCGCTTCCTGATGCGCAACCCGCGCCGGGCGTTGACTCGCACCGAGATCCTGGACCGCGTATGGAATTACGACTTCGCCGGACGCACCAGCATTGTCGATCTGTACATCTCGTATCTACGGAAGAAGATCGACGCCGGCCAGGAGCCGATGATCCACACCGTCCGCGGTGTCGGGTACATGCTACGTCCGCCGGCATAGCGCCGAGATGACAGTAAAATGACCGGGCCGCCAACCGCTCCGTGGTGGCGGCCGCGAACGTTGCGCCGTCAACTGGTGGTGGGCGTTTCGTCGGTGGTCACCGTTGTGATGCTGTTGGTCGGCGTCGCCTCTGTGGTGAGCCTGCGAAGCTACGTCAACACACTGAACGATGCGGAAGTCGACGAATCGCTGGACGCGCTGGCCCATTCGTTCACCCGGTACCAACATGGCGAATCGGGCCACCGCGGCGATATCGAGCACGCGATGTTGGGCTTCACCGGACAGAACACCGGCAACGTCATCGCCGTAATCCACCATGGCGATGTCATCGGCTCGGCGGTCTTCTTCGAAGACGATTCGCGTCCGGCCAGGCCCGATGTCATCGCCGCCGTCAGGGCACAGCCTTGGCGCGACGGCCAGCTACACACGGTGACGCTGGGCAGCCTCGGTTCATACCGGGTGAGCAGCCAAAGTGCCGGCCCCGATGACCAACTCGTCGTCGGGGTTTCGCTGGCTCTGGCGAACAAAACCATCACCCGCCGAATCGTCAGTGCCACAGTACTTTCAGTAGCCGCACTGCTGGTGACGGCGGGGCTGACGGCGTTGGTGGTCGGATATGCGCTGCGCCCGCTACGCCGCGTCGCCGCGACCGCCGCAGAGGTCGCCGGTACACGGCTTACCGGCGACGAACATCGCATTACCGCCAGGGTTCAGCCGGATGACACCGATCCAGACAACGAGGTCGGGATCGTGGGGCACACCTTGAACCGCTTGCTGGACAACGTCGACGGCGCGCTGACACACCGGGCCGAATCCGACCGGCGGATGCGGCAATTCATCACCGACGCCAGCCATGAACTGCGGACTCCCCTGGCAGCGATCCAGGGGTACTCCGAGCTCACCCGCCAAGACAGCGCCGCACTACCCCCGACCACGGAATACGCGCTGGCCCGTATCGAGTCGGAAGCCCGGCGGATGACCTCCCTCGTCGACGAGCTACTGCTGCTGTCTCGATTGGGCGAGGGCGAAGATCTGCGCACCGAGGACGTCGACCTGGGCGACATCGTCCTCAACGCGGTCAACGACGCGGCGGTCGCGGCGCCCGATCACCAGTGGGCCAAGGAGTTGCCCGACGGGCCGGTCTGGGTACGCGGCGACCCCGACCGACTCCATCAACTTGTCAGCAATCTGCTGGCCAACGGTTGGGTTCATACCCCGCCCGGGGTCACGGTGACTACGGGCATCGTCTGCCAACGTTCGGGAAGCGACGCGTCCTTCGCGGAGTTGACGGTTGCCGACGACGGGCCCGACATCGATCCCGAGCTGCTTCCGCATCTGTTCGATCGATTCGTCCGCGCCAAGAACGCCCCGCACGACGGATCAGGCAACGGACTCGGCCTGGCCATCGTCGATTCGATCGTGAAAGCTCACCACGGCTCGGTGACCGCCGAATCCGGCGACGGCCAAACCGTATTCCGGGTGCGCCTGCCACTGGCTTAGTAGGCTACGTCACAGCGCGTGTAGCAAAGTCGTCCGGTTCGGTCGTATCGGCCTGAATCATTGCTGATCTCCGGTAATCGGACCAATTGGTCGCGGAGGCGGCGGTATTCCGCAAACTCGAACCTGCAGGCATGTCGTAAAGAAAGCGTTAGAGATGGGGGTTTAGCCCCATAACGCGCTTAACTTGTCTCCGGACCTCCTCGCGGAGGGCTAAATTGCATCCCGGTACCAAGACTCGGTCGCCGATCGACCTGACCGGTTGTGACGAACGGAGAAACGATGTACGTGGTTGGCTACGTCCTGCTGACGGTGGCAGTGTTCGCCGTCCTGGGCTACGCGCAAAAGCTGCTCGAAAAGCTATGAGCCGCGCCGGCGCGCACAAGCGGCGCATGAGCCGCGCCAACGAGAAGGAGCGGCGCGCATGAGCTACGACAACATCATCGGCATCGCGCTGTCAGTGGCGTTCGCGGCTTATCTCGTCGCAGCCCTGTACTTGCCGGAAAGGTTTTGAGTGATCACCTCAACGGTGGGGATCGCTGTACTGGTGCTGGCACTGGTAGCGGTGCACATCCCGCTCGGCGACTACATGTACCGCGTTTACACTTCGCCGCGCGACTGGCGGGTCGAGAAGGTCATCTACCGCATCATCGGCGCCGACCCTGAAGCCGAGCAGACCTGGCCCGCCTATGCCCGCAGCCTGCTGGCGTTATCGGCGGTCAGCGTGCTGTTCCTGTTCTTCTTCGAGCTGGTGCAGGACAAACTGCCGCTGCACCTGCACGATCCAGCGACCAAGATGACGCCGTCTCTGGCGTGGAACACCGCGATCAGCTTCGTGACCAACACCAACTGGCAGGCGTACTCGGGCGAGTCGACGCAGGGCCACCTGGTGCAGATGGCCGGGCTGGGCGTGCAGAACTTCGTCTCGGCCTCAGCGGGCATCGCCGTGGCGGTCGCCCTGGTTCGCGGCTTCGCCCGCAACAAGACCAATGAACTGGGCAACTTCTGGGTCGATCTGATCCGGGGGACGCTGCGCATCCTGCTGCCGCTCTCGATTGTCGCGGCGTTGGTGCTCATCGCGGGTGGCGCTATCCAGAACTTCCATCTACACGACCAGATCGTCACCACGCTGAACGGCACGCAGCAGACCATCACCGGCGGACCGGTCGCCAGCCAGGAAGCCATCAAGGAACTCGGCACCAACGGTGGCGGCTTCTACAACGCCAACTCCGCGCACCCGTTTGAAAATCCGAACCGGCTGACGAACTGGATCGAGATCTTCCTGCTGCTGGCCATCAGCTTCTCGCTACCGCGCACCTTTGGACGCATGGTCGACAACACCAAGCAGGGCTACGCCATCGCCGCGGTCATGGGGGTCCTGGCGTTGGCCAGCCTCAGCCTGACCGAGCTGTTTCAACTGAGCCACCACGGAACCGTGCCCACCGCAACAGGCGCAGCCATGGAGGGCGTCGAGCAGCGTTTCGGCGTCGCCAATTCCGCGCTTTTCGCCGACGCGACCACGCTCACGTCCACCGGTGCCGTCGATTCGGCACACGATTCGTACACCAGCCTGGCCGGTCTGGTCGAGCTGTTCAACATGCAGATCGGGGAGGTGGCGCCCGGCGGGGTCGGCTCAGGCCTATACGGCATGCTGATCATGGCGATCATCACGGTGTTCGTCGCCGGGCTGATGGTGGGCCGCACCCCGGAATACTTGGGCAAAAAGATCCGGCCTCGCGAAATGAAGCTTGCGGCAAGCTATTTTCCGGTGACCGAGTTGCTGGTGCTGGTCGGTACCGGCATCGCGATGGGTTTGCCGGGTCCGCGGGCTGGCATGAACAACACTGGGCCGCATGGCCTTTCGGAAGTGCTCTACGCGTTCACCTCTGCATCCAACAACAACGGCTCGGCCTTCGCCGGCTTGTCGGTCAACACCACGTGGTACAACACCGCGCTGGGTCTGGAGATGGTCTTCGCCAGGTTCCTGCCGATGATTCTGGTGCTGGCGCTGGCGGGATCCCTTGCCCGCCAGGGTCATACGCCGGAGTCGCCCGGCACCCTGCCCACCCACCGGCCGCAGTTCATTGGTCTCGTCGCGGCCGTAACGGTGATTCTGTGCGCCCTGACCTTCCTGCCGGCTTTGGCGCTCGGACCCCTCGCTGAAGGAATCCACTGAGATGACAGCAGACATGAAAACAACGGCTGCCAAACCCCATTCCGCCCCACCGCGTCGCCAGCACGGCGGCCATGCGCCGGAGGGACGGGTCCAAAGCGGACTCGTCGACCCCGCATTGCTGCTCAAATCGCTCCCTGACGCGGTGCGCAAGTTCGATCCGCGCACCCTGTGGCGCAACCCGGTGATGTTCATCGTCGAGATCTGCGCTCTCTGGTCGACCCTGTTGACGGTCCGCGACTCGTCGTGGTTCGGCTGGCTTGTCGTGTTCTGGCTCTGGCTGACAGTGCTTTTCGGCAACCTTGCGGAAGCTGTCGCCGAAGGTCGGGGGAAAGCGCAGGCCGACACCTTGCGCAAAACGAAGGCTGACACCATCGCGCGCCGACTTCGCGGCTGGTCACCCGGCAATCCCGGCACCCAGGAAGACGTCCGTGCGCCGGAACTTCAAAAAGGTGACATCGTCGTCGTCGAGACCGGCGAAACCATCCCCGGCGACGGCGACATCGTGGAAGGTATTGCGTCGGTTAATGAATCGGCCATCACCGGCGAGTCAGCACCGGTGATCCGGGAGTCCGGTGGCGACCGCTCCGCGGTCACCGGCGGCACGACCGTGCTCTCGGACCGCATCGTGGTCAGGATCACCCAGGAACCCGGCAAAAGCTTCATCGACCGGATGATCGCCCTTGTCGAGGGCGCCAACCGGCAGAAGACGCCGAACGAGATCGCGCTGAACATCCTGCTGGCGGCGCTGACCATCATCTTTGTCTTCGCGGTGGCCACACTGCAGCCGTTGGCGATCTACTCCAAGATCAGCAATCCGGGTGTGCCCGACACCGCCGCCCTCACCAGCAACGGCGTCTCCGGCGTTGTCCTGGTGGCGTTGCTGGTGTGCCTGATCCCCACCACGATCGGCGCGTTGCTGTCGGCGATCGGCATCGCCGGCATCGACCGGCTGATCCAGCGCAATGTGCTGGCCATGTCGGGCCGCGCGGTTGAGGCGGCCGGCGACGTCGACACGCTGCTGCTGGACAAGACCGGCACCATCACCCTGGGCAACCGGGAAGCATCGGAATTCATCCCGGTTGCGGGGGTTACATCCGAGGACCTGGCGGACGCCGCTCAGCTGTCCAGCCTGGCCGACGAAACCCCGGAGGGCCGCTCGATCGTCGTCTACGCCAAACAGGCCTACGGGTTGCGGGAGCGCTCGCCCGGTGAGCTCAACGACGCCCACTGGATCGAGTTCACCGCGACGACCAGGATGTCAGGCGTCGACCTCGGCGGACGGCAGCTTCGTAAGGGCGCGGCGAATTCCGTTACCAACTGGATTCGCGAGCAGGGCGGCCTCATTCCCGACGCGCTCGGCGACGTCGTCGACGGCATCTCGGCCGCCGGTGGCACCCCGCTGGTGGTCGGCGTGGTCACCGAGGCCAACAACGGCACTGCCGGCAAGAAAGCCGACGTGCTCGGTGTCATCCACCTCAAAGACATCGTCAAGAACGGGATGCGCGACCGGTTCGACGAGATGCGCAAGATGGGCATCCGCACGGTGATGATCACCGGCGACAATCCGTTGACCGCCAAGGCGATCGCCGACGAGGCCGGGGTCGACGACTTCCTCGCCGAAGCCACACCCGAAGACAAGCTGGCACTGATCAAGCGCGAGCAGGAGGGTGGCCGACTGGTCGCCATGACCGGCGACGGCACCAACGACGCGCCGGCGTTGGCTCAGGCCGACGTAGGCGTGGCGATGAACAGCGGGACCAGTGCGGCAAAAGAGGCCGGCAACATGGTCGATCTGGACTCCGATCCCACCAAGCTCATCGAGATCGTCGAAATCGGCAAGCAACTGTTGATCACCCGCGGCGCGTTGAGCACCTTCTCGATCGCCAACGACATCGCCAAATACTTCGCGATCATCCCGGCCATGTTCGTGTCGCTGTTTCCCGGCCTCGACCTGATCAACGTGATGCGGCTGCACAGCCCGCTATCGGCGATCCTCTCCGCGGTCATATTCAATGCGATCATCATCGTCGCGCTGATTCCGTTGGCGCTGCGCGGCGTTCAGTACACGCCGAGCAGCGCATCGAAACTCCTTAGCCGCAACCTCTATATCTACGGGCTGGGCGGCGTCGTCGCCCCGTTCATCGGCATCAAACTGATCGACCTGGTCGTACAATTCATTCCCGGGATGGGCTGAGATGAATATTTCCAACCTGATTCGCCAACACTGGGCGGGGCTGCGGGCGCTGCTGGCGCTGACCGTGATTACCGGCTTCGTCTATCCACTGGTTGTCTGGGGTCTCGCGCTACTTCCCGGCTTGCACGCCAAGGCGGAGGGTTCGATACTCAACGTTGCGGGAAAACCAGTCGGTAGCAAGCTGATTGGGCAGTTATTCACCGACAAGGACGGCAACCCGCTGCGCCAGTACTTCCAGAGCAGACCGTCTGCAGCCGGGGCGGGCTACGACCCCACCGCATCGGGCGCCTCCAACCTGGGCCCGGAGAGCATCGTCGACACGCCGGCCGACCCGGCCAAGCTCACCCCGGGCGCCGACCCGTCCACGGCCGGCTTCAAACCCGCCCTGTTGACCCTGGTGTGCTCGCGCAGCGTCGCGATCGCCCGACTGGAGAAGACCGACGGCGCACGCCCGTTCTGCACCGGCGACGGCGTCGGGGCCGTGCTGTCCGTGATCGGGCCGCGAAACCGATCCGGCAACGTGACTCACCCGACTCAGGTCGTGAGCATCAACGAGCCCTGCGCGATGCCCGGGAGCACACCGACAGCGGTGTTCTCTCAGTTCTACGAGGGTGTGCGGGTGCAATGCGCTCAGTACGGCAACGATTACTCGGTCGGCCAACTCGTTCCGATTCGCGGTTCGGCGCCCGATCGACCCAAGGTGCCCGCCGATGCCGTCACCGCCAGCGCCAGCGGTCTGGATCCCGACATATCACCGGCGTACGCCGAAATCCAGGTGGCCCGGGTGGCCGCCGCGCGCGGGATCAGCGTCGACCAGGTGCGCGATGCGGTAGGTCACAACCAGCACGGCCGTCTGCTCGGCTTCCTCGGTGAACCGGTCGTCAACGTGCTGGCAGTCAATCTCGAGTTGGATGGCAAATATCCCGCGAAGTCTTGATCTTTCCGGTGGATGATGACCAGGTGACCTTTACTGACGAGTCGGCGGCGCTACCGGCGGCAGACCCCGATGAGCCGCCTTCGACAGCAGCGACGTATCGCGACGACCCGCTTGCCCACCGAGTGCAGTCGCAGCGACGCGGCGACCTACGCATCTACCTCGGCGCGGCACCCGGTGTCGGCAAGACCTGCGCGATGCTCGGTGAGGCGCATCGCCGGCTGGAACGCGGTACCGATGTTATCGCGGCGGTCATCGAGACGCACGGCCGTAAGAAGGTCAGCGAACTCATCAAAGGCATCGAAGCCATTCCGCCGCACTACATCTCCTACCGCGGATCCATGTTCCCAGAACTCGACATCGAGGCGGTGTTGCGGCGAAAACCGGAAGTGGCGCTGGTCGACGAATATGCGCACAGCAACATCCCGGGCAGCGCTAATGACAAGCGGTGGAGGGACATCGAAACACTACTCGACGCCGGAATCACCGTCATCTCGACACTCAACATCCAGCACTTGGAGAGTCTCAACGACGTCGTCGCCCAGATCACCGGCGTCGAACAGCGCGAAACCGTGCCCGACGAAGTCGTTCGAAAAGCAGCGCAGATCGAACTGGTCGACATCACACCGGAAGCGCTGCGGCGCAGGCTCGCCCACGGCAACGTCTACCCGTCGGAACGGATTGACCCGGCGCTGTCCAACTATTTTCGTACCGGCAACCTGACTGCACTGCGTGAAATCGCGCTGCTGTGGCTTGCCGACCAGGTCGATGCCGCGTTGGCGAAATACCGTGCTGAAAAGAAGATTACCGACACCTGGGAAGCGCGCGAACGGGTGGTCGTCGCCGTTACCGGCGGCCCGGAGTCGGAAACGTTGGTGCGCCGCGCGTCCCGCATCGCGTCGAAGTCGAGCGCCCAACTCATGGTGGTGCATGTCGCCCGCGGGGACGGGCTCGCGGGCGTGACCCCACGCGAAATGGGCAAGGTACGCGAGCTGGCTGCCAGCTTGGGTGCCACGGTTCACGTCGTGGTCGGCGACGACGTGTCGACCGCACTGCTCGACTTCGCCCGCGAGACAAATTCCACCCAGCTGGTGCTCGGCAGCTCCCGGCGGTCGCGGTGGGCGAGGTTCTTCAGCGAGGGAATCGGCGCGGCCACCATCAACGACTCGGGCAAGATCGACGTCCACATGGTGACCCACGAGCAGGCCAACCGGGGCTTGCCGTTCTCGTCTTTTCCGCCGCGCGCACGCCAAATCATGTCCTGGCTGGCCGCTCTGACTCTGCCGTGGGCGATCTTGGCGATCACGGTGCGCTGGCTGGACCCGATGCTCGACGTCGGCGGAAAAACCGCCATCTTCTTCGCCGGGGTGATCGGCGTCGCGTTGTTCGGCGGTGTGGCACCCGCCGTGCTGTCGGGGCTGTTGTCCGGGACGCTGCTGGTCTATTTCCTGACCGACCCGCGGTACTCCTTCGCTGTCGACAACCCAAGCAACGCCGTCACCATCGTGGTCCTGTTGGGGGTCGCGATGGCGATCGCCGTGCTGGTGGACGCCGCAGCCAGCCGGGCCCGCGAGGCCAGGCGGGCGACTCAGGAGGCGGAGTTGCTGGCGCTGTTCGCCGGGTCGGTGCTGCGCGGCGCCGATCTCGCCACACTGCTGGAGCGGGTACGGGAGGCTTACTCCCAGCGCGCGGTGTGCCTGGTGCGCGACGTCAACGGTCGCTTCGAGCCCGTCGCGAGCGTGGGCAAAGACCCATGCGCGACGGTGGATTCCGCCGACACCGCCGTGAAAGTCGGCGACGAGGAATTCTGGCTGCTGATGTCCGGGCGCGGCTTGACCGGCCGCGACCGCAGGGTGCTTTCGGTCGTCGCGACGCAAGCCGCCGGACTAGTCAAACAGGGCGAGCTCGCCGAAGAGGCCGGCAAGGTGCAATCACTCGCCGAGGCCGATGAGCTGCGACGGTTGCTGCTCTCCGCGCTGGGCCACGACCTCAGGACTCCTCTGACCGCCGCCAAGGCAGCGGTATCCAGCCTGCGCGCCGAAGATGTCTGGTTCTCGCCGGAGGACACCGGCGAATTGCTTGCCACGGTCGAAGAGTCGATCGATCAGCTGACCTCCCTGGTGGCCAACCTGCTGGACTCGTCGCGGCTGGCCGCGGGCGTTGTCCGGCCGGAGCTGACCGAGGTCTATCTCGAAGAGGTCGTGCAACGTTCGCTCGTCGGCATCGGAGGACGCAGCACGAATTTCGGGCGAGGCAGCCTCGACCGGGTCAAGGTGGAGGTCGACGGGACGATCGCCATGGGAGACGCAGGCCTGCTGGAGCGGGTGCTGTCCAACGTCATCGACAATGCGCTGAATTACGCACCGGCAAGCGTGGTGCGGGTAAACGCGGGTCAGGTCGGGACACGGGTGTTGATCAACGTCGTCGACGATGGTCCGGGAGTGTCCAAAGGTGCCGCGGAACAGATGTTCCAGCCATTCCAGCGGCTCGGCGATTTCGACACCACAACCGGTCTGGGCCTGGGCCTGTCGGTGGCCAAGGGATTCGTCGAAGCGATGGGCGGCACCATCACGGCATCCGACACCCCCGGCGGCGGGCTGACCATTCTGATCGACCTGGCAGCGCCCCCAGAGGAGCCAGCGTGAAGAGGAACGGCGCCAATGACCGCGCCGGCGACGATGCAGAGCGCAGCGATGAAGAGGAGCGGCGCCAATGACTAGGGTGCTGGTCGTCGATGACGACCCCCAGCTGCTGCGTGCACTGCGCATCAACCTGTCGGTGCGCGGCTACGAGGTGATCACCGCCGCGACCGGTGCGCGCGCACTGACAGCCGCCGCCGAGCATCCACCGCAGGTGGTGATCCTGGATCTGGGCATACCCGACATACCCGGTATCGAGGTGCTCGCCGGACTGCGCGGCTGGCTGACGGCTCCGGTGATCGTGCTGTCGGCCCGCACCGATTCGTCTGACAAGGTGGGAGCACTCGACGCGGGCGCCGACGATTACATGACGAAGCCGTTCGGCATGGACGAACTGCTGGCGCGACTACGGGCCGCGGTGCGTCGGGCCGCGGTGCCCACCGGCGCTGACAACCCCGTGGTGGAAACCAAGTCGTTCCTAGTCGACCTCTCGGCCAAAAAGGTGATCAAGAACGGCGCAGAGGTCCATCTGACCCCGACGGAATGGGGCATGCTGGAAATGCTGGTGCGCAATCGCGGCAAGCTGGTCGGTCGCGAGGAGTTACTCAGAGAGGTCTGGGGACCCAAGTACGCCAAGGAAACCCATTATCTGCGTGTCTTTCTCGCGCAGTTGCGGCGCAAGCTCGAGGACGACCCATCCCATCCGAACCATCTGCTGACCGAGACGGGGATGGGCTATCGCTTCGAGGCGTGATGGCCGGTACGGCACGCTGGATCGCGTGACCGTTCAAAGCAAACTCTGTGCGTAAGAACGACTTTTCGCTCGACCCGGAGCTGAGATCCATGGTCCGCCAGGTTCGGCCGGCATAGGCGGCGCGACGTGCCTTTCCATGCCAGCAGAACTAAGTGTTGCAACCGAATGACGTAAAGCCCTCGTGTAACCTGCAATATTAGCGGAATCGGCAAAGCGGGTGCCCACCCGCGCGGAGTCTTAGACTCGATCGCGATCAGGTACACCCGAGTGGCGGACGAGAGAATGCATCATCACATCATTGTCAGCGGTGAGGATGCGCTGGCCACGACGATCATCGACGAGCTGAAAACCGCTGGCGCCAGCGTTGTCAGACTGGCCACCGCCGTGCTCGGTGGCGTCGCCACCGAACTTCGCCGCGCCGAGGTCGCCAATGCACTCGCCGTCGTGTGCGCCGGAGACGATGATGCGGCCAATCTCGAAATCGCCCTGCTGGCAAGGAAAGCCAACCCGACGGTGCGTGTGGTCGCTCGACTGGCAAACGATGTGTTGCGCGCGGCGGTGGCTGACGACAACGGGCCCGGCGCGATCCTCGACGTCGCCGAATTAACGGCGCCGTCGGTGGTCGAAGCGTGCCTGGCACACCGGACGCATCCGTTCGAGGCGGCCGGTATCGAGTTCCTCGTCTCCGCTAACGAAGCAACGCGCGCGGCGACGCTGCGCGAGATCTACGGCGACCTGGCCCCGGTGGCGGTGATTCATGGCGAGAATTCAGCGACTCCCGGCGAGATAGACGTCTGCCCGGCCCGCGATCACCCGGTGAACGCCGGTGACCGGGCGGTGATGGTCGGCACCGCCGACGAGTCGGCCGAACGCGGCATCGGGGTCCGACGGCCGACGGGAACGCGGGTGCGACGAGCCCGGGTGCGCCAAGTACTCGACGCTGTTCGCACCGTCGCCAACGACTTCAACCCGGCGTTCTATCCCGCCCTGGCCGCCGCCGTGACTCTGATCGTCGGCTCAATGGTGCTGTTGCGCATCAACTACCAGCACCCACGGATGTCGTGGATCGACGCGCTGTACTTCACCATCGAGACGATCACGACGACGGGCTATGGAGACTTCAGCTTCGCCCACCAGGAGACGTGGCTACGTCTGTTCGCCGCCGGTCTGATGTTCGGCGGAGCGACCACCATCGCGTTGCTGGTCGCGTTCATCGCCGATGTGCTGCTGTCACGCCGCTTCGTCTTCGCGGCCTCGCGCCCGCGGATGCGGCATCTGCGCAACCACGTCATCGTCGTCGGATTGAGCGCGCTCGGGATGCGCGTGGTCACCGAACTGGTCAGGGCCGGGTACGACGTCGCGGTCATCGAGATCAACGAAGACAACCGGTTCTTGTCCGCGTTGCGTGAACTCGACGTGCCGGTGATCTTCGGCGACGCGACGCTGCTGCAGACGCTGGAGGCAGCACGCGCCGACCGTGCCCGGGCGGTGGCGGTGCTGACCCGTAACGACATGATCAACATCGAGACCGGGATCGTGCTGGCCGAGATGCTGGGGCCGCGAGTGATGCCCAAGGTCAACCGCCGCGCCGACGTTTCCATGGTGCTCCGGGTTTACGACCGCGCGCTGGGCTTGGCGGTTGCACAGCGGTTCGCTTTCGAGAACGTCCGCTCGACGGTCGCATTGGCCGCCCCGTGGTTCATCGGCGCGGCGATGGGCTTGGACGTGCTGGGCACGTTCTCGATCGCGCAGAGCTCATTCATGGTCGGTGCAATGCATGTAGGCGAGGGCAGTGAACTCGACGGGCTGCCGATGCAGGAGATGTCGACCACGACACGCGTCATCGCGATCACCCGGGAGGACGCACCGGTGCAGCTGCACCCACGTCGCGACGGGCGGCTTCGAGCCGGCGACACCGTCTACCTCGTCGGTCCGTACCGGGAATTGCTGGCCACGCTGCGCAAGGGGTTGCCGCCGAAGAAGCCCGAGCAACCCCCACGCGACGGACAACAGGTCGACGACGACGACGTCCGCGAAGTGAAGGCGGGCTGAACCGCCCCGGTCAGGGCGTTGCTTGCGCCGGCTGCCCTCGATACGTCGTCGGACCGCCCCCCTCGGGGCGGTCTCACAGCAACTCCACAGAAGTCGTCGATACGCTCTTTCGACCGGCACGAACAGCGGGCCTAGCGGAGATCACATCGCCGTTTGACTCGCACGCGAGCGTCCGAGATTGGTCAACCTGAGAGACTTAGGTGATTCACCTGAGAAATTCGGGTGAGCGGCGCTCCAAATCGCTGTTTAGCACGAGTTATAAGTTTGTATACCCCTCGTTAATAACTGATAATGGTGTCGCCCGACGGACGAGGCAGTCTGCCGGTAGGTGACCTAAAGCACAAAATTGGGCAAGACGAATTAGGTGGCCAACCCAATGATTGTCGGAGGGGAGCACGATGCTTTCGGGGACAGTTGAGCCCGCCTGTTGGCGGCCACATTCGTCGCTTTGGTCTGGGTCCGTCGACACGTTAAGCGGGCGCGATGCCGTCGAGCCCATGCTCTCGCCGATCGCGATCTCCTCGCTCGACGCGCCGGATGAGCAAGCGACAGGAGTCGTAACGCGTGACACCATTCAACCGATAGCCAATCGCGGAACGACGGCTGCGCGTGCGCTATTTCTGGTCACCACGCAATGCCGTGTCGGGACGAAATGTGTCGCCGACTGGCCCATCTCGATCGCGGTGAACTAGAGGAGTTGCATAGCGATGGATTACGGGATTCTGCCGCCAGAGATCAACTCCAGTCGAATGTATACCGGCTCTGGGGCGGCACCGATGGTCGCCGCCGCCGAGGCCTGGCAAAGTTTGGCCGCCGAACTGCATTCGGCGGCCAACTCTTATCAATCGGTGGTCTCGGGGTTGACCTCCGGGTCGTGGTCAGGACCGTCGTCAGCGTCGATGGCCACAGCGGCGACGTCCTATACCGCTTGGCTGACCGCTACGGCCACGCAAGCCGAGGCGACGGCCGCCCAAGCCAAAGCGGCCGTCGCCGCCTACCAGGCGGCGTTCACCTCCACGGTGCCGCCGCCGATGGTCGCCGCCAACCGCAGTCGGCTGGCGACGCTGGTGGCGACGAATATTTTCGGGCGAAACACGCAGGCCATCGCGGCCGCTGAGGCGCAATACGCCGAGATGTGGGCCCAGGACTCTGCGGCGATGTACACCTACGCCGGCTCGTCAGCGTCCGCGACAACTCTGACGCCATTCACCCCACCCCAACAGAACACCAACCCCTCCGGTTCGGGCGCCCAGGCAGCCGCGGTCAGCCAAGCCACCGGCACCTCGGCGGGCAATATTCAGAGCACCCTTTCGCAAGCCTTCTCCGCTGCGCCCAACGCGCTGCAGAGCGCCGCGACGGCGGCTCCTGCGGCCTCCCTCACAGACACGCTCGACTTATTGAGCGACTTGATTTCCATTTTCATCGATCTGCCAGCCGACCTCGCCACCTTTGCTATCGACATACCCGCCGGGGTGATCTCGGTTATCTCTTTTCCCCTAGACATCGTCGGAGCTGGAACCGGTTTGCACACGGACAAGATCGTCGCCGGTTGGGAAGGGACAGAGCCCTGGCCGGGCGACGGGTCGGCGCCCGTCACACGGTTCCCGGCGACGCTGCTCAACCTGCCCCCGGGCACCGTGCCGCCGCCAACCCTCGCGGCCGGTCTCGGAGAGGCCAACGTGGTCGGGAGTTTGTCCGTGCCCCCGTCGTGGACCATCGCCACACCTGCGGTGCGCCCCACGTCGTACACGCTCCCGGCGCTGCCGCAAACCGCCTTGACCGCCACCGCGGCGGAGTCGGCGCCGGCCAGTTCGGGAAGCATGCTCAGCGAAGTGGCACTGGCCGGTATGGCCGGCCGGGCAATGGCCGGAACCGTCGGCATCGGTGTTGGCCGCGGCGGTAGTAAAGCGGCTCAAGGCACACGTGCGGCAGCCGGCAGGGAACGCTCGGCATCCATCGGTCAGAGCACGACGGCCGAGGGTAATGGCGAGCCGTCGGAAAGCAAGCCACGGCCCGTGGTCACCGGGGTCGCCGCCGAGCTACGCGAGTTCACCAAGCTCCGCGACGAAGGAATTCTGACCGAGCAGGAGTACACCGAGCAGAAGAATCGCCTGCTCGGTCGCTGAAGCTGTCGCCGTCACCTAGCCGAATCGTCGATTGCCTGGAAGAGGAATGCGCAGCAATGGATTTCGGGATGTATCCACCGGAGATCAACTCCGGTCGGCTGTATGCCGGTCCTGGTTCGGGGCCGATGCTGGCCGCTGCGCAGGCCTGGGGAGGGTTGGCAGATGAAATGTATACCGCGGCCACCGCTTATCAGTCGGTGGTCTCAGAGCTGACCTCGGGGTCATGGTCGGGTCCGTCGTCGACGGCGATGGCGGCTGCAGCCTCCTCCTACATCACGTGGCTGAGTAGCACCGCCGCGCAGGCCGAGCAAACGGCGGCCCAGGCCGCAGCGGCGGCTACCGCCTACGAAGGGGCGTTCGCGTCGACAGTGCCGCCGCCGGAGATTGCCGCCAACCGCAGCCTGCTGATGGCGCTGCTGGCGACCAACTTTTTCGGGCAGAACACGCCGGCGATCGCAGCCACCGAGGCGCAATACGCGGAGATGTGGGCCCAGGACGCCGTGGCGATGTACGTCTACGCCGGTTCATCGGCAGCCGCGTCTGCGCTCACACCGTTCAGGTCACCAGATCAAAACACTGACCCGGGCGGCTCGGCCGATCAAGCCGCCGCGGTCAGCCAGGCCAGCAGTATGTCGGCCGGCAACGCGCAAAGCACGGCGTCAACCGTCTCACAAGCGGTGTCCGCTGCAACGACATCCACGCCGGCGCAATCGACCCTGCTGGATACGCTGGGCGATTTAGCCAACTTGCTCTCCGTCTTTGTCGGCCTGCCAAGCCAAACGACTTTTTTTGCCGCCGTCCTGCCGACGGATTTCGTCGGCAGCTTCGCGGATTTTCCTGTCGACTACATCAGCACGGTATCCGGTGCCGGCACCGACAAGACCCTCAGCGGGTTGAACGGCGAGGTGCCATGGCCGGACACCGGCTCGGCGCCGGTGACGGCATTTCCGGCGCCTCTGGCGAACCTGCCGGAGGGCGCCTTGCCCGCGCCGATCGTATCAGCGGGCATGGCCGAGGCGGACGCGGTCGGAGGACTCTCGGTGCCGTCGGCGTGGACCGTTGCCGCACCCGAAATACGCTCTGCCGCAATGGCGTCGCCGATGACCAGCGCCGGCCCCGCCGGGGCAGCTCCGCTGGAAGCCGGGTCGTCGAACATGTTCAATCAGATGGGCTTGGCCGGCATGAGCGGGCAAGCGATGGCGGGCCCGCCGAGCCCCGGCGACGGGCGGCAGAGCGATAAAGCGCTGACCCACGCACGCCTGACGCCTCGCTTCGGACTCGGGGCGACCCCCGGCGACCAAACGGCCGACGCCGAGGTAGTGCAGGCGCCGCGGACCGTGGTCACCGGCATCGCCGCCGCGATCCGCGATATCGCCAAGCTCCGCGACGAGGGACGGCTCACCGACCAGGAGTACAAAGAAGAGAAGAAGCGCCTGCTCGAGTTCTCAATCAGGCACCGCCCGTTGGGTTGATCACTCGGCGATCGAGAACGCAATGCCGTCCAGGATGTCGTGCTCGCTGACCGTCAGCGCGTCGATGCCGGCGCGCTCGCGGAACGCAAACGCCAACTCCTCGATCACGATCGCGCCGCCACCGATGACGTCGGCTCGCCCCTCGTGCATTGGCCCCAACGCGGCCCGCTGCGCTCGCGACATCCCGATCAGCCCGCCACAGACCGCCAACAACCGGTCCACGCCGACCCGCGAAAGATGAATGGCCGCAGAGTCATAGGCCGCCATGTCCTGCGCGAGCGCCGCAACGGTCGTCATCGTGCCGGCCACTCCGACCCAGGTGTGGGCCTGTTCTACCGGGACTACGCACAGCGCCTCACCGAGCCGTTCGCGAACCACGTCGCGTGCAGCCGCCACCTCCACCGTCGTCGGCGGATCGGAGTGCAGAAAGCGCTCGGTCAGCCGCACACAGCCGATGTCGGCCGAGAAGCTCGCGACGACGGTGTCGACACCCAACACCACCTCGGTCGACCCACCGCCCAAGTCGACAATGACGAAAGGCCCTGCAGCAGAGTCTAATTCGTTGACAGCGCCACGGAATGACAGCTCAGCCTCTTCGACGCCGGTGATCACCTCGGCGACCGAGCCCGCCACCACGTCGCCGAGTACATCGGCCGTCATCGCGAAGAAGACGTCACGGTTGCCGGCGTCACGCGTGGCCGATGTGGCAACCATGCGTATCCGGTCGACTCCATGCGCCGTGCACAACGCGGCGTAGTCCACCAGCGCAGACCGGGTGCGGCCCAACGCATCAGATGCGAAGCGGCCGGTCGCGTCGACGCCCTGACCGAGCCGCACGATACGCATCTCGCGATGCACGTCGCGCAGCTGCCCATCGAGCGCATCGGCGATCAGCAGTCGAATCGAATTGGTACCGCAGTCGATTGCCCCGACGCGAAGCTGCCTGCGCGTCATATCCACTCCCCCGGTGTCAGGATGCCGACCATGTCCGGCTCGCCGGCCAGCACCGCCAGCGCCTCGTCGCCGAGCGGGTTGGTTCCGCGGCCCACCGCCAACGAGTGGGCGATCAGCACATGTAGGCATTTGACCCGATCCGGCATCCCGCCCGCCGACACCGACGTGCCGAGCGGCTCGATCGCGTCCCGCTCGGCCAGATACGACTCATGGGCCCGCCGATACCATCCGGCGAGTTCGGGTTCTTGGCGCAGCCGCTCGGTCATCTGCCGCATCATCCCGGTTGACTCCAGCCTGCTCGCCGCGGCGGTCAAGGCCGGGTGCGTCAGGTAGTACAACGTCGGAAATGGTGTTCCGTCAGGCAGTTTCGGCGTGGTCTTCACCACGCCGGGTTCACCGTTGGGACACCGGTAGGCGATGTGGAGCACTCCCCGCGGCTCGCGGCCGAGCTGGCAGGCCACCGCATCGAGGTCGGCGCGCTCAACCACCGGGCGGCGGGGGGCCGGGTGGCCCGGGAGCGGGTGGCCCGGGAGTGGGCGGCCCGGGAGTGGGTGGTGCGGGTGTCGGCGGTCCGTGCGGGCTGTCGGCGATGGTGTGCCACAGCGACGTGTACCAGGGGTCATTGGCGGCCGCGGCCGTCGGCGCCGACCCGGGCTCGGCGGGCAACGCCGCGTTGGGGGGAAGTTGGACCTGATACGGGATCTCCCCCGGCATCACGAACCCGAGGCGCTCGCGGGCTTGCGCCGCAACATAAGCGGGGTCGGCAAGTTTGATCTTCTGCTGCTCGAGATCGACGATCTGACGGCGCAACGCGGCTTCGGAGGCGGCCAGCTGTTTCATCTCGGTGCGCTGCGCGAAATAGGTGCGGACCGGACCTGCGATGGTCAGCGTCAGCACGCAGACAACAGCCGCCAGGATCGCCGCCCGCCGCGCGGTCAGACCGAGTCGCTGATCGGACCGCTGCTCGGCCGATTCGGCAATCGCCCGTTTGATGGGTTCGACGTGCTCGGGCATGGCGCGCGACACGCTCGGCCCGCGACGGACCGCAGGCGATTTACGCGGCCGGCCGGCTTCCGAATCGCCGGCCCGGCCCGGCCGGGGAGCCGGTGAGCGCCGCTTCGGCTCTGGCCGTTTCGATTCGGGCATCGGTCACTAAGGCTCTCGGGGACTATCTGGCTTATGGCGTGTATCGGGGGAACGCCAGATCACCGGCGTAGCGGGCGGCGTCACCGAGGGCTTCTTCGATGCGCAGCAGCTGGTTGTATTTCGCCACCCGTTCGCTGCGCGCCGGCGCACCGGTCTTGATCTGCCCGCTTCCCACCGCGACCGCCAGATCGGCGATCGTGGTGTCCTCCGTCTCGCCGCTGCGGTGGCTCATCATCGTCCGGTATCCGCTGTGGTGGGCCAGCGCGACGGCGTCGAGCGTCTCGGTCAGCGTGCCGATCTGGTTGACCTTGACCAGCAAGGCATTTGCCGCGCCCCGTTCGATGCCCTCCTCGATCCGCTCGGGATTGGTGACGAACAAATCGTCACCGACGACCTGCACCCGGTCACCGATCGCGGTCGTCAGGGCCACCCATCCGTCCCAATCGTCTTCGGCCAGTGGATCTTCGATGGAAACCAGCGGATAGGAGTCGAGCAGCTCGGCGTAGAACTGCGTCATCTCATCGGCGGAGCGGGTCTGCTTCTCAAACGCGTAGCCGGTGCCATCGGTGTAGAACTCGGTGGCCGCGGCGTCGAGCGCCAGCGCCACATCGGCACCGAGCTTGAACCCCGCGGACTCGATGGCCTGGCTGATCACGTCCAGCGCGGCCTTGGTTCCCGGCACGTCAGGAGCGAATCCACCTTCGTCGCCCAGCCCGGTCGATAGCCCCTGCTTCTTCAGCGCCGCCTTGAGGGCGTGGTAGACCTCAGTACCCCAGCGCAGCGCCTCGTAGAAATTCGGCGCGCCGATCGGGGCCACCATGAACTCCTGGATGTCGACGCCGGTGTCGGCGTGCGCGCCGCCGTTGAGGATGTTCATCATCGGAACCGGCAGGATGTGCGCGTTCGGTCCGCCCAGGTACCGAAATAGCGGCAACTCGGCCGAATCCGCGGCGGACTTGGCCACCGCCAGGGAGACGCCGAGGATGGCGTTGGCACCCAACCGGGACTTGTCCGGTGTGCCGTCGAGGTCCAGCAGCGCCTGATCGACCAGTCGCTGATCGTCGGCGTTGAGCCCGATGACGGCCGGGGCGATCTCGTCGAGGACGGCCTGCACGGCCTTCTTGACGCCCTTGCCGCCGTAGCGTTCGCCGCCGTCGCGCAGTTCGACGGCCTCGTGGTCGCCGGTCGACGCGCCGGAGGGCACCGCGGCCCGCGCGAATGTCCCGTCGATCAGAGCCACCTCGACCTCGACCGTCGGATTGCCGCGGGAATCGAGGATCTCGCGGGCTCCGACCTGCTCGATAATCGGCACTGGGTTCTCCTTGCGTCGTATGGCGGACAGAATCCTGCGGTTTCCCTAACTGCCACCAGTAGCCTAAAGCCTGGCGTCAGAGCGGGTGACCCGCCGCGTAGGCGGTAGCCCAGTCGCGGACGGCGCGGGCATATTCATCGGAGTCGTTGTACGCCCACAGCGCCGTGATCCAGCCCCGTGGTGTGGCGAGGTCCTTCCCGCGCCAGCATAGGTATCCCGCAGCCGACAACGCGGCATCGTCGATGTTGTCCACGTTGGCCGTGCCGTCGTTGTTGGCGTCGACTCCGTATTCGCGCCACGTCTCCGGAATGAACTGCATCGGGCCCATCGCCCGGACAGTGTTTGACTCGCTGCTGCCCATGGCGCCCGGATCGCTGTCGATGATGCGCATCGTGCCGTTGCTCCCGTCGAGCACCACACCCCTGATCGGGGGACGCACGTCGCCGTTGGGAAACAGGGTCGCGTGGTGGTAGGTGCCGTGATGGCTTTCGACCTGACCGATCCCGGCCAACGTCGTCCACGCGATGTGGCAGCTGGGGTTCTCCACCTCGGCGACCCGCGCGGCGTAGCCGTACGCCTCGAGCGCGGTGACCGGCATTTTCA
>Ga0302326_10009898_pt1 | contig 20712 bp, 19 predicted proteins | sample Palsa_T0_3_FD_202264 | JGI IMG/M metagenome (GOLD analysis project Ga0302326, IMG submission 202264) | Peat permafrost microbial communities from Stordalen Mire near Abisko, Sweden - Palsa_T0_3 | ecosystem: Environmental > Terrestrial > Soil > Palsa > Peat permafrost | place: Sweden: Abisko...
GGGACGACCCCCCGGAACCCCCCGCGTACGGGGGGGTTCCACCCCCCCGTCCCCCCCTGGCCCCCCTGGCCCCCCTGGCCCTGGGGTCATCCACCCCGTCATCTCGCCGGATACCGCCTTCTTCTGGGCCGGCACCGCGGCCGGCGAGCTGCGGATCCAGCGCTGCGAAGGCTGCGGGACGCTGCGCCACCCGCCTGGTCCCCGGTGCCCGTCGTGCGGGAGCATGGCCTCGGCGCACGTCGTCGCGGCCGGGACCGGCGAGGTCTACAGCTACGTGGTGCACCACCATCCGCCCGTGCCGGGCAAGAAGCTGCCGATCGTGATCGCGCTCGTGCAGCTGCCGGAAGGCGTCCGGATGGTCGGCGAACTACTCGGCGCCGGCCCGGGCCAGGAGCGGATCGGGCTGCCAGTGCGCGCCACGTTCGTCCGGGTCGATGACGACCTCGCGCTCCCGGCCTGGCGTCCGATCTCCTCGGTCGTCCTGCCTCCGCTGGTCATCGAGGTCACGCCGACGTTCGTGATCTCCTCGGCGCTCGCCACCCGCGACTTCCAGGACGTGCACCACGACCGGGACCGCGCGGTCGCGGGGGGCGCGAAGGACATCTTCCTCAACATCCTGACCACGACCGGCCTGGTCCAGCGCTATGTCGGCGACTGGGCGGGACCGGACGCGATCTTCCGCGCGATCTCCATCAGGCTGGGCGTGCCCTGCCACGCGGGCGACACGCTCACCCTCACCGGCGAGGTGACGGCCGACGACGGCGCCGAGCGCGTCATCGCGGTCACCGGCCGCTGCGGCCTCGGCGATCACGTGACCGCGACCGCGCGTGTCGTCCGGCCGGAGGCCGGCCGATGACGAATAGCACGACGGCGATCGTCGGCATCGGGGCGACTGAGTTCTCCAAGGACTCCGGGCGCAGCGAGCTCCGCCTGGCCGTCGAGGCGATCACGGCGGCGCTGACGGACGCCGGCCTGGCCGTCGCCGACGTGGACGGCCTGGTCACCTTCACCATGGACGGCAACGCCGAGATCGCCGTCGCCCGCGAGCTCGGCCTGCGCGAGCTGCGGTTCTTCAGCCAGATCGGCTACGGCGGCGGTGCCGCGTGCGCGACCGTGCAGCAGGCGGCGATGGCCGTCGCCACCGGAACGGCGGACGTGGTGGTCTGCTACCGCGCACTCAACGAACGGTCCGGCCGTCGCTTCGGCCAGGTGGCGGCCGGACTGGCAGGCAACCTGACCACCGCCGGGATCGACAACGGCTGGCACTACCCGATGGGCCTGGCCACGCCCGCGGCGATGGTCGCGATGATCGCCCGCCGCTACATGCACGATTACGGGGCGACCAGCGAGGACTTCGGCCGGGTGACGGTCGCGGACCGTCGGCATGCCGCGAGCAACCCCAAGGCGTGGTTCTTCGAGCGCCCGATCACGCTGGCCGAGCACCAGGCGTCGCGCTGGATCGCCGAGCCGCTCCGCCTGCTTGACTGCTGTCAGGAGAGCGACGGCGCGGTGGCCGTCGTCGTCACCAGCCTGGAGCGCGCCCGCGACCTGCCGCGGCGGCCCGCCGTGATCGCGGCCGCCGCGCAGGGGAGCGGGCCCGATCAGTACGTCATGACCAGCTACTACCGTGACGACCTGGCGGCGCTGCCGGAGATGGGCGTGGTCGCCCGGCAGCTGTGGCGGCAGGCCGGCCTCGGCCCGGCCGACGTGCGCACCGCCGTGCTGTACGACCACTTCACCCCGTACGTCCTCATCCAGCTGGAGGAGCTCGGCTTCTGCGCCCGCGGCGAGGCCCGCGAATTCATCTCCGGCGGCGCGATCGAGCTGGGCGGCCGCCTGCCGCTCAATCCGCACGGCGGTCAGCTCGGCGAGGCGTACATCCACGGCATGAACGGCATCGCGGAGGCGGTCAGGCAGGTCCGCGGCACCTCGGTCAATCAGGTTCCCGGCGACGGCCCCGTCCTGGTGACCGCAGGCACCGGCGTGCCTACCAGCGGCCTGATCTTGTCTTTACCGGTGCGATGCTCACGATGGTGTGGCCACGCGTCCTGGCCGTCCGCCGGTTTAGTGTCCGGGCGGTATTCCTCACAAGTAATGCCAAACACCCACAAGAAGATCGCGCATAATTGTCGTTGTGTCACTTCAGGACAGCACGGGAGCAAGCGGCCAGACCGGCCAGTCAGACGACCACAACGACTCTGCCGCCGCCGTGGCGGGTAGCACGGGCCAGGTGTTCAACGTGCTGAACCCCGCGTACGCAGGCGGGGCTGACCGGGCCGGGACCGCGGACTGCTCAGCGGCGTTCCAGGCGGCACTGAACGCGCTGGCAGCGTACGGCGGCGGTACCCTCTACGTTCCCGCCGGGGACTATCTGCTCGCCAACGGGGTGACCTGGGATAGCTCGGCGCCGCTGCGGCTCGCGGGTGACGGGCCGCAGGCGTCCAATATCAGGTGCGCCAGCACGTCGACCAGCATCACCTACGTGAGCATCACCAACACCGGGTCAATCACGCAGAGCGGTAACGACGGTACCGTGATCGTCGAGAACATGGCCTTTTACAACGATCACTACGCCGGGGCCTACGCCGATACGAATATCGGGCTCTACCTCGACAATGTTAACTTCGGCAAGATAGCCAACGTCGGATTCTACAAGGGCGCCGCGTCCCAGCGGATTAACCAGGCGATAGTCCTCAACGCCTGCAACCAGATTGACATCGACAACTGCAACATCTTCGCGGCTGTCAACGGCGTGGCGGTCACCGGGTTCAGCCAGGTGAACAACATCCGGTCGACCTCCATCTGGACCCCGGGCGGTACCGGCGTCGCCACCGCCGCAGGCGTGCTCGTCCAGGGCCAGTGCCTGACCCAGCACATGAGCCAGGTGGTGTTCCACGACGGTGACCGTGGCCTGTACTGGACCAAGGACAGCGAGGGCAAGGTCCCGCACTTGTTCTTCGGGTACGACATCGAGCCGAACAACCACTCGATCGCCGCCATGGAGTTCGACGACGGCGCGCAGGTCTACCTCAATCAGTGCCTGTTCTCTGCCGCCCTGTCCATCCTCAACGGGAACATCCCCGGCCTGGTGTTCGGGTCTGACTTCCAGGGTTCGGCGATCGTCAACGGCTGCGTCTTCAACGGGCAGCAGGGCCACACGGTGCAGATCGGCGGGGGCACCGGGTTCCTCTTCACCGGCTGCGAGTTCGGCGGCGGCGGCAAGTACAAGTACGCCGCGAATACGTACGACGAGATCAACATCGCCAGCGGCGTGGCCGCGGTGACGATCGACGCCTGCCACTTCAACGTGGACGCGCTGGCAGGGCACGGGACCTCCAACAGCCCCCGGTCGGCCGTCTACGCGGCGCCGGGCGCGCGGGAGGTCACCCTGGCCAACAGCAGGGGCGCCGGCGCAGCGGGCTACGGCACGTCACCGATCCTCGATCAAGCCAGCGCTGTCATGCGCCGGGGCAACATCGGCCTCGGCCTGGCGGACAGCACGGCCGGCTCCGGCAGCACGGTGACAACGGCGGCGGGCGCCAACCTGTCGGCCTCGTTCACCATCCCGGCCAACGACGCGACCGTCGGCACGGTCTACAAGCTGACGTGCTGGGGCACCGGCACCCAGGCGGCCGGCAAGGCGGTCGCGCTGAACATCGGGCTCGCGATCGGCGGGGCCAGCCTTGGCGCCTTCCCTGCGGCCGCGTCCCTTGCGGCCGGAACGGCATTCTCCTGGAGATACGAGTGCTGCCTGCACGTCACCGCGACCGGATCGAGCGGATCGATAACGCCGTCCGAGATGTTCATCGGGGGCAGCACGCCGACCGTCTGCAGCAACTCCGCGCAGACGGTGAACACCACACAGGCGAATCAGATCGCCCTCACCGCCAGCTGGGCGTCGGCGACCGGGTCGCCCGCGATCACGTGCACGGGCACTATTCTGGAGCGACTGCCGAGCTTCCCGGCGAGCTGATGAGGGTGGAACGCGCTACCGACCTGGTCGATGAGCCGGGGCTGAGGCGACGGCTCATCGATAGCCCGAAGAGTCCCCAGGCCAGGTCGGCGGCCGTGGTCAGCAGGCGGGCGGCGAGGGCGATGGCCAGCGCGGTGCCGTGCGGTACCACCGGCGCGAGCACGGCGATCAGGATGATCTCGCGCACGCCGATCCCGTTGGGGAACACCACCAGCAGGAGCCCGGCCGAGTACGCAAGCGCGTACCCGCCGATCGCGAGGAGCAGCACGGACGTCTCCCGGCCGGTCATCCCGGCCAGCAGCAGCCACACTTGCGCACCGAGCGCCAGCCAGCCGAGCGCCGTCCAGCCGAGCGCGCGGGCAAGGCCGCCCCAGCTCGGCCGGCGCTCCAGGGGCGGCCGTGCGGTCAGGGCGAGGACGCGGTCGATGAGACGGCCGAGCACCGGCGGGCACAGGCCAAGCACGATCACCGGCACCGCCGCCAGCACCCACCAGAAGTGCCTCGTCGCCTGAGGCGAGGTCAACGGCAGGGTCAGCGCGGCCAGGCCGAGTCCGGCCGCCACGGCGACGGCCAGCGAGACGGCGACGGCGGCGAGGCCGCGCCGGCGCGGCACTCCCGCATCGTGACCGAGCTCCACGTGGGCGGCCAGCGCCCACACCGCTCCCGGCACGTACTTGCCGAGCTGCCCGACGAAGCTGACCCTGGCCGCCGTGCCCAGCCGCAGCGGGGAGCCGAGATCGGCCAGGACGGCCCGCCAGGCGAGCATCATGCACCAGGCGCCGGCCATCGCCGCGGCCAGTGAGAGCGTCACCGAGTACCAGTGCAGCCGGGCCAGCGCCGTCGTGGCCTGCGGCCACCCGGCGTACAGGCCGTACCCGCAGCAGGCAAGGAAGGTCACGAGCAGGGCGGCCCGCGTCCACGGACTCGTCACCAGCCGACTGAGCATAGGGTCAGCCTACAGAACTAGAACGTGTTCTAGCTACTCCTCAGTAGCCTTTCCGCGCTGCGGTATTCCATCCGCGCTGCCGATGCCCCTGCCCGCCGGTAAGCCCTGCCCGCCGGTAAGCCCTGCCCGCCGGTAAGCCCTGTCCGCCGGTAAGCCCTGGCGGTCACTTGACGTACTTGTACCGGTCCTTCGTGGTGAGCGGGCTTGACCAGAGGGACGAGGCGAAGATCTTGATGGCGATCGTCCGCGCCGTCTCGGCGGGCACGGTGATGGTGCACTTGGTCGCGCTGCACGAGGCCGAAACGGTCGCCAGGACCTTGCTCCCGGAGATGATCTGCGCCTCGTCGGCGAAGGAGAGCGGGAGGAACCCGGACCCGTGCACGACCACCTTGGTGGCCTTTCCGGCCGGTCCCGCGTCCGGCGACACACTGGTGACCTTCACCGTCTTGGCGGTGGTGGCGCTCTGGTGGCACAGCAGTTGGGTGAGCCCGGTCAGGAACGTGAACCACTCCCCGTTCCCGCTTCCGTAGACCCCGGACAGGCCGGCCACCATCGGGGTGCCGAGGCCGGTGGCCATGTCGTAGCCGCGGGTCGTCGGGTACAGCCCTCCGTTGTAGCCCGAGGGTGTGTAGTCGTTGTTGCCGAAGGTGATGTCGTTCAGTCCCTGCGGGCGCGACGCGTAGATGTAGCTGTGATATTTGGCCACCGCGGCGTACAGCGTCTGCGGCAGGAAGGCGCCTTTGGACCGGTAGGCCGAGCAGAACCCCGAGTCATCAGTCAGCGCGGCGATCGACGCCCAGACCGGCGTGGCCGCGCTCGTGCCGCCGACCTGGATCCACTGCCCGCCTGCGTAAACGGCGTAGCCGTAGAAGGGGTCCCCGAGAGCGGAGACGTCCGGCACCTCACGGTAGTACCCGCTGGCGCACGACTTCTTGTCCTTCACCGAGCGGGGGTCGACGATTCCGGCGATGGCGGTGTCGTGCTGGTAGGCCGGCATGCACCACTGGGTGGACACGCCGCCGCCGCCCGCGCCGGAGTCGATCCCGGAGTCGTTCCAGACGACCTCCACGATGTTGTTGTTGCTGTCGAGGTCGAAGCTGGTGCCGCCGACGCTGATCACGTACGGATCGCTGGCCGGGGCGACCACGCTCAGCCGCGGGTTGGGCTTGGCGTTGGTTGAGCAGCCGGTTGAGCCGTTGTCGCCCGCCGCCGAGAAGATCGTCTGGCCCTGCGCGTTCGCCTGCTCGAACAGGGCCTCCTGGGCCTTCAACGTTGCCGTGGACGTGTCGGCCTCGCAGCTTCCCCACGACACGGACAGGATCTTGTCGGTGTCTGCGGTCACCCACTTCTTGAAGATGCCGTAGAAGCCGCCGTCGGTGTTCGGTGCCTGGTAGACGTCGATGGTGGCCTTGGGGGCGAGCCCGGCCAGCATCTCGATGTCGAGTGCGGCCTCGCCGGATCCGGCGCCGCTGCCGGCGCCGCCGTCGACCTTGATGTAGTTGACCTTGGTGGAGAGGCCGTAGCAGCTCTTGTAGGCGGCGATGTCGGACGTCAGGTTCGGCTCGAGTTCGGCGACGCCGATCCTGATGCCCTGACCGTAGTCGCCTTCCTCGTATCGCTGCGCGAGACCATAATGCGCGGCGATGGCGTCCGCGGTGAGCCCTGAGACCCCGCCCGTGATCGCCGCGCACGGCTGCGGCCCCGGATTGACGGCCGGCCGGGCGGTCCCGGTGGCGGCGGTGGCGGTCGGCCCGGCGACGGCCCTGATCACGGCGGCCCTCGTCGCGGCGGGAGACGAGCCCGCCAGCGAGCCGTCCGCGGGCTGCGCGGGATCGAGGTCGTTCAGCCCGAGCACGCCCTGAACAAACGGGGCGACGGCGGCCGGGATTTTCGGGGCGGTGGTGTTGGCGAAGCCCAGCCGTCCGCCCGCCAGCCGGTAACGGTCGAGCGTGACCCCGAAGGCTCGCTCGACCGCCGAGGCGGTCGCGGTAACCGGGATCGACAGCCGGTCGGGCGCGACGGCTCCGGGCGAGAGGCCGGCCGCCCGCAGGGCGCTCTCGACCGCGGCCACCTGGCTCAGCGACGGCCCGAACATCGGGCCGAACTGGCCTGGTGCCAGGAAATGCTGGTAATACGGCGACGAGGGGTCCGCGATGCCATTGAGGAACGCCGTCAGCGTGGCCTGGTCCGGGATGGTGAGCGTCACCGTGACGGCCATCGTCGCCTGGGGAGACACGGCCCCGAGAAGCGCAGCGCCCGACGGCAGCCCCGGCGCCGCGCTCGCCGTCAGTGGCACCGGCGGTCCCGCAGTTGCTGCGGCCCCCGCTGACTGCACAGCGGCCGCGCCCAGGCCGAGCAGTACGGCTAGGACGAGAAGGATTACCGCGAATGGTCGTCTGCGCAAGCTGCTGAGAGGCATGTCCCCGTCCAGTGCCGTGAGTCGCGTTCTTGAATGCTCAGCAAAACTTACTGGACGATATCTGGCGACACCAGTGCTATTAAGTAAAAATAGTATGAAAGTTGCTGAATTGACTAGTTTAGATTAGTGCGAATATGCGCCGGTCGGACCAGGTGGCGTAAGGCGGCAGGTCACCCCGGCGCAGACCCACGGCCGGCGTTTCCGTCCTGAGGCGGCAGTCCAGGCGGCCGCGCGGCCGCAGGCCACAGAATCCGACATCGGACCATGGTAATCGGACATTTTATGGCTTATCGTGCCGCTGCAGGGACTCACAGAGCTGAACCGGCAGGGGCACCGGGGACGATCAGCGCCCGCCGGGGACGGGATTCGCCATGCCGCCGTCGCCATCGCAATTCATCACGCGCCCGGTCGAGGAATTGCTCGGCCGCAACCCGGGGTACGGGTTCGCCGGGCAGGGAGTCAGCACCGCCAGCGGGAACTACACCATGGCGGCCACTGACGTTCAATTCTCGCCCGGGCTGCTCGGGCTGCTCGACTGGACCCGCACGTACAACTCCCTCAGCGGCGCCGTCGGCCCGCTGGGCCAGGGCTGGGCGACCGGCCTCAGCGCTGCCCTGGCGCCGCCCGCGCAGGGCCTGCTGGGCGGGCCCGGGGTGCCGGTTCTGTTCCATGACACGGACGGCAGGGTGCTGACTTTCCTGCCGACCCCCTCGGGCGGATACGACTCGCCGCCGCTGGCCGGCTGACCCAGCGACAGCAGGGCGGCCAGCAGGTCACGCTGGGCTACAACGGCGCCGGGCAGCTGCTGACGGCCGTGCACTCGTCGGGCCGGCAACTGGCCTTCGCCTATGACCAGGCTGACCGGCTGGCCAGCGTGACCGCCAGCGACGGCCGCGCGGTGGGCTACGGCTACACGGCGGGCGGCCTGCTCGAGTCGGTAACGCTTCCGGGCGGGGCGGTGACCCAGTTCGAAGCCGCGCGCGGCGGGCAGGTCGCCCAGGTCACTGATGCTGACGGCGTGGTGGTGGTCGCGAACTCCTTCGACGACACGGGGCGCGTCGCGCACCAGGACTTGCCGGCCGGCGCCGGGGTGGACTTCAGCTATGACGACTCCACCGGAGCCACAACCGTGACCACCAGCCCGGCCGGCGGGCCGATGGTGTTCCAGGCCGACCAGGCGGGGCGGCTGGTCGCGGTCACCGACCCGGGCAGGAACACCGCCACGTTCGGGTTCGACGGCGACGGCCGCCTGACCGAGATGGTCAGGCCGGGGGGCACTCGGCTGGCGCAGGCGTACGACGCGGTCGGCCACGTGACCTCAAGACACCGTCCGGGACGACCCGCACCAGCTATGACGAGCGCGGCAACCCGGTCCGGGTGACCGACCAGGCCGGCGGCGTCACTCAGTTCCAGTACGACGCGTCCGACCAGGTCATCGCCCGCACCGATCCGGACGGCGGGGTCTGGCGCTACCGCTACGACCAGGCGGGCAACGCCATCGCGGAGACGGACCCGCTGGGCGGCGTCACCACGTCCCCATGGACGCCCGGCGGCCGGCTGGCGGCCGAGACCGACCCGCTCGGACGCCAGACCACCCACACCTACGACCAGGCGGGCCGGCTGACCGCGACCACCGATCCCGCTGGCGGCGTCACCCGCTACGCCTACGACGCCGCCGGGCACCAGGTCGCGGTCACCGACCCCCTCGGCCGGACGACCCGCAGCAGCTACGACGTATCCGGGAACCTGGTCGAGATCACCGACCCGGCCGGCCACCTGGTGAGCGAGACCGCACCGGACGGGACGGTGCTCACCGCCTCCTACGACGCGGCCGGGCAGACGACCAGTCTGGGCTACCCCAGTGGTCTGCACGTCAGCTTCGCGTATGACCTCAACGGCCGGCTGACCGGGCTGCATGACTCCCGCGCCGGGGACGCGGCCTACGCGCTTGACCCGGACGGGCGGCTGCTGACGGAGCAGTTGCCCGGCCGCCTGGCGCGCCGCTACCACTACGACGGCGGCCTGCTGCACCGGTTCGCGGTGATCCGCGACGGGCACCCGGTCACCGACACGTCGTTCACCCGCGACCCCGACGGCCGCATCCTGACCAAGCGCGACGGCGACGGGACCCGGGAGTACCGCTATGACCGGGTCGGGCAGCTCGTCTACACCGTCGGCCACGCGGCCGACTCCGCGGCGCCCGGACCAAGGCCCGGGCCGCCCCGCGAGGACAGCGAGGTGCGCATCCGCTACGACGCGGCAGGCAACCGGGCCAGCGTGCGCCTCGGTCGGACCGAAAGGCACTACCGTTACGATGTGGCCGACCAGCTGCTGGCATCCGAGATCGACCGCAGGCGGACCGAGTACCGCTACGACCCATCTGGTCGGCTGGTCGAGGAAGCCGAGGGCGCGCGCCGACGCGTCATCCGCTACGACGGGCTAGGCCGCCCGGTCGAGGTCGCCCTGACGTCGCCAGCCGGCGACGCCACCGCGCTCCCGAGCTCCCCAGGTTCGGGTTCCAGGGCGAGCTGGCGCTGCGGGACATGATCTTCCTCCGGGCCCGCAGCTACGACAGCTCCCTCGGCCGGTTCACCAGCCGCGACCCGGCCCCGCTGGCGCCGGCCCAGCCGGCCAACCCGTACGCCTACGCCGGCAGCGACCCGGTCAACGTCACCGATCCGACCGGCGCCTGCTTCCTCCCGGTCGGCTGCGGCGAGCTGCGGCACGTCGTCAGCGGGGCCGACTCCCTGCGGCACGACGTCGCGCACTACGCCGACGTCGGCCGGCACGACACCGCGCATTATCTCGATGTGGCCAGGCACGACGCCGCGCACTACGCCGACGTCGTCAGGCACGTGATCGCGACCGAGCCGCTGCTCGACGCCATCGTCGGCGTCGTCGTGGTGGTGGCCGCCGCCCTGCTCGCGCCCGAGGTCATCATCGCGGCCCTCGCGGTCATCGAGGCGATCGCCGAGATCGTCCTTGGGGTCCTCGAGATCATCGAAATCGTCCGGGCGCTCCTCCAACTGCTGCGGATGATCGACATCCCCGGCGGGCCAGGGACCGAGCAGCCCGCGCCCTACCGGGTGCTACTGCAGGCTCAGGGCCCCACGCAGGGCAGAGCGGTACTGGGAAGCGCTGGCGGCCGACGTCGCGGAATCCCTGAACCAGGCGAATGAATGGCCCCGATGGTTCCCGCGGGGATACGCCGACGGGAGGGACTTCCCCCGGGAGATGCGCGGAAATCCGATTTTCGATGGGCGCTCTGGCACGCTGAACCGCGACTTCAAGATCATACAGATGCGGCCAGTCGCCCGCGAGGTCGAGATCGCAGCGTGGGTCGCATCCTACGAGCCAGAAGATACCGCTCTGCCCCGCCACGAGCTGGTCATCAACTTGACCCTGACACAAGAATCGGCCGAGTTCGCCCGCCTGCTGCTGCGGCGGTGGATGCGTGCGGAGACGACTCCCGCGGACATGGCGGCCTTCATCGAGGAGACCCTGCCGCAGCCGATCGACGAGCGCGAGTAGGAGATCCTGAGTCCGACGAGGACGAAAGCAGGCGTTTTACTTCGCTGTAATTCTGTGCAGGAACGACACAGTTTCCTCGGCCGGGAGGGCGCGGCTGGTCAGTTCACGCATCGCATCCATATAAGTATCTACTTCACCGCTCTTATCCAGGTAAAGAGCGCTTGTGAGCTGTTCTAGGTACACTATGCTGTGGCGTTCTGCTTCGCCGAAATGTAGGATTCGGAACGATGCTCCTGCCGGTAGGGTACCAGCCGTCAGGGGCAGTACCCGAATTTCGGTGTTGGGGCGCTCCGCAGTTTTTGCGAGGTATTTAAGCTGGTCACGCATTACGGTCGCACTGCCCACTTGCCGCCGCAGCACCACCTCGTCGAGAACCACTTGGAGGTAAGGGGCGTTTGATCGCTTAAGCAATCGCTCTCTTCGTGTCACCCCAAGCTGGACTCTCGCCGTAATATCCTTGGCCGGATAATACTTATACATCTCTGAATTTACTGCCAATGAATAGTCGTCGGTCTGAAGCAAATCGGGAATTTTTCCGGCTTCAAAAATTCTTATCTCTGCGGCCGTCGCCTCCAGTCCAATATAAGGTTCGAACAAGCCTGGAAGGATATCGGAGTAGTAGCCCTGCCACCAGCCGAGAGCATTCGAATTCTGGGCAAGATTCAGCCATTTTAGACGTTCTTGCGCGTCCGTTACATCATAAAAGGTAAGAAGACCGGCGAGATCATGTTCCTTGACGCTGATCTGCCCCAACTCCAGCCGTGAGATACTCGAAAGAGCCCAATGGAGGGCTCGCGCCGCTTGTTGGGCAGTGATCTCCTTTGACTCACGAAGTTGTCTGAGGTGAGATCCCAAAAGAATGCGAAGAACGATAGGACTACCCTCTGCCGCCGCGCCGATGGAAATATCTTCGGATCTAAGCACGTCGGGAGTAGCCCCGTCGCCGGCTCCTTCAAAGCCGGAGTCGCTACTCGAATTCAAGCGGCGAAGATTTTCCCTGTCGGCCGTCAGGGCATCGAGGCGTCCGTTCAACACCGCCAGGTTCGTCAGCGCTGCCTGGTTCGCGTTCTCAGCGTCACGTGCTGCTGCGCGTGCGTTCTCCGCGTCCTGGGCCGCCATCGCTGCGGCCGCATGCGCCAGGCGGAGTCGCGCTTCAGCGTCTTCGATCTCCCGCTCAACTTCTTGCAGCGTGCGACTAGGGACGTACACCAGCTCCTGCACTCCCACCCCGTACAGGGCCGCGAAGTCCGCCAGCTCGCGGACCCTAAGCGGACGCTGGGCCGCCTCGATCTTCGCGATCGTGGTCTGGTGGAAGTCGTAGCCGTAGGCCGTCATCCTTGCAGCAACTTCCTGCTGCGACCAGTTCCGTGCCAGTCGCAACTGCCGGAGGGCTTTGCCTGCCTGTTCCTCAGGATCAGCCTTCCTACCGGCCGCGACCGAAGTCGTATTCTTCACACGGTTGATGATACATACGCACGCAGGTTGCGGGGATCGGCATGACTGCTAACCGTACGGTCAACGCGATTCACAGTGCTGTTTATCCATCTGTTCACCGGCCCTTGTAGGTACAGAACGTTGTCTCCGCGCGGATTTGACCACGGAAGGTAATGACAGCTGGTGGGCTCGACGGGGAAGGGCGGCTTCAGTGTGCACGCGATGCGAGATCGCTATGGGTGATTTAACCACAGACTTGTGCGAATGATCTTGCGGATGCACAGACGTGCGCGCTACGCTCCCCGCTAGGAACCCGGGAACTCCTATCAATATTAGCCTATAGCTATACGGAAGCCATCGAAATAACTACCGGATCAAGGAGAAGCGAGCGGCTTGGTGCGCTGATGCTCAATGGGTTGTGTACGGTCGACCGCGCATGAGACATGCGCGACAGCTCCACAACAGACGGCAGCCTCCTGCTGGGAGCAGGAGGCTGCCTGGAGAGAACCCCGTCTACTGGTTGGCAGAGGAAGGTTCTGTTACGTGAACGTATCAGAAAACGCCCGCAATCTCGAACAAGTTGGTGACGAACCGTGCGCGAAACGGAGAACCAACCGGGCCGCGAGGTCGACAAATGATCTTCATTAGCTATCGACGCGATGACGGTGATTGGCCTGTGCTATGGCTCGCCGACAGACTGTCCGAGCACGTCGGCGACGGCGCGGTATTCCAGGAGCCGCAAATGATCTTCATTAGCTATCGACGCGATGACGGTGATTGGCCTGTGCTATGGCTTGCCGAGAGACTGTCCGAGCACTTCGGCGACGGCACGGTATTCCAGGACAGGCGCTCGATCCTGCCCGGAGACGACTTCGCTGCGGAGATCGTGGCTGGTGTAGAGGGATGCTCGGCTCTGCTTGCGGTGATAGGGCCCGGCTGGCTGGGTTTGCACGGTGATGGCAGCCGCCGCATAGACAACCCGAAGGACTGGGTGCGGGTGGAAATCGAGACTGCTATCAGCCGTGGGATTCGCGTCATCCCGGTCCTAGTCTATGGGGCCAGGATGCCGTCGGCTGATGAGCTGCCCGAGAGCCTGCAGAGCCTGGCCGGCAAGCAAGCGGTCACGCTGAATCCAGGCAGCCCCGATATCCGCAATCTTATATCTGCCCTAGAAAAGAACATCTAGCCCGCCGTGGCATCGAGCGCGGCGAGGTAGCCGAACGTCATGGCCGGGCCGATCGTCCCGCCCGCGCCCGCGTAGCTGTGCCCCATCACGAACGCGCTGGCGTTGCCCGCCGCGTACAGGCCGCCGATGACCGAGCCGTCCGCCCGCAGCACCCGGGCGCGCTCGTCGGTGCGCAGGCCGCCCTTGGTGCCGAGGTCGCCGGGAACGATCTTGGCCGCGTAGAACGGCGCCCGGGCCAGCGGGGCCAGGTTGGGGTTGGGCCGGCAGCGCGGATCGCCGTAGTAGCGGTCGTAGGCCGAGTCGCCGCGGCCGAACTCCTCGTCGCGGCCGGCCCGCGCGAACTCGTTGAACCGGGCGACGGTCTTCGCCAGCGCCGCCGGGTCGATCCCGATCGCGTCGCCAAGCCCGGCCAGGTCGGGCGCGCGGAACACCGCCCCGGCCGCGTACCAGCGGCGGGGGAGCGGTCGGCGCGGCGGCATCCCGGCGAAGACGTAGGTGTTGCGATAGCGCTGGTCGAAGACCAGCCAGGCGGGGATGTGCGGGTTCTGCGCCGTGTTCCCCTCGTACATGGCGTGCACCGCGTCGACGTACGGGGCCGATTCGTTCACGAAGCGCTGGCCCGCGCCGTTGACCAGCACGCAGCCGGGCAGGTTGCGCTCGGCCAGGCAGAAGTAGGGCCCGCTCGGGAGCGGGATCGACGGGCCCCACCAGGCGTCGTCCATCAGCCCGGTCGCGGCGCCGAGTTCCGCGCCGGCCGTGATCCCGTCGCCGGTGTTGCCGGCCGCGCCGGTCGTCCAGTCGGTGCCGATCGGCGCGCGCTGGTACCGCCGCCGCATCTCCTCGTTGCGCTCGAACCCGCCGGTGGCGATCAGCACGCCGCGCCTGGCCCGGATCACGGCGGGCTTGCCGTCGCGGACCACGCGCACCCCCGTCACCCGCCCGTCGGTGCTGACCAGGCCGGTCATCGGGGTGTCGAGCCAGACCGGCACGCGGCTGGCGGCAAGCCCGGCCCGCAGCCCCGCCGCCAGGGCCTGCCCGAGGCTCAGCATCCGCTGTCCGAGCAGGCGGCGGCGCGCCAGCCGGCCCGCGACCCGCGCGCCGGCCAGCATCGCGCGCGGATGACGAGGGCCGAGGGTCAGCCAGCGGTAGTCGGCCTGGGTGACGGCGACCCCGTCCGGTACCGGCAGGTAGGGCTTGTTCAGCCGGCTGAGCTCGGGGCCGAGCACCCGCGCGTTGAACGGCACCGGCTCGATGCTGCGCCCGCAGGCCCGACCGCCCGGTGCCTCCGGATAGTAGTCGGCGTAGCCGGGCACCCAGGCCAAGCGCAGCGGCGTCACCGCCAGTACCAGGTCGAGCATGGCCGGGCAGTGCTCGAGGAGCGCGCGCCGCAGCGGCGCGGGCGCGTCGTCGCCGGTCACAAAGGCCAGGTAGGCGGCGGCGTCCTCGGGGCTGTCGGCGACCCCGGCCCGGCGCAGCACCGCATTGCCCGGCGCCCAGATGCCGCCGCCGGAACGGGCGGTGGAGCCTCCGAACGCCCCCGTCTTCTCCAGCACCACGACCGTCGCGCCCTGGTGCGCCGCGGTCAGCGCGGCGGTCATGCCCGCCGCCCCGCTGCCCGCCACGACGAGGTCGAACTCGGCGAGCGCGTCCGGTTCCGCGGCCGGCCCTGTTGTCATGTCGCCTCCCGCTTCCATACTAGAACACGTTACAGTTTTGCGTCTCGGGCGGACGGGCCGCTTGGAGCGCCGCCGCGGGCAATCAGCCGGCGAAGCTCAGTAGGTGATGCTCACGTCCGGGGTCAGCGGCACCGCCTGGCAGGCGAGGATGTAGCCGTCGGCCAGGTCGGCCGGCTCGAGCACCTCGTTGTGCGCCATCTCCACCTCGCCGCCGGTGAGCCGGCAGGCGCACGCGCCGCAGATGCCCTGGCGGCACGAGTGCGGCGCGGTCAGCCCGGCGCCGATCAGCACGTCCAGCATCCGGGCGCCCGGCTGCCACGGCAGCACCCGGGTCACGCCGTCGAGCTCGACGGTGAGGGTCGCGGCGACCCCGCCGGTGGCCGGGGCCGCCTCGAACGGGTTCTCCGCCAGCGACAGGAACCGCTCCGCGCGGATCCGCTTGGCCGGCACCCCCAGCTGCGCGAGCGCGGCCCTGACGACCGTGAGGTACGGGTCGGGCCCGCAGAGGTACGGCTCCCAGGTCGCGTACGGCTCGGCCAGCGCGGCGATCCCGGCGGCGGCCGGCGTCCCCTGCAGCGAGTCGAGCCAGTGCAGGACCGCCAGCCGGCGTCCGGCCGCGGCCGCGATCCCGCGCAGCTGTTCGGCGAAGATCACCGACCGTTCATCCCGGTTGGCGTACACCAGCGCCACGCGGCCGCGCCCGGCCGCCAGCACCGACTTGAGAATGGACATGATCGGCGTGATCCCGCTGCCCGCGGCGAACAGCAGGAAGTCGCCCTGCAGCGAGCGCGGGCAGAAGGTCCCGGCCGGTGGCAGCAGGTCAAGCACGGTGCCGGCCGTCACGTGGTCCAGAATCCAGTTGGACGCGTACCCGCCCGCCGTCCGCTTGACGGTGATCGCGGGCAGGTCACCGGCCTGCGGCGAGGAGCACAGCGAGTAGCACCGGGCGACCGAGCCGGTCTGGTCCGAGGGCACCCGGACGGTGATGAACTGGCCCGGGCTGTAGGCGAACGCGCCCGCCAGCGCCGACGGGACGGCCAGCACCAGCGAGGACGCGTCACCGGTCTCGCGGATCACCTCCGCCACCGGCACCTGGTAGTAGTCCCGCACGCCCCCCGCCCCCGTCCCCGTCTCACTCATACGTGGGCGGGGCCACCGCCAGCCGCCCGGACGCCACCGCGGCGTCGATGCCGTCCCGCAGCGCGCCGCAGCCCTGGCTCGGCGCGCCGCGGGCGCCGTCGGCCGTCCGCGCGCCGAACTCCGCGCAGGTCGCCGCGGCCGCCGCGGTCCACTGCACCGACGTGTGCTGCGGGCTGAACTTCGCGACCAGCGCAACCGCGCCGCACCGGGCGCAGCGCACCGGCCGCGGGCTGGCCCGGCGGTCGTCAGCTGGCATCTTCGCGCCTGGCGGCGAGGTTCTGCGCGACCTCCGCCTCCCAGCCCGCTACCGGCCGGGTGGTGTCGATCTCGAACTCGTAGCGGGCGACCATCTCCGGCTCGACGTCGGCCACATCGGTGTAGAACTGCTCGTACCACCGCCGCAGCTGGTAGACCGGGCCGTCCTCCGCGCACAGCAGCGGGTTGTCGACCCGGCTCTTGTGCAGCCAGACCTCCACGTCCTGCTCGAAGCCGAGGCCGACGAACTTCGCGAACTTGGCCCCGAACCGGTCGGCCTGGCCGTCGGTGAGCCCCGGCGGCCGCTTGACGATCACGCCCCACTGCAGCATGAACGACGTCGGGCTGACCGGGTAGTGGCAGTTGATCAGCACGCTCTCCACCGGCATCCCGTTGTACTCCTGCCACAGGTTGTCGATCATGTAGGAAGGCCCGAAATACGAGGCTTCTGAACGGAGAGTGGTTTCTCCCGCTCCGTCCCCGGAGTAGTTGGAGGCGGGGCCGACGTCGGGCCGGGATCTCGTCTGCAGGTACTGCGTGGCGATGTGCCCCTCGAGGACGTTCTTGAAGTACGTCGGGAACGCGAAGTGGATGTAGAAGAAGTGCGCCATGTCCACCACGTTGTCGACCACCTCGCGGCAGTTCGCCCCGTCCACCAGGATCGAGTCCCAGGTCCAGTCGGTCCAGTCGGCCGAGTAAGCGCCCTCGATCCGCGGGATGGTCACGTCGGCCGGCGGCGGGTTTCCCTCCGGGTCATGCCAGACGAACAGCTGCCCGTTCCGTTCCAGGGTGAGCCAGGACCTGGTGCGCGCGGCGGGCGGCACCCGCCGCGCGTAGGGGATCGACGCGCAGCGGCCGTCACCGCCCCAGCGCCAGTCATGGAACGGGCAGGCGACCTGGTCGCCCTTGATCGTGCCCATGGTCAGGTCGCCGCCCATGTGCCGGCAGTACGCGTCGAGCACGTGCAGCTCCCCGGCCGCGTCGGCGAAGACGACCAGCTTGGTGCCGAACGCCTGCACGGCGTGCGGCCGCGGCGGGTCGCCGTCGCGGAAGGTGTCCGCCAGCCCAAGGCAGTGCCAGCCGCGCGCGAACCTGGCCGGCGGGGTTCCGACGTCGAGAGTCCGAGGCCCATCCATACCCATAGACTAGAACATGTTCTAGTCTTGTGGCGATGGGCGAGCACGAGGAAGGCACAGCTTGTGGGCGAAAGCGGCGCATACACAGGGCCGGCGGCGGAGGTAGTCGCCGCCGTGGCCGACCTGCTCCCGGTGTTCAGGCAACGGGCCCAGGAGACCGAGGACAACCGGGTCGTGTCGGCCGAGTCGGTCAAGGCGCTGGCCGAGACCGGCTTCTTCCGGCTGCTCCAGCCGGCCAGCCACGGCGGGCTCGAGGCGGACCCGATCGCGTTCTTCACCGCGGTGCGGCTGATCGCGAGCGCCTGCGGGTCGACCGGCTGGGTCGCGTCGGTCCTGGGCGTGCACCCCTGGCAGCTGGCGCTGTTCCCGCCCCAGGCGCAGGAGGACGTCTGGGGCGCCGACCCGGGCGCGCGGATGTCCTCCTCCTACGCGCCGACCGGTCGGGCGCGCGCGGTCGAGGGCGGCTACCGGCTCGACGGGCGGTGGAGCTTCTCCTCCGGCTGCGACCACGCGAGCTGGGTGCTGCTTGGCGGGATCGTGGTCGACGACGGTGGCAAGCCGGTCGACTACCGCACGTTCCTGCTGCCCGCCCGCGACTACGGCATCGACGACGTGTGGGACACGGTCGGACTGCGCGGCACCGGCAGCAACGACATCGTGGTGGACGGCGTGCTGGTGCCCGCGCACCGGTCGCTGAGCTTCACCGACGTCACCAAGTGCGTCTGCCCGGGGCAGGAGCGCAACCCCGGGCCGCTGTACCGCATCCCGTACGGATCGGTCTTCTCCAACGCGATCACGACGCCGATCATCGGCATGGCGACCGGGGCGTACGCCGCCCACGTGGCCTACCAGCGGGACCGGGTGCGGGCCTCCTACGTGGGACAGAAGGCGGCCGAGGACGTGTTCGGCCAGGTGCGGATCGCCGAGGCGGCGGCCCTGCTCGACGCGGCCTGGCTGGCCCTCGAGCGGAACATCTCCGAGCTGATGGCGCTCGCGCGCGCGGGCGAGAAGCTGCCGATGCCGCTGCGGCTACGAGTCAGGCGCGATCAGGTGACCGGCACCGGGCAGGCGATCCGGGCAGTGGACCTGCTGTTCGAGAACTCCGGCGGCCGCGCGCTGAAGCGCGGCACGCCGATCCAGCGGTTCTGGCGCGACGCGCACGCCGGGCGGGTGCACGCGATCAACGACCCGGAACGGGCGCTGTCGACGTTCGGCCGGGGCGAGTTCGGGCACGACGTGCCGCCGGACGCGATGGTGTGACCTCCCTCATGCACCTGCATCACGAGCAAGCGGGACCGGTGCGGCCGGACGCCGACCCGGTCGTGCTGCTGCACGGCGGCGGGCCCGGCGCCTTCGGGATGTCGAACTTCGGGCGGAACCTGCCGGTATTCGCGCAGCGGTTCCGCACGCTGGTGGTCGATCAGCCGGGCTTCGGCAAGTCGGACAAGCCGCCGGTGGAGGGGAACTACTTCACCTTCGCCGCGCGGGCGCTGGCGGGCCTGCTCGACGAGCTCGGCCTCGACCGGGTCCACCTGGTCGGCAACTCACTCGGCGGCGGGACCGCGGTCCGCTTCGCCCTCAGCTACCCAGAACGCGCGGGCCGCCTGGTCCTGATGGCGCCAGGCGGGCTGTCGCTCAACGTGCTCGCGCCCGATCCGACCGAGGGGGTCAGGCGGCTGGCCGAGTTCCCGGCGCCGCCGGGGCCGAGCCGGGAGAAGCTGGCGGCGTTCCTGCGGGCGCTGGTCTTCGACCAGCGCCTGATCACCGACGAGCTGATCGACGAGCGCTACGCGGCCGCGTCGGAGCCCGCGACGCTCGCGGCGATGGCGTCGCTCGGCGCCTCCTTCTACAATCCCGACTGCTTCGAGGACGGGCTGCTGTGGCGGGAGGCGCACCGGCTCCGCAACCGGGTGCTGCTGATCTGGGGGCGTGAGGACCGGGTCAACCCGCTCGACGGCGCCCTGGTCGCGCTCAAGCAGATCAGGCGCGCGCAACTGCACGTCTTCGGCGGCTGCGGGCACTGGGCGCAGCTGGAGAAGTTCGATGAGTTCAATCAGCTGGCGATCAGCTTCCTGGAAGGAGGGGACCGTTGATCCGGTCTCTTGGCTACCTGCGGATCTCCTCGCCCGACGTCGCGGCGTGGCGCGAGTTCGGCGTCCGGGTACTCGGCCTGACCGAGGGGCGGGGCCCCGAGGAGGGCGCCCTTTACCTCCGGATGGACGATTTCCCGGCCCGGCTGGTGGTCGTGCCGGGAGAGCGGGACCGGCTGCTCTCGTCCGGCTGGGAGGTGGCCGACGCGGACGCGCTGGCCGCCGTGGGGCGGGCCCTGGCCGACGCGGGCATCCCGGTCAAGGCGGCCGCCCCGGACGAGCTGGCCGCGCGGCGGGTGGGGGAGCTGCTGCGCTTCGATGACCCGGCCGGCAACGCGCTGGAGGTGTTCTGCGGGGCGGCGCTTGAGCACCGGCCCGCCGTCAGCCCGTACGGGAACACGTTCGTGACCGGCGCCATGGGCCTCGGGCACGTGGTGCTGCCGGTGCCCGCCGCCGCCGACGCCGCACTCGCGTTCTACACCGACGTCCTCGGCTTCCGGCTGCGGGATTCGATGCGGATGCCGGCCGAGTTCGTCGGCGGGGCGCCCGGGGACCCGCCGGTGTGGTTCCGGTTCCTCGGCTGCAACCCGCGCCATCACTCGCTGGCGCTGGCGCCGATCCCGGCCGAGGCCGGGATCGTGCACCTGATGATCGAGGTCGCGACGCTGGACGACGTCGGCCGGGCGCTCGAGCGCTGCACCCGGCGCGGAGCGCCGGTGTCGGCGTCGCTCGGGCGGCACGCCAACGACCTGATGGTGTCGTTCTACGTGCGCACCCCGAGCGGGTTCGACATCGAGTACGGCACCGACGGGCGCCAGGTCGACGACGCGACCTGGGTCAGCCGGGAGACCACCGCGGTCAGCCTCTGGGGACACAGCTTTGCCGGCCCCGCCGCTCCCTGACATGCCGCGCCCCGACCTACCGCG
>Ga0302326_10009899_pt1 | contig 20709 bp, 23 predicted proteins | sample Palsa_T0_3_FD_202264 | JGI IMG/M metagenome (GOLD analysis project Ga0302326, IMG submission 202264) | Peat permafrost microbial communities from Stordalen Mire near Abisko, Sweden - Palsa_T0_3 | ecosystem: Environmental > Terrestrial > Soil > Palsa > Peat permafrost | place: Sweden: Abisko...
AGCAGCGTCTCGGCGAGGAGGCCGTGGCCGAAGATCAGCAGGTCTCCTCCTTCCTGCTGCTTGAGCCGGGTCACCTCGGCGACGGCGTCGCCCCGGACGAGAGTCGATTTGTCCCAGTCGGCGCTGGCCAGCGTCGAGCTGAAGACGTATTTCGGGATGGCGTTCAGCCGGCCGGCCCAGGGGTGGACCCTGCCGCCCTGGTAGAGCTTCGCGAACATCTGGTAGGTGCTCCGGCCGAACAGCATCGCCTCGCACGCCGTCATCAGGCCCAGCCCGTCGCGCAGGTAGGCGTCGTCCTGGTATTGCAGGAAGCCCGGGACCGCGGACTCGTCGAAGACGCCGTCCGCTGAAACCAGGGTCCACTCGATCACGTTGCGCATTTCGCTGTTCCCCTCAGATCCGGCCGGCTGCACGCCGGCACTTGCTGTCGCTGTCACTGAGGTAGGTCCCGGCCGGCCCGGAAACCGGGCGGCCCGGGACCGCCCAGTTTGCGTCCCGCGCGGGGTCTGTACTTACGGGAATATTGCGACGTACCGATTGGGGGACCGTGCGAAGTGACTGCGGACCTGCTGACCCGGGCCCGGACTGGCGACCAGGAGGCGTTTCGCCAGCTCGTCGAGCCGTACCGGCACCACCTGCAGCTGCACTGCTACCGCATCCTCGGGTCCGTTCACGACGCCGAGGACGCGCTGCAGGAGACCCTGCTGTCCGCCTGGCAGGGGCTCGGCGGCTTCGAGGAGCGTGCCTCGGTCCGGACGTGGCTGTACCGGGTCGCCACCAACTGCTGCCTCAAGGCGCTGCGCTCACGACGGCTGAGCCAGCTCGTGGGCAGCCCACCGTCCATGCCTGACCTGCCCGAGCCGACCCGGCTCGGCGGGGTGCTCTGGCTCGAGCCCTACCCTGACCTTCTCCTGGATCAGCTTATGGACACCGCCCCCGGGCCGGAGGCGCGGTTCGAAGCCCGGGAAGCCGTCGCGCTGGCCTTCGTGACCGCGTTGCAGCTGCTGCCGCCCCGCCAGCGGGCCGTGCTGATCCTGCGCGACGTGCTGGGGTTCCACGCCCGGGAGGTGGCGCAGGTCCTTGACTCGACCGAGGAGTCGGTGACCAGCGCCCTCAAGCGGGCCCGCGCCACGCTGCAGCGCCAGCTCCCCCGCTCAGCGGAGCGCGAGCAGGCCCCGGCTCCGGGCTCCGCCGCCGAGCGGGAGCTGGTCGAGCGGTTCACCCGGGCCTTCGAGGCCAAGGACGTCCCCGGCATCGTCAGCCTCCTGACCGAGGACGTCTGGCTGACCATGCCGCCCATTCCGCTGGAATACCAGGGCCACGACCTGGCGGACCGGTTCCTGACCGCGACGGCCACCTGGCTCGAGCGGCCCAGGCTGGTCGCGACACGGGCCAACGGCCAGCCCGCTTTCGGCATCTACGTCCGCGACCCGCAGGCCCCTGTCCTGCACGCGATCGGGCTGCTGGTCCTCACCCTGGCCGGCGACCAGATCAGCGCGATAACGCGATTCGACACCAGCACGCTGGCCTATTTCGGGCTGCCACGGACCCTCCCGGACTAAGGAGCCGCCCGAGCTCCCCAGCCCGGTCAACGGCCCCACGCTGCAGGCCGGCCCCATGGGCGCCGGACCACGCCAGGTCCCGCAGTTGTTGCTGCGGGCAGGACGGCGGGACTCGGTGAGCAGCATCAGGGCGACTAAGCCGATGGCCTCCGGTTCGTCGGGCATCAGCTCGCAAGTGCCGCATCAGGCAACGTTTGCCCATCGACGATCCGCGAGGCCGTTACCGGGGCGTTCAATGGTGGCGAAGTGTCCCACTTCACATGTTGGTGCCGCTGGCCTAGTGGCCTGCTGGCCGTCGCGGTCAGCTGGATCTCAGGAATGCCTTTCTGGTCGGCCATCGGCGGGGAGCCCGAACAACGGCAGGCACTGTGTCAGTCCGGTGATAGTGACGGGCGCCCGTTCGGTCGCCTCCCATCGATCGCGCTTCAGGCGGAGGCGGCGGGTTGTGGTGACCTGACCGTGCGCGGCTAGCCGCTCAATGCCGTCTGGCTGGTAGCCGAGTTTCGCCGAGACCCGCAGCGAGGAAATGTCGTCGTCAAAGGCGCCCGAGATAGCGTCGGTCCCGCCGAGGCCAGCAAAGGCGAGGTGAAGGGAAGGGAGGCCGCGCGCATATGGGTGCCGATTCCCTTGGCGTGATGGCGTATGCCGAGCCAGGAGAAGGTGCTGACCTCGCGCAGGACCGGATAGTCACGGGCCGAGATATCCTGCTGGCCCACGACCGGATGCGTGAATGACACGCCTATCGTTTAGCTGGGTTCGTCGCCTGGGGCCAGGCCGGCGTGAAGGTGCATGTCGTGCCAGCCGTCCTGGTGCAGGACCTGCTGGCGCCTGGTCCCTTCGTAGGCGTAGCCCGCCTTCTCCGCGACACGGCAGGAGGCCGGGTTCAACGTCGAGTGGCTCAATTCGAGGCGGTGCAGTCCCGCGGACCGGAACATCCATGTAGACGCGGCCCGTACCGCTCTCGCCGCGATATCGCGGCCCCGGGCCACGGGCACAGTCCAGTAGGCGATCTCTGCCATGCCCTCGTCGAGGCTGATCGACCGGAAGCCGACCCGGCCGACGAGGACGTCCTGCTCAGTGACAGCCCACCCGGCGGCGGTCTCTGCACGCCAGTGACCGGACCACGAGGACAGCCACCGGAGCGCCTCGTCGTGAGTCATCGACCGGACGTGCCAGCGCCGGATCTCAGGATCACGGTAGGCCTCGACGACCGAGTCGGCGTCGGATAGTCGCCAGGGCCGCAGGGTGAGCTCGTCGGCCCGCAGCGTTGGCTGTGCCTGGTTGCGCAGCCGGCCAGCCGGAACCACCGGCGAAACGAGAACGGGCATGGCCTTATCCTGCCCTGGATAACTCGGTACGACTGGCCCGAGTGGGGCCTCATCTCGCCTAAGGTAATGACGACCAGGCAAGGTATGGGCGCGTGAGGGTGCCGGATAATGAGTGATTGGCAGGACGGCTGGTACCGGCAAGAACCCGGACAGCATGGGACAGGTCAAGTACCGTCCAGTGCAGCAGGTGGCGGTCGCGCCGCCTGGCCCGAGCAGCCGCCAGCGCGGCGGGCACCGGGCCTGCCCGCGACGGGGCGGCCAGGGCCGACCCGACCGGGATCCGGCCGTCGGCGGAGATTCTGGGGACAGCCGGGCCGTCGGGGGCGGCGGATCGCCCTGATCGCTGGTTTGGTCGTGGTGGTCCTGGTGGTGGCGCTCGTAGGCTCGTACTTCTACCTGGACTCCAAGCTCACCCGATCGGTCACCCTTCCCGTCTTTTCCGGCCAGTCCGCAGGGCAGAACTGGCTGATCGTCGGTGCGGACAGCCGGCAGGGGCTTACCCAGAAAGAGATTGACACCCTGCATGTCGGCGACGTTGTCGGGACCGAGAACTCCGACTCCCTGATGCTGCTGCACATCGGCAGCGGCACGCCGGTGCTGCTCAGCATCCCGCGCGACTCCTACGTGCCGATCCCCGGCTACGGCGACAACAAAATCAACGCGGCCCTCGGGTTCGGAGGCCCGCCGCTGCTCGTCAAGACCGTGGAGAACGTCACCGGGCTGCAGATCAACCACTACATGGGGATCGGGTTCGGCGGGCTGGTCAGCGTGGTGAACCAGGTCGGCGGGGTGACGATGTGCCTGCCGAAGGCGCTGCACGACTACGACTCCGGCGCCAACATCCCCGCGGGTTGCCACAACCTAGACGGCGCCCAGGCGCTGGCTTTCGTCCGGGACCGGCACTCGTTCGCCGACGAGGACTTGCAGCGAATAGAGGATCAGCGGGCCTTCCTGAAGGCCCTGCTCGACAAGGCCACGAGCCCGGGCGTGTACCTCAACCCGTTCGTGGCCCTGCCGTTCGGCTCCGCCGCGGCAAGCTCGATCTCGGTCGACCAAGGCGCGCACCTGTACGACCTGATCAAGGTGGCGCTGGCGCTGCGTAACCCGCAGACCGGGACCGTCCCGGTCGCCAACGCCAACTACGTCACGGCAAACGCGGGTGACGCGCTGCTGTGGAATCGCAGCGAGGCCCTGCAGCTCTTCAACGACCTGAAGAACGATCAGAAGGTACCGGCGGATCTGCTGAAAGGGACCACAGTCGGCTGACCGCCTTCGCGGCCCGGCGCGGTGAGGTGAGCCGTTAGGGCGGTCCTGATCTCGCGCTGCGACCGGGGTCGGGCAGCCTCCACGTCGGGTGCCCTGGGATCCCGTCGCCGGCCACGGTCGCGGCCGGGCTGGCCAGCGACGCGAGCAGGCCAAGCTTTTCGGCGCTGCTGGTACCGGGTTGGGCGTGGTAGACGACGAGCAGCTGACCTTCGGTGCCGCCGATGGCGAGCTTCTCGCGGCTGAGAGTGAGGTCCCCGACCTGGGGATGACGGATACGGGCCGGCATGCCCTCGCGGATCTGAACGTCGTGCCGGGCCCAGAGTTGCCGGAATCGTTCGCTGGACAGGGACAGCTCGCCGACGAGCTGGACGAACCGGGGGTCCTCGGTATCGGTTCCGACGGACTCGCGGAAGCCGGCCACCACCCGGGCGGTGGCCTGGTTCCAGTCCGGGTAAAGCGCCTGCTCCGCGGGATCGAGAAATACCGCGCAGAGCCTGTTCTGCCCCTCGTGCAGGTTGGGCGAAAGTGCACCGGCGAGGCTGTTGGCGGCGAGGACGTCAAAGTACCGGCCCTCGACGAAGGCGGGCAGGCCCAACACGTCGAGCAATTGCCGGATGCTGGCGGGGACGGTTTCACGTCTGGGACGGTGTCGCCGATGACGGGGCCGGGGCGCGCCCAGGCCTAGCAGATAATCGGTCGCCGCCTGGTCCAGGCACAGGACGCGGGCCAGAGCCTCGAGGACCTGAATCGAGGGATTACGGTCGCGGCCCTGCTCGAGTCGCAGGTAGTAGTCGGAGCTGATACCGGCGAGCATGGCGACCTCTTCACGCCGCAATCCGGCGACACGTCGCACCCCGCCCGCGGCCAGGCCGACACTGTCGGGCTGGACGAGCTCGCGGCGGGCCCGCAAGTAGTTACCGAGCATGTTGTTCTCGGTCATAACGATCATGGTAATCGCGCGCATCGTGGCCTGACTGTCCCTACTGCTCCCAGGATCGCCGGGGCTCTGCCTATTCTGTGCCGCCTGGGGAAGTGTGTAGTCATCACGTGTTGACTTGCGCTAACGAGACGGGGAAGAGGAATTCTCTTGGCAACCAAGACACTTGCCGGCGGGACGTTCACCATGGCCGAGGATCTGACGGTCACCCGCATGGGGTACGGAGCGATGCAGCTAGCTGGTCCCGGCGTCTTCGGGCCGCCCAAGGATCGCGACGCCGCGATCGCGGTGCTGCGCGAGGCGATCGAGCTTGGTATCACGCACATCGACACCAGTGACTTCTACGGCCCATTCGTCACGAACCAGCTCATCAGGGAAGCCCTGCACCCCTACCCGGCCTCGCTGCACATCGTCACCAAGGTCGGATCTTACCGGGACGTTAAGGGCGGCTGGATTCACGCGCGCTCCCCGAAAGAGTTGCACCGGGCCGTGCACGACAACCTGATTAACCTCGGCCTGGACGCACTCGACGTCGTCAACCTGCGCGTCGGCGGCGGCAGCGACGGTCACTCGCCCGTGCCTGGCTCGATCGCCGAGCCCTTCACCGCACTCACGCAGCTGCAGCAAGAAGGACTGATCAAGCATCTCGGCATCAGCACCGCGACCGCCGAGCAGGTGGCCGAGGCACAGTCCATCGCGCCGGTGGTGTGCGTGCAGAACTTCTACAACGTCGCCCACAGGGACGACGACGACCTGATCGACTCCCTCGCCGCACAGGGCATCGCCTATGTGCCCTACTTCCCGCTCGGCGGCTTCTCCCCACTGCAGTCCGACACACTGGAATCGGTTGCCGCCCGGCGGGGCGCCACGCCGATGGCCATCGCGCTAGCGTGGCTGCTCCAGCGCTCCCCGAACATTCTGCTGATCCCAGGTACCTCATCCGTCGCCCATCTGCGCGAAAACGTCGCCGGTGCCGCGCTGACCCTTTCCGAGGACGACCTGACCGAGCTGAACAGCATTGCCTGATCAAGGGTTAGGTCTGTCGGTTTGGTGTCCTGTCACCGGCTGTCGTACTCGTCGTGGCGGCTCCACCACGGGCCGGTCTCATTGCGGCCCAGAGGCGCGCGGTCGAGCCATGGGTACATGCCCCAGATGGCGTCCACCCCGCGCTCATATGCCGAGTAGGTGTGGTAAACGACCCCGTCCTCGAGCGCGAAGACACTGATGCCGGGCCCTTCTCGCCGGTATGTCGCCCAGTCCGTTCCAGTACGCGACGCCCAGTCGTCGAACCAGGAACTGTCCTGTCCGGCCGGGGGCCGCATATCCACTGTGCGGTAGTTGTACTCGACGGCTCCTGATTCCCACTCCTGCTTGGTGTGTGCCACCCCGAAGTCGTAGTTGAAGTCGCTGCCGAACGAAGACGCCCAGGGGAAGCTCCAGCCCATCCGCTGCTTGTACCCCTGAAGCTTCGCGAGCGGAGCTCGCGACACCGCGCAGAGCGTGACGTCGTGATGGGCGAGGTGGACGACGGAGCCGTCGAAGCCGTCCGCGATCGCCGAGCAGCTCGGGCACCCGGCGGTGTAGTCAGGCCCAAACATGAAGTGATAGATGAGCAACTGTGAGCGTCCTGCGAACAGGTCAGCGAGGGAGGCGGTGCCCTCGTCGGTCTCGAAGCGGTATTCCTTGTCGACCCGGACCCAGGGCAGCTCCTGCCGCTGCCGCGCCAGCTCGTCGCCGCGCCGCGACAGCGCCTTCTCGGCCTCGAGCAGCTCCAGCCGGGCCGCCAGCCACTCTTCCCTTGTTCCGGTCTTGTGAGCGGTCATTGTCTTGTCTCTCCTTAGTGTGTGGTTACGACAGCTAGCCGCAGCCGGGCCGCCGATGACGTCTCACATCGGCGGTGTGAGTCCGGGTACCAGCGAGGGCGCGATGAGGATAAAGACTCCAAATCCGATGAGCGCCAGCGCCAGCGGTACATCGAGTGCGGCCTTCGCGGGCAGCAGCTTCTGCGCCAGGACCAGGACGGCGATCACCAACATCCAGGTGATGCTCATCACGCTCACCGCCATCAGCACCACCATCAGCCCGATGCTCGATCCGACGCAGTAGAGCCCGAATCCGAATCCAGAGCGGACGCTCTCGCGGCAGCGCCGGCGAAAGTGCCGCTTGATGGGGGTGAGCTCGTAGCTGCCTGCCGCGATGACGACCGCGGCGGCCCCGCCAGACCCGTGCGGCCGGTACAGCGCGTACACCGCGACACCGACGAGGGCCCAGACGGCCAGGTAGGACCCGACGAATGACGGCACGGAGAGCAACCGGCCGCTGGCATGAACACGTCTCACCACCGCCGGAGCCGCGCCCGGCAGCATCATCGCCGCCATCATCGACACCCACACGGCGGCAAAGAACGCGAACGAGCCGAGCCGGGTGGCTACGCCCATGTCCATCCCGTTCATCTGCCGGATCGCGACGACCCAGGATGCGGCGGCGAGCCCGAGCGTCGCCGTCAGCGCGCCTACCGTCGCGGCTGTGCTAGCACCTGTCGCGGCGGCTGAGCGCTCACGCACTACCCGCAGAAGCTCCATCGGCTCCTCCCTTCATCGATTCGATTCTGCTGTGCTTGAAGGGTCCCGGTTAGCGGCCTCGGGCTTGGGAGCCGAGGCGTCCAGCGAACGCTGCAGCCGGGCCAGCTTGCTGTCCCAGTCCCGGGCCAGCGCCGCGAGGTAGGACTGGGCAATCGCCATCGGCGCCGCGTTGACGCGGTAGCGGATCCGGCGGCGCTCGCCAGGCTCGGCGAGTACGAGGCCCGCGGCGGCGAGCAGCTCGAGGTGCTTGGTGATCGCCTGCCGCGTGATCGGCAGCTGGCTGGCCAGGTCGGTCGCCGTCGTCGGGCCGTGGGCAGCGAGGGCACTGAGGATGCTGCGCCGGGTCGGCTCGGCGAGCGCGGCGAAGACTGCCTCCGCGACTGCCTCCGGGTCAGGCCGCGGCATCGAGGTAGTCGGCAAGCTCGGCCAGCTCCTTGCGCCAGCCCTCGACATTGCCGTGATAGGCGGTGTCGAGCAGCTCATCGGGCACCTGAGCGAATCCCGACTCCACCACGGTCAGCCGGGTCCCGCCGCCGCTCGGCACGAGGGTGAACTCGACGTAGGTACGTCGCGGATCGGTGCCGGGTAGCCCCTGGATGCCCCACGTCCAGGCGAACCTGGCGGGCGGTTCCACGACGACGATCGTCAGCGCCACCTTGAAGTTGTCCTCGTCTTGATCCCACTCGACGTAGGCAGTGCCGCCGGGGCGCAGGTCGACGGTGGCGCGATCGCCGAACCAGCCGCCGAGCCCTTCTGCGCTGGTCAGTGCCTCCCACACCCGCTGCGGCGGCTGAGCCAGATCGATAGTGCGCTCGATGCGATCCGGGATAGGCATGAGAGAACCTCCATTTATGGCAACCATTTTATTGCCATAAACTTATAGCAACCTTCTGGTTGCGTCAAGCTCGCTGCTCCGGGACCTCTGCTCGGCCCCGGTGCGCTCCGCGCGGCAGGCCGACGTTCTAATTAACTGATGAGCCCTGATGAGAGCGCGCTGGACGGGCGAGGCGAAGGACGTCCCCCGGCCGCACGGGCCGCGGCGGCGTTGCCCGTGCCCGGTAGCCTGCCCCGGGCCATCCAGGTACGCGGCGCCCGGCATAACAACCTGCGGGATCTGGACGTGGACGTTCCGCTGTGGCGGACCGTCGCCGTCGTCGGCGTATCCGGATCCGGGAAGAGCTCGCTGGCCATCGGGACCCTCTACGCCGAGGGCATGCACCGCTTTCTGGAAGCTCTGAGCACCTACAGTCGCCGGCGTCTGACCCAGGCCCAGCGCCCAGCCGTGGACCGGATCGACCACCTGCCGCCCGCGCTGGCGCTCCGCCAGCGCCCGCCGGTGCCCGGTCCGCGCAGCACGGTCGGGACCATGACCGAGGTCCTTAACATCTCGCGTCTGATGATGTCGCGGCTGGGCTCGCATCTGTGCCCGAACGGCCACCGCGTCGAGCCGTCGATCGCGACGCAGAACATGGAGATCGCGTGCCCTGTCTGCGGCGCGCACTTCGAGGCACCCAGCGCCGAGTCCTTCTCTTTCAACTCCTACGGCGGCTGTCCCGCCTGCAACGGCCTGGGGGTGCGGACCGAGGTCGACGTCGGCACTCTCGTCCCCGACCCGGACAAGAGCATCGATGACGGCGCGGTGCTGCCGTGGAACCTGGGCTCCCGGCGCCTCTACCGCTACGCCGCCGCGGAGCTCGGGGTGCGGACCGACGTCCCGTACCGGTCGCTCACCCCGCGAGAACGCGACATCGTGCTGCACGGCGAGCAGGTCGAGCGGCGGGTCGCCTTTCCCTCGGGCCGGTCAGGGCGGACGGTTCGCCTCAACGTCAGCTACGAGAACGCCGTCTCTACCGTCGAACGGGCGCAGGCCAGCGACAATGAGCGCACCCGCGCCCAGGTGCGGCGTTTTCTGATCGTCGGGACCTGCTCGGTCTGCCACGGAACCAGGCTGCGCCCTGAGGCGCTGCAATCGCTGCTGGGCGGCCGCAACATCGCCGAGATCAGCGCGCTCAGGCTGGACGAGCTCAGATCGTTCGCGGCCAGCCTGCCCGGCGGGCTGCCGGACGAGCTGGCTCCCCTCACCGCAGGCTTGATCGGCGAGCTGGACAGCGGGCTCGCCCCGCTGCTGGACGTCGGGCTAGGTTATCTGCAGCTGGACCGGCCCGGCGCGACCCTGTCGGCGGGGGAGCGGCAGCGCATCGAGCTGACCTCAACGGTGCGCGCCAGCACGACCGGCATGCTGTATGTGCTCGACGAGCCGTCCGTGGGGTTGCACCCGAGCAACGTCGAAGGGCTGCGCCAGACGATTGCTGCCCTGACCGCGAACGGCAATTCCGTCGTCGTCGTAGAACACGAGCGAGAGCTCATCACCGCCGCGGACTGGATCATCGAGCTCGGCCCGGCTGCGGGGGCGCACGGCGGGATCATCATCGCCGAGGGCACTCCGGCACAGCTGACCGCCGACCCGCGCTCTGTCATCGGCCCGTTCCTGGCGGGCACGGCCACCGTGCAGCGAGACCATGCCGCGCCGCCCGGCTCCGGCCGCCAGATCACGATCGAGGTCGCTGACCTGTATAACCTGCACGGGGTCAGCGCCGCCTTCCCGCTGCACCGCCTCACCGCCCTGGCCGGGCCCTCTGGCGCCGGGAAGACCGCCCTGGTCCTGGACAGCCTGGTCCCCGCCGCGCAAGCGCTGCTCAGCGAATTGCCGCTGCCCCGCCATGTCCGCGCCCTCGATCTTGGCGGCATCCACCAGGTCGTCCAGATCGACGCCTCACCCATCGGGCAGAACGCGCGATCGACGCCGGCCACCTACTCCGGGGCTTTCGACCCCATCCGCCGTCTGTACGCCGACTCGGCCGTCGCCCGGCGCCGGAAGTGGAAGCCCGGTCACTTCTCCTTCAACACCCGCGAGGGCCAGTGCCCGACCTGCCGGGGCCTCGGCGGCATCGACCTCGACGTGCAGTACCTGCCCGACATCAACGTCGAGTGCCCGACCTGCCACGGCACCCGGTTCAACGACGCGACCCTGGACGTCCGCGTCGACGGCTTCACCATCTCTGATGTTCTCGGCCTGACCGTACACGATGCACTGGGCCGGTTCGCGGAGCAGAAATCGATCGCCGCGGCGCTGCGGCCCGTCGACGAGGTGGGCCTGGGCTACTTGCGGCTCGGCGAGCCCACGCCGTCCCTGTCCGGCGGCGAGGCCCAGCGGCTGCGGATCGCATCCCGCCTGCGCAGCAGCCAGCGCGGCGTGCTGTATGTCTTCGACGAGCCCTCAACGGGACTGCACCCGCTCGACGTGGGCACGCTCGTCGGCGTCTTCGACCGGCTGCTCGATGCCGGGGCCACCATCATCGTCATCGACCATGATCTCGACCTGCTCGCCACGGCCGACTACCTCATCGACATGGGACCCGGGGGAGGACCCGACGGGGGCCGCATCGTCGCCCAGGGCACACCTCGGGACGTCGCTCGTAATCCGGGCAGCGTCACCGCGCCCTGGCTGGCCGCTCAGCTGGACATGGATACGGCCGTAACAGCGCCCAGCCCGAGCGAGGTTAGCAGCCAGTTTTCCGGGTAGCCGCAAGTCGGCTGGGGACCCGAAATTACCAGGCACCGATCGGCAGGACCGGCCTGTCCGGGACAGCGTGCGGCGCGAGGGCTGGAGAGCACGAAAATCGTTATGGAATCTAACTCACCTGATAGACCACCAGGCAGGAACCCGGCGAACCGCAGCGGCCAGGCTGGGACTGTCGTTGAGAACCGCGTGGAACCCGTCGAGGCAGAGGCGAATGCGGAGGCTGACCCCCCGATCAGGGAAGCGGTGCAGCAGGCCGAGCGGATGGCCGAGGAGACGGGCGGCCTAGGGCGTCCAGGGCGGCCGATGAACCGGCGGTCACCGTTCTTCATCGGGATGACCGCCGCGGCGGGTGTGGCCGTCACCATCGGGATTATTGAGCTGCTGATCAAGGCGGGCTCGATCCTCATCCTGGTGGGCATGGCGCTGTTCATCGCGGCGGGCCTGGACCCCATCGTGAGCTGGCTGACCCGGCACCGGGTGCCACGCTGGCTGGGCGTGGTTATCACACTGCTAGGCCTGGTCGGCATCCTCGCGTTGTTCCTGGCGCTGGCCATCCCGCGGATAACGGCGGAGACGACCACGCTGGTCAACCAGCTGCCGCACTACGCGAAGGAATTGCAGAACCACAACTCCGAGCTCGGCAAGCTGAACGCCAAGTACGACGTCGAATCGAGGCTGTCCAAGCTGATCTCCAGTGATGGCAGTTCGCTGGCCGGGGGAGTGCTCAGCGTCGGCGAGGTGGTCGTGAGCGCGGTCTCCTCCTTCCTCCTCGTGTTCGTGCTCACCGTGTACTTCCTCGGCGGGTTGCCCAAGATCAAGCTTTTCGCCTACCGGCTGGTGCCCGCCTCCCGGCGGCCCCGGACGATCCTGCTGACTGATGAGATCTTCAGCCGGGTCGGCGGATACGTCCTGGGCAACGTGCTGACCTCGCTGATCATCGGAGTCGGCACGGCGGCGTGGATGCTGGCCTTGGGCATCCCGTACCCGTTCCTGCTGGCCATGTTCGTGGCGTTGGTCGACCTCATCCCGGTCATCGGCTCCTACATCGGCGGGGCGGCGGTGGTGCTGACCGCGCTGACCGTATCGCTAACGGTGGCCATCGCCACGCTCGTCTTCATGCTCCTGTACAAGCTGGCCGAGGATTACTTCATCGTGCCCAGGGTCATGGGCCGCACGGTGCAGGTGCCGGCCACGGTCACCCTGGTGGCCGTGCTGATCGGGGGCGCCCTGCTAGGCATCATCGGCGCGCTGGTGGCCATCCCGGTGGCCGCTGCGGCCCGGCTGCTGCTGCAGGAGATCGCGTTCCGCCGCCTGGATGACAGCTGAGGGCATCGATGATCACGCGGCGTGTCCTTGCGGGCCGCTCGGCCCACGGCGCGTGTCCAGCCTCATCGAGCACGATCCGGCTGGCGTTCGGGATGGCCTCAAGCAGCGAGTCGGCGGCTGTCCAGGGCCGCGGGTCATCGGCGCCGAAGAGCATCGTCACGGGGCAGGTTATGCGGGCGGCGGCCAGGCGGAGATCCTCGGACTCGCGGTCGTCCCACAGTTCGCGGTTCGCGGTCATGTTGACGGCTGCGCCTGGCGGTCGCGTGTCCCACAGCGCCTGGGCGTGCCCGGCGGCGTCAGACGTCGGCGAGAAATCAGCGCGCCACTGGAGCAGGCACCGCTCGCGTTCCTCCTCTGGCGTCCGGTCACCCGCGGGGATCGCGGAGAGCTCAGCCAGGCGCTCGCGGTCAGGCCCGAGGCGGCGGTCCTGTTCGGCGGCGAAGGCATCCCGGAAGCCGTTCCCTGCGCCCACGCCGGCGATGTAGGCGACGGCGGTGGTCCGGTCCTGGTGCCGCGCGGCGTATCGGAGCGCGAGCTCGGCACCCCACGAGTGCCCGGCCACCGCCCACCGGTCGAAGCCGAGGGCCGCACGGACCTGGTCCAGGTCATCGACCGCCTGCTCGATCGTGAACGGGGCGCCGCCGGTCGACCGCCCGCAGCCGCGCTGGTCGAACCGGACGACCGTGAACGTGTCCTCAAGCAGCGCCGCCAGGGGAGCGAGATAGTCCCACAGTCCTGGGCCGCCGTGCAGGAACACGCCTGGCGGCCCGGTCCCGCTGACCGCTGTCCAGAGCTCGGCACCGTCACGCAGTCGCACCATCCCCGCGTCGCTCATCAGGGCCAGCCTACGGGTGGGCCGTCGCCGGATCCGCTGGCATGCTGCCGTCGCGGACTGGGTGCGAAGGCGTCGCCAGGCATCCGCGGGGTCCCCAGCGAGGGCTCCAAGTGAGCGCAGCTTCGTGGTTCTTCAAAGGACGGTATGAGCCGCCGCCGCGGTGGGGCGTCACCCGAAGGTGCGCACGCGGTGGAATCTTCCGCGGCCTGGCCTGTGGCACCACAGCGCCGCCGAGCCGGCCGTCTGGCACCACGGTGCCGCCGGGGATCGGACTGCGGGTGCCAGGTCAGGGGATCAGGCCGAGCTGGCGGGCCCGGGTCACGGCCTCGGTGCGGTTGGCTGCGCCGAGCTTACTCAGCAGGTGGCTGACGTGCTTCTTCACCGTGTCGAGGCTGACCACCAGCTGCTCGGCGATGCGCGGGTTCGGGGTGCCCGCGGCCAGCAGCGCCAGCACCTCCAGCTCGCGGGCGGTCAGCTGCTCCACCAGGCCCGGCACCGCCGCGGCGGCGCCTCGCCTAGAGCCCTCCATGGCATCCTTGCCGCCGAACGCCCGCAGCACCCGGGCCAGGCAGCCGAGTTCGACGCCGCTGGCCGCGGCCTGCTCTGTGCGCTGGGCCGCGACCAGCCGGCCCAGCAGCGCGGCCATCGGCGGGCCCTCGTCGGCGAACACCCGAACATAACCCTGCGGGCAGGCCAGGGTGAGCGCCCCGGCCAGGGCATCCACCGCGGCGGTCTCCTCGCCGGCGGCCGCCAACGCGAGCGCCTGCAGCGCCTGGATCTCGATGACGCTGCCCTCCCGGTCTTGGCTGACGGCCGCCGCGTGCAGCCGCTCCAGCAGCGCGAGCGCCGCGCCGGGGTGATCCTGGGCGAGCAGCACCCGGACCAGGACCAGGTACTCCGGCTCCTGCGGGTAGCCGGGTTCGTCGTCCGGGCCGAGGCCGCGCTGCTGTGCCCAGCGGGCTGCCGCGGCGACGTCCCCCTGGGCCAGCTGCAGCCGGGCCCGCTGCGCCGGGACCGGGTTGAGCAGGCCGGCCACGCCCTGGCCCGGCGCGGCCTGCCCGGCCTCTTCCATCGCCTCCCGGGCGCCGACCGCGTCGCCCTGGGCGTGCCGGATCCACGCTAGCGTGGCCAGGCCGGTGGCCAGCGGCGGGGTGTAGTGGAACTGGCGGCACAGCGCGATGCCCTCGGTCACGTGCCGCAGGGCGGCCTCAAGCTCGTTCCGCTGGTAGGCCACCTCCGCCAGGCCGACGTACCCGATGCCCGCGGCGGGCAGGGCTGGCAGGCCGACCGGCGCGGTGATGTCCAGCGCCTGCTGGTAGATGCTAAGCGCCGCGTCCAGCCGGCCTTGGGCCCGCTGCACCTGGCCGAGGCGATAGCTGCCCCAGGCGGTCACGGTGGGCTGGCCAGCCGCCCGCCACTGACCGATGCTCGACGACAGCGCGCGCTCGGCCTCGGCGAGTCGGCCGCGCAGCCACTCGGCCAGGCCCAGGTACCCGTTGGTGTGGGATGCCAGCATCCACTCGCCCTCGCCGAGGTCGGCCAGGGCCTGCGAGGCGAACACGATCGCGTGCTCGGCGTCGCCGCGGAGCACGGCCAGGATGGCGCGTTCGTGCGCGATCGCCGCGGGGATGTTCGCGAACAGGCTCGCGGCCCGGCCAGCTGACGGCTCGAACGGCTCATCGGCCACGCCCGCAGCGCCTGTCAGCGCGCGCTCGGCGGCATCCAGCGCGACCTCGGCCGCCTCCACGCGGTTGCTGAGGAGAGCCAGGCGCGCCTGGGCCAGCAGCAGCCGCGGCCGGGAGCCGGCCAGCCCGGCGGGCAGCGCCGCAAGCCACCGCTGCAGGGTCGCGCCTTCGCTGCGCAGGAGAAACGCGTCGGCGTGCCGCTCGACCAGCCGCGCCGCCCAGGCGGCGTCCCCGGCGGCCAGGGCGTGGCGCACCGCGTCGTCGGCGAGGCCATGCTTCTCTGACCATGCGGCCGCGGCCCGGTGAAGGCCCGCAACCCGGCCGGGCCGTTGCTGCTGCAGGCGGGCGCGGAGCAGGTCGGCGAACAGATGGTGGTAGCGCCACCAGCCGCGCACCTCATCCAGCGGCACCAGGAACAGGCCGGCCTGTTCCACCCGCTCCAGCATCGCCTGACTATCGGTGCGGCCGGTGACCGCATCACACAGCCCGCCGGACAGGCGTTCCAGCAGCGAGGTTTCCAGCAGGAAGGTGCGCAGCTCCTCTTGCTGGCGGTCCAGCACCTCCTCGGCCAGGTAGTCCAGGACATAGCGGTGGCTGCCACTGAAGGCCGCCACGAACCCGGCGGGATCCGCCTGCCCCCCCAATGAAAGGGCAGCCAGCTGCAGGCCGGCCACCCAGCCTTCGGTGCGGGCCGCCAGCGCCGCCACCGCCGCGGCGGGCAGGTCAGCAGCAGCCGATTCATGTAGCAGCGCCGCCGCCTCAGCCGCGGTGAACCGCAGGTCGCTGGCGCGCAGCTCGGCCAGCTGGCCGCCGGCCCGCAGCCGCGCCAGCGGCAGCGGCGGGTCGGCCCGGCTGGCCAGCACCAGGTGCAGTCCCGGCGGCAGGTGCTCGAGTAGGAACCCAAGCGAGACGTGCACCGGCTGGGCGTCGATCAGGTGGTAGTCGTCGAGGACCAGCAGCACCTCACCGTCACCGCGCTGGGCGGCCAGCTCGTTGATCAGCGCTGTCACCAGCCCCTCGAAGGATGCCGGTGCCGACAGGCCCAGCAGCGGGCCGACTCTCTCCCCGATCCCTGGGCGCGCCTGGTCCAGCGCGGCAACCACGTGCCGCCACAACCGCACCGGGTCGTTATCGGCCGCGTCCAGCGACAGCCAGGCCACCGGGCGGTTGCCAGACAGGGCCCAGCCGGCCAGCAGGGTCGTCTTGCCGGACCCGGCCGGGGCGCACACCAGGATCAGCCGCCCCGCCAGCCCTTCGCCGAGCGCCTCCACCAGCCGCGGGCGGGGCACGAACCCCGGCCGCGGGCGCGGTACGTGCAGCTTGGTCGCCAGCAGGGCATCCGGCCCGGAATCGGCAACCCCAGCAGCAGCTGCCGCAGCGGGCTCAGCCATCGGCGGACCACTCCCTCAGCACAACCAGCGACAGCCAGCCTTCACCGACAGGTGAACCCATCATAAGACCGGCTCGGCTGGCTGACCTGGGCCGCCGCGTGTGCGGCCGCTGAGGGCGGCTCAGCCATCAGAAACCTGGACGCTCTGGGCCTCCAGCTATCCTCCGTGTCGCCGCCAGCAGGACCCATACCCGGCCACCACATCCACCGGCCACCGGCCATCTCTCACCTTCCTCCGGCATTTCGCGTAACCGCAAAGAAGCACGCAGCCGGACGGCACTTCCGTGCCCCATGACGCTGCGGAAGATTCCACCCCCAAGAGGCACTTTCGGGTGACGCCCCGCCAGCCCGGCCTTCATAGCGTGCAGGTCACAGACCCACATCCACAGGACGGAACAGATGGCAGCTCTGAACCTCTGCCAGTTCAAGAACCGCACCGCCAACGCCACGAGCAGGCCGCCGGCGACACAGGAGAATGTCCGGCCATCGGGCGGGGGGCGAGCGTGAGCGGCTCGCAATCGCCAGCGCGCTACGAGATCCGCGTCGAGGGAGTCCTCGACCAGCGCTGGACAGCCTGGTTCGAGGGCCTCCAGGTCACCACCGAGGGCAGCCAGACCGTCATCTCCGGGCCGCTGCCCGATCAGCCAGCGCTGCACGGAGTGCTGATCAAGGTACGCGACCTCGGGATGTGCCTGATCTCGGTGCGCCGGCTGGACCCAGACCAAGGCGGGCAGGCGAGCCCGCCATGAGACCCGCCTCGGCACAGACATCATCAGCGCCACCTGCACGTCCCGACCGGAAAGGAGGCCGCAGATGAGGCAGATCCGCCGGGCTAGGCGCCGCCCCGGGCCGGCCAGCGAACAGCAATCGCCGCTGCCAGCCGACCCGCGAGACCCCGACATCGTGCACGCCCATCAGGTCGCCCGCCGCACTAGCCGCTCCCGCGCCCGCCATGCGCAGCCGGACCGGCGCGCCCAGCCCACGCTGATCCCCGGAAGCCGGTGACGTGTCATGCCCGGCAACTCCCTGGCCCTACTGACCCGGCAGGCGCAGGCAACCGGCGGACCGCTGCCCTGCCAGCGACAGAGCCCGCAGCTATGGTTCTCCGACCTGCCGGACGACCTAGAGCTGGCCAAGGCGCACTGCGCGCCCTGCCCGATACGCGGCTCCTGCCTGGCCGGCGCGCTCGAACGCCACGAGCCGCACGGCGTCTGGGGCGGCGAGATCTTCACCCGCGGCGCGATCACCCCCCGGAAGCGGCCACGCGGCCGCCCACGCAGCACGCCCAGGGGGACACCATGCACCCGCTGATCCTGCAACAGCTCACTGCCGACCACATCAACGAAATGATCGCAAAAGCCGACGACAGGCGGCAGGCACGTCAGGCGCGCCGCGCCCTGTGCGGCGGTCTGGGGCTGGTCGGTGTCGTCGTCGCCGACGGGCAACGGATCTGTCAGTGCCGTCGCGACCTCCTACTGTTGGGCACTCGTAGGGTGCGGTAAATGGACCTGGCCAGGCCTTCAGTTCCTGGATCGTGTTCGCGTCTCACTGCGCTGCCCCGCTTCCCGGTTCACCGGGGTCGAGCCCGGCGCACCGACATCAGGCAGAGCCTGATGTCGCGGATCTTGGCCAGTACTCCGTGCAGCGCGGGCTGGTCGGCAAGCAGGCCGGAGATGACTGTCTGCTCGCCGTCGTCGCTGACCTGGAGGCCGTCGAACCAGGCGGTCCACTGCCTGTCCAGGACGCCGTCGACGCGGATCTCGTAATGGGCATGCCCTCCGGAGGCGCTCACTCCGGCTCTGGCCAGCGGCCGGCCTGGGCGGCCGTCGCCTCTGCGGCTGCGGACGGCCGCGGTCGCGGGGTGCCGGTCATGGCCCGCCCTCGTTGCTGGTGTCGTCTGGGATGTGCAGGTGACTGCCGGTCAACCGGGGCCCGTCCAGGGAGGGGGTCCAGGCCAGCGGCCCGGCACGGTCGACGGGGACGCGGTTGGCACTCAAGAACAGCTCCCACGCGAGGACCTGCTCGTCGTGGGCGGCCCGTAGTGCCCCTGCGGCGCGGCGGGCGGTGCGCCACACGGACGCGGCCTGGCGACGGATGGGCTGGCTAGCTGTCATCAAGATCACCTCGTGAGTCTGCTGGACTTGCCGCAGTGCGGGCCCAGTGGCGCGGGAGGTGACGCCACTGGTCGGCCGGGGAGGTGCCGATGAGGGTGTCCGTTACGACCGCCACGGCCAGGGCGAGTCCGGCCGGTTCTCGCGTTTGCTTCACCCGAGCACGCTATGAACGGTCGCCGGGCCAGGGCGTCACCCGAAGGTGCCATTGCCGGGTGGAATCTTTGGCGCTGGCCGGCTGGCACGAAGGTGTCATCTGGCCGGCCTGCCCGGGCCCGGCAGCGGCGGCAGCCGGTCTAGTACCGGCCTGCTTTCGGAAAGGCCGGGGCATCGGAAACTCGGGGCGGTCGTCGACAGCCGGGTCCATGCCGGTCTGCGGGCCGCACGCCGGACGGGCCGGTGGTGCTTGGAAGGCCGATAGCCTGCCGCCGCGCAGCCGCGGGCGGCTGTCAGCGAGCCGTTACACTGATCAGCACCCAGCGGCGAAGCTGGCCATCGCCTGACGCGCTGAGGAGTGGTCGCGTATGGCTGAGCCGTTTGCGGCGGCGCTGACCGGTTCCGCCGCGGCCGGGCAGGACGTCCTGCTGGCTACCAAGCTGCATGTGTCCCCAGTACCATCGGCGAGCCTGGCGAAGTAGTCGGGGTGTGACGGCGCTTCCCGCCGTCCTACTCCCATATCAGCCAGAACGGCTGGGACGAGAAGGCGGTGACCTCGGCATCGAAGTCGAGCATCATTGCTACATCGCGCTCGATCCATGACTCGAACCCGAAGTGAGCATCCATGGTTGCGGCCCCGACCATCCGCGCCACACGGCAACGTCGCTGATCCAGTGCGAACCGCCAACCCTGATGAGACAAAATCCGGCCTAAACGTGGCAAACCGGCCCGAAACTGTCATGTGGTTCGAGAATCTGCCGGATCGACGCCGAGATCCCTGGGATTCCGGCAGCTCGAACGAGAACGGACAACACGCAAGATCGCGGGACCAGATTAGTGAGACACCTGACCATATTGGGACAGGTTGACTTCACTAAGACAGAACACCCATGTCCCGTCTCACCGAAAGTGGCCCGAAGCTGGCCCGCTGAGCTGGACAGAGACCAGGTTCGGTGAGACGGGCGCCCGACTGCGTCTCACTGAATCTGGTCCGCAAGCGCGTTTGCCTGTGCGTGTCTCACCGAATCTGGTCCGCGAGCGCACTTGCCCGTATGTCTCACTGAATCTGGCCCGGCAGGCGCGCCGCACCGGGCGGGACAAACCATTGGACGGGCCAGCTTCAGCGTGACCGGCGCCGACGAGACAGGACAAGACCGGTCACCTCGATTATTCGCGCGCCCGCTGTGGCCGCTAACGGCCAGGGCCCGGCGAGGAACACCGGCCCTGAGGTGCGACCGCACCATCCCACCGTGCCATCACCGCGGCGTAGTCCTCGGGCATCAGCATGGCGGCGGGCCGGTCACCGGCGAGGGTGGTGAGACGGGCGAGGGTTTCGGCGTAGCTGTCGCGGGTCATCTGGCCTGGATGGAGTCGAGGTAGCGGTCGACGGCGGCCGCGACGGTCGCGCCTTCGGCGATCGTCGGGGCAGCGCCGGCGGGCGGGGTTGGGAACTGCACGACTGTCACAGGGACCTCCCGCGCTTCCGGCGCGCTCGCCGGGAAACGCTGGCTATCGCCACTCCCCGCGCTGGCCTGACACCAGATCACGGACCCCCGTGAGTGGACTCAGAAACGACCATCAAAGATCAGCAGCACGTGGATCCGGGCTTATTGATGCCGGCCGGGGTCCTCCTCCGTCGGATCATTTGACATCCGGTTGGCGGTCGAAGTGCCCGGCGGAAGGCACATTCCTCATCGGGCTCTCACACTCCATTCGGATCCGCGGGCGATCACACTTCGCGGTAGGAACCTGTAGCCCAGCGACGACACCTTGTTCAAAACGCCCGGCACCTCCACTGCCCTGCCGCGCCGGAGTGCGGCCAGCGTGGCGTCCACCACCTGATCCGGAGTCGAACGGCGCCTGGTCATGAACTGCGCACCAGCGGCGTCGAAGAATCCGGTGTCGGTACCACCGGGGCACACGGCAAGGATCGTCACCCCCGTGCCGC
>Ga0302326_10009900_pt1 | contig 20709 bp, 15 predicted proteins | sample Palsa_T0_3_FD_202264 | JGI IMG/M metagenome (GOLD analysis project Ga0302326, IMG submission 202264) | Peat permafrost microbial communities from Stordalen Mire near Abisko, Sweden - Palsa_T0_3 | ecosystem: Environmental > Terrestrial > Soil > Palsa > Peat permafrost | place: Sweden: Abisko...
TGCGGCGAAAGTGTTGCCTGAGCCGCTGAGGACCAGGCCGACCAGAGTGGTCGTGGGAGGCGGGGTCAGGGTGGTGGCGGGAGCCGGCGTGGTCGGGACCGTGGTGGGAGCCGCAGCTGTCGGGGTCGTGGACGTCGCCGCTGGAGGCTCGGCGTTGTTCTTGCCAGACGACCCGCACCCTGCCAGTAGTCCCGCGCCGAGCAGTCCTGCCATCATCCCGACGGCCAAACGTCGATGAGAGTAAACCGCGTGCGGCGAGCGGATAATCATTCGAGCTCGGCCAGCACCTCACCGATGATCTTCGTCGTCTGGTGAGCGGGAAGCGGATCGCCGCCTTCGGCCGCCGCGACCTCAGCGGCAAAGTCTTCGACTGAGTGAACACCGCCGACGAGGACGTGTCGCAACGCTTCGCCACTCGCCTCGGGATCTTGGAGCGCCTCCACCGCTGGCGCCACGGCATGGTCGTGCGAGATCGCCACCGCGTGCACCAGGGCCATGGCTTCCTGCCGGCCGCTCACAGTCGACACGACCGGGGCCCGATCCGGGTTCTGCTGCAGGTCCCATTCGGCCAGCGCCTCGTCGTAGCCGCCTTCTCCCGGATGGAGGAGGCGGGTGCTGGGCCCCGCATCCGTTGGCGTCGTCTCGCCATCAGTGCCGGCTCGAGCGGTGTCCGCATCGTCTTCGGTTTCGTGGTGCCGTTCCGGCGGCACGGCCACGACGAGGGTGCCATCGGCGTTTCGAATGATTTCCGTGGCGCCAACGGTCGCACTCATGTCTTGAACGCGTCCTTGACCTTCTCGCCAGCCTGCTTGAGGTTACCGACCACCTGCTCAGCCTGGCCTTCGGCCTCAAGATCGTCGTTGCCAGTCGCGGAACCGACCGTCTCCTTGACTTTGCCCTTCGCCTGTTGCGCGGTGTTCTTGACCTTGTCGGTCGATGTCATGGTTTTCTCCCTGGTCGTCACACATTTCGCTGTGCGCAACCGGGGTCCGGAGCGGCGCTCCCGGGAGGGTGCCGGCGCTAACGGCAGAGTCCAACACGGTCCGGGTACGCAGTCCGTGTCACCCTCGACGGTACACCCCGTGACGTCCGCCGGGGTCGTCAGGGTGTGCCGGCGCCGCGGATGGTGCCGTACGGTCGGTACAACGGTACGGTCGGTACAACGGTACGGTCGGTACAACGGTACGGTCGGTACAACGGTACGGTCGGTGCCCCGATGTTCGAAACGGACAGACCTCGAGGTCACCGCCCGCCCAACCTCGAAGGTCTGTCCGCCGCGATGCCGAAAACGACATCAGGACGGACAGACGTCCGTCCGAGAGGCCGGACTGCCACGGAGGTCTGTCCATTTCGGTGCTACCGGCTCGGTCGACCAGCGGGCACAGTCACCAGGGGTGGCCGGGCGGATCCAGTCAGCGGTTTTGGGGAGGGGTCCCTACTGCTAGGTCGGGAACTCCCTGGGTATCCTCAACGTCATGGGTGGGATTGATGGCGAGCGCAGGGGCCCCTTCGCTCACCTCGGCCGTTTCCTCAGCCGCCACCTGGGCCGGCACCCAGGCCGCCACCCAGGCCGGCAGCTGGGTCGTCACCTGGGCCCCGGCTGGGGCCGCGGCTGGGGCCGGGCCGGCGTCGCTGGCTGCCTGGTGGCGGGAGTGCTCGCCGTCGCCTTCGGAACGGGCTACACCGCCACCCGGGCGTTGACCAATGACGACAGCGCCTGGCTGCGCAAAGGCGACACGGTCGTGTATGTCAACGGGCCATCCGGACGCTTCGAGGCCGTGGTATCGGATCATCCGGTGGCGCTGGCCTCGTCGCCGCTGGATCCGTTGGAGGTGGTGCAGGACGCCGCGGGGCAGGTGTACACCGCGGACCCGGTGACCCACCGCGTCTACATGGTGGATCTGGACACCATGACGCCACAGCCGGGGCCGGCGGGTACCGCGGTCCTGGCCAACTCGGCCGGCGCCTTCGTGGTCAACAGCAGCGCCCGCACGATCACGCCGGTGGACCCGCAAACACTCGCGCCCGGAGCCCCCATCAAGATCCCGGGACCGATCGCCAGCCAGACCCTCGCCCCTGATGGCACCGCCTATGTAGGACAGACCGACGGCGCCGTAACCAGCGTCACCAACGGTCGCGCCCACACCGTTCGGGTGGCCCCGCCGAACGCCTCGCTCGATGTCACCGTGGTGGGCAGCCAGCCCGCCGCAGTCGACGTCACCACTGGTGAGATCTACCCCCTCAACCCGACGCCGTCCGCCGGACCGCCGACGACGACGATCGCCCTGCCGGGGCAGTCGGGCAGTCCGGTAGAGGTGGAGCCCAATCTGCCTGCGGGGCAACTGTGGCTGGTGCGGGGCGACAACCTGGTATCCGTCAACCTCTCTTCCGCCCAGACCCAGACGGCAGGCCTGTCGAGTGGCGATCAGTACGGAGCGCCGCAGGTCAACGGCGACCGGGTGTACGTGCCCGACGACACCGCCGGCGAGGTGCTGGTCTTCGCCACTTCCGACCTGGCTCAGGTGGGGACGATCGCGGTACCGACGGGCGCACCTGGTGCCGACGACATCGAGATAGTCGTCCGCGACGGTCAGGTGTGGATCGACAATCCGACGTCGCAGGACGCGGTCGTGGTCAGCCCGAATGGAACCACCGAGAAGATCGACAAGGGCTCGGGCAACGAGGTGGTCAACCCCAGCACCCCTCCCCCGCACCCCCAGCCACCCCGCCCATCGCGCCCAACCCACCCAACGCCCCCGCGGCCGTCGCCCAGCCCGACCCCGCCGAGCCGGCCCACCTCGACCACCACTCCGGCGCCATCCGGCCCCCCGCCAGCAGGGACGACGGGGACGACGCCGACGCCAGTGAAGACCGGAGCGCCGCCGGCGTCGGCCAGCCCGACCACCACTATTGCCAGCGGGGCCGCGCCGCAGGTGACGGGTCTGGATCCGGCCACCGCCTGTGCCACCCTGCAGGCCAACTCCCCGCCCCTGACCTGCACCCGCCAGGACCAGGGCGAGGCGCCGGCCAACACTCCGGCCGGGGTGGTGTACAAGCAGAACCCGGCTTCCGGTTCCACCGTGACCTCCGGCGCCACCGTGACCATCACCTACTACAGCTCCCTGGCCGTACCCGCCCCGCAGTCCGGCGAGGACCCCGAGTCCTATTGTGAACGCGTCGACCCCCTCGGCCTCAGCTGCAACCCCTCGAATGAGGGTCGGGGCCCTCCGGGCGCGGCCATTGACGTCGTCTACCAGACGAGCCCGCCGGCGCAAACCCGGGTGGCCGCCGGCACCAGCGTCGACGCCGAGTACTACTCCACCCAGAGCGGCACCGTCCCGAACGTCGACGGCATGGACGTCACCACCGCCTGCGCCACGCTGGAGGACGGCACCGTGCCCTTCGCCTGCTCGGCCCAGGACGAGGGCGAGGCTCCGGCCGGCACCCAGGCCGGGGTGGTCTTCGACCAGAGGCCTGCCGCCGGCAAAGCGGCGGCGTCGGGGGCCAAGGTCACCATTCCCTACTACAGCTCCCTGCCCGTACCGGCCCCACTGTCCGGTGAGAGCCCGGACGCCTACTGCCAGCGCGTCGATCCCCTGGGTCTCAACTGCAACCCGTCCGATCAGGGCGAAGGCCCTCCCGGCGCGGCAACCAACGTCGTGTATGGAACCGATCCTCAGCAAGGAACCTCGGTGTCCGCCGGCGCCGACGTGGACGCCGACTATTACTCCAGCGCGCCGCCGGCCACGGTCACGGTGCCGAGTTGCCTGGGGGCGGCGCCGGGCGGCTGTCCGGCGACAGCCGGCATCACCTGGGCCGCAGCCACCCAAGCAACCGAAGCGGGAACGGCGGCCAACGCCTGCAACACCATCTGGACCCAGTCGCCCGCCGCGAACACCACCGTTGCTTACAACACCACGGTGACCCCCTCGTACGACCCCAACTGCGCCGTGCCGCTGTACCAGTACGAGGGCGACACGGACGAGAACGGCGTCACCAACTATGACGTGTTCCAGCTGTCCACCAGCGCCGCCACGCCGGCCAACTACACGGCAACTGGACAGGTGGGTTACGTGTACCCCTACGTCAGCGGCTGCGCCAAGACCGGAGGGACGACGCTGTACGCCTGGCAGTACAACCCGATCCAGGGCGTGGACCGCTACTACCACTTCTATTACACCACCACGCCGGGCTGGGACCACGCCGGGTGGACCTTGGACGGCGCCATCGCCTGCGTGTTCGCTACTGCGGCCGCCGGTACCGAAGCGGTGTCCTCCATCTACGAGAACCCGCCCAGCGTGCCGGGCGACCACGAGTGGTTTGTCGGCACTCCGAGCGGCAGCGACCTGGCGTGGTACGAGCCTGATCACCCGGGCTGATCCCAGCGCGCCCGCCCGGCCGTCCGGCCGGGCCGGACGAGCGTCGATCCACTACCGTGACCCCATGCCTGAGCAGGAGTCGGGCACGCCAGACGGGGCGGTGGTCGTGCACGGCGGTCGACGACATCCCCTATCGGTCTCCGAGGTCCTCACCTTCGGTCGGGCCGACTCGTGCACCATCTGTCTCGACCCGGCCGACCGCGGCATTTCGCGCCTGGCCGGCTCCGTCGAGCACGAGGCCGGGACGTGGTGGGTATGGAACCGGAGTGGAGTGCGGGCCTTGACAGTCGCCGACGATCTCGGGATGCGCACGGTGGTCTCGCCGGGCCGGCGGATCGCCATCACCGGACCGGTGACGGTGGTCGTAGAGGGTTCGTCCCGTCGCCACGCCCTCGACATCCGAGCTGACCGCCATCTTTCGATCGACCCGCCTCAACCCGGCGAGGACGGCGTGTTGGCCACTGCCACCGCCGACGAGGTCATCATCACCGAACTGGACCGGCTGGCCCTGGTGGCGCTGTTCGCCGGCTACCTGGAGGCGTTCCCTCGTTATGACCCCCACCCGAGGAGCTACGCCGATGCCGCCTCGGCCCTGGGGTGGCCCCGGACCACTCTAGTGAAACGCATCGAATACCTCCGCGTCCGGCTGACCAACGCCGGCGTTCCGAACCTGGTGGGTGAGACCGCCCTGTCACACCTCGCCGAGTGGGCCCTGACGACGCGGGTGCTGACCCGTGACGATTTGGCCCTACTCGGCCACGCATGAGCGCCCCGGACTGGCTGGCGGAGATGGAGTTGAAGGTCGGGGACCAGGTCGATCCGGCCACCGTTCTCGGGGCACCCGAGTTCGCCGACGGCGAGGTCATCGGTTTCGGGCCAAGGGGCTATTCGGTCCGGGCCCGGCGGCTGACCGACGGACGACTGGTAGCCCTCAAGGTCGGCCGGCCGCTGCCCTCGGATCGAGCCCGGCGTCGCTTCACCGAGGACGCCGCGGTCCTGCAGCGTCTCCCGGCGCTGGCCCACGTGGCGCCCGTCGTCGCTGCCGGCGTGACGAGCGGCGGACTATCGGGCCGCGTGACGAGCGGCGGACTATCGGGCCACGGCTCCTCCTGGCTGGCCGCGCCGTGGTATGAGGGCGGTTCGGTGGCCGACCGGCTGGCCTACGGGGCGCTGACGGTCAGCGACGTGGTCGACATCGCCCGTCAGGCCTCCGCCGGCCTGGCCGGCCTGCACCGGGCCGGCGTGCTGCACGCCAACCTGACCCCCGCCAGCCTGTTGCGCGACGCCCATGGGGACACCGCGCTCGACGGAATGGCGCTGCCATCGTTGGGTCCTGACCGGGCCGCGGCCGGGTCCGGTCCGGCGCCGGCCCACGTGCCGCCAGAGGTGTTGGAGGGGGGGCCGTGGACCGTCGCAGGTGACATCTGGAGCCTCGGGTCGTGCCTCCACACCGCGCTTACAGGCAAGCCGCCGTGGTCCCGCCCAGCCCAGCAGGGGACCGTCGCCTTGATCCTGGCCGCGGCCACCGGCGAGCCCGCCGGTCTGCCCCGCCCCGACGCCCCTGCCTGGCTGACGGCGTTGGTGGCCGCCTGCCTCTGTGGGAACCCCGCGGAGAGGCCGACCTCCGCGGAAGCGATCCTGGCTCGGATAGAGAGCGAGGAGCCATCCCTGGCCGTCACCCTCTTGCCTCCGGCCACCGGCGACGTCGAGGAGCGACCACTGGGCAGCAGTTACCTACTGGTCGAGCCGATCGGGTCAGGCGCCAGCGGCCAGGTGTGGCGGGGGCGGCGCCGGTGGGACGGGAAACCAGTCGCGGTCAAGGTGCTGCGACCCGAGCTCTCCAGTGACCCGGAGGCCGTGGCCCGCTTCCTTCGCGAGCGCACCACCCTGGTGGGTCTGGAGCACCCCAACCTGGTCTCGATCCTGGACCTGGTCGCAGAGGGCGAGACCTTGGCCATCGTCATGAACCTCATCGAAGGCCCGGACCTTCGTTGCCTGCTCGAGACCGACGGCCCGCAGGTCCCAGCTGACGCGTGCCACCTGCTGGCTCAGGTGGCGGCGGGGATCGCCCAGGTGCACCGGGCCGGAATCGTGCATCGTGACCTCAAGCCGGAAAACGTCCTCGTCGAAGGGCCCGGAACTCCCACCGCCTGTGCGAAGGTCACCGACTTCGGCATCGCCCGCGCCGTGGCTGGGCCGATGGTGACCCGCACCGACCAACTGCTGGGCACCGCCGGTTACATGGCCCCCGAATTGGTCGCGGGTCGTCCGCTCACCGCCGCCGTCGACGTGTACAGCCTGGGCGTGCTGGGCTACGAGCTGCTCGCCGGCCGCAGACCATTCGAAGCCGAGCATCCGGCTGCCATCCTGCGGGCCCATCTCGAACTGGAACCGGCCCGGCCGGACGGGCTGCCGGACGCGGTCTGGGACCTGATCGCTCAGTGCCTCGCCAAGGATCCGGGGTCGCGACCGGATGCCACCCAAGCCAGCGTGGCCCTGGAAGCGCTCGTCCCCGCCCTCGCCGGCCGGCCGGCGCTGGCGCCTTCTGCCGCCCCGGACCCACCGCTTCCGCTCCCCGCCGGCCCCCTCAGCGCCGGCCCCATCCCCGCCGGCCCGCCCCTCGCCGGCCCGCCCTATCGCGACGAGACGCCGACCGTGGTGTCCCCCATCGGCCTCGAGCCGCCCATCGAGACGGCGGCGGCGCCGGCCCGCCGGTGGTCGACCCGGGCCCGGGTGGGTGCGGTGGCCGGCGTCGTCCTGATCGGGGCCGGCACCGGCGCCGGGGTGGCGCTGACCCGCCACACGGCAGCGGGCCATGAAACCGGAGTCGACGTGACCACGGCAATAACGGCAACGGGGAACGGCGTGGTGAAGGTGACCTGGTCCGACGAGGAAACGCAGCCCGGCTTCCAGGCCTACTTCATGACCGAGGACGGGCGCCTCAGCCAGACCGTGCCCGCCATCGGCGCCACCAGCCTGACCCTTGATGGCGTCCAGAAGGGCGTGCAGTGCTTTGAAGTCCGAGCCGTGTTCCTGCAGCGACCGCCCGCCCACCTCCCCACCCCTCCCACCGGGAAGGAATGCGTGACCGTTCCATGACCACCGCTTCCAGTGTTACGGCCGTGCACGCCGACTGGTTCGCCGAGCGCTACCACACCCTGTTGGACAACCTCGAACTGGTCATCAGGGGCAAGACCGAGGTCCTGGAGCTGGCGCTGTGCTGCCTATTCGCCGAGGGCCACCTGCTGATCGAGGACGTTCCCGGGGTGGGGAAGACCTCGATCGCCAAAGCCCTGGCGACGTCGATCGATGCGTCGTGGCACCGGGTGCAGTTCACGCCCGACCTGCTGCCCTCCGACATCACGGGCGTGTCGATCTGGGATCAACGCGATCAGCGTTTCGAGTTCCACCACGGCCCGATCTTCGCCCACTTGATCCTCGGCGACGAGATCAACCGGGCGTCGCCCAAGACGCAGTCGGCCCTGCTCGAGGTCATGGAAGAACGACAGGTCACCGTGGACGGTGTCAGCTATCCTGTGCCCCGGCCGTTCCTGGTCATCGCCACCCAGAACCCGATTGACATGGATGGCACCTACCGCCTCCCTGAGGCCCAGCTGGACCGGTTTCTCATGCGGATCCACGTCGGGTATCCCGACGCCGGCGCCGAGGCGGAGATCCTCGACCAACGGGCGCTCGGCGGGGTCGCGCCGACGATCGGGTCTGTGCTTGATGCCGCCCAGGTGGAGCACATGATCCAGGTGGCGGCCAACGTGCACGTCGACCCGGCCATCTCGCGCTATGTCGTGGCCCTGGCCCGAGCCACCAGAGGGCGACCGGAGATCCGCCTAGGCCTGAGCACCCGCGGCGCTCTGGCGCTGGTGCGCGCCGCCCAGGCCCGGGCCATCGCAGCCAGGCGATCGTACGTCGTTCCTCAGGATGTCAAGGCGATTGCCGCCGCGGTGATCGGCCACCGCATCCTGCTGACGACAGAAGCCGAGGTGGAAGGCCGCAGGCTGGCCGACGTGATCGACGCCGTCCTCGCCGAGGTCCCGGTCCCCGTCGAAGCATGAACCTCCGGAAAAAGGCCCCCTCTCCCGCCCCGACCACCGGCTCCCACAACATGCGATCGCTGCAGGTCACGCCGGTGGCTTGGGTGCTGGCCGGTTCGGTAACGGTCGCCGACGCCGCCGGCGCCGCGCTCGGGTATCCCCAGTTGTTGGTCGTGGCCGCGGCGGGCCTGCTCCTGCTGGTGAGCGCAATCGGCTTCGTCGTGTGGCGGCCGAGGGTGCGCGTGGGCCGGACCTTTCACCCCAAGACCGTGACCGCCGGCGAGGCCGCGGTGGCGCTGCTCGAGGTCACCAACGAGTCGCGCTGGCCGTCTGCGCCCCTTACCGTCGTCGACCGCTTGGGCCCGGTGGATGTGCCGCTCCCGGTCCGGGCCCTGGCCCCGGGCGGCTCGGCCCTGGTGCGCTACCCACTGCCGACCCAGCGCCGGGGCCGCATTCCGCTCGGGCCGCTGCGGGTGGTGCGTAGCGATCCGTTCGGGTTGCTGGCCGCCCAGCAGGACCACCGGGCCCGGGAGGTGTTGTGGGTCCACCCCCGCACCTGGCCGATGTCGGTGCTACCGGCCGGGGTGGTCGTCGACCTCGAAGGACCGATCAGCGAGACGGCCCTGCAAGGTTCACTGACTTTCTCCTCGCTGCGGGAGTACGTGGCCGGTGACGACCGGCGCCAGATCCACTGGCGCTCGTCGGCCCGCCTCGGCACCCTCATGGTCCGCCAGCACGTGGACACCAACGAACCACGGGCCACCGTCGTGCTGGACACCCGCGCCGGCGCATGGACCGACGACAGTTTCGAGGCGGGGGTGGAGGTGGCCGCCTCGGTCGCCCGGGCCCTCGCCATGGAAGGGCACCCGGTGCTGTTGCACGTCGTTGGCGAACCGGCCCCCTCCGTCCGCGAGGACGGGGCCCACAGCGTCGCCGACCGGCTGGCCGCCGCTGAGCGGCTGCCAGCCTCCGATCCCGTCGCGCTGCTGTCGGTCCTCGAACAGAGCGTCGAAGGTGGATCGCTGGTGGTGGTGTCCGGCCGGCTGGAGGCTTCCGTAGAAGCTCGGGTGGGCGCCCAACGCCGGCGCTTCGCCCCCGTGACCGTGTGCAACATCGACCCGGACCGGCCGGCGGGCTGTCACCGCCGCGGCGGCATCATCGTGGTACTGGGACCGACCGCCCCCGCCTTGGTCGAGGCGTGGAACCGGATGGTGCGGCGGTGACCGAGGCGGTTCGGGTGATCGCGGGAGCCCGGGCGACCGCGGCCGTCATGGCGGCCGCAGTCGTGGCCGCGGTCATCCCCTCCGTGCTGCCGATCTTCGGCGGTGGCGGAGCTGGCTGGATGGCGGCGGCCGTGGTCATCCCGGTGCTGATCGGTCTACTCAGTGTCGGTGTCGTGGCTCGGCTACCGGCGATCGACCGGGTCTCGTTCCGCCTGGCCACCGAGGCGGCCGCGGTGCTCGTGATCCTGGCGTTCCTGCCAGCCAGCCCGCACGGTCAATCCGCCCTGGGCGGCCTGGCAAACGGGGCGGCCCAGCTGGTCACATCGGTCCTGCCCGCGCCCGCGTCCGGGTCGGAGTTGGGCTTCGTGGTCGTCGCCATCGCGGTTGCCGCGGCCGCGGCGGTGGAGCTGGCCGTCGGAGGCAGGCGGCCGCTGCTGTCCCTCCTGCCGCCGGCGCTGCTCTACCTGGCCGCCTTGCTGCTCGGCGCCGGAGGCCGCCCCGCGCCCAAGTGGGGCGCCCTCGCCTTGATGGCCACCGCCGGGGTGTTCCTGCTGGCGTCGTCGCCGCGTCAACGAGACCGACCCGCCTCGCCGCCGACGCCGGGCGCGCCGACCATCGCGGGAGCGCGCCCGGACGGGCCCCGCCCAGCCTACGGACGCCTGGTGGCGGGTGGCCTGGTGCTGGTCGCCGTGGTGGCCCTGGCCGTACCGGTCGGGGCGGTGCTGCCGGGGGCTGGGAAGCAGATGCCCTACAACCTGCGGGCCGCCATCAGCGCGCCCCCGCAACCGCTGGACCAGGTGAGCCTCTTGGCTGCGTACGCCTCGATCTACGACGGCCCGGTGCGGCAGATGTTCACGGTCTCGACGCAGGGAGCCGACCCGGCGAGCTTGTACTGGCGCCTCGACATCTACGACCAGTTCCAGGGCACGCAGTGGACGTCCTCCGCGGTGTTCCAGCGCGCCGGCGTCCAGCTGCCGGCTGGTCCGCGTCTGGCCGTGACGACGACGCCGGTAACGGCCGAAGTGACGCTTTTGACTCCGACCGGCTACCTGCCTGCGCCGGCCCGGCCGGTGGCGGTGTCGGTCGGCGGCCTCGACGTGTCGGAGTCGGACGACCTCCTAGCCGTGCCGGCCGGGACAGCAGTCCCCCCGCGGTACGTGGTCCGGGCCGATGTGGCCACCCCGGACCGGTCTCAGTTGCTCGCCGGGCGCGCCGCGACGGTTCCCTCAGACCAGGGGAGCGCCTCGCTGCCGCCTGGCGTCACCTCCATTGCGGCGGCGCTGATCGCCAGGGCTGGACCCGATGCCCTCTCCCGACTGGCGAACATCACGTCCTACTTGACGGGTCCTGGCTTTGCCCTCCACCCCCCAGGCGACTCCCCCATCGGCAGCGGCTCCTACCAGGTGGTCCAACTGCTCGACGTGACGCACGTAGGCAGCTCGGAGCAGTTCGCGGCCGCCTTTGCCCTTCTGGCCCGGGCCATGGGTTTCCAGACGCGCCTGGCGGTCGGTTATGTAGGGGGCCATCGGGGCCCAGCCAATGGCCAGGTCACCTACACCACCCGAGATCTGACGGTCTGGCCCGAGGTGGACCTGGAAGGGATCGGCTGGCTGGCGTTTCCCGCCGATCCGTCCTCCGCTGGCCGGCCGGCCGCGCCTTCGGCCGCGCTCTCGTCACCGCTCGGTCAGGCCCTCCACCAGCAGCAGCAGATCAACGCCGCCGGCACCGGGCACTCCCCGACCCCCGGCCAGGGTCTGGTGACGAGGCCCGGACCGCGGGGCGGCGGCGTCACGGTGCTCATGGTAGCGGCGTGGGTGGTACTTCTGATCGGCGCCGGTCTGGTGTCCGTGCTCGGGGCCAAGGCCCTCCGGAAGCGCCGGCAGCGCCGCCAGCCGAGCCCCGTGGGCCGGGTCAACGGCGCCTGGGACCACGTGCTCGATCGTCTAGCCGAACTCGGGGTCGGGGTGCCGCCATCGTTCACCGGTCCGGAGGTGGTCGGCCGCGCCGGTGCCCGGTTGGGGTCGTCGTGCGCCAGCCCGATCGCCGCTCTAGCCGGACTGGTGGACGCCACCCATTACGACCGCCGATATCCCCCCCGTACCGAGGTCGCCGCGACCGCCTGGGCGCACGCCGGCGAGCTCGACGCCGTTCTGCGCCGGTCGGTTTCCTTCCGCCGGCGGGCTGGGGCCAGCCTCTCCCTCGCCCCGTGGCGGCGGTCCCGGCGACGTTCGCCCGTTCGCGTTGGGTAGGGCTCCCGATTGGCAGGGAGAAGAGGCGTCCGTATGGTTGCCGATAGCGGTGCACGACGCACTCGCTAGCTCACACGAGGAGAATCCAACATGGCTGGTTCGATCATCGGCGGCGAGATCCCCGCCTTGCAGCACCTGCAGGTCAGCCTGCAGCAACAGTCCGTTACCGTGGATGACCTCCTGGCCGCCCTGACCGGTGAAGTGGACAGCACCTGGTGGCAGGGCGGGGCGGCCGACCGCTTCCGTTCGGCGTGGGAAGCAGATTACAAGCCGGCCCTGCGGCGGCTGTCCGAGGCCCTGGTGGACGCCAGCAACGAGGTGCGCAACCGCGGCGACATGCTCATCCAGGTCGGGAGCTGATGACGGTCCTGACGTCGGACGTGGAGTTGGATGACGCCGCCACCTATGTGGCGGGTCTGGCCGAGAAGCTGGACCAGGTCGACGAAGACCTGGGCCAGCGGGCCCGGCAACTGGTGTGGCGAGGGTCAGCTGCAGACCGCTTCGGCGAGCAGGTGACCTGCGCCCACCAGACGATGCAAGCAAACGTGGGGCAGCTCTCGTGGGTCGGCCAGCTGCTCCGCACCGCGGCCGACAAGGTGCGCGCCGAGCGGGCCGCGCTCACTGCGGACCAGAACCTGGTGGAGGCGATCCTACGGGGCGAGCGGGATCCGGCGGCGTTCCTGCGTCGTGCGGGCTGGACCGAGCGGGGCCTCCCCCCGACGGGCGACACCACCTGGGCGGTACTGGCCACCAGGGTGGCCGTGGCCGTGACGGGTTCGTCGGGCGGAGCTCCGCTGTGACCGCCACCGCGCCCGTCGACAAGGCGGCCCCGATGTGGACTCTCAGCGCCGACGAGCTTCGGGTGGTCGCTCGGATCACCGCCACGGTGCTGCCGTCCATGCTCCGCATCGACCTCGGCGACGACGACGTGATCCTGGCCGAGACGGTGGCGGCCCGGTCCCTGCTCGCCCACGGGCTCGCCATGCCGACCGACGGACACGGAATCGGCCTGGCTCCGGGTGCGGCCGATCAACTGGCCCCGCTACTGGCCCCGGTCGCCGTGGTGGAGGTCGAGCTCGACGCCGGTCAACCCTCTCGGCATGTGATGGTGGCGGCGCACGACGGCGCGGTGCTGGCCCTCCACGAGCGGGAGCTCGGGGTGTGGCGGATAGACCGCATCTCTGGCGCCCTAGGCGCGGCGGTGTGGGACGTCGTCGAGTGGCCCGGCGAGCCGGCTTCGTCAGCAAGTGGAGCCCAGTTCGTTCTGCCCGTGTCGGCCGGCTTGGAGGTCGATCGGCTAGCCCGCGCTGGTCTCTGGCCGGAGGTCGACCGGGCGCTGGCCGAAGCGGGCGTGGACGAAACCACGGCTCGCAAGTGGCGGGCGGCCCACCAGCAACGACGGCTCGTCGGTAGGGTGCGCCTCGCCCGCACCATCGGGCCGGAGATCTACGAGGCCGGAGAGGTGCGGTGGCTGGATGGAGGAGCGGCCGGTGTCTGGCTGTTGTCCGAGATCGATGAGGTCACCGCGGTGATCGAAGACGTCGGCGCCCAGGCCGTCTGGGTCGCCTTGGACGCCCTGATCGGAAAGGACTGAAGCGATGCGCGTCGTGCTGTCGCCACCTGAGCTGGAGTCGGTGGCCGATCTCTTGCACGACTCTGAGCACCGGGTGGTCTCGGTCAAGAGGCAGGCGCTGTCATCACTGGACTCGATCGAAGCCGTGCCTGCCGGCGCCTTCGGTACCGCCGCCGGGGAGATCCAGCAGGCAGTCAACATCCTCGATCAGGTCACCGGCACCGGCGCCGGCGGGCTGCACAACCTCGTCGCCACTCTCTTCCACGACGAGATGTTCGTCCGTCGCTGCCGCGACGAAGCCCTCCTCGCCGACCGACCCTCGGTCACCTTGACCTCGGCGCAGCGCCAGCTCCTACAGGTGTTGGCCAAGAAGGGTCGCACCGACCGCCACGGCCAGAGTCAGCGGCCAGGGCAGGGCCACGGCGTAACGGTCGTCGGCTGAGCGCGTGGAATTGCCCCTGACCGTCTCGATGGCGGCCCGCTCCCCTGTGGACGTGCTGGTGCGCGCCGAGCCGGATGCCACGATCGGTGAACTGGCAGCCGCTCTGGCCCAGCATCTCGACCTCCCTGCCAGCGCCGGCCAGAGCCCGCCGGCGTTGTATCTCGGCCCTTCCCTGCTGGCCCCGGGCGAGGAACTATCCGCGGCGGGACTCCTGCAGGGCTCGGTGGTTGGGATGGGGATGGCCGTGCCAGCGCAGCCGAACGGCGACGGACCCGTGGAGGTCGCCGTGCTCGGCGGTCCAGCGGCCGGCCCGTCGGTGGCCCTCAGCCCGGGGGAGACGGTGACGGTTGGCCGTTCACGGGACAGCGGTCTCACCATCGAAGACCCCCAGGTGAGCCGCAACCACGCCCGGGTCACCATTGACTGGGACGGCGCCGTCCTCGAAGACGCCGGCTCGACCAACGGAGTCGGTTGGGCCGGCCATCGCATCCTCGGCGCGCAACGGCTCGCCGCCGGCGACGTCTTCCAGATCGGCGATTCCGTGGTATCGGTGCGAGAAGTCGAGACGGCCGCACGCGTGCTCGATCCGCCGGCCGCGAACGGCACCCGTGGCTTCAACCGCCCGCCGCGCATAGCTCCGCCGGCGCTGGCCACCGAAATCGAAGTACCGGTCCAACCGACGGAGCCGCAGGGCCTGCGCTTTCCCCTCATCTCCCTGCTCGCACCGGTACTTATAGGTGTGGCGCTCGTGCTCCTCCTTCATCAGATCGTCTATCTGGCCTTCGTCGCCTTGTCGCCCGTGATGGTTCTGTCCAACTATCTCGGCGACCGCCGCCGGGGCCGGCGCGACTACCGCACCCAACTGGCCGCCTACCAGCAGGCCACCGCCACCTTCGATGCGACCATGTCGGCAGCGGTCGCCGCGGACGAGCGGCTATCGCGAGTCCGCCTCCCGGATCCGGCCGCCATCCGCCGCACCGCGACGGCGCCGACTACCCGGCTGTGGGAGCGCCGCCGCGAGGACAACGACTTTCTCCGACTACGGATCGGGCTGGCCGATGCGCCGGCTCACATTCAGGTCAAGGGTGGAGCGGAGGGCGCGCCGCCGCTCGCCCGCCTGGTGCCGGCGGCCATCGACGTGGCCGAGGCCGGGATCGTGGGCCTCGCCGGTCCGCGTCCGGCGACGCTGGCATGGGCCCGGGCCATGCTCAGCCAGACGGCGGCGCTGCACAGCCCGGGCGACGTGCGGATCGTGGTGCTGACAGGCCAGGACGGCGCCGGCGACTGGGCCTGGACGGCCTGGCTGCCTCATCTGGTCCCGCCCGACCCTTCGTGGGACTGCAGCAGGCTGGTCGGGGTGGGACGCCAACAGGTGGAGGACCGCCTGACCGTACTGCGCCGGCTCATCGACGATCGACTGGAGACCGCCCGGAGCCAGCTGCGCGCCGGGCCGCCACTCGGTTCGCGGATTCTCGTGGTGCTGGACGGCGCCCGCCGCCTCCGCACCCTCGACGGCATCGCAGAGGTGTTGCGGCGCGGCCCGGAGGCAGGGGTGTTTGCCCTGTGCCTGGATGAGCACGAGACCAGCCTCCCCGAGGAGTGCCAGGTTGCGGTGGTTGCCAGCAACCCGTCCGGCAGCCGCGCCGTGGTCCATCGGAAGGGCGCGGCTCCGGTCGAGGGCGTGATCGTTGACGGCGTGAGCACCGAGGGGGCCGAACGGGTGAGCCGGGCCCTCGCTTCCCTTCGGGAATCGGGTCCCGGCCAGGGAGGGCGCGGAGTCGAACTGCCCCGCTCGGTGCGACTGCTCGATCTACTGGGCCTGGACGAGCCGACTGCGGCAGACGTCGCCAAAGTGTGGCGGTCGAGCCCCGGCGGTCGCAGCACGGAAGCGATCATCGGCATGGCGACGACGGGTCCGTTCGTGGTCGACCTGCGCAAGGACGGACCCCACGGCCTGGTGGCCGGTACGACCGGAGCCGGAAAATCCGAGCTGCTGCAATCGCTGGTCGCCAGCCTGGCCCTGGCCAACCGACCCGATGCGCTGACGTTCGTCCTGGTGGACTACAAGGGCGGCAGCGCCTTCAGGGAGTGCCGGGACCTGCCGCATTGCGTCGGCCTGATCACCGACCTGGACGGGCACTTGGCGGCCCGGGCGCTGGCGTCGTTGACTGCCGAGTTGAAGCGACGGGAGGGCCTACTGGCCCAGGCCGGCGCCCGCGACATCGACGAGTACTGGGCGTTGACTACCGGCCTCCCGTCCGGGCCGCTCCCATCCGCGCCCCTCCCCCGGCTGGCCATCGTCATCGACGAGTTCGCCACCCTCGTCGAGGAGGTGCCCGACTTCGTGCGTGGGGTGATCGGCATCGGAATGCGGGGCCGCAGTCTCGGCGTCCACGTGATCCTGGCAACCCAGCGGCCGGCCGGAGTGGTCTCCGCGGAGCTCCGGGCCAATGTCAACCTGCGGCTCTGCCTTCGGGTGGCGAACCCCCAAGACAGCACCGATGTGATCGACGGCCCCGACGCGGCGCGAATCGGCCGGGACACGCCGGGACGGGCGTATGCCCTGACCGGGTACCGCGACCTGACCCCGTTCCAGACCGCCCGCATCGGGGTAGCCCGTCCAGGCGAGCCGGTCGGGCTTGGGGCAAGCCGGGTGACGGTGGCAGCCTGGTCGTTGACGTCGCTCGGCGCGCGCCGGGTCCAATCCGACGCCGGCGAGGCGGACTCGAGCGGAGCCACCGATCTCTCCCTGCTGGTGGCCGCCATCGAGGCCGCCGCCCGCAACGAGGGCATCGAACGGCCACCGAGTCCCTGGCTTCCCCCGCTCCCCGACGTGGTGTCGATCGACGACGTCGGCGGTGCGGTCGGCGGGCGCGAAGGGGCGGGCGGGCCTGACGGCCTGGGCCGGCGCGACGGGGTGGGCCTGCGCGCCGTCGTGGGCCTGGTCGACCGACCCGAGTCCCAGACCCAGGAGCCGTTCGTGCTGGACCTCGACCGGGGCGGGTCCGTGCTGGTGATCGGGACGGTGCGCAGCGGCCGCTCGACCGCCCTGCGCACCATCGCGGCTGGTCTCGCCAGCCGTCTAGGGCCCGAGGACCTCCACCTGTATGTCATCGACTGCGGCAACCGGGCCCTCGACCCACTGGCCAGCTGGCCCCACTGCGGAGCGGTCGTCAGCGGCGACGACCCCGACCGTCTCACCCGGCTCGTCGACCTGTTGGGGTCGCTCGTGCAGGCACGGGCCAGGACTGGTCACACCGGGCCGCCCGTTGTCGTCCTGATCGACCGTCTCGAAGCCTTCGTCGCCCGGTACGCGGAGCGCGACGGGGGGCGGCTCGTCGACGCGGTGGACCGGCTGCTCCGCGAAGGCCGGGCCGTCGGGGTGACCTTCGTCATCAGCGGCGACCGCACCGCTTTCTCTACTCGCCTAGCCAGCGCGGTCGAGTCCCGCCTGGTCCTACGCCAGGCCGACCGCAGCGACTACGGGCTGCTCGGCCTCGACGTCCGCCAGGTCCCGAGTCACCTAGTCAACGGACGCGCCGTCTGGGCCCAGACCGGCCACGAGCTGCAGATCGCCGTCCTGGGGCCCGACCCCGCCGACGCTCCCCAGTCAGCCCGGGGGGCCGAGATGGCCGCCTGCGGGCCGGCGGCCGGCGTGGGGGCGGGGGCCGCCGTGGGGGCGGAGGCTGCCCGACGAGCCCGGCGGGTGGATCCTTTGCCGACTCGGATCACCTTGGCGGAGATCGAGGCGCTGACTGCCTCCGATGTCAACCAGGCGCCCGGCGGCGACAACCCCGACGGTGACGCGGTTGCCCTGGTCGGAGCGGGCGGCGACGAACTGTGTGCTGTCCGGGTCGACCTGACCGAGGCCGGGCCAGGTTTCGTCGTCGCCGGTCCGCCGCGTTCTGGCCGCAGCACCGCCCTGGCCGGCATCGTCCGGTCGTTGTCGGGCCGGGCGGGCGCGGCGCGGTCGGTCGTGATCGTCACGCCTCGGGCCTCACCCCTCCGCGATCTAGGGTCACTGCCCGGAGTGGCGGCGATCCTCTCGAGCGGCCCAGAACTGGCTGCCCAAATGGAGGAGGCGATTGGCCGCTCGGAGGGCCCGAAGGCTCTTGTCATTGACGATGCCGAGCTCCTCGCAGATGGGCCGGCGGCGAAGCTCTTGGAAGGCCTGGTCCGGACAGCCCGCGACAATGACCTGGTCGTGGTGGTGGCCGCCACCACCGACGACTTGCTGCTGTCCCGCTTCCGGGGTTGGCTGGCCGAGGTGCGGCGCAGCCGGTCCGGTCTCCTCCTCACTCCGGCTGCAGTTACAGACGGCGAGGTGTTCGACCTGCGCCTTCCACGCAGCACGAGCAGCGGCTGGCCTCCCGGCCGGGCGCTTCTGGTCCTGCGGGGCGAGGCCACATCCGTCCAGGTGGCCATGCTCGACTAGCCGCCTTGGGTCGGTCGGGAACCGGTTCCAGCACCTCCCTCCACTCCTCCGCGTGCCCGCAACGGACAGACCTCGCGACCGGACCAGTCCCTCGCACGGAGGTCTGTCCGTGTCAGTGCCGATTTTGGCATCGGGGCGGACAGACCTCGGTGGTCGGCTGGGTTATCGCTGCGAGGTCTGTCCGTTTGGCGGCCTCCCCCCCGGCCCACGCCGCCGGCCCACGCCGCCGGCCACCAATCGGGAGCCCTTCCCATTCCCGCCGGCGGACGCCGGTGGTACAACGGTCAGGTGACCCTGATCGCCGCCAACGTCAGCAACCTGATGGCCGCCGCCGGCACGCTGAGGACCTCAGGGGCGGGCGCCGGCCTGAGCTGCATCGCCGTGCCGTCGCTGGGCGACGGGGCGGCGGACGGGGCCCTCGCCGGCTTCAGCGCCGCCTGGAGCGTCCGCACGGCCGCACTCGACGCACTCGTCGAGGCGGCCGGCTCGGTGCTCGCCATCTACGCCGTCAACTTCGGCCGGGCGGGGGGCTGACGGCAATGTCGTTGGTCAACGGAGACCCGCAAGGCATTCGCAGTCTCGGCCAGACCTACGGCGCCACGGCCCGGGCCGTCGATACCCAGACCTCCCACCTCTCCGGAGCGCTGTCCCAGGTGGGCACCACGTCGTTTGCGGGGCCGGCGGGAGACTCCGTTCGGGCGTTCCTGGCCGAGATGCAGACTGCGAACGAGGCCGCAGCCCGGGCCTTCGACCGCATCGCCGCTCAGATCCCTCGGGTTGCCCAAGCCATCGAGGAGGCCAAGCAGGACGAAACCTTGATGGACCAGGCCCGCCAGCGCGTCCTGGTGGCGCAGCAACGCGTTGGCGACGCCGAGACCGCGTTGGCCGACGCGTCCGAGCCCGTCGTGTGCAGCGTGGCCGGCGTCCATCCCACGGCCGGCCAACAACAAGCCCTCGCCGCCGCAGAGCACGAACTGCAACTCGCGGAGACCGACCTCCAACAGTCACAGCATCAGCTGCAACTCGCTCAGCACCGCTTCCAACAGGCCGACGAGCACCGTCAGAGCGTCTTGCGGGCATTTGCCGCGCTCTGCCAGGACGAGGCGGCCGCAGCTGGGTGCCCGCTGCCGATGGTGCCGCACCCGGCCGGCCTCGCCGGCTCGCTGGACAACGCCCTGGCGCTGGTGAATACGTTGCTGGAGCTGTCGGCGTTGCCGGGAGCCATCAGCGCCGGCAGCAATGCGGTCAAGGTCATGGCCGCGGTACGAAACGACGACATGGCAGAACTCGCCAAGCTCGACCCGGAAGAGTTCGCCAAGCTCGAGAACGTGGCGTCGGCCGACAAGGCCCTCTCGATGCTCAAGGACTTCGAGGAAGACACCAAGAGCGGCGCCCTCGACGAGGCCGTTAAGTCGCTGAGCACTCCTAGTTGGGTGCCAAACTGGGCCAAGGACCTGCCCGACGCGGCCGGCATCCTGGGCGATGAGGCCAGTCTCACCGGCTCGGGGGAGTCCGCCCTCGACAAGATCCTCGCCGGCGCCAACGGCGCCGGATTGGCGCTCTTCACCAATACCGGGCGGGCGGCTGTGGCCTCGCTGGCGGGGGCGGCAGGGGGCGGGGTCGACAGCACCCTGATCGCCCTCAACAGCCTCGACGAGGTCCCTTACCTCGGCGAGGCCATCATCGTCTCGACCAGCCTGATGATGGCGGGCAAGTTCGTCGCGGACAACTGGGACGAGATCAAGCAACGGCTCGATGCCGCCGGAAACGACCTCATCCAACCCGACAAGGACGCCATCGACACGGCGGGCAAGGTCGTCGACGACATCGGCGGGGGCGACGTGGGGCAGGCCGCCACCGACGGGTTCAATGGCGGCGTGGAGGCCGCCCGGGCCGCCTACGACCTCCCCGAGACCGAGGCCAAAGATCTCCTCGGTAACACCGCGGGCAGCGTGGTCCACTATGTGACCCATCCGTGGGATGCGGTAGGCGCCCTGGCCTCCGATATCTGAGTCCAGGCCGGCCGGGGCTGGTTATCCGGGTGCCACGATGCCGCCGGCGCCTTGGAGGATGAGGTCCATGATGGCTACGTCGACGCCGTTGCCGGTGTCGGACGTAGACAGCGTCACGGTGTTCGGTCCGGGCACGATGTCAGCGAGGGGCACGGGTAGCGCCACCGACTCCGACGCGTACGTCCCACTGTCTCCATAGGGCCAGTCGAACTGGAGCGGCGGGTTCCCGTTGACCGAGTATGTCAAGGTCTGGGCGCTCAGCGGGTAGTAGGTGAGAGCAAACAACGCTCCGCTGGCGGCCGAGATATCTGCGGCGGTAGGGCCAGTAGCCGTGGTTACCTGCAGAG
>Ga0302326_10009901_pt1 | contig 20708 bp, 19 predicted proteins | sample Palsa_T0_3_FD_202264 | JGI IMG/M metagenome (GOLD analysis project Ga0302326, IMG submission 202264) | Peat permafrost microbial communities from Stordalen Mire near Abisko, Sweden - Palsa_T0_3 | ecosystem: Environmental > Terrestrial > Soil > Palsa > Peat permafrost | place: Sweden: Abisko...
TGAGAGCCTCGGCGTCGCCTAGCTTCACGCCGCTTTGCGTGAGGCGCTCGTTGACGATGGCATGATCCAGGTGGTCCTTGAGGCGGCCGTTGGTCATGAAGTCGCCCGCGGATCGCGAAAAATAGGTCGCGGTGGGCAACCCATCGGGATGGGTCTGGATCCACAGGTATCCATCGAGGGCCTTGTTCTGGACCTGATTCTGGAGCGACGCTCGATCTTCGTCCGTTGCCGGGGCTACTACGTCAACAGTCGCCTTGGCTTCCTTCTCACCAAGCATCTGGCTGCGAATATCGTTGGCCAGCAGCGGATCGTCGGAGGCGATGGCAACATGTTTGTTCGAGCCCAGACCGATACTCGATAAATAGCCGATACCGAAGATCAGCGCGAACGCTCCGGGAACCAGCACGGTGGTCAGGCGGAAGGCGCGCCCGCGAATCTGCTCCAGATATTCGCGCTTGGCAACGAGGAGAATGTTACGCATCGGCTTTGCCTCCCACGGTCTTGATAAAAATCTCTTCGAGCGAGGGCTCGACCAGTTCGTAGCGAAAGATGGTTGCTACGGCGGCGGCTTCATGCAGCAGCTTCTGCGCGTTGCCGTGCTCCTTGAGGCGAATTTCTACGTGGCCGGAGAAGCTGTTGGACTCGGCGATCTCTTCGCTTGAAAGAAATGCGGAGCTACCTTCGAATTCGACGATGACGCGGTTGCGCTCGTAGCTGCCTTTGATCTCGCGCATCTTGCCCGCGAGCACGGCCTTGCCCTTGTCGATGAGGCAGATGGAGTCGCAGAGTTTCTCGACCTGATCCATGCGGTGCGTTGAGAAGACGATAGCTTTGCCCTCGTCTTTCAGTTCGAGCAAGGTACGCTCCAGAAGCACTGCATTGACAGGGTCGAGGCCGGAGAACGGCTCGTCCATGATAATCAGGCCGGGGTCGTGCAGCAGGCAGGAGATGAATTGAATCTTCTGCTGCATGCCTTTGGAGAGCTCTTCGGTTTTCTTGGGAAGGGACTCGTCGATCTCCATGCGTTTGGCCCAGTCGACGGCTCGCTTGCGGGCTTCGGCCGCGGTGAGACCATGCAATTCGCCGAAGAAGACGAGCTGGTCCAGCACCTTCATTTTCTTGTAAAGGCCGCGCTCTTCGGGCAGGTAGCCAACGCGCTCCAGGCTCTGGCGGTCAAATGGCTTGCCGAAGAGGGTGATCGATCCCGAGTCCGGGATGGTGATGCCCATGATCATGCGGATGGAGCTGGTCTTGCCCGCTCCGTTTGGCCCCAGCAGGCCAAACATCTGGCCGGCATCGATCGAGAGGCTGAGGTTGTTGACTGCTATTTTGCTCTCGTAGGCCTTGGTGACTCCTGCGAGTTCGACAACTGCCATGATCTCTCCCGGCGGTCTATCTTTCTTTGAGTAAGGATGATCCGATACCGATCTGCGAGAAGTGTAGCAAACACCGCACACAGCTCCGCGCGCCCTCGTGGATACGCAGAAAGGCGCGCTGAGGTTCCGGCAAGCTGCTGAGCGGACATAGCCAGGTCAGGGAGCTGGAGTTGCCACTCGAACAAATATTACGGACTGGTTGTCGGAGTAGACGGACTTCCAATTGTGCATCAACGGCAGTACGTTGGCCATCGGAGCGTTCGCCTCCAAGAGACAGAATTGGATTCCGTACTTGTCGAGGAGGATGTTGGGGTCGTTCTGCAGTGTGGCCCAACTGCCGAATTCCTGCAGCACGCCGGTCCATTCATAGACATCGCCGCGGCCATCGACAAATACGGGATGCTCCGGCATAGCCCAGATGAGATAGCCGCCATCGGTGTAGTCGTTGAGCATAGGCCCGGAAAGATGATGGGTCTTGATAAAATTCACCGCCCCCACCGGGCTTTTTTCTTCGGCCTGGGCGGCGAGGTTGCCGGCGCCGGGAAAAGCAAAGAATGCGATCAGGAGAGAAATTCCGATGAGCAGAGCATTAGGCCAGATTCGATCTGTCTCCGGATCGTAGTTGTCCCAGGATCTGGAGAGCATGCGCGAGAAGATGGGCGCGGCCAATATGCCAAAGACAAACAGCATGCGGTCGTGGCTGCCGGCCAGCCATATCCCCACCGCCAATAAGAGCAATTCATCGAGATACAACTCGCTTTTGCGGAGGAGAATCAACACGGCGATGCATCCCAGCAAGACCAGGAAGAGGATGCCTCGCTGGCTGTTCAACTCCAACGGTTGCCATTCGCGCACTGCACTGAGGCCCAGGGGTTGGTGTATGAGAGTGTCGATGGGATAGAGAATCTGCTGGATGCCTACAGGGTTCAGGAACAGCGCTCCCACAGACAGAATCAAGGAAGCGATGAAGATCCTTTTGGAGCGGGGATGCCAATGCTCGCAGACCAGCGATCCAATCCGAAAATGGAAAAAAGAGCAGAAGAGAAGAATTCCAGCAGCGACAAACCCCAGGCTCACAGAGCCGTGGCAGTTGATCCAGATGGCAAAGAGCGGGGGCAGACACCAGAACCACCGGGCATTCCGGGTTCTACCGAGGTGGATGAGCGACAGTTCGACGAGCAGCAGAAAGTAGCCGATCATCTGGGGCCGGATTGAGAGACCTACTGTAGCAAAGAGAAAGACGACCAGGGCGCCGAGGAAACTCACTTTGGCGTTTCCCGAATAGAGCGTGCAGAGAACGTACCCGCCAATGAAAATGGCGGAGGCAAACAGACACAACCAGAGCATCAGGCCGGAATAGCCGCCCCATTTATAGACCAGATAGATGGCTACCTGGGAGAGCCATTCATGGGGAATCCATGCGTGGCGGTGGGTGGTGAAAGAAAAAATATCGGTGGTGGGGATGGTGTGGGTGGTCCAGACCACCTCGCCCATCTTGAGGTGCCACCACATATCGGGGTCGTTGAACCGGCCGCGAACCGTCAGGAAGGCAAGCACGACGAGCAGGCCGGCGATCATGACCGGAAACGAGAAGACTCGTTGCAGAGCGCTGGAACGTGCCTTGTTCTCGGATAGCAGGGACGCCGTGCTCAAGCGGTCCCCATCTCCTGACCTTCGTCTTCGAAGAGCTGGTCGGGTTCAGCGAGGCGGATCAGGCGATGCAGATAGGCGCGCGAGATACAGAGGCTGCGGGCGGCCAAAGTCTTGTTGCCGTGATTCTCGCGTACGGCCGTTTCGGCCAGCTTGATCTTGTAGTCGCGCAACTGGCGCTCGAAGGAACCGGCGGGATGGAAGTCGGCGATGTCGACGACATTCTCTTCGCGCAGGTTGCTGGGCAGATCTTCGGCGCGAATGGTCTCGCCGCGCGCCAGGATGATGGCCCTTTGCAGGATATTCTCCAACTCGCGCACGTTTCCGGGCCACGCATAAGACTGGAGCATGGCCATCGCCTCGGGCTCGAATTCCGTGAGCTGCTTCTGGTACATGTGCGCGTAGTGATTGAGGAAGTGCATGGCAATCTGCGGGATATCCTCGGGATGATCCTGGAGAGGCGGCGCCTCGATGCGCATGACATTGATGCGGTAGTAGAGATCCTGGCGGAATTTGCCCTGGGCCACCATTTCCGAGAGATCCTGGTGGGTGGCGAAGATGAAGCGCGCCCGCAGCGGGATGAGGCGGTTGCTGCCCAGGCGGCTGAACTCGCGCTGCTGCAGGACGCGCAGGAGCTTGACCTGGGTGTAGAGGCTCAGTTCTCCGATTTCGTCGAGGAAAATGGTGCCTTCGCCGGCCTGCTCGAAGAAGCCTTCGCGCGCGCCCACGGTGCCGGTAAAAGCGCCTTTCTCGTGGCCGAAGAGCTCGGCTTCGATCAGGGTTTCAGGGATGGCGCCACAGGAAACGGCAACAAACGGGCGGTTGGAGCGGGAACCGAGGTTGTGAATGGCGCGGGCGATCAATTCCTTGCCGGTCCCGCTTTCGCCGGTGACGAGAACCGAGGCGTTGAGGTCGGCGACACAGCTCACCAGATGATAGACCTTCTGCATCTGAGGGCTGGAGCCGATCATCTGATCGCAGGTGGCGGTGTCCTCTTCGATGCGCTGCTGGACGGTCTGGAGCTGCCGCTTGAGCGAGGCATTTTCGTAGGCCCGGCGGAGCATGGTCTTGAGATCGCGGATCGATGGCGGACGGCGGCAGTAGCCGTAAGCTCCCTGGCGGACCAGGTCGACGGCGGTCGAACGCAGGCTGTCATCGGCCATCACGACCGAGGCTGCCTGGGACGTGACGATACGCCGCGCGCATTCGATTCTTTGGGCCAGGGAACCATGAAGGGAGTAGAGATCCAGAATCATGACGTCACAGCCGCCGGAGGAGATCAGATGGTTGACTCCATCCTCATTGGTTTCCAGGAGGATCTGGAAGTCTCTACCTAAGGCCGACGAGAGGACGGGCTGCAAGGTCCGATCCTCTGAATACAATCCAATCCTTATGATCAATTTCCGACTCCATCCGCCGGTACGCCGCTGGGGGGTGGGCGACCGGGTGTCTCACCGCGCCGAATAACCGAGGGAACGCACGCGTTTACGCAGAGTGGAGAGACACTGCATTTATCGGCTATTTATGCACTTTCGTGAATGACACTTTTGCGTCATTGTTTTCGCAGAGACGCCACAGGTGTCAACGGCGTGTTTGCAATAGTATCCAAATTACTGACCAAACGGTACTTATATTCAAACTTTCGATATAAACCACGTAGTACCTAAGGTCGAGATTCCGTACCTGTATTCCGGCTCCGAGCGGCCGCCGTTTCTTCTCGATGAGCGAAGCGGCTGGCGATTCCATCGTTTTGGCGTCCATTTTGGCAATGCGGAGGCAAATACGGCGGGCTGCAAGGCGGCGGAACAGGAGAGGTGAAGCCCATGGAACGGCTTGGCGCCGGGCCTCCTGGAAGCTGCATGGAAGCCTCGGGAGGGTGTATATGCACCGCTTCACTGCGATGGATTCCGTGTAAACTGGCGTTCACACCCACCCTGGGAGGACCGTCTTAACTCGCTGAATTCAGGCATTGTTGGCGAAAATCTGTTTGGTTGGAGAATTGCTTCAGTGCCAGTGTTCCCAGATTTGGGAAGGAAGGAGTCCACGGTATGCACTCGATCGCCTGGTGGCCGACGCTTGTCGTTCTTGCCATGGCTACCTTCACCGATTTGCGCAGCCGCCGGATTCCCAATTGGCTGGTATTGCCATTCATGCTGGCCGGCCTGGTGGTGCCGGCCTGGCTGCTAGGCTGGCATGGATTTGGCCAGAGCATGGAAGGATTTGGACTTGGCGCCTTGGTTTTCGGGATTCTCTCGTGGATTGCCGGAATGGGAATGGGAGATGTAAAGCTGGTGGCTGCTATCGGAGCGTGGGTCGGTCCGCAACAACTTATGCTTGCCATGGTGCTTACCGCCATGGCAGGGGGGTTGATTGCTCTGGGGGTGGCGATCATCGGAGGTTTCCGGGGGGATGTCTGGAAGAGCCGCAAAATACCTTATGCTCCGGCGATCGCAATCGGTACCCTTGTTTCATTTTTTTCCCGATAGGGGGCTGAATTGCATTCCAAGCCCAACTCGCAGACTGGAAGCAGGTATCAGGTCAACCAAATGAGTGTTTCGAACCGCAGGGAGAAGTAAATTCGTGATGTCGACATCTACACAGGGTCCTGACGCACTTGGATCGAACGTTCTGACGATAGCTCTGATCGGTCCCGATCAGCAGCGGCGTGGCGCGGTAGCCATCGCTTTGACCGGATTGCAGGCTGGCGTTACGCGCGAGTTCCCCACCTATCCGGAGCTGGACGAAGTTCCGCGCATGCTGCAAGACAACTACGACGTGATGATCGTGGACCTGGACAGCAACCCGGAATATGCGTTGGACCTGGTGGAGACGATCTGCAGTGCCGGCTCCCCGACCGTGATGGTCTATTCGGCGCAGTCCGACTCGGAGTTGCTGGTCCGCTGCATGCGGGCGGGCGCCAGGGAATTCCTGACGCAGCCTTTTGCCCCCGGCACGATCGCCGAGGCGCTGGTTCGGGCGTCGGTTCGCCGGCCTTCCGGGCGGCCCGTGAAAAAAACTGCCGGCAGACTGTTTGTATTTCTGGGGGCCAAGGGTGGTTCGGGAGTGACCACGCTGGCCTGCAATTTCGCAGTCTCGTTGGCCGCCGAGTCCGGGCAGAATACTTTGCTGATCGATCTCCATCTCCCGCTGGGAGACGCGGCGCTGGACCTTGGAATCACCGCGCAATATTCAACCGTCAACGCGCTGCAGAATGCCAGCAGGCTGGATTCCAACTTTCTTTCCAAATTGCTGACCAAGCACAGCTCGGGATTGTCGGTGCTTGCGGCTCCGGGAAAATTCACACCGGATAAGTCGACCCATGACGATATCGACAAACTGCTGGCCGTAGCTCGACAGGACTTCGACTACATTGTGGTCGACGCGGGCACCAGGCTGGATCTTGCGGATTCTACTCTATTCGATCAGGCCTCGGGCATCTATCTGATTACTCAAGTCAGCATTCCCGAATTGCGCAACTCCAATCGGCTGGTCTCGGAGTTCTTCGTCAAGAGCGCGGCCAAACTCGAGATCGTGCTCAACCGGTATACGCCTCGCTCGCTGGGCGTAGATGAGGAGCACATCACCAAGGCGCTTACCCGGCCTGCCACATGGCGAGTGCCCAACGACTATGTGACGGCGCGGCGTACGCAGAACACGGCGACTCCGCTTTCCCTCGAAGACTCGCCTATCTCGCGGGTGATCAAGCAGATGGCCAGAACAGCCTGCGGCCTGCCTCCGACAACGGACAAGAAAAAGCGCTTCGGCCTGTTCTGACAAGGCGCCGGACGACCTATCGAAATGGATGAAAGGTAAAACGTGGAACAGCTGAATCTGGACGGTTTCAAAGCAGATATTCATCGGATCCTGATCTCGCGACTGGATCTGGAGAAGCTGTCGCGCGTCAACTCCAATCAGGCGCAGCAAGCGGTCTCGGGGCTGATCAACGAGATTATTATGGAGCAGCGGGTTCCGCTGAGCTTCGAAGAGCAGGAGAAGGTTCAGGCCGATCTGCTCGATGAAGTCTTCGGCCTTGGGCCCCTGGAACCGTTGCTCAAAGATCCGAAGATCTCCGACATCCTGGTCAACGACAAGGATCATGTTTTTGTTGAAAAGGGCGGCATTCTGCGCCGGGTAGATACTACCTTTCGCGACGACCGTCATCTGCTTCAGATCATCGACCGCATCGTATCGCGCGTAGGACGCAGAGTGGATGAGTCTTCCCCCATGGTCGATGCGCGTCTGCCTGACGGGTCGCGTGTCAACGCGATTATTCCGCCGCTGGCGCTGGATGGACCTTCGATGTCCATACGCCGGTTTGGCGGGGGCCCGATCGGATCGAATCAACTGGTAGCTCTGAAGAGCATCTCCGCGGAGATGATGGAAGTGCTGGCGGCCGCGGTGCGCTCGCGCATCAGCATCCTGATCTCCGGCGGCACCGGCGCCGGCAAGACCACCTTCCTGAACATCCTGTCGCAATATATTCCACAAAGCGAGCGCATCATCACCATCGAAGACGCGGCGGAGTTGCAACTGGCGCAGGAGAATATTGTCCGCCTGGAAACCCGTCCGCCCAACGTTGAAGGCCAGGGGGCGATCCGCCAGCGGCAACTGCTGATCAACTGCCTTCGTATGCGTCCCGATCGCATCATCCTCGGCGAGGTGCGCGGCGAAGAGGCCTTCGACATGCTGCAGGCCATGAACACGGGCCATGAAGGCTCGATGGCCACAATTCACGCCAATACCGCGCGCGACGCGCTCTCCAGACTCGAATCGATGGTGGCGATGAGCAATCTGAATCTGCCGGAAAAGACCGTGCGCCAACAGATCACCGGGGCCATCGGCATCGTGGTGCAGATCTCGCGCTTGAGCGACGGCACCCGCAAGGTGATGAGCGTCTCCGAGATCACCGGCATGGAAGAGAACGTGGTCAGCATGCAGGATATCTTTACCTTCAATAAGAAGGGGATCGGACCCGATGGCAAGGTCATTGGCGTATTCCAACCGACCCATATCCGTCCCAAGTTTCTCGAACGGCTGCGTGTTTCAGGCATTTTCCTGCCGCCCAGCCTCTTTGAGAACACCCTGGAAGTGAACTGAAGTGAACTGGCCGGAGCGAGGCAAAGAGCTATGAATCTGATCGTTGTGGTCGTATTTGTCGGCGCGTTCGCGGTCTTCGCCCTGCTGATGGTCGCGACCGGAACCGGAGCCACGCAACAAACCAAGAAGGTGCTGGCGCGGCTGGACTCGGCGCTGGCCACCAGTTGGACGAACTCTAACGACATCGTCGTCGATCTTCGCAAACAGGAACTGCTGAGCGCGATTCCATGGATCAATCGCTGGTTGATGAAAATCGAGTTGGCGCCCCGGCTGCGCCTGCTGCTCTACCAGGCCAATCTCAAATGGACCGCGGGCGGCTTGATCCTGATGACCGGTGTTGCCTTTGCCATCCCTGCGTACTTGGCTTACTTGAAGACGGGAACCACTTTGTTGGCGCTGCTGGTTGGAGCGGCGGCAGGCGCAATGCCTTTCATGTTCGTGCTCTTCAAGCGCGGACAACGCTTCAAGAAGTTTGAAACGGAGCTGCCGGATGCTCTCGAATTGATGGTGAGCGCACTGCGTGTCGGACACAGTTTGAATGCCGCGCTGAGCCTGGTGGGCCGTGAATGTCCCGATCCCATCAGCACTGAATTCCGTATCTGCTTCGACGAGCAGAACTACGGTCTTGAATTGAGAACCGCGATGGACAACCTGGTCACTCGCGTTCCTTTGCAGGATCTGAAAATTGTCTCCACCGCCATTCTCATCCAGAAAGAGAGCGGAGGAAATCTGGCTGAGGTATTGGAAAAAACCTCGCATGTTATCCGGGAGAGGTTCCGTTTGAAGCGGCAGATCATGACACACACGGCGCAGGGGCGTCTCACTGGATTGATCCTGACGTTGCTTCCGATCATCCTCGGAATACTCTTGTACTTTCTCAATCCCAAGAGCATGAGTCTTTTGTGGACGCGCGAGATAGGGATCAAGCTTCTCTATGCATCCGCGGCTATGACATTCGTTGGCGGATTGATCATCAACAAAATCGTCAACATCGACGTCTAAGGGTGACCTATGGGAATCGCGGTCGTTGCATTCTTAATTATCTTCGCATTGATTGCCAGCGGCGGAGTGCTCCTGTTCTATCGCGAGCAGATGATTCAGCGGCTTAGTTCCGTAATTTCGCCGGAAGCAAAAAAGTCGAACTGGAAGCAATCGCTCGAGCAGTCGGGATTCTCGCTCAGCGGCGTGGTCGAACACCTGGAACGAGTTATCCCCAAGAGCCAGGCGGAGATCTCGGTAACCCAGCAGAGGCTTATCAGGGCCGGCTACCGGACGGACTCCTCCATCAAGCTTTTCAACAGCAGCAAGCTGCTGGTCCCTATCGCCCTGTGTGCCGTTGTATTTTTCAGTGGATTTGGAAAGCAGAATCCCTTCGTGCTCTATGTTTCAGCCCTGGGTATCGGCTACCTGATCCCGGATTTCTGGCTGGGAAGACAGATAAAAAAGCGCCAGGCAAAGATTCGGCGCGGCCTTCCGGATGTTCTCGATCTATTGGTCATTTGCATCGAAGCCGGCTTGAGCATGGACCAGGCGACCAAGCGCACCACCGAGGAATTGATGAGGGCGCAGCCGGCCATCTGCGATGAATTGAATATCGTCGTTCTGGAGCAGCGCGCCGGACGTCCCCGCTCCGAATGCTGGAAACACCTGGCGGAGCGTACCGACGTCGATGTGTTACGCAATCTTGTTACCGTGCTGGTTCAATCCGAACAGTTTGGAACCAGTGTGGCAAAGACATTACGAGTGCATTCCGACACGCTGAGAACCCATCGCATCCAGAAGGTGGAGGAGATGGCGGCGAAGACCACGGTTAAAATGGTCTTTCCCCTGGTGTTGTTTATCTTCCCATCGCTTTTTCTGGTTGTTCTCGGTCCGGCGATGATCACAATGGGAGACTCGTTCAAAGCGCTTCTCAAATAAACAGAAGGGAGATTTGACATGGACACTACCACGATTATCCGGGTTGTTGCCGGCGTGCTGTTCGTGATCGTGCTGATCGTTCTGATCCAGCGCCGTCGCACACGGGTGAAGTAGCGCGGACTCACAAACGGTCGGCAGAGCTGGGTTTTGAATCCAGCTCCGCTTGCCAACACCGCAGTCTCAAGGATCGGGGATCCTTCGTTTCGGTGACGGGTTGCGCTCGTCATTCGTTTGGGCTGCGGGTGTGTGAACTCCGGCTTCATCCGGAACTTCGGCTTACGTCGTAGCCTCCCCCGTTCATGACAGGAAATCAGAGAATCGAACAGAGCAATTTCATTGAAGGGAATTTCGCGCCGAGCAAGTCAAACCGGTCACCGGACCTCGAAATGAGTTCCGGTTTCTGGGTACTCGCCGAGGGCGAACAACGAAATGCAAAGTCAAAAGTACTGCGTATACAACCAGACTCGGGAATCGTTCCTCAGCTTAGGGGTAGCGGCTGCAGATACCCCAATGGCGCGCCTCAAGGGCCTGATTGGAAAGCTCACCCTCGGACTGGATGAAGGACTCTGGATCGTTCCATCCAGGGGAATTCATACCGTGGGCGTGTTATTCCCGCTCGATTTGGTGTATCTGGACGAGAGTTATAAAGTTATTCACGTCGTGGAGTCTTTTCCCTCATTTCGTATTTCTCCCATCATCGCGCAGGCGGCCAGCGTGTTGGAGCTGCCGACCCATACCATCTATTCGTCGCAGACCCAGCCCGGCGATCAATTGGTAATCTGCGTAGCCGAGGAGATGGAGAACCGCCTGAGGACAAGCGCGCCGAACCTCACCAGCCGCGCACAGTAATAATCCGGATAAGAGGACTTGTATCGTAATGAAGTCGCTGAAACAACTGTTCGAGCAAATGTTTTCGAAGGAGCAGCGCAGGGCCGAACGGCAACCGGCTCCCGCGTTGGCAGCGCACTTTTGGAATGGCGGCTCACCGGCCGAGCACAACATCCGGGACATTAGTTCGACCGGGTTTTTCTTGCTGACCAAGGAACGATGGTATCCCGGCACGCTGCTGGTGATGACGCTGCAAATGAAGGATGTGGCCAAGGATAGTCCGGAGCGTTCGATCGCCGTTCAAGCCAGGTCGGTCAGGTGGGGCAGCGACGGTGTCGGATTGGAGTTTGTATTGCCCGACTTGCGAGACCCGCGGCGGGGCCAGAACCTGCTGACGGAAGGAGCGGATCGCAAATCGCTGGAAAGGTTTCTGAAGGGATTTAGAGCGGAGAATGGAAGTGCGGTTGTCGATCGCGTCGCGCCCCCTTCAGACTCCTAGTTTGACGGGAGCGCCACTCCAGCAAAATCACGATCGATGTACCCAAGGCCGAATCGGGGGCACGGTTATCGCGGTTTTGCTCTAAGCGGCGATACCGCTGGTCCAGGAAGCTGGAAAGCGGATTGGAAACGCAGGCCATTCGAAATGCCGCCTGCTTGGGCTCTGCTTCTTGCAGATACAACTTCGGTAACGGAACTGCTTAGGTTTCCGGTAATCGAAATACACCCGGCGACTGCGAGCGAGGAGAGATTCGCTGTTACTTGAATCTCCCCTTAAGTTGTATTGACAGGTTTTTAACTAAGTGCGAGGATAAGCGCAAAATGGTGAGGGATATGTTCGCAGTCAACCACATGGAAGCGTCGTATACGCCATGCACCTGTGGCTCGTGTAGAGGCAGAAATGGGCGTGTGCTGCGGTTCCCCAGCGATGAGCAGGGTTCGGCGATGGTAGAGTTATGCCTGGTCGTTCCTATCCTGATGCTCATGGTAACGGGGATTTTTTCTTTTGGAGTCTTTTTGCGGCAAAATCTCGCGTTGACGGATGCGGTGAACATCGGAGCCAAATTGCTATCCGTCAATCGCGGCAACACCTTGGATCCATGCAACATGGTCTACACCGCAGTCGTTGCCGCTGCGCCTTCTCTCGATCCAAACAGCATGACCTTTAGCTATACCTTCGATGGAACGGCGCAGTCCGGATCGAGTTGCAGCAGCGCCAGTTCCACCACCGGACCACCTTCGGAGCTGGTCCAAGGCACGCCAATTTCTGTGACGGTTACTTACCCTTGCAGTCTGGCAATTTACCAGGTCAACTTGGTGCCGAACTGCATCATGACGGCGCAACTGACGGTGATTGAACAGTGAGCTTGAGATGCGAACATGCCGGCAAGCGTCTCCATCCTCTTCTTCATTGGAGACGACGCCTGAGTGTGCTTCTGGACCGTACGCAAAGCGACGGCGGCGGAGCGAATCTGGTAGAGATGGGCCTGATGATACCGCTTGCGTTGGTAATGCTGACCGGCTTTATGGCAGTTGCGGTGTACCTCAACAATCAGCTGGAACTGGAGAATGCAACCGGCATTGCGGGGGAATACTTGTCGTTGAATCGAGGCACGGCCCTGGCTGCGGACCCATGCAATTTGTTCGTTACGGCGTTTAAGCAGGTGTCGCCGACTCTATTTCAAACACCGACGTACGCCATTAAATTCAGCGGAAACCCAAGCAATCCCTACACCGGTGTCAATTGCACCGCGGCTTCGACGTACATGACTCAGAGCGCTACGGCGCTGATCACGGTGACCTATCCTTGCAGCCTGGCTATCTATGGAGTTAACTTGGTGCCCGGCTGCACCCTCACATATCAAGTTACGGAGATCATTCAATGAGCAAGAGAATCCGGTGTAACCCGAGAGACGAATTTTCCGCACCTTCGATACCGAAGGGTGAGCGGGGCCAGATGCTACCCCTGGTCCTTATGATGATGATGGCGATGCTTGGCATCACTGCGTTTGTAGTCGATCTCGGCCGGGTGTACATCAGCTATCACGAGCTTGTGGCCTCTACTGACGCAGCGGCGTTAGCGGGTGCTGAGGCGCTTCCATCCGGCCCAACTGCAACTTCACAGGCAAACACCTACAGCTCCGCCTCGTCGGACAAGAACAACTACTCCAATCTTTCCGGCGTGACCGTGGCATCTGCAACGCCATTGTGTCTTACGACCCTCCAGAATGAAGGAATCGCCTGCGATACGGGTATTGGGATCTATAACGCCATCCAGGTGAGCCAAACCGTGACGCTGCCAATGACCTTTGCCCGGACTTTCGGCACGTCGAGCGTTACGCTCACGGCCACTTCGACGGCTGCCGCCAGAGGCGCCATCAGTGAGCCTTACAACATCGCGGTAATCATGGATCAAACGGCTTCGATGTCTTCCGCCGGCTCCGATTCCTGCACCGACCCAAGCACTGGCGACAGTTATTCGACGAGAAACCAGTGCTCGCTGGTCGGCCTCAAGACGCTGCTGCTGAATATCGCTCCATGCACCGCCAACTACACTACCTGCCCTTCCGACGGTACAAACGCGGTTGACATGGTGAGCGTATTCGTCTTTCCCAATTTCGAATTCAACAGCGGCGCCAATGCCTATACCGGCACTTGCTCTGCTTTTAATCACGCGTCGACCTATTCATTCCCTTACCTGGGCACCGCCTATACAACCTATCCGTCTCCGGCCACCCCCGCCCTTTCGGGAACGACTACGGACTACCAGCTCACGACATTTCTGAACGATTACCGTACCAACGATCTCTCCACCACCTTGAACACCAGTTCCGACTTGGTCAAGATCCTTGGACCTGTCGGGGGGTCGAGCTGTAAAGGATTGCTTGCCCCAGGGGGTCTTAGCACTTTCTATGCCGGAGCGCTGGCGGCGGCGCAGGGAGCGCTGCTTCAGGAGCAGACTGCCAGGGGCGGGGTTTCAAGCTCGAAGAATGCGATCATCCTGCTCAGCGACGGCGCGGCAAACGCTACAGCATATGACTCGATCTACTTTAACTCCGTCAGCTCCACCAACAAAAGTGGCGTCGCTCTCCCGACCACAGCCACCACGACTTACCCGTACTACAACACGAACTCTTTGATGATGAACGAATGTCAACAGGCGGTCAGCGCTGCCGGCCAAATCGTCTCGGACTGGACGACAAATCCGACCGTTATCTACTCCGTATCCTACGGCGCAACCACAACAGCTTCGGATTGCTCGACGGACAATAATGAGATCACCCCGTGCCAGACGATGACCAACATCGCCTCAGCGCCACAGAATTTCTTCTCCGACAATACGGCGAAGGGAGCCGATAAAGGTTGCACGGCATCTGAGCAGGCCGCTACTGGTCTGGCCAGTATTTTCGGGCAGATCGCCTCGAACTTTACAGTCGCCCGCTTGATTCCCAATTGGACAACTTGACGATGAGATGCCAGAGGCAGATATCTTCTTCGATGAGCGTGGGAGAAAGCTTCGATCCTACGGTCATCGAAGATCGAGGATTCAACTCGCATGAAGTTGGGTCATGGGCTGACTTAGCTGACTCTCCGAAGTAGGAGCTATTCCGGATTTTGTCGACCGTACACTATTCGTTTAGTTAAGCGCTGGATTGGACTTACCGCCAGCAGTGGACAGTCTCCGGTCCGTCCGCCGCATGTATGTCTACTGGATTTGCCTATCCGGCGCATTTTCGCATACAGGCGGTTACAGGTTACTATGCAGTTTCAGTTGTAAGTTATTGATTTATATACGGCAATAATTTGGCCAATATGCTGTAAAGTGGCTCCTTAATTGCAATGCCCAAACCAAAATCCCGTGCGGGACGGGAGTATCGATCGATGGGGAATCGAAAATGAACCAATTTTTGCTCCGCGCATGCACCATAGTGCGGCGTTTTGTTGCCTGGGAAGAGGGCCAAGATCTGGTCGAGTATGCCCTGCTTATTGCCCTTGTTGCCTTTGCCTGCACTGCAGGCATGGCGTCGCTCGCCAACCAAATCAATGCCGTGTTCAGGACTGTCGCCGCTACGCTGACTCTTGCCTAGCTCCGCTGCGGCATGATCGGAAAGCCCGGAATATACGCGCCGTTGCGTTGCACCGGGGACAAAGACACGAAACGCCCGTCCACATTGAGACGGCCTCTCTTGGTTGTAGTTTTTTTGGAACATTCCTCGGTCAGCCGGAGCACACCGATGGGCGGTTTGTTCCATAACATTTTCCGTATTGGCGTAAACCGAAGCCACAACCGTTAAGTGGATTTTTCCTCAAGAAAAATCCACCCTGCACGAAGTTTGATGGGTCTACTGAAATACGGAAAATGCCTTAAGCCCCTCACAGAGTTCAAGCGTTTACCTTGGTAGATATTTGCCGAGTCAGGCCGCGGCTTTTCGAGAATCGCGCTATTCCGACTGAGCAGGGATGATCAGCAGCACTTCGACCGCGGTCATCTGGCCGTTCTGTTTGGCCGGCCTGAACTGCCACTGATTGAGCACATTGAGAACCATCCCTGCCTGGACATACTGGGCCGGAAAGGCAACTTCCAGCTTCTCGAAACGGCCGTCCTTGTTGACAAAGCCGTGCAGGATGAGCGCATCCGTATCCATGTCGGCCAGATCGAGATTGGGCCGTACAATTTCGTAAGGCCATGGCGCCTCCAGATGGCCGCCGCCTGCCGATTCGGCGTCCAACAGCCGCGGAAGCGCATATTGCAGAATCCAGCTCTTGGCCAGTCCCACGCGCAAGTAAACGGTAGAGGCCATGCGGCCGCTCCATAGCTCGGCCGTCTCGGGATAGCTTTCCGCGATGGAGGAGCCCACCACGACCACCCCGAATTGGCCATCTCTGGGTAGGCTGATGTGGACAGCCGAAGGGTTGACGCCCGCGCCGGAGCCCGAGGCAGTTCCCTGCGCGAGTCCCGCGGACGCGCCGCTCTGGGTTTTAGCCTGGGCGGCTGTCTGAGCCGCTGGCCCCGGAGCAGCCGATTTCCCTGCGCCGTCCCTTGGCCCGCCCGCCGGATTGCTTCCCGCGGAGGATGAAGCGTCAAGCGCGCTCCCGGAGCGGTCTCCAGTTCCCTTGCCCACACTTGTTCCGCTGCTCTTGCTGGTGGAAGTACCAATGCCTGCCGGCGACGGATCCTTCAACTGCCCGGGCACGGTTGTGCCTGGCGCCTCTTTGGAAGAACTCTGATTGGCCAGAGGAATGACGACGGTCCCCTGGGCTACGCGCGTGTCGGAGAGAGAGACTACCCGGGCTGGAGTCGGAGTCTCCTGTTCGGGCGGTTTGGAGGTCGTTTGCGGAACCTTCTTGGCATCCTCCGGTCCGTGGACAACGATGGGTGAGGTTGTGCTCGGAGGTAGCATGGGAGTCTGGGTTACATAGACCGAAGAGGACACTCGAAGATCCGCCAGATTCTCCTCCTTCAGGGGAGTCTCAAGCGAGGGATGGACCACGGCAATCGCGGCCTTGTCCGGTAAGGGCGCAACGATCTTCTTGACCGGCGCGGTCTTCTCCGGAGACCACAACACCACGAGGGGAACCGGAACCTTCTTGAAGGTCACCAGATCGGCGGGGAGATCGGGCTGCAGCAAAGTCTGCGGCGCGGGCATCAGCTTCGCGGTCTGCTGGGTGACCGAGGGCGAGCCGGCAGAGCCACCTCCGGAGGTTGGCTGGTGCGCGGCCGGTTGCGGGCTGGAGATTGGAACCGGATATGCAACGCCACCGCCCGCCGCTTGCCGCGCCTGCGGTTCCGTGCTGTGAAAGTCGACAACCCGCACAGCGAATCGGTTGCTGGGAAATGTCTCAAGGATGTGGTGTTTTTCTATGATCCTGGCCGTGAAGATGCCGAAACAGGAAGCGTGCAGCAGAATCGAGATCACAAATGGAGAAGGAAACGAACTCGGCCGAGTAGGCTCGGTGAAGAGCGTGATCATCGGCGAATACCCCATGCTCGGATGGACTCCCTCTCTGGCGCTGCTTGGACACTCATAGCAGTTTTGGTGGCGGTTTTCATGGAGGAGTGCTCCGTTTCGGGTCGCATCCTCCGGTATATCTTCGTGCAAGGCTCGAGATCGCTTCGTTGCCCCTCTCAGGATGGCGTCTGGCAACATCGAGCGAGGATGAGAGAATCCCTGAGAACCGGCATTCCCAGCACCTCAGTTCACAAGCAGGAAACAAGAGCCGAGAGTCGATCGCCGGCGCGAATTCGGCTGCAATTTACAGGCCAACCTCGGTGGCGCTAAGTCCTTGCGAAATTTGAGGATTCGGCTTCAGCGTGTCTACGCGGCTACACAGGGAGCGCGATTGGTATACACGTGTTCACACTTGGTCCGCGGTTTGTCATCTAAATCCCTGATTCGGCGTAAACTCGCCTCTAATTCACTTTGGCAAAGCAATTGCGATACAGAGTGGGAAAGCGGATCTGGCTGTCCTGCCATTTCCCATGGGATACGAATGAATCGAAGACTGATCACCATACTCCTCACGGCTTTCGTCATTGCCTGCGTGTGCACGTATTTCGTTGCCAAAGTGGTCAGCGGCATGGCGACAGCCTCAAAGAAGCCCACTACAACGGCCGTGGTCGCGGCTTCCTCAGACCTCAAGCTCGGAACCCTCATCGCCAAGGGTGACCTGACTACGATCGAGATCGCGGGGAGCGTTCCCAAAGAAGCCATTTTCAAGCCCGAGGATGCAATCGGCCGCGGCGTAGTCGCCGACATCTATCAGGGAGAACCTATTTTAAACAGCCGGCTGGCGCCTGTCGGATCGGGCGGTGGTCTGGCCGCGACGATCCCCCCTGGGATGCGAGCCTGCGCGGTCAAGGTGGACGATGTGGTGGGCGTCTCTGGATTTGCTACTCCGGGTATGCGAGTGGATGTGCTGATTTCAGGAAATCCTCCGGGCGAACAGAATTCCGCGACTACGGGTCCTAAGGTCAAAACGATTCTCCAGAACATCCAGGTGTTATCGGCGGGCACGGATATTCAGAAAGACGATCAAGGCAAGCCGAAGCAGGTTCAGGTAGTCAACTTGATGGTGACCCCGGACCAGGCGGAGATTCTGAGCCTGGCCACCAGCCAGGAAAAAATCCAGCTTGTGCTGCGGAACCCACTGGATACGCAGATCTCCCAGACTCCCGGAACCATTGTGAGAAATCTCTTCGAGGACAAGAATCCTGCTCCGGTGAAGGCGCGGTCTGCCCCGGTGGTTCACAAAGCTGCGCCCACCTACACGATTGAAATCATCAATGGATCGCAGCGGAGCGATCAAAAATTTGCGACTCCCGAGGGAAAACAGTGAGAGCGAGAGTTGGTATTTCGTTTGTTTGTTTCAGTGCATTCACCTTTGCGATCCATGCAGGATCGCTCCTGCAAGCGCAGACTGCACCTGCGCCAGCGCCTCAGGCTGCCGGCGTTTCCACTCAGGACTCCACCAATGACCTCACTGTCGCTGTAGGCAAATCGGTGCTGGTGGACTGCGCTCATCCGATTCAGAGAGTCGCGATCGGTCTCGGTGACTTCGCCACGGCTTCCGCGGTAACCCCGACCGAGATTTTGCTGGATGGGAAAGCGGCTGGAGAAACCAGCCTCATCATCTGGGAAGTGGGCGGCGAACGGCAGTTCTTCAACGTCTCGGTTCGCGCCGCATCGACGCTATCCAACGACCGCCTGGAAGGACTTCGCCGCGAGCTTCGAACGGAGCTTCCGGGCCAGGTGGTGAAAATCAGTGCGGATAGCGGCAATATTTTCCTGCGCGGCACGGTCAAGGATCTGGGCAGCTCGCAACGGGCGGTCGACATCGCCTCCACCGCGGGCAAAGTAGTGAACCTGCTGGATGTGAACGTGCCCGCTTCCGACCCGCAGATTCTGCTGAAGGTGCGCTTCGCCAGCGTTGACCGCAGCCTAGAAAAGCAGTTCGGCATCAACTTTTTCAGCACCGGCTTGGGAAACACCATCGGCGCAGTCAATACCGGAGAGTACAGTCCACCAGGGCTTAGCATTCCATCGGCAGGATCGCCTTCCGTTCCATCGATATCAAATCAGCTGAACATGTTTGCGTTCCTCCCCGGTTTGAACGTTGGTGCAACGCTCGAAGCACTCGAATCCAAAGGCATCGTTCAAGTTCTGGCTGAGCCCAATGTGCTTGCGGCGAACGGCAAACAGGCCAGCTTCCTCGCGGGCGGAGAATATCCCTATCCCACCGTGCAGGGCACGGCGTCCGGCGGCGCTGGAGCGGTCACCATTGAATTCAAGGAGTTTGGAGTTCGTCTGAATTTCATTCCCACCGTCACTCCTCGGGGAACGATTCGACTCCAGGTAGCCCCGGAAGTAAGCTCCTTGGACTTCACTAACGCAATTGAAATTTCAGGATTCGACGTACCCGCCATCGACACCCGGAAAATCAAGACCGAAGTCGAGTTGCGGGACGGCCAGAGCTTTGCGATCGGCGGTCTGCTGGATAACCGCGACACGGAAACATACGAGAAGATTCCGTTCCTCGGCGATATCCCGATCCTGGGCAAGTTCTTCCAGTCCATGCAGAAGACTCGCACCAATACTGAGCTGATCGTGCTCGTGACGCCGGAGATTGTGGCTCCGATTGAGCCCGGCGCGCCCTTGCCCGAGTTGAAGTACCCGACTAAGTTCCTGCCTCCAAACACCGGTATACCGATGAATACGCCGGATGCGAAGACGGCCGGCAATACGATGGCTCCAGCTCCACCCAGCATGCCGGTGCAGCAACTGATCGACAGCATGAAGCCGGAGACTCCCCTGCAAATCGAGAGCGGCGGTGTAACCTTCGGAGGCGGTGGAGGAGGCTCTGGCGCCGCCACCTCGAATACCCCTGCGCCTGTGACGGTCGCACCCGCGCCCCAGTAAAGCTTCGGGTAACTGGGCCCTGCGAATCGGAGGGCCCAGTGTGAACTTCTCATCCCGATCCGGTTCGCGGTTTCAGGATCGATGGGGCTATGGACACCTGGGCTTTGCTGACAGAGTTATAGGCGGTATCCGACGGACCCTGTGTTGAGACTGGGGAAAGGACGTTTGATTTCCGGATGAAACTGCCTCGCTGGATTCCAAGTCTTGGGGGCCGAAATGCCCGGCAGCGAAATCCAACCTTGGATGTTCGCTTGCAGGTCAAGAACCTTACTCGCCAGACTTTACTTGCCAATTGCCTGGAAGTCGCAGACAGCGGCGCGAAGCGCAACAAGGGTCTGCTTGGGCGCGAGGAGCTGTTGCCGGGGGAGGGCCTATGGATTCTGCCCTGCGAGTCGGTGCATACTTTTTTCATGCAGTTTTCCATCGACCTTGTCTATCTGGACCGCAAGCTTCGGATCAGGAAGGTGAGGAGCAACGTGGCGCCGTGGCGGATCTCTGCCTGCTTCTCTGCGCGCTCAGTCATCGAGCTACCGGCAGGCACCATCCGCAATACGCAGTCAAAACCTGGAGACATACTCGAGTTCTCAGCACGGCCTTAAGCAGATGACAGCATTCGTGGCATTGCAACTAACTCCCAAAGCCGCCGCCTCCAAAAAATCGGCAGGAAGCGGGCTGCCGGAGATCATGGTGGAGATGCCTAATTCAGAATCGGAGTTATTCCATGAATCGCATCCGCACTCTTGACGGCTGGCGCGGCATTGCGATTCTCCTCGTGATCGCTGAACATGCGGGATGGGAACACTTCGAGCACCAGACGTGGGCGGGTCTGGGAAACCTCGGCGTCGACATTTTCTTTGTGCTGAGCGGCTACATTATCACGGCTCGCCTGATCGACGAGCGTGAAAAGACTGCAACTATCAGC
>Ga0302326_10009906_pt1 | contig 20704 bp, 17 predicted proteins | sample Palsa_T0_3_FD_202264 | JGI IMG/M metagenome (GOLD analysis project Ga0302326, IMG submission 202264) | Peat permafrost microbial communities from Stordalen Mire near Abisko, Sweden - Palsa_T0_3 | ecosystem: Environmental > Terrestrial > Soil > Palsa > Peat permafrost | place: Sweden: Abisko...
TCAGTGATCAACCAGGGCCTGCCGGCGCCCATCGATGTGCAGGTGAGCTCGAACGATATGCGGGGAGCGTTCGATCTTGCGCGGAAGCTATCGCAGAAGATCAAGGCTCTGCCCAATGTGAGCGATGTGTACATACCGCAGGATCTCGATTATCCCGGGCTGGCGCTGAATATCGATCGCGAGCGCGCGAGCCTTATCGGCCTCTCCGCGAAGGATGTCGTGAGCAACGTAATTACTGCGCTCACCTCCGACGGGATGGTTGCGCCCACTTACTGGATTGACCCCAAGACCGGCAACAACTACATGGTTACGGTGCAATATGCCAACCATGTGCTCAATCACATGACCATGGAGGACTTTGAAAACATCCCCCTGCGCGGGACGCGACCGCCGGGCTACGATCCGATGCAGCAAGGGCGGGAAGCCGGCGATGTGGGCGGTGGACATACCGCCGGTTACACCCCGCTGCGTTCGGTGGCTGAGATCAAGCAGATCAACACACCGACAGAAGTTGACCATTACCAGATTCGCCGGGTGATCGATATCTACGTCGCCACCAAAACGGAGGCCCTGGAAAAAGTTGGGAAAGACATCACGCGTCTGATGGCAGACACCAAGACAGACAAGAATACCCGGCTCATCATGCGCGGCGCGGCGGTGAGCATGAACGACTCGTTTAGAGATTTCGGGCTGGGGCTGCTGATCTCGATTGCTCTTGTGTACCTCATCCTGATGGCGCAGTTTACCTCGTTCATCGACCCCTTCATCATCCTCATGGCAATTCCCCCGGGTCTTGCGGGGGTGGTGATGATCCTGCTGTTCACCGGCAGCACGCTCAACATCATGTCGTTGATGGGCGTGATCATGATGACGGGGATTGTTGTCTCCAACAGCATTCTGATTGTGGAGTTCTCCGGCATCTTGCACGAGCAGGGGCTGCCGCTGCTGGAGGCGACGGTGTTGGCGTGCAAGGTGCGTTTGCGGCCCATCCTCATGACCTCGCTGGCCACCTTGCTGGGCATGATCCCCATGGCTCTTGGCCTGGAAGCGGGAAGCGAACAATACGCTCCGCTGGCCCGGGCGATTATCGGAGGACTCGGTGTTTCCGTGGTGGTGACGGTATTCCTGGTGCCCGCTGTGTACCTGGTGATCCACACCGATCGCGAGCGCAAAGAGGAGGCCCAGGCATGAGGACCATTCACCTGGCGACAACCTTGTTTTTGCTTTCTGCGCTGTCAACCCAGGCCCAATCGACGCGGGAGGTGGCGGCTCTGCCCAGCGCGCCTGCTCCCAGGATCAATCTATCTCCACAGACCGCGCCGCCCCTGCCCGCAAACTCCGCGCCGCAGACGACGCTCACGCGAATGGAAGCGGAGCAAATGGCGCTGAAAAACAACCCGCGCGTGAGCATCGTCCGGTTGCTGGCGCTCGCCCAACACCAGGTGGTGCGGGAGGCGCGCTCCGCCGAACTTCCTACCGCCAACGGAGCGGTCACCGCGGAGAAGGCCCTGGACGCAAGCCGAATCTCCGCCGGAACACTCACCGCGTCACGGCTCCTGACCCATGCAGGTGCAGGCGGCAACTTTACGCAGCTGATTACCGACTTTGGGAAAACACACAATCTCGTACTTATGCAAAAGCTCGAAGAACAGGCGGCGAACGCCAGCTCTCTGGCGACGAAGGAGGAGATCGTGCTGGCGGCGGACCAGGCATTCTACGATGCGTTAACCGCCCAGGCGGTGAGGCAGGTGGCGAAGCAGACGGTCAACGCGCGCCAGGCCACCCAAACCCAGGTCAACCAGATGACGCAGAACAATTTGAAGTCGACGCTTGACCTGTCGTTCGCGAACGTCAACCTATCGCAGTCGAAGTTACTTCAGCTGGACGCGCAAGATAATGCCGAGGCGACGATGGCCACCCTCGATGAGGTGCTCGGTTTGGATCATGAGGTTACTTACCAACTGGTCGACGACTCGACGCAGAATAGCGCCCCGCCGCCGGATGTCCAGCCACTCATTCAAACTGCGCTGGCGCAGCGCCCTGACCTGCAATCGCTCGGCTATGGCCAGCAATCGGCGCAGAAATATGCGCGCGCGCAATGGGACCAGCTTTTGCCTTCCATCAACGCTGCCGGGACGGTGGGAACCGTTCCAATCCGCGTGGACCAGTACTATACGTCGAACTGGTGGGGCGCGATCGGGGTGAACATGAATATCCCCATCTTCAACGGCTTCCTCTATAGCTCAGAAGCAAAGGAGGCCAGATATCGGGCGCAGGCGGATGCGGAGCGTACGCGGAATCTTCGCGACCAGATCGTGCGTGATGTTCGCACCGCGTGGCTGCAAGCGAACACGGCCTACCAAAGGATCGCAGTAACCACTGAATTGCTCGAGCAAGCCAACATGGGACTTAAACTGGCACAGACTCGCTATCAGCTGGGGCTCAGTTCCATTGTGGAGCTCACCCAGGCGCAGCTGCAACAGACGAGCGCGGCCATCGATAAGGTCAATGCTCAATACGAGTACGAGCTGACGTTGGCAACGCTTGCTTACCAGACCGGCAAAACACCATGAAGGAAAAGTTCAAGCAAATCGCAGACTTGATCCTTGATCGCCGTCGGCCCCGCAGGCCACGGGGGACTGGTTTGCGGTATGTGCGGAATAAGAGGAAAAAGGGGAAAAAGCTAATTAAGTCTCCTTTTGTACGACTGGCTCTCTCGGCTGCGACGCCGGTGGCGCATCCGGAGCCGCGGACCAGAGGCTGGCGGGGCGGCCGGCGGTAGGCTGGCTGGAACAGCCGAGCGCGCCGAGAGACATGAGCTGCGCGAGGGCAGTGTCAATGCGTCCGCTGCTGACACGGCCGTGAAAGAGGCCGTTGATCTGGGTTTTGGAGAGTCCTTGGGGAGTTCTATCGATGGCCTCTTTGATGCGGTCGGCGATGTAGTCCCCGGTGCAGGCGCCGAAGAGGAGGGGAGCGCTCGCCGCGCAGTAATCCCATACGGCGAGCGCCGCTTGAAGATGAGGCAGCCTTACGATGGGGCTGCAATCGAGGGCAGCGTAGATGGCGCTGAGACGCAGGACCTGGGCTTCGGCGCGACTGGTGGCGGCGCCGTAAAGGCCGGGACGCGCCTGGCTCAAGACGGGGTAGCGATCGTTCCACAGCTCGCGCGCGGCGTGGTCGCGACGGAAGAGGATTTCCTTCTCGGCGGCGGCCCAGTCGAGGGCGCGGCGGAGCTCGCGGGCGATGCCGGAGAGCTGTTCGGCGCCCAGGCTGCCGCCTTCGGGGAGGCAGATGCGGCGGTGCACGCAGGTCCAAAGGCAGCGGTTAGCAAAACCGTTCTGAGCTTCTGTGGGATGGAGATGCTGCTCGAGATCGCGTTGGGTGACGTGGGCAATGAGGCTGATGTGCGTGCCTGTGGCCTGCAGGGGCCGCTGGCGATCGAGAGTGCGGAGATCGCCGCCATCCCAGGCGCAACGGAGCAGGGGTGAGAGCTGTCCCTTGGAGCGCCTGAGGGATTGCAGGACGGAGGCGAACTCTTCGGAGAGGGCAAGGCGGCGGCGGTCGGTTGGCGACTGCTGATCGCGCAAGGCGTAAATAAGGCCGACCGGCGTGACGGACGCGGTGGTGACGCGGGTGTCGAGCCACGGGAGATCGACTTCGGAGAAGAGGCGGGCGATCTGGTTCCAGCTGGTTCCCTTGCGGGCCTTGCTGGATTCGCCGACGAGCACGACGAAGAGATTGAGGCCGTGACGGGTGGCGCCGACCATGCAGTGGGGGCCGGGGCCGACGACGTTGCCAAAGGCAGCGAGAAGCTGGAGAAGAATGGCGGCGGTGTGCGCCTCAATGTGCGGGGCCATGGTGCGGACGGCCGAGCCGGCGAGGCCGTAGAGGGCGGCTTCGGCCAGCACAGGTTGTGGGAGCGGCGGCGCTTGGGTCGATTGCTTTGCCGGGAGAGGATCGATCTCCGGTTCAGACGGTCGGACAAGCGGTCTGGGTTGAGGCCGGCCCGCGAGCCGGTGCAGTTCGGCTCTGCGTTGTTCGATTTCGGCGAGGGTGGGTACATGGGGGCGATGTGCGGTAGTTGTGGTTTGCGGCATGATGGACGATTCCCTCCTTGCAGAAGAGGCCGCGCTGGCAAGCAGTAGGGGAGACAGCCTTCACCTCTATGGTTACGGAGATAGCCTGAATCGGCTAGGGCTGCGATGCAAAAAGATGTGGATGTAGGGTAGGTAATCTGCCGTGTGTTACTCAGGGGTATCGAGGATTGGTTGTACGCAGTTGCCCATCACGGCTCAATGGCTGCATTGAGATTTGGCAACCATCGGGAAAAGCGTAATGAGTTCGACGATCTCGAGTGTGCGCTCTCTTGTAACCTGTTTTCATGCGCAGGTGATTACCATCCTTAGTGCTTGTGGGAACCGCCAGAGGAGCTGTCCTGCGACGGCTTCTCCACGGCTACGACCAGCAATGATTCCGGCCCCACCCCGCTTCCCGTGAGATGCGGCACCATTGTGGGCGATACCGATTCATATCCCACGTCTTTCGCGGTCTTATAAGGCGCATAGAACATCAAGTGCGGGGGCACGAAACCGCTTTTCTTGGACTCGGAGTTATAGACATAGTTTTCGTTCGACATCATATAAAGGAAACCCGGCCCGGGCACTTTGAAGCGGCCATCGTTATATCCCTTCGCAATATCATCCTTGATCTCCTCCTCGGACTTGCCCTCAGCCCGTAGTTCTTCTCTGCGCAGGTAAGCAACCATAATCGTCCGGCTGCCCTCGGCGTCGAAGCACGCCGGCGCTGACGAAGTTTGCGTTGTCCCTCTGAATGACCGCTCGATCAAACAACTAAAGCCGTTCGTGCCTTGGTGAACCTTCTCGTAGCCTTTGGGCCCTAAAATATAAACCGTGGCCTTACTTGATACCTCGGTTGGAGCCGCGCTCAGGGCCAGTTCGATCTGCCGCTCGCGCGGCGTGGAAGCGGTTACTAAGTGCACTTCCCTCGTGGGTTCCTGAGGCGCGCCTTGAGCGGCAGCACTGCTCGATAGGACGCCGATTGACAGGACGCCCGCAAAAGTCGTCTTCATCCATCCCGTAAGCTTCATGTTCGTTTCATTTCCTTGGCAAGAAATAGCGACCGATTCAGAAGCAGAGTACCCCGCGCAAACTTTGAATATTTGGTCTTATCCGCAGAGTGAATGAATCATGCGGCGAGCCGCAGGTCATGGACGGCAGACCGTGTCTACGCTGCAAGGCATATGGGCTAGAATGCTGCTCATGGCGCGTGACAACCCACCGCATTTCTCGTCCTTCTGGCAGATGCAGATGATGGGGTGGGGCTGTTTCTATTTGATGGGGATTGTGGGATCAATCCCCGACATCTTCCGGCGACCCTGGGCGCTTCGCGATAACGCCGTGTCTCTTGCTTTTATGTTCCTGGGGAGCTGCGCCCTGCGTCCCTTTTGCCGCTCGCTGCTGCGTCGTGCGCCTTCGTGGCCGGCCTTTGCCTGGAGGGCAGCCGCTTGGTGCATGGTAGGGGGAGCTGCCGCCGCCTTCGCCACCGCACTCACCTTGGTGGGTTTCAAAAAAATAGTTTGGCCCAGCGTCGCTGGAAGGTCCGTGCAGTATGCTTTTGTGCTAGCTCTGTGGTGCAGCTTTTATCTCAGCATCAAACAATGGCAGCAATCGGTGCAGGAAAGAGAACGCTTGCTTCGTGCCGAAACCGAGGCCCGCGAAGCTCGACTCAGTGCCTTGCGCTATCAGTTGAATCCGCACTTTCTGTTTAATTCGCTCAATGCGGTTTCCACACTCGTTCTGGATGGCAACGCTCCCGCCGCCACCAAAATGCTGGCGCAGATCGGAGAGCTTTTGCGCACCAGCCTGGACAATGAAGTCATCCCGGAGGTAGAGCTTGCACAAGAGATGGCCTTCACGGAACGTTATCTTGCCATCGAGCAAACCAGACTGGGAGAGCGCTTGCAGGTTGATTTGGCTATTTCTTCCGAAACCCTGGATGCGCTTGTCCCCAGCATGTTGCTGCAACCGCTGGTAGAGAATGCCGTGCGCCATGGCGTAGTCCCGGTGATAGAGGGCGGGAGAATTGCCATCGAGAGCGGGCTTCACGGCGGCCGCATGCGGATTGTCATTCGCAACTCCGGACCGAGAAGAGCCGAAAAGCAAAAGGAAAATGGCAATGGGATTGGCTTGAGCAATACAGTAGAACGTCTGCGGGCACTGTATGGAACGAATCAGCAATTTTTGGTGGAGTGGCCGGAATCGGGCGGCTGTCAGGTGACGGTGGAGCTGCCTTTCCGCAAAGCTGCGCACACGCAAGAGGCATTGCCTTGCGTGCGCTGATTGTCGACGACGAGCCCCTGGCCCGGCGCGGCGTCGTTCTACGCCTGCGCAAATTCAAAGGTATCGAGATTGTTGGAGAATGCGGGGACGGATCTTCGGCGGTGGGAAAAATCCTGGCCCTGTCCCCCGATGTCGTGTTTCTCGATGTCCAGATGCCCGGCATGGATGGTTTTGACGTTCTTCGGGCATTGCCCAGGGAAAATCTGCCCAATGTGATTTTTCTGACCGCCTATGAACAGCACGCGTTGCGGGCATTCGAAGTTCACGCTTTGGATTACCTGCTCAAGCCGGTGGACGACGCACGCTTCGCCGCGGCCATCGGCCGGGCGCGCAAGTTGGTGGATTCGGCATTGAAGACAACGATGGCAGAACGCGTCTTGCAAATGCTGGACGGCGCCTCTGAGAAATATGCCACTCGTTTCAGTATTCAAACCGGATCAAGGATTCAGATCGTGCTGGCGGAAGATGTCGAGTGGATCGGGGCGGCCGGGGATTATGTGGAATTGCACGGCGGCCGCCATTCTCACCTGCTCCGCGAAACGATGGCATCGTTAGAACAGCGGCTTGACCCGGCAAGATTTCTTCGCATCCATCGTTCCCGCATTGTACGGACTGACAGCATTCAAGAGCTACGCTCCATTGAGAACCGGGAATTCACGGTTAAGCTTTCTGATGGCTCCGAACATCGCTCCAGCCGTACCTATGCCGATCGTCTCGAACGTTGGCTAGCTTCCGGAGGAGGCTGATTCGGGGACAAAAAGCCCGGTGACCTTCGGACTGCGTCCTGGGCTAAGTTCAGGAAGTTCAGGCCGCCCCTAACGGGGCTGGATAATCCGAGTTCTCATGCAGAAGCTTCGCGGGCTACGGAAAAGTGCCGTTTTGAGGGGAAGGCAATCCCTCAGCGGCTAAAGCCGAATCCATTTCAAAGCAGTTAGGGACGGCCTGATGCTCGCTGCGGCGACGGAGGCCGTCCCCTTCAACAGAAATGAGTTTTTCCGCAGCCTGTTTAAGGCGGTGAGGTATTGTTTTTCTCCCTGATGCAGAGGCGCATTGCGCAGCGTAGCCTTGACCAGGAAGGGCGGAGATGTGCTCGTGAAACTATCGGCGCGCATGAAGACCGGCGGCCTGCTCAGGGACACCACCCACCTCTCCATTGGACAAGGCCTCAGGCTGGTCATTCAGGCTGCCTACTTTGTTCTGATCGCACGATCGCTGGGCCCGGACGCCTATGGGGCGTTCGTAACGGTGGTGGCAATGGCTGCCCTTTTGGGACCTTTTTCCGGTATCGGGACACAGAATCTTTTCGTCAAGAATGTACGCTCCGGCAAGCGGGAGGCACCGATATGCTGGGGCAACGGCATCCTGCTCACCGTGCTTTCTGGAAGCTTGTTCTCTGCGTTGGCGGTTGGTCTAAGTTCCTTGCTCGGTCTAAAGACCGCCCCTCTGGTGGTGGTGATCATTTGCTTTTCCGACCTGGTTTTTCTGAAAGTGACGGAGCTGGCTGCGTTCGGATTCGCAGCCTTGGACCAGATGAAGCAAACTTCGATCCAGAATGTGGCGGTCAGCTTGCTTCGGCTGGCCGGCATCGCAGCGCTGATAGCACTGGTGCACCAGGTCACCCTCGAACGATGGGTGTTGGTCTATCTGGTTACCAGCCTGCTGGGCACGAGCTTTGCAGTGTGGAAAGGATCGCTGCTGTGGGGACGCCCGAGCACGGACTTGGCGGCGTTACGCGAAGATGTTGCCGAGGGGGTGTATTTTTCGATCGCCGGCTCGGCCTCGACGGTCTACAACGACATCGACAAGATCATGTTGAGCAGGCTGGCAGACCTGGCAGCCACCGGGGTATACGCCGCGGCCTATCGCGTGATCGACGTAAGCATGACCCCGGTGCGGTCGCTGGCGACAGCCGCGTACCCACAGTTTTTCCGCAAGGGTCTGGGCGGCGTACACGCGACCTATGCCTACGCACGATCGCTGATGGCGAAAGCCGTCTTTTATGGCGCAACCGCATCTGCCGCGCTGTGGCTCCTGGCTCCAGTTTTACCGCACATTCTGGGGCCCAAATACGCGGTTGTGGTGGCGGCGGTCCGCTGGCTGGCGCTTATTCCCTTGCTGCGCTGCTTCCATTCTTTCCTGGCAGACGCGCTTTCCGGCGCGGGATTGCAACGCGCACGCACAACCATCCAGGTATTCGTGGCCTTGATCAACATTGGAGCCAACCTTATTATTTTGCCGCGCTACTCGTGGCGCGGCGCGGCGTGGACGAGCCTCGCCTGTGATGGATTGCTGGTGGTGGTGTTCTGGTGCACTGTTCTTTACTACTGCCGGCGCGTGGCGCGATAGCCTTTTATGTTTGGGACAAACAAATTGAACTCAAGCGGGTTGTTGGTTCATGGGCAGCAACTGGATGGCGGCACAGAACGATCCGAAGCCGGCTCCTCGTTTAGCGACACCGCACGAACAACCGACCTGCTTCTGGGTAACCGGGAACTTCACTCTCACATGGCGGAGATTCGCCGGCTTCGCAAGCGCTGCGGGCAGGAAGACGATCTCACCACCGACCCCGAATACTTTATCGCGGCCAATGCCCTGGCAAACCGGCGATGCGCGGCGGTTTTGATTCGCCGGGATCAGGAACTGGAAGCCTGCGTGTTCTTCTATGAGCACACCAGGTTCGGCATTGGGCTGGGATTGTTCCGGGGAGGAGACTACATCGGCGAGAGCCTGGTCGCCGGCCCGGAAGCATTCCGCGTGCACTACGTGGGTTTGGCCAGCGAAGCGCTCCTGCGAACCTGGCGTATCCATGGCGTAAGCGTCACCATCAAGGCTGCTATGGCCGACTGTATTGCGCTGATGGGGCCGGCAAGTGACTCCCGGCGATTCCTGGGAGGTGAGGTGCAGCACAAGCTGCGGCTGGAAAACACCTACGAAGGGATGCTGGCCAGCCTGGGACCGCGGACACGGCGCAGCCTGGCAGGAAAACGCCAGCAGCTGGAAAAAAACAGTAATGTCCGCTTTCTGCCGTCGCTCGAGCCGGAACAGTCCCTGGAGGCGACGCTGGCGCTGGAAGCCAGGTCGATGTACCCGCTAGCGGGTGGGTTCTTCCATGCCCGGGACCGGTTGCTGCGCGCGAACGGCGAGTTTTTCTCTATGGGTCTGCGCTTGCCGGAGGGTGCGTGGCTCAGCGTCCTGAGCGGCTGGCGCCGCAATCGCGTGACCTACGTGGACTTGCAAATGAACGACATGCGCTACAAAAAGGAATCGATTTCCGCAGTGATGCGCGCCTACCTGCTGGAGCACGAGATTGCGCTGGGGCAGGAGTCAATCAACTTTGTAGGCGGATCCTCGCTTTTGCTGCGGAGATACTGCGAGCCCATTGAACCGTGCACGGATATTTTTATGGGGAAGCCCAGCCTGCGCGCCAAGTTCTTCGAGATGGTCGCGACCCGGGTGCAGTCGGGCAGCGTGTATGAGCGACTGAAGCCCGGCGCCGCGTTGGCGGCGCCCGCAGAAACAGTCGAGTGAGTTGCTCGCTCATTGTTTGGCAGGGATCACCAACTCCGTGCCTGGCGCGATTTTATAGGTCTCGGAGAAGTTGCGCTGATTGATCCCCAGGCTCAGCCGCCCGCGCGAATCGATATAGAACAAGGGCGCACCCACGGCCACATCGCTGAAAGTCTTCACAAAAGGAAAGCGGTGAGGGCTGCCACCCAGCGTCACCGGCACCGCATCGCCGAGGACATAGCCCAGCCGGGCAAAGGTTTCCGCCGGAACATTCAATACCAGGTTGCCGAACGGGCCGTCCACTCCGAGCACCTTGCCATGCAATCCGGCGGCATCGATGGTGGCAGAGCGGATGTCGAGCCGCACCAGCTTGCTGACGTCGAGTGCCGGACCCGCGGCCGTCCAATCGTCGCCCCGCGCCAGGTGTGCTCCGGCTGGGGAGAAAATATCGCGGCCATGAAAGGTTGAGGAGAGTGCCGCGCCGATCATCCACGCGGGGTTGGTGATTTCCCGGGCGGCTGCAATACCATCCCGGTCGGCGACCAGGGTGAGCAAACCGTTGTCGGGAAGGACGAAGAACTGACCTACTTTGGATTGCGCAATGATCGCCTTGCGCTTGCTCCCCACCGTGGGATCAACCACTACGACGAAGACGGCATCTTTGGCGAAGTAAGGGGCCGAGCCGGCAAGAAACCTTGCGCCCTCCTCAATATCAAAGGGCGTGACCTGCTGGGTGATGTCGATGATCCTGACGCCGGGAGCAACCCCCTCCATCACCGCCTTGCAGATGCCGACGGCGTCGTCCTTAACGTCGAAGTCGGTCATGAAGCCGATGGTGCGCAAGGGGGTTTGCGCGCTTGCGGCGAGGGCGATGAGAAAGGCGAATACCGTAGCTTTGTGAAAGAGGCGGCCCACGCGGTGATCCCTCCTAGCGGGGAAAATCTCTTCGGTAGATTACATGAGGATGTTTTTTCATGACAGCTTAGCTGCGAGTGGAGTGCGAAGTGTAGATCCCTCGGCTACGCTCCGAGCTTGTGACTTTTTTGATTTGGCTTGTAGTTCTTGGCCGGAAAGCTTGGAAGAGCATCTGCCAACGGGCATTGCCGGGGTCCTTCGACTTCGCGCATAAGCCGTCCGTAATCCGATAGATCCGCGCGGCGCTTCGCTCAGGATGACGGATTTGTGAGGGGTTCAAGAAACATCCGGTTCGTTGTTCGAAAACACGGCAGGTCGAAAAAGTCACAAGCTCTCCCTATGACACGGAGCGATGGCTTGGTCCGCAACAACCCCACTCAAGCCAAAAGAAGGCTTGAATGGGCCACGCATTTTCTTGGGAGTAGGGAGCTGGCGGACCTCCAGGTGAGCGGAGCGCTTTCATTTGCGCCAGCTACCGGACGAGGAACAGCAGGTCCCTCCGGAGTGGAGGGACCTACTGTTTTTCTCGCAAATTAGCAATTGCCTGGCAATTCTGTTGCAGCGGGCCGCTTACTTGGCGGACTTCTCGACGTGTCCTCCGAACTCGAAGCGCATGGCGGAAAGCAGCTTGTCAGCGAAGTCGGCTTCGCCCCGCGAACTGAAGCGTTCATAGAGCGAGGCGGTCAGAACAGGGGCGGGTACTCCTTCGTCAATCGCCGCCTTGATGGTCCAACGGCCTTCGCCTGAATCGGAAACATGGCCGGCAAACTCCGCCAAGGCAGGGCTCTTGGTCAAGGCAGCCGCGGTCAGGTCCAGCAACCATGAGGAGATAACACTGCCTCGCCGCCACACCTCGGCTACCGCCGACAGGTTGAAGTCATATTGATAGTGCTCGGGATCGCGTAAGGGCGTGGTCTCAGCATCAATATCCCCGGTCTTGTGGCCGACATTTGCGTGATGCAGGATGTTGAGACCCTCAGCATAGGCGGCCATGATTCCGTATTCCATTCCGTTGTGCACCATCTTGACAAAGTGACCGGCGCCGCTGGGCCCACAATGGAGGTATCCTTCTTCCGCCGTGTCGGCTATTTTGTCCCGCCCTGGGGTGCGGGGTATATCGCCAACCCCAGGCGCGATGGTTTTGAAGATCGGTTCCAGGTGCTCTACGGCAGCGGTGGGGCCGCCAATCATCAGACAGTAGCCTCGTTCCAGACCCCAGACGCCGCCGCTGGTGCCAACGTCGACATACTGGATACCCTTGGGCGCGAGCTGCCCGGCGCGGCGGATGTCGTCGATGTAATACGAATTGCCGCCATCGATCAGGATGTCGCCGGATTCCAGGTGGGGCGCAATCTCCGCAATGGTGTCGTCCACCACCGCGGCGGGAATCATAAGCCAGATGGCGCGCGGCTTGGAGAGCTTGCTTACCATGTCCGCGAGCGAGGAAGACCCCACTGCTTTCTGCGCCTCAAGCTCCTGAACCGCCTTGGCGGACCGGTCGAACACCACGCTGGTGTGACCGTTGTTCAGCAAGCGCTTCACCATGTTGGAGCCCATACGGCCGAGACCTACCATTCCTAGTTGCATTGATTCGCTCCTCTTTGGGTTTTCCGTTTCTTGATTACTTGAGCTTGCGGTAGCGGCTGATCAGGTTGTTGGTGGACACATCATGCTGCAGGGCGGGATCCGCCGGACTGTCAATCTCTGCGATGATGTGCTGGGCCAACACCTTGCCGAGCTCCACGCCCCATTGGTCGAAGGAGTCAATCTGCCAGACAGTGCCCTGGGTAAAGACCGAATGCTCGTAGAGAGCGACCAGCTTGCCCAGGGTCTCCGGCGTGAGCCGCTCCGCCAGAATTACATTCGAGGGGCGATTGCCTTCAAAAACGCGATGGGGAACCAGCCAGTCCGGCGTTCCCTCGAGCTTGACCTGCTCCGCCGTTTTACCGAAAGCTAACGCCTCCGCCTGGGCAAAGACGTTGGCCAGCAGCATGACGTGGTGGCGGCCAAGCGGGTTGAGGGTCTTCTCAAAGCCAATAAAGTCACAGGGGATAAGCCGGGTGCCCTGGTGAATCAACTGGTAGAACGAGTGCTGCCCGTTGGTTCCCGGCTCGCCCCAATAGATGGGACCGGTGTCGTAGCCCACCCGCTCCCCTTCCAGGGTGACATGCTTGCCATTGCTTTCCATGGTGAGCTGCTGCAGGTAGGCGGGAAAGCGCTTCAGGTATTGTTCATAGGGCAGCACCGCCATGGTTTGGGCTAGAAAGAAGTTGGTGTACCAGACGGTGAGCAGCCCCAGGATGACGGGCAGATTGCTCTCGAAGGGAGCCGTGCGGAAGTGCTCGTCCATCTGGTGGAAGCCGCTGAGCAAGGCTTGGAAATTTACCGGGCCAATGGCCAGCATGGTGGAAAGACCGATGGCGGAATCCATGGAGTAGCGGCCGCCGACCCAGTCCCAGAAGCCGAACATGTTGGCGGTGTCGATGCCGAATTTTCCGACCTCGGCGGTGTTGGTCGAAACGGCCACGAAATGTTTGGCGATCGACGCCTCATCCTTCAGGCCCGCCAGCGCCCAGTCGCGCGCCGAGTGGGCGTTGGTCATGGTCTCGAGCGTGGTGAAGGTTTTGGAGGAGATGATGAACAAGGTTTCCGCGGGGTCCAGATCGATCACGGCTTCGGCAAAGTCAGTCCCGTCTACATTGGAGACAAAGCGAAATACCAGACTGCGGTCGCTGTAGAACTTGAGCGCCTCATAGGCCATCACCGGGCCAAGATCGGAGCCGCCGATGCCGATGTTGACGATGTTGCGGATGCGCTTGCCGGTATGGCCCTTCCACGCCCCGCTGCGGATGCGGTCGGAGAAGGCGGTCATCTTGTCGAGCACGGCGTGGACGCCGGGGACTACATCTTCCCCATCGACATAGATGGCCTCGCCTTTGGGCGCACGCAGGGCGACGTGCAGAACCGCCCGTTTCTCGGTGATGTTGATTTTGTCCCCGTGGAACATCGCGTCGATACGTTCCCGGAGGCCTGACTCCTGGGCAAGCTGGAGCAGCAGCTTGCGGGTCTCCTCGGTGATGCGGTTCTTGGAGTAGTCGAGAAAAAGACCGGCTGCCTCGATGGTGAACCGGGAGGCGCGGTCCGGATCGTCGGCAAATAACGAGCGCAGAGTGACATTGCGAAGCTTTTCGTAATGGGATTCAAGGGTTTTCCAGGCTGCTCGTTGGGTGAGGGGCTGCACTTTTACTGCGGTTGCCATAGCTTTGCTCCATTCGCTGATGAGTCTCGTGGTCTTAGATGCCCCACTGATTACAAAGACTTGGCCCAGAGATAGATTCTCTCAGAAGTGGGGTTGCGACGGAGATGGGACGGCGTGGAGGGATTAAAATCGGGAGAATTTTGAGCCCTGGCGGCGGCCGGGCGTGAGGGTTAGGCTTTGCAACTCCAGCCCCGAAGGGGCGACCTGAAAGTCCTGAAAGTAGCCCAGGACGCTAGTCCTGGGAACAGATCGCAACCATGGTTAGTCCCGGAGGGGCTGAAACGAGTGGGAATGGATTCAGCCGTCCCTCCGGGACTAGATATCTCTCCCTGAACACAACCCAGGACTGTCGTCCTGGGCTACTTTCAGGTCGCCCCTTCGGGGCTGGAATCTCAAAGGCCAGTTCTCGCGCAGATTCTTAGGGCGCCAGGGCCGCCAGGGAGTCCTTAATGGACGGGGTTCCACCGGCGGCAATGGCGTGACGCCGGATCTGATGGAACTTCGCCAGTACATCGTTGGCCTTGGCTAAGGCCTGGATCCGCCGCGCGTAGGCCTCAAGCTTCGCTCCGGGAATCGCGAAAACCGCTACGTCGTCGGTAAGTATGTCGAGGTAAGCCCGCGCTCCGCAACAGCCCAGGCTCAACGCCGCACGGCCGGTATTCATGACCTGGGGAACGACGGCGCATGCCGGCCTGCCCATGGCCGGGGCATTCTGGTTTTCCACCTGTCCGGTTGCTTCCGAGAGGATAAGTGTTTGATTCGCATTTACGAACAGGAGCACTACGTCCGGGGGAAGCGGAGTCTCTGCCAAAGGGGCGTACACGACATGTGTGGGCCGCGATCCCAGAACCGGAATCAACGGCAGGTCTGCCTCGGTCACGTAGTCAAGCTCACCGAACACTCCGAGAGCATCCATCAGGTCGACCTGCTGCGCGGGCGAGGTCTGGAGATTGTGCGTATAGACGCCTATGGCGCAGAGGCTGTGGTCGGAAGCGGAGGTGGTAAAGGCGCCGCTGGCGCCGTCTTGCCAGAACCTGCAACCTGCGGCAACACGGCCGGCATGGCCTTGCAAGCCGGCCGGAACCGCTGCTGTGAAGCAAATGGCTACGGGCGACTGTCGCAAATCGAGAGCGCCCGTCAGCATTTCCGCAATTGCCGGGTAGTTGTTCATTGCCCCTCCACACGAAAGCCCATCTCCGCAATGGAAGCCTGGAGCGCGGCTTCGGTGACGAGCCCGGGATGAAAGACGATGGTGGTCTTCGCAGCCTGGTAATTAGATTCAGCCTTCACGACGCCCTTCTGGCGCCCGAGCATCACGTCTAACCCGACGGCACAGGTGATGCAGCTAAAGCCGTGGATGCGCCAGGTGACTGTCTTTTTTTCAGCCGCGGCCATGGCGCCGATCGCTGAGAGCCCACCGGCGCCTGCAAGAGTGGCGAGTTGAATGAATTGCCTGCGAAACATTGTTTTTCTCCTTACCTGGCTGTGGCTATGCCGGGTTCGTATCTCCAGGGTGTCTGGATACTGGCCTGGTCAGAGAAGCGGGTGTCGGTGTAGTCGCTGAACTCGATCTTCTTATTCAAGACACCCGTTTCGATCATCAAATCGCGCACCATATCGAAGTCCGCCTTGCGCGGGGCGAGGGGGCTATACGTGACCCGGTCCATCGGCTTGGTCAGCGCCCATCGCAGCAGCGCGGGTTTTTGGTTGTAGTAGAAGCGGCCCACGAAATCCGCGGCGTTTTCACGGTGGGGCTTGCTGGTATCCAACCAAAGGCCGGAACGGGCGATGCCGTCCACCAGGGTCTGGACGACCTCGGGACGCTTATCGATAAGGTCCTGGCGCACGACAAGAATGCACGACATGTAGTCCGGCCAATATTCGCGGGCCTGAAAAAGGACACGGCCAAAGCCACCTAATTCCGCTTGCGATGGAAAGGGCTCCCCCATCACAAATGCATCGATGGCATGGGCCGCGAGTGCGCTGGAAACATCGGGCGGCGCCATCTCGACCATCTTGATCTCGCCGGGCTTGATGCCATATACCTTCATTGCTCGAAACAGCAGCAGGCGCTCGTCAGAAAAGCGGCTGGGGATGGCGATGGTGCGGCCGCGCATGTCGGCAAAGGTTTTGATGGGGCCGTCCTTGCGGACGACCACCGCGCTGCCATAACGGTGGCCCAGGTAGACGACCTTGATAGGAACCCCCTGGGAAACGAGAGCAATCGCCAGGGGCGCGACGACGAAGGCGGCCTGTACACGGTTGGAGATCAGCGCTTCCTTAATCTCCGGAAAGCCCTGAAACATTTTGGGCAGGAACATCTCGCCCGACAGGGAATACTTGGAGATGTAGTCCGTTACCGGGCAGGTGAGCTGGCAGGTGACGGGGAGGTAGGCAACCGTAATTTTGCGTTGGTCGAGCGGCCGATAGTCATTCAGAACAGCCGCCCAATTTACGTTCAAATAGGCATGCAGGCCTGTAATCAGCAGCAGCCATCCGAAAATACCCAACGCGATCTTGCCCTTAAGACTCATGGCGGAACCCCCATCGAACCGACCTTATCTTTTCCAGGCTGCGGAAGCCCAAGTCCAGCGCCAAGCCGATGAGGCCGATCACCAGCATGGCTGCGACCACCAAATCGTAGCGCTTGCCCGAGTTACGCGAATCGATGACCAGGTAGCCAAGCCCGGAATCGACGGCGATCATTTCCGCGGCGACAACAACCAGCCAGGCTACCCCCAGGGCGATCCGCAGGCCGATAAGGATCTGCGGCAGAGCAGCGGGAAAGACCACCCTGGTAAGGATTTGCGCAGGCGATAGACCAAAGTTGCGGCCCGCTCGCCGGAATATGGCCGGCACATTCGAAACGCCGCTGACGCACGCAACCAATATCGGGAAGAAGGCGCTGAGAAAGATCAGGAAGACGGCTGGCCGATCTCCAACGCCGAAAAAGACGATCGCCACCGGGATCCACGCGATGGGGCTGATGGGGCGAAGGAATTGCAACACTGGATTCACCACCTGGTTCAGCGCCGGGTACCAGCCCAAGGTCAAGCCGAGGGGGATGCCTACAATTGCGGCGGCGCCGAATCCAAGGCCAACGCGGCGCAGCGAGTCACCGATGTCGGCCCAGAGCACGTGTTTGTGCAGTAGCCCAGCCAAGCCCTTGTCCACGCTCAGGGGCGAGGGGAAAACTTTGGTTGCGGTCCAGACGACGGAGTAGTACCACACCGCCAGAAGCAGCCCGGCCGCGAGCAGCGGCCAGAAGAACTTTTCCCATCCAGCTGGTTTGGCAAGCGAATTCATACTGTGTATGCCAGGCCGATCTTCCTTAAGAGTTCGTCGCGAAGTTCGAGGTAGCGGGGCGAGCTGATGTTTCGGGGGTGGGCGATGTCGATGGTCAGAATGTCTTCAATCTTTGCCGGCCGCGAGCTCAAGACTACGACCCGGTCGGCAAGCTGCACGGCTTCGTCGATATCGTGGGTTACGAAAATAATCGTTCGCCGCTCGGTCTGCCAGATGCGGAGCAACTCGCCACGCATGATGAGTCGGGTGACCGAATCCAGCGCGCCGAAAGGTTCATCGAGAAAAAGGATGTCGGGATTGACCGCTAAAGCGCGGGCTACCTGCAGCCGCTGCTTCATGCCCCCCGACAGGTCTGATGGATAGGTGTGCTCGAAGCCCTGCAGGCGCACCATTTGAATATAGTGGGCAATGCGTTGCTCGCGTTCCACGCGGGACAGCTTCGATAGCCCGAACCCAATATTCCCTTCGACCGTAAGCCAGGGAAAGACGCCGCGTTCCTGGAAGACAAGGATGCGGCGAGGATCTGGTCCGTGGACGCCCTGGCCGTCGATGGTGACCGATCCACTGGTCGGAGCAAGGAAGCCTCCCGTCAAATTGAGCAGTGTCGACTTGCCGCATCCCGACGGCCCGACGAGACAAATGAATTCTCCCTCGGAGACATCGAGATTGATATCGTCGAGAACAGGCACACTTTTGCCATCGCGGTCGAACACCTTGCTGACGTGTTCCATGCGTAGCTTGCTACGCAGACCCGAGGGTGTCTTGAGAGTTTCCGTCGCCAAATTACTCCTCCGAATAACTCCAACGCAACGATCCCACTCGTTCCAGAGATCGCATTCCCAGATCCAAAAGCAGGCCGATGGTCCCGATGATGAGCATGCCGGCGATCACCAGGTCATAGCGGTTGCCGGCGTTGCGCGCGTCGATGATAAGGAAGCCCAATCCCGAGTTCACCGCGATCATCTCGGCCGCCACGACTACCAACCAGGCGATGCCCATGGTGATGCGCGAGCCGACGATCAATTGCGGGATTACAGCCGGATACAAGACACGGTAAACGAATTGGGCCGTGCTCATACCGAAATTGCGGCCTACGTTTATATAAACCGCAGGAATATTTCGCACCGCGCTCATTGCTGTGAGGAGCAGGGGAAAGAAACAGCCCACGAAGATAAGGAAAATAGCGGCAAGATCGCCGACCCCGAACCAAAGAATGGCGAGCGGGATCCAGGCCAGCGGTGAAATGGGACGAAAGATCTGAACCAGGGGGTAGATGGCCATTTCGCCTCGCCGGTACCAGCCAATCGTGAGCCCGAGGGGAATGGCAAGAACCGCGGCCAGGGCAAAGCCCCAGGTGACACGGAAGAGCGAGGCAACGACATACTTGAGCAGCAACCCGCGCTGAAGAAGCTCGCCGATGGCTTTGACTACAGCCCAGGGGCCGGGCAGGAGTTGATCCGGATGGCGGCTGACGGCGATTTGCCACAGAACCAGCAGCGCCACGACGAACGCGATGGGGCGGAGCCGGGTTGAGAGGCTCAACGACCTCGATCTGTTTTCTCGTTCAATCGCGGTCATTCTGAAAGGTTCTCTTTTTCGGGCAACTTTGCAAAATTGGCAGGGGACGTCTTGCACTGTAGACAAAAAGGGGCCGAATGTCTTCAACCTTAAGGTTGATAGCAAACTCCGACTGTGGATGGAAGAACCGCTTCAAGACGGCGATGCAGGACCCTAAGGTCCTGCATGGTCAATTCGAAGGGAAAAACTACCGGTGCGCAACCGCAGGTACTTCCTTCTGGTTCGCAAGGATGGTCTTTTGATTGGCCAGAATTGTCTTCTGGTTGGCGAGAATTTCGTCCAAAACGGCTTGGTTCTTCAGGATTGCCGCCTGATTGTGGAGCAGGGTCTTCTGGTTTTCCAGAATAGTGGCCTGATGGCCGAGGATTGTTTTCTGATTCGCTACAACTTCATGATCTGACATATTTACCTCAATGTTTTCCATGTGTTTGCTGTTTTAACGGTGGAAGGCATCCGCTTGATGGGCTGAATCGCCTAGTTACGTCTACAGGAGTCCAGGGACTCTGACTTCAGGCGGCCATAGGACCATACAAGCCTGCCTGAAAGTTGACTGACGCCAGTATACGCCGAATAGAAATGGCAGGCTGGCGCCCGGGCGGCCTCCCCCAGTATGCTGATTCTTGCATCTGGCCGAAAGGATCGAAGTCATTCAGCAGGCAGCCACTCACGATCAGCCCCAGTCGCCCGGATTGCAGATTGCCGAGTTCGATGTGACTGTGATTGGCGGCGGGCTGGCAGGCTCGGCTGCAGCCATTCATCTCTCCAAGGCCGGATTCCGGGTCCTATGCATCGAGCCTGATTTGGCCGATACCGATTCGGTTGGCGAGTCCCTGGACTGGTCTGCACCCGCATTGCTGGATGCTTTGGGTCTTACCATGGAAATGCTCATCGCGGAGAAAATAGCGACTTACAAGCGCCATGTGACCCTGAAGCTGGGCGACGGGTGCGACCGCAACTATGTGCCCGGTGAGTGGCTGGGGCGGCCACCCTTCAATGTAGAACTGCGCACCCTGCATGTAGACCGGAGTCAACTGAATCGACTTCTGCGAGAAATAGTGGTCAGCCTGGGAGTCACTTTTCTACCGGATCGAGTGGTCGCTGTCGAAACTGACGGCAAACGCGTCACGGCTGTGAGCACACAGCATGGCAATAGAATTTGTTCGCCCTGGTTTATCGACGCTTCGGGCTCTGCGGCGAGCTTGTTTGCGCGAGCATTCCATCTGCCGGCGTATGAGTCCGGACCGCGGAAAGTCGCAATCTGGAGCTATTTCCCGATTACCATGCCAAGCGAAGGGACGACGTTGTACGCCGACGGGGTGAAGCCGCCGTACATGGAATGGGTGTGGGAAATACCGATCAATCCCAACACCATCAGCGTGGGCTATGTCGCGACCGGTGAAACCATCAAGGCCCAGCGTCAAGAGGGGCGAGCGGTGGAAGAGATTCTTCGAGAGAAGCTGGGGCGGTTTCCTCGCTTTGCGAGTCTGCTGGAGTCTGTTCCGGCCATCTCTCCGTCTGTCACTTCTTTCGTTTGCCGCATGCATGGAGGGGTCGCCGGACCAAACTGGCTGATCGCAGGCGAAGCGGCCGCCATGGTGGATCCGATGACCTCAAACGGGGTGACCGCTGCGCTGAGGCATGCATCCGAAGGGTCGCGCCTGATTATCGAGTCTCGCCACCGGCACAGAATCCCCTACCTGGCAGCGGCTATGTATAGCCGGCGGATCCTTGGTCTGGCGAAGTTTTTCAATCGTGGAATCGAGCATGTGATTTACGAGGC
>Ga0302326_10009911_pt1 | contig 20697 bp, 17 predicted proteins | sample Palsa_T0_3_FD_202264 | JGI IMG/M metagenome (GOLD analysis project Ga0302326, IMG submission 202264) | Peat permafrost microbial communities from Stordalen Mire near Abisko, Sweden - Palsa_T0_3 | ecosystem: Environmental > Terrestrial > Soil > Palsa > Peat permafrost | place: Sweden: Abisko...
GGCCGGCGTGACACCCGCGACGCTGAGACGCTGGGTCGCTCAGGGCGTGATCCCCCAGTACCGGGGCGAGTGGACGCCCGAGGCCGCCGCTCAGGCCCGCGTGGTCGCCCGCATGCGCGCGCGCGGCCATGCGCTGCCTCAGATTCGCGCGGCGACGGACGAGGGCCGGCTCGCGTTCGCCTACGTCGAGGAGCTGTTCCCATCGACGGAGTCGGCCTACACGCTCGCCGAGGCGGCGCGCGAGACTGGGCTCGAGCCTGCCCTGATCGAACGGATCTCGACCGCGCTCGGGCTGCGGCCCGTCCACACCGAGCGGTTGTCCGAGGGCGACGTCGAGCTCTTGCGCTACATCGCCGCCGTGCTGGCGTCGGGCTTCCCCCTTGTCGCCATGCTCCAGCTCGTGCGCGTGTACGGCCAGGCCCTGGCGCAGATCGCCGACGCCGAGGTTCGGCTCTTCCACCTCTACGTCCACGAGCCGTTGATGCGCGACGGAGTCTCGGGCCTGGAGATGGCCGAGGAGATGGAGAGCCTCGCGCGGGTGCTGCTTCCGCTTGCCTCGCCGGTCATGGATCAGGTCCACCAGCACTTCCTGCAGCACTTCGTCGAGCAGGATGTCGTCGGCCACATGGAGTCCGACCTCGACGGCGCGGCCGAAGGTCTCGGGCGGATGCGCGTGGCGGTGGCCTTTGCCGATCTCGCCGGGTACACGCGCCTGACCGAGGAGGAGGGCGAGCAGCACGCCGTCAACGCCGTCGAACGGTTCGTCGAGGCGGTCGAGATCACCCTGCCCGACGAGGCACGGGTGATCAAGACGATCGGGGACGAGGTGATGATCGTCAGCTCCGACCCCGCCGCCCTGACCGATTGGTCGGTCGGGTTCCAGAGCATGCAGACCGAGCGGCCGCTCCCGCGCATCGGGATCCACTACGGCTATGCCATCTACCGCGACGGCGACTACTTCGGCCGCGACATCAACATCGCCGCCCGCGTGGCCGCGCGATCGGCCGGCGGCGAGGTCCTCGTCACCAAGCCCGTGGTCGACCAAGCCGGGTCGCACCTCGAGTTCGAGCGGATCGCCGAGGTGCGGCTCAAAGGGTTCACCGAGCCCACCGAGATCTTCCTGGCCCGCATCCCGGAGGCCGCGTGAACGCTTCGGAGATCCTCGAGCGGGTGCGCGCCGGCGGGCTGCTGGGTCCCGGACGCCCCGTGCTCGTGCTTCTCTCGGGCGGGCGCGACTCCGTCTGCCTCCTCGACATCGCCGTGCGCATCGCGGGGCCGGACGCCGTCCGCGCGCTCCACGTCAATTACGGGCTCCGCGAGCAGGCCGCCGAGGACGAGCATCACTGCGTGCGGCTGTCCCGGCACCTCGGCGTCCCTCTCGAGATCGAGCGACCGAGTGGCCCGCCGCCGCGCGGCAACATCCAGGCGTGGGCGCGCGAGGTTCGCTATGGCGCCGCCGCCCTGATCGCCCAGGCGACCGGCGCCGAGGTGGCGTCAGGGCACACGGCGAGCGACCAGGTGGAGGGCGTGCTCTACCGGCTGGCATCGGCACCGAGCCGGCGGGCGCTGCTGGGGATGCGCGAGCGCAACGGCATCGTCGTGCGGCCGCTGCTGGGAGTGACACGGGCGCAGACCGGCGCCTATTGCCATGAGCGCGGCCTGAGCTGGCGCGATGACGCCACCAACGACGAGCGGGTGTACGCACGCGGAAGGATCAGAGGGGAGCTCGTGCCCGCCCTACGGGCCATCCATCCCTCCGCGGAAGCGAACGTGCTCGCGCTCGTGGAGGTCCTGCGCGACGAGGCGGAAGTGCTCGACGCGCTCCGCGACGAGGTCCTCCAAGGACGCCGGGAGATCGAGCTCGCGCGGCTGCGAGGGCTGCCAGCGGCGCTGCGCCGACTTGTGGTTCAGCGCCTCGCCGACCTTACGGTGGACCGGCCGGCTCCGGGAGTCGCCGCGCGCGCCGACGAGATCGCGGCGCTCCGCGAGCAGGGCACGGCATCGCTCGACCTCGGTTCCGGGGTGCGCGCCGTATCCGAGTACGGCGTGCTCCGCTTCGAGCCCGCGAGCGCGCCGGTCGGGCGGGCGCCGGCCGCCACCAGGTTGGCCGTCCCCGGCGCGGTCGGATTCGGTGCCTACGAGGTTCGGTGCGAGGTCGGGCCGCCGGAGCGTCGCCCGGGCAGCCTCGATCGTGACGCGCTCGACGCGGAGCTCCTGGTCCGGACCTGGCGCCCGGGCGACCGCATGGCGCCGCTCGGCCAGGGCGGCACCAAGAGCCTTCAGGATCTCTTCACGGCGCGGCGCGTCGCCCGCGCGCGGCGGGCGACGGTCCCGGTGGTCGAGTCCGGTGGTGAGATCGCCTGGGTCGCGGGGGTGGCCACGTCCGAGCGCTTCAAGGTGTCAGATTTGACCCACGAAGCCGTGTATCTGAGCGCGATCGAGTCGTCCTCGGCCTCCGGGCAGGACACCACATAGACTGCCGCACGGTGGACGACGACGCCATCGGGGACATCCTCGTGAAACCCGAGGAGCTACAGAATCGGGTGCGCGAGCTGGCGGCCGAGATCTCGCGCGACTACGTTGACCGCGACCTCGTGCTCATCGGAGTGCTCAAGGGCGCCGTGTTCTTCCTCTCGGATCTGATGCGTCAGCTCGAGGTGCCGTGCGAGGTCGATTTCATGGCGGTGGCCTCGTACGGATCGGCCACCAGATCCTCAGGGGTGGTGCGGATCCTCAAGGATCTCGACGCGGTGATCGAGGGCCGCGACGTGCTCATCGTCGAGGACATCGTCGACTCCGGTCTCACGCTTCAGTACCTGCTCCGCAATCTCGGCGCCCGTAACCCTCGCAGCCTCGAGGTCTGCGCGCTCCTGACCAAGCCCGAACGGCGTAAGGTGCACTTACCCACACGCTATGTTGGCTTCGAGATCCCGAACCGCTTCGTGATCGGCTACGGACTCGACCACGGTGAGCGCTACCGCAACTTGCCGTTCGTCGCGGCGTTGAAGGAATGACCGACCAGAGGCATGAAATCCAAGTGCTACGCTTGACCATTCCCCGCGGAGACCACCCGGCGTGATGCGCGGAAACCCGACCATGAGCAGGTTCTTCAAGAGCGCAGCCTTCCCGATCCTCATCGTGGTCGTGCTCGCCTTTTTCGCGCAGAAGCTGATCGGCGGCACCAGCCACACGCCGCAGCCGACCTTCGGGAACTTGCTGTACTACCTCGACAGCCACGAGGTCAAGACGATGTCGCTCGACCAGAAGGACCTGAGCGCTTCGGTGACGCTGAACTCGACCGGCGCGCAACAGGCCGGCGTTCAGAAGTTCTCGGTCGGCTACCCGAACAACTACATCGCGACGCTGATCAAGGACGCGCGAACCGACATCCCGACCGCGAACACTGGAAACGGCCTGGCTGTCTCCAGCACGTCCAGCAGCGACTGGCTCGGGCTACTCACGACGATCCTGCCGTTCCTCATCTTCATCGGGCTGTGGATCTTCCTCATGAACCAGGTTCAGGGAGGCGGATCGAAGGTGATGTCGTTCGGCAAATCGCGAGCTAAGCGACTATCGGTCGACTCGCCGAAGATCACCTTCCGTGACGTCGCGGGGGTCGACGAAGCCGTCGAGGAGCTCCACGAGATCAAGGAGTTCCTCGAGAACCCGAAGAAATTCCAGGCCCTCGGCGCGCGCATTCCCAAGGGCGTCCTGCTCTACGGACCTCCGGGTACGGGTAAGACGCTGCTCGCCCGCGCCGTGGCCGGCGAGGCCGGCGTGCCCTTCTTCTCGATCTCGGGCTCGGACTTCGTCGAGATGTTCGTCGGCGTCGGCGCCTCGCGCGTCCGCGACCTGTTCGAGCAGGCCAAGCAGAACTCTCCCTGCATCATCTTCATGGACGAGATCGACGCCGTCGGCCGCCACCGCGGCGCCGGGCTCGGCGGTGGCCACGACGAGCGCGAGCAAACGCTGAACCAGTTGCTCGTCGAGATGGACGGGTTCGAGATGAAGGACAACATCATCCTCATCGCCGCCACCAACCGCCCGGACATCCTCGACCCCGCGCTCCTGCGTCCTGGGCGCTTCGACCGCCAGATCGTCGTCGATCGACCCGACCGCCTCGGCCGCAAGAAGATCCTCGAAGTCCACACCCGCGGTAAGCCGCTCGGGCGCGAGATCGACGTCGACGTGCTCGCGGGCCAGACCCCGGGCTTCACCGGCGCCGACCTCTCGAACCTGGTCAACGAGGCCGCCCTCCTCGCTGCCCGCACAGGCAAGCGCGAGATCACCCAGGTCGAGCTCGAGGAAGGGATCATGCGGGTGATCGCCGGCCCGGAGAAGAAGACCCGGGTGATGAGCGAGAAGGAGCGCCGCATCACCGCCTACCACGAGATGGGGCATGCGATCGTCGGTCACTACCTGCCGAACTCCGATCCCGTGCACAAGATCTCTGTCATCTCCCGAGGCCAGGCCCTCGGCTACACGATCTCCCTGCCCACCGAGGACAAGTTCCTCACCACGCGGGCGGAGCTGCTCGACACCATGGCGATGACGCTCGGCGGTCGCGCCGCCGAAGAGATCGTCTTCAGTGAAGTCACGACCGGCGCCTCCAACGATCTCGAGAAGGTGACGGCGACGGCCAAGCAGATGGTCATGCGCTTCGGGATGAGCGAGAAGCTCGGCCCGCGGGTGTTCGGCCACGACCACGGCCAGCCCTTCCTGGGCCGAGAGTTCTCCTCCGAGCCCGATTACTCCGACGAGATCGCGCGCGAGATCGACGACGAGATCCGCCGGATCGTGGAATCGGCGCACCAGCAGGCCAGGGACATCCTCGGCCAGTACCGCGACTCGCTCCAGAAGCTCTCGGAGGTCCTGCTCAAGCGCGAGACGATCGAGAAGGTCGAGTTCGAGGCGCTGCTCGACGGGCAGACCGAGTTCGAAGTGTTCGGTGCCGAAGCGCCCCCGCCCCCTGCGCTTCCCGTCCCGCCGACGACCGCCGACCGCCCCGAGCGCGAGGCACCCAGGCCGCTGCCCCGTCCCGGGCTGGCCGGGGGGACGGCGGAGGCTCGGGGGCTCGAATTGCCAGAGAAGCCTGAGCTCGCCTGACCCTCAGTCGCGGCCCGTCCGCATGATGCTGGTGGCTACGCGCGTGTGGCTGCCGCTGGCGATTGCGGTCGTGGGCGGGGTGTTCACCGTGATCGGTCACGGCAGGACGAACATCGCGGCGGTCGGGGTTTGCCTGCTGCTCGTCGCGCTCACCGTGTGGCTGATCAACTGGCTGTTCCGCATGAGCATCGACAGCAATCGCGATCGCGAGGACGAGGAGGAGGCGCGCCGGGTCTTCGATCGGACTGGAGAGTGGCCTGAGGAGTCGGCTAACGCCGACTCCTTTAAGGGTTCGGTCGATGGTCCGAAGTCGGGAGGGTGACATCAGCGCCGAACTCCCGGGTTGCGCCGGGCTCTTTCGCGTCATGGGGGTGGTCAATGTCACGCCCGACTCGTTCTCTGACGGCGGTCGCTACCTCGACCCGGCGGTGGCCGTTGCGCACGCGCTCGAGCTCGTGCTGGAGGGTGCGGCGATCCTGGACGTGGGTGGGGAGTCGACTCGGCCCGGGGCCGAGCCGGTCCCCGAGGCCGAGGAGCGCCGGCGCGTCGTCCCGGTGATCGAGGGGCTCGTCGCGGCCGGGACGCAGGCCCAGATCTCGATCGACACTTCGAAGGCCACCGTGGCCGCCGCGGCGCTCGACGCCGGAGCGACGCTCGTGAACGACGTGACGGCCTTCCGCGCCGACCCGGCGATGGCGTCGCTGGTGGCGACCCGTGGCGCCGACTGCTGTCTGATGCACATGCTCGGCGAGCCGCGGACGATGCAGGAGGACCCGCGCTACGAGGACGTCGTCTCGGACGTCAAGGCCTTCCTCGAGGAGCGGATGGCGTACGCGATCTTCTCTGGCGTGGCTGAGGAGCGGATCCTCCTCGATCCGGGCATCGGATTCGGCAAGACGGGCGCGCACAACCTCGAGCTCTTGGCGCGTATCGACGAGCTGGTCGCGCTCGGGCGACCGGTCGTCGTCGGGACTTCCCGCAAATCCTTCCTCGGCCGCTTGACCGGGCGCGGGACCGACGAGCGGCTGGCGGGGACGATCGCGACCAACGTGCTGGCCTATGAGCGTGGCGCCAGCGTCTTCAGGGTGCATGACGTGCGACCCGTCCACGACGCCCTGGCGGTGGCGGCTGCTACGGTCCGGGCCGGATGTCGGAGCACAACGACGCGGACGAGTTCGACGACCTCGACGAAGGCGTAGACGAGGGCGACGAAGGCCGCTCCGAGCCCGAGGTAACGATCGAGATCAGCGGGCTGTCGCTCTTCACGCACGTGGGGGTGTCGGCAGCCGAGCGCGAGGTCGGTCAGCGCCTCCTGCTCGACATCAGGATCGATGTCGGCGATTGCGACGCGACGATCACCGATCGGATCGAGGACACGATCGACTACGGGCAGGTATGCGAGGCCGCGAACCTGGTGGCGCAGCAGCGCTCCTATAAGACGCTCGAGCGTCTGTGTACGGCGATCGCCGATCGCCTGCTCGAGCGCTACGAAGCCGTCGCCGTCTGGGTCAAGGCGGCCAAGCCCGAACCTCCGCTCCCCCTTCCGGTGGGCGAGGTGTCGGTCGAGGTCTGGCGCGAGGCTTGACGATCGGCTACCTCGGCCTCGGCTCTAACGAAGGCGATCGCCGGGGCCACCTCGAGGCCGCCGTCACGGCCCTGCCTGAGCACGGCATCGTCGTGACCGCGTCCTCCTCGGTGTACGAGACAGAGCCGGTGGGTGAGGTGCTCGACCAGCGAGAGTTCTTCAACGCCTGCGTGCAGGTGCAGACCGACGTCGGGCCCGAGGCCCTGCTCGACGTCTGCAAGGCGGTCGAGCGGGCGCAGGGGCGTCTCCCCGGGGGCATCCGCCATGGGCCGCGGCCGATCGATCTCGACCTGCTCCTGCTCGGCGATCTCGAGCTCAGCACCGAGCGGCTGACCCTCCCGCACCCCGAGGTCCGCGCGCGGCGGTTCGTGCTCGTACCCCTACTCGAGCTCGACCCCGACCTTGCGGTGCCCGCTGTCGGGCGCTTGGCGGACGCCCTGGCGGCGCTCGGCGAGGGTCAGGGGGTCAGGCGCGCGGGACCCCCACTGCTGTGAAGCCACGAGCACCCGCGTCCGTATCTTTCGCGCCGTCCGTGCGGGCCAGAGCGGATGCTCGCGAAGCGACGAACACCGACAATCTGCTCATGGAGACGACGTGAGCAGGATCGAGTCCAAGACGATCGTGCTTCATGGCCGGGGGCTGAACTACGTGCAGGAGGGGTCTGGCCCGGTGATTCTTCTGATCCACGGGATGGCCGGCACCTTGGACAATTGGCGAGAGGTGATCGAGCCGCTGGCGCGGCTGTACACCGTGGTCGCGCCCGACCTTCCGGGGCACGGCGGGTCGGCGCCGAGCAACGGGGACTATTCGCTCGGGGCGCTGGCCGCCGTATTGCGCGATCTGCTCGTCGGGCTCGGCCACGAGCGCGCCACGCTCGTCGGGCACTCGCTCGGCGGTGGGATCGCGATGCAGGTCTCGTACCAGTTCCCCGAGCTCACCGAGCGTCTCGTGCTCGTGTCCAGCGGTGGGCTCGGTCCCGAGGTGAGCGCGATCCTGCGCGCCGCGGCGCTGCCGGGAGCCGACGCGTTCATCGCCGCGACCGCGGCACTGGGCAGCACCGTCGGGAGCAGGGTCGGTCGCGGCCTCGCGGCCGTCGGGCTACGCCCCAGCGCGGACGTCGCAGAGGTCGCGCGCGGCTACGCCTCGCTGGTCGACCGCGACCGGCGGGCGGCGTTCCTGGCCACGCTGCACGCGGTCGTCGGCACGCGCGGGCAGCGCGTCAACGCCAGCGACCGGTTCTACCTCGCCGACGGCATGCCCGTGCTCATCATGTGGGGAGCCCGTGACCCCATCATCCCCGTCCAGCATGGTGTGAACGCCCACGCGGCGATCCCCGGCAGCCGCCTCGAGATCTTCGACGGCGCCGGCCATCTTCCCCAGCTCGAGGCGCCCGGCCACTTCATCGCCCTGCTCGAACGCTTCATGAGCGAGAGCGAGCCCGCCCGCTACGACTCCGAGCAGTGGCGCGGCCGGCTCCGTCTCGCCAGCGGCGAAGCGTAGGCGCTGCCGTAAGCTCGCGCCATGCTGCTGGTCGTCGATGTCGGGAACACCCAGACCCACTTCGGGGTGTGGGATGAGCACGAGCTCCAGGAGCACTGGCGCTTCGCCACCGTCCGTGACTCGACCTCGGACGAGCTCGGGGCCGCGCTGTCGAACCTGCTCGCCCTCCGTGGCTTCGGCTTCGGGGATGTCGATAAGTCGATCCTCTCCTCGACCGTTCCCCAACTCGTCGAGCAGTGGACGGAGATGGCGGCGCGCTACCTGGGCCACCGGATGCTGGCCGTCGGGCCCTCGATCCGGACGGGAATGCCGATCCGGTTCGACAATCCCCGCGAGGTCGGCGCCGACCGCCTCGTCAACGCGGTGGCGGCGTACGACCGCCTGGGCGGCCCCTGCATCGTCGTCGACTTCGGAACCGCCATCACCTACGACGCCGTCTCCGAGGCGGGCGAGTACCTCGGTGGCATCATCAGCCCCGGGGCGGAGATCTCGATCGAGGCGCTGGCCGAGCGCGCCGCGAAGCTCCCCAGGGTGGAGATCGCCGAACCTCGGTCGCTGATCGGCAAGTCGACCATCGACGCGATCCGCTCGGGGATCGTCTATGGCTTCGCCGGCCAGGTCGAGGGCATCGTGCGACGGCTGCGCGAGGAGCTCGGCCCCGGTACGCCGGTGATCGCGACCGGCGGGCTCGTCCGCGCCATCGTGCCCTTCACGCTCGAGACGATCGACGAGGTCGACGACCTCCTCACCCTGCGGGGCCTGCGCTTGATCTACGAGCGCAACGCGAGCTGACGGCGGGCTGTCCGCTACAGGCTCGCGGGAATCGGTACGTCGGGGGTGCGCGCGACGGTGGCGGCGAGGATGAGGAAGGTCAGCGGACGGCGCTCGCCGGGAAAGGCGGCCACCGCCTCCTCGTAGATGTCCACGAGCCCGAGGATGGCCGCGAACACCGGCGCATCGTCGACGCCGGCGGGCACGTCGCAGGCCAGCCGCGCGAGCGCCAGCATCTCGCTCGCGTCGCCACCGCGCATCGACGCTATCGCGGTGAGCATGAGGAACTCGGCGACGCGGTCGAGGAGCACGTGCGGAGCGCGCTCGCGGGCGCCGACGGCCGGTCCCAGGGCGTCGAGCGGCTCGCGCGCCGCGAGCCTGAGCGATTGGCCTGAGGCCACCGACCGAAGCTGCTCGGCGGACAGCCCCGCTTGGAGCGCTGCCCTGATCCCAAAGGCGGCGCCCATCATCGTCGATCCGTAGGGCGCATCGCTGGCGAAGACGATCTGGCCAGGGGGCACGAGCGCGAACAGCGCGGCCAGGTCGGCGGGCATCCACCACGCGGTGTCGAACAGGAGATTTGGATGATCGGGCGCCGCGTGCCAGATCCATCCCAGGTCGCAGATCGCCGCGTGCGCGAGGATCAGCCGGGCGTCGGGGAACTCGCCGGCGAGCGCGACCGCGTGCTCGCCGAGGGCGGGGATCCCGCGACCGGCGTGAATGAGGATGGGCAGCTCGTGCTCCGCTGCCAGGGCCACGAGCGGGCGCACGCCTGGGTGATCGAGCGTGAACTGCTCGGCGCGGGGATGGAGCTTGATCCCCCGCGCCCCCGCGGCGAGGCAGCGCTCGGCTTCGGCCAGCGCATGGTCGTGCGGATTGACGCGGCAGAAGGGCACCAGGAGTCCACCCGAGCGCTCGGCGGCCTCGAGGACCATGTCGTTGGCCGTGGGGTAGCCGTCCGGTTCGTGAAAGGGGAAGGTGAAGCATCCGACTGCGTCCGCCAGGGTCAGCGTCTCGATGATCTCCTCGGGAGTGGCGTGCATCCCGTCGGGATCGTTCTGGCCGATGTGCGTGTGCGCGTCGAAGAGCTCGAGACCGGGGATCTGGTCGCGCACGACCTCGTACCAGGGGCGGATCAGGCTTGGGAGGTCCATGGTGCTCAGAGGCTGTCATGTTCGTACCATGGACGCGTGGCTCCCACCAAGCTCACCGACGGCTGGAGGCTCGGAGGCGTCGCCGTCCCCAACCGGGTGGTGCTCGCCCCGCTCGCCGGAATCGGCAACTGGTTCGTGCGCCTGCAGGCCAAGCGGCACGGCGCGGGCCTCGTGGTCTCGGAGATGGTGTCGAGCTTCGCCGTCCACTACCGCAACGAGAAGACCTGTCGCGAGCTTCTGCGCATCCATCCCGACGAGCATCCGGTCTCGATCCAGCTCTTCGGCCACGACCCCGACGTCATGGAGTCCGCCGCCGAGACGGTGGCGGCGGCCGGGGCCGACATCATCGATCTGAACATGGGCTGCCCGGTGGCCAAGGTGTGCAAGACGGGCGCCGGCGCGGCATTGCTGGAGGATCCCGACCGCGCGGTCGCGCTGGCCCGCGCGGCCGCGCGCGGCAGCGGTCTCCCCGTGACGGTCAAGCTCCGCTCGGGGCTGCGTCCCGGCGACCGCGACGGGATCTCGCTGGCCCACCGGCTCGTCGAGGAGGCCGGCGTCGCCGCCCTTTCCATCCACCCGCGTCACGCCTCCCAGCGCCACTCGGGCCAGCCGGATTACGATCTCGCGCGCTCGCTCGTCGAGGACCTCCCGGTCCCCGTCCTCATCTCCGGCGGCCTGTACACCGCGGCCCAGGCCCAGGCCGCCTTCGAGCGGACCGGCGCCGCGGCCGTGCTCCTCGCGCGCGGCTCGCTCGGTAACCCTTGGCTGTTCGAGCAGCTACTCGGTGTGCGGGCGGGCGAACCCACCACCGATGAGATCTTCGCCGAGCTCGACTGGGTGATCGACCGTGCGATCGAGCATCTCGGCGAAGAGCGCGCGACCCGCTACCTGCGGAAGTTCTATCCCTGGTACATCGACCGGATGGGCGGCGACCGGGCGCTCCAGGCCGCCGCTCAGACCGCGCCGACGATCGCCGAGGCAAGGGCGAGCTTGGGGCTGACGGAGGCCATCGGGGTGGCGTAGCGCGTTCCGGGGAGGGCTCGTTCCACCGCCGCCGTGAGCCCTAGTAGGCTCGCTAAGAGAGGGATGAGAATGCGTTATGTCGGTACCCGGCCGCGGTCGCGACGCGTGGCTATGACGGTGGCGTGGCTGGCCTTGGCGGCGGCCGGCGGCCTGCTCGCCACGCCGAGCTTCGCCGAGGCGCAGGTGGAGCCCTACGGGACCGACAACTACGGCACCTTCTACAACGTCCTCCCGCCGGGGACGAACGGGCTCGACAATGTGCTGCAGCTCGCGGCGTTCGAGGCGACTGGGGCCAGGCCGCCCCACAGCAACGACCAGCTCGCCATGTACTCGAGCCTGACCACGGCGGCGCCCGATATCCAGGCGTCGCAGATCACCGATTACTTCAAGGACGCGACCTTCGGTGTTCCCGCCGGTGACGTGGCGAGCACCGAGAGCCCAGAGCCGGGCGTCACCATCGAGCGCGACGCGCAGTTCGGCGTGCCGCACATCTACGGCGACACGCGGGCCTCGCTGATGTTCGGTATCGGCTACGCCACCGCCGAGGACCGGCTCTTCTTCATCGACGCGATCCGGCACGCCGGAGAGGGAGACCTAGCCCAGTTCGCCGGGGGTTCGAACGTGGCCGAGGACGAGAGCGTGTGGGCGACGAGCCCGTACACGGAGCAGGATCTCGTCGACCAGGTCAACGCGATCGGCAACCTGCCCGACGGGCAGCAGATCCTCTCGGACGCGACGAACTACATCGCGGGGATCAACGCCTACATCTCCAAGGCTCAGCTCGACCCGCTGCTGATGCCGGGCGAGTACGTGGCGATCGGCGATCCCGGTGGGCCCGCGCCGTTCACGCTCGAGAATCTGGTCTCGATCGCTTCGTTGATCGGCGGCCTGCTGGGAGTGGGTGGTGGCGCTCAGCTCTCCAACGCGGTCCTCTACGAGAACCTCGAACAGCGCTTCGGCACCGAGCAATACCAAGTGCCCGGATCGCCCGAGGGGGTCAAGCGTGCGCCGGTCGAGGCGACGAGACGGGGCGGGCGCTCGCCCATCACCCGTCCCCACCGTGTCCGTCACGTCATCGACTCCTCAGGCTTCGGGACCTTCCTCAGCTTCGTCGATCCCAGCGATCCCGAGGCGCCCACCACTGTGCAGGGGAGGTCCTTCCCGTATCAGACGCTGCCGTTACCGGACAAGACCGCGCCCGGGAGCGTTGCGATGCCCGATCCTGGCTCGGTTGAGTCCGTCAACCACGTAGCCGCGGGCGCCATCCCCTCGGGCTCGGCACCGCCGATCGGCAGCGCCGAACGCTCTGCCCAGGGCCGTATCGGCGTCGCCCTCGGGCCGGCTGGGAATGTCGGGCCTGGCCTGTTCTCGTTCCCGCGCACCGATTCCAACGCGCTGCTCGTGTCCGGTGCCCACACCGTCTCGGGCCATCCGATCGCGGTGATGGGACCTCAGACGTCCTACTTCTCGCCCCAGGACCTGATGGAAGAGGACATCCACGGGCCGGGTATCGACGCCGACGGCGCCGCCTTTCCCGGGGTGAACCTGTACGTCGAGCTCGGTCACGGTCCCGACTACGCGTGGTCGGCGACCTCCGCGGGCCAGAACATCGTCGACACATTTGCGTCGCCGCTGTGCGACCCGAGCGGGGGAACGCCCTCGATCAACTCGGACTACTACGTGCTCGACGGCCAGTGCGTACCGATGCAGACGCTGACGCGCACCGACTCGTGGACCCCGAACTTGGCCGACCCGACGCCCGCGGGCTCGGTCACCTTCGAGACGCAGCGGACCGCGTTCGGGCTCGTGATCGCGCGCGCCACGGTCAAGGGCGTTCCCGTGATCTACACCAACCTGCGCTCGACCTACATGCACGAGATCGACTCCGTGCAGGGATTCGAGATGTTCAACGAACCCGCCGAGATGCGCAACCCGCAGGACTTCATCCACGCCGCCGACCAGATCGGCTTCACCTTCAATTGGTTCTACATCGACGATCAGCACATCGCCTACTTCAACTCGGGCTATAACCCGGTCCGCGCGCCCGGCACCAACCCGCTGTTCCCGACCTGGTCGACGTTCCCGTGGAGGGACTACGACGCAAGCAACCTGACCGAGGCGTTGACCCCCGCCAGTGCGCACCCACAGGCGATCGACCCGGAGTACCTGACGAGCTGGAACAACAAGCAGGCGCCCGGCTACAACAACGCCGCCACCGGCCAGGAGTTCTCCTCCGTCTACCGCTCTCAGCTGCTCGACGACAACATCGATCATTACCTCGACGGCGGCAAGGACAAGATGACGCTCGTCGACCTGATCAACGCGATGGGCAATGCCGGCACCCAGGACCTGCGCGGCGTCGAGGTGCTCCCCTATGCGCTGAAGATCATCGGTCACCCGACCGATCCGGCGCTCGCGCAAGCGGTGAACGAGCTCGAGGCCTGGTACGCGAGCGGGGCGCACCGGATCAACCGCCAGGACCCCGGCGCCTCGGGGAGCTACGACCAGAGCGACGCGGTCAGGATCATGGACGCGTGGTGGCCGCTCCTGGTCAAGGCGGAGTTCGAGCCGGTGCTCGGGTCGGCGCTGCTCGGCGACATCGAGGCCGACTTTCCCATCAACGACGAGCCCGGGCATGGCAACAGCGGGGCCCACGTCGGATCGGCGTTCGACGTCGGCTTCTACGGGATCGTGCAGAAGGACCTGCGCTCCGTGCTGGGCGAACGGGTCGCCGGTCCGCTCAACCGCGTCTATTGTGGCGAGGGCTCACTCGCCCGCTGCCGTGCCGCTCTCGAGACCTCCCTGAGCCAGGCGATCGGCGAGTCACCCGAGCAGGTCTACCCGGCCGATCCCCCCTGTCAGGCCGGGGACCAGATGTGCTCGGACTCGATCCAGTTCCGGGCCCTCGGTGCGATCACCCAGCCGCTGATCGAGTGGGTCAACCGGCCGACGTTCCAGCAGGCAGTGGAGATCACGGGCCGTGAGCCGTAGATCCGTCCCGGCGGTCGTCGCCGCCGTCGTCCGGGTCGCGGTCGCGGTCGCGGTCGGTGCGGCGGTCGCGGTCGGTGCGGCGCTCGCCGCCGGTGCGGTCGACTCGGCCTACCACGGCGAGAGCTCACAGGGCATCGGCGTGACCCTGAGCGCTCAGCGCGGGGTCGTGCGCACCTTTCGCTACCGGGCGAGGACGAAATGCACGGACGGCACCACGTGGCTCGATGACTACTTCACCGACCGCGTCACCGTCCGCGCGGATCGGTTCTCGAGCCATCACTCCGCCGACCGCGGGGCGATCGTGACGACGGTCACCGGGATCCTCGAGGGACACGATGCGATTGGGACGATCAAGATCACCGAGCGCTTCAGCGCCGTCCTCGGCGCTGGTGGTGTCACCCCGCTCTCGGGCACGGGCACGATCCGCTGCCAGAGCCCGATGGTGCCTTGGCACGCGACGGCTGGTTAGCGGCGATCCGCGGTTTCAGGGGCCTGCGAGGTGCGCCTGAGCGTCGCTTGACCCGTCGCTATACTTCCGCGCCCGCAGGACCCGGGTGGGGCTGACTCGCGCTCGACGCGGGTTCTTTCTCGTCCGGGCGGTTGCGCCCGCGATCACCCTGACACCACGAACTATTAGGTTCCCCGAATCATGCCCAAGGACGTCATTCTCACCGCCGAAGGCCTGGCCAATCTGAAGGCCGAGCTCGAGCACCTCTCGAACGAGCGCCGGCGCGAAGTAGCCGGACGCATCAAGGAGGCGCGTGAGTTCGGTGACATCTCAGAGAACGCCGAGTACGACGACGCCAAGAACGAGCAGGCCATGCTCGAAGCGCGTATCGCGCAGCTCGAGGACAAGCTCCGCTCCGCCACCGTCATCGACTCCTCCGACCTGGGTACGGACCTCGTACGGGTCGGTTCCGTCGTCCACGTCAAGGACGAGGGCGGTAAGCCAACCAAATACACCATCGTCGGCTCGGCCGAGTCGAACCCGGCCCAGTTCCGGCTCTCCAACGAGTCCCCGGTAGGCAAGGCTCTGCTCGGACGCAAGCGCGGCGAAGAGGTGGTCTTCACCACCCCGAGCGGCGAGCGCAGGCTCAAGATCACCAAGATCGACGTCGATTCGAAGTAGCGGCCATGGCCGAAGAAGAGACGCCGGGCGACTCGGAGCTTCCCGAGGCGTCAGCCTCGCAGGTCCTCGCCGGGCGCCGGCGCAAGCTCGACGCCCTCCGCGCCGACGGGGTAGAGCCGTTCCCGCACGAGTTCGAAGGCGTCGAGCCGATCGCCGCCGTTCGGGCCGCCCACGCCGAGCTCGCACCGCGGGAGGAGACCGAGTCCCAGCACCGAGTCGCGGGCCGGCTGGCCGCTCGTCGCGGCCAGGGAAAGATGGCCTTTCTCGATCTCGTCGATCGCTCCGGGCGGATTCAGCTCCAGGCGCGCGTCGACGTGCTCGGGGCCGAGGAGATGGAGCGGCTGTTGCGCTTCGACCTCGGCGATCTGATCGGGGTCGACGGCACCGCCTTCAGCTCGCGGCGGGGAGAGCTGACGCTGCGGGTGGAGGACTTCACCCTGCTGGCCAAGTCGCTGCGGCCCCCGCCCGAGAAGCACCACGGCCTCCAGGACGTCGAGACCCGCTTCCGCCGCCGCGAGCTCGACCTGATGGCCAGCGAGGAGGCGCGCGAGCTCTTCGTGACGCGCGCGAGGGTGATCTCGGCCATCCGTCGCTACCTCGACGCCGACGGCTTCGTCGAGGTCGAGACCCCGGTCCTCCAGCCCCTCTACGGCGGCGCTGCGGCGCGGCCGTTCACCACCCACCACAATGCTCTCGATCGAACCTTCTACCTGCGGATCGCCACCGAGCTCTACCTCAAGCGCCTGATTGTCGGCGGCCTCGAGCGCGTCTACGAGCTTGGCAAGAACTTTCGCAACGAGGGTCTCTCGCCCAAGCACAATCCCGAGTTCACCATGCTCGAGTTCTACGAGGCCTACGCGGACTACCTCGACATGGCCTCGCGCCTCGAGCAGCTCGTGGCCTATGTGGCCGAGGAGATCGGCTATCAGGGCCCGCACGACCTCATGCCGCCGTGGCGCCGGGAGACGCTGGCCGGGGCGATCCTCGAACGCACCGGCGTCGACATCCTCGCCGCGCGCGATCGCGAGGCGCTCGCCGAGGTCATGCGCTCGCGCGGCCTGGCAGTGCCCGAGGGCGACACCTGGCCCCAGCTCGTCGACGAGCTGGTCTCCAAGCACGTCGAGCCGACCCTGATCGAGCCGACGTTCCTGCTCGACTACCCCGTCGAGCTCTCGCCGCTGGCCAAGCGCCATCGCTCGCAGGACGGATTGGTCGAGCGCTTCGAGGCCTTCGTCGGCGGAATGGAGATCGCCAACGCCTTCACCGAGCTCAACGACCCCGACGAGCAGCGCCGCCGCTTTGAGGAGCAGCGGGCGCTGGCGAGTGCCGGCGACGCGGAGGCACAGCCCTACGACGAGGCGTTCGTCGAGGCGCTCGAGCAGGGCATGCCGCCCACCGGGGGGATCGGAATCGGTATCGACCGGCTGGTTATGGTGATGACGGGACGACGATCGATCCGCGAGGTTGTTCTCTTTCCCGCGCTGCGGGACTGAACGACTCGGTTCAGAGACGCCTCCAGAGCTTGACAAGGAGATAGACGAGCACGACGATCGCGAGCGCTACGAGCTCGAGAACGTGGATCTTGATCATCACGACAGCGAAAATCGGTCCCATCCCGGCAGATTATTCGCGAAGCTTTGATGAGCATTAAGGGGGCGGGCGTAGCGTGGCCTCGACGGACTAAAGGACCGATGATCGCGTAATGGCCGTTACCGGCGGGCGACCTAGAACGCCGGCTCGGTGACGTCCGGCAGGGGCTCGGGGAGCGGCTGGTAGACTGAGGCATGGCCCTAGATCGACCCTGTTCCGCTCATCTCGAACCGTGCGTCGGTCGATTAGATGAGCAGACGGGGCCGTCTGCGTCCCTCCAGCCGTCATCCAATACGGCTCTGGAAGCGTAGGAGCCAAGGAACCGCGTCAACCCTCGACCTTCGATAAACCCAGCTGGCCTCGAGCCCGCGCCGCACCACAGAGAGACCCAAAGCTTATGTTCGAGCGATTCACAGAGCGAGCCCGCCAAGTGGTCGTCCTGGCGCAAGAAGAAGCGAGGACGCTCAAGCACAACTACATCGGCACCGAGCACATCCTGCTCGGCCTCCTGCGCGAGGAGGAGGGCCTGGCTGCTCGGGTGCTCGAGTCACTGGACATCACGGTCGAGCGCGTGCGCGCCCAGGTCGTCCGGATCGTCGGATCCGGCGAGGAGGTCACCTCCGGTCAGATTCCCTTCACGCCGCGAGCCAAGAAGGTCCTCGAGCTCGCGCTCCGGGAGGCGCTGAGCCTCGGACACAATTACATCGGCACCGAGCACATCCTGCTCGGCCTGGTCCGCGAGAACGAGGGCGTCGCCGCCCGCATCCTGCTCGACTTCGACGCCGACTCCGAGAAGATCCGCAACGAGGTCATCCGCATGCTCTCCGGACCCGGCAGCCGCCAGCGCTCCGGTGGCGGTCAGCCCGGCGCGGCCGGCGCGGACCCGAGCGGCAAGAAGTCCTCGAAGCTGCTCGACCAGTTCGGTCGCAACCTGACCAAGCTCGCCTCCGAAGGCAAGCTCGACCCCGTCGTGGGTCGTGAGACCGAGATCGAGCGGATCATGCAGATCCTCTCGCGCCGCACCAAGAACAATCCGGTGCTCGTGGGCGAGCCCGGCGTCGGCAAGACCGCCGTCGTCGAGGGCCTTGCACAGAGGATCACCAACTCCGACGTTCCCGAGCTGCTCAAGGGCAAGCAGATCTACACGCTCGACCTCGCCGCGCTCGTGGCGGGCTCGAAGTACCGCGGCGAGTTCGAGGAGCGCCTGAAGAAGGTGATGAAGGAGATCACCCAGCGCGGCGACATCATCCTGTTCATCGACGAGCTGCACAACCTCGTCGGCGCCGGCGCCGCCGAGGGCGCGATCGACGCCGCCTCCATCCTCAAGCCCGCGCTTGCGCGCGGCGAGCTGCAGACGATCGGCGCGACCACGCTCGAGGAGTACCGCAAGTACCTCGAGCGCGACTCGGCGCTCGAGCGGCGCTTCCAGCAGATCCGCGTCGAGCAGCCCTCGACCGAGGAGACGGTTCAGATCCTCACCGGCCTGCGCGACCGCTACGAGCAGCACCATAAGGTCAACATCACCGACGAGGCGCTTGCCGCGGCCGCCGACCTGGCCGACCGCTACATCTCCGACCGCTTCCTGCCCGACAAGGCCATCGACCTCATCGATGAGGCCGCGTCGCGGATGCGGATCAAGTCGATGACCTCGCCACCCGTGTTCCGCGAGCTCGAGGACAAGATCGAGGAGACCCGCCGGGCCAAGGAGGCCGCGATCGAAGCGCAGGAGTTCGAGAAGGCCGCGGGCCTGCGCGACGACGAGCGCCGCCTGACTCAGAACAAGCGCGAGCTCGCCGACCAGTGGGAGGCGGGAGACACGAGCGAACGCCCGTCGATCGGCGAGGAAGAAATCGCCGACATCGTCTCGATGTGGACGGGCATCCCGGTCTTCAAGCTCACCGAGGCCGAGACCGCGAAGCTGATGCGGATGGAAGAGGAGCTCCACAAGCGCGTCATCGGGCAGCACCCGGCGCTCGAGGTCGTCTCGAAGGCGATCCGGCGCTCGCGTGCGGGCCTCAAGGACCCCAAGCGCCCGACTGGCTCGTTCATCTTCCTCGGCCCCTCCGGCGTCGGAAAGACCGAGCTGGCGCGCACGCTCGCCGAGTTCCTCTTCGGCGACGAAGAGACGATGGTGCGCATCGACATGTCCGAGTACATGGAGAAGCACGCGGTCTCGCGGCTCGTCGGTTCACCCCCCGGCTACATCGGCTACGACGAGGGTGGGCAGCTCACCGAGGCGGTGCGCCGCAAGCCCTACAGCGTGCTCCTGCTCGACGAGATCGAGAAGGCTCACCCCGACGTCTTCAACATCCTCCTGCAGATCCTCGAGGACGGCAGGCTCACGGACGCCCAAGGTCGCACGGTGGACTTCCGGCACTGCATCGTGATCATGACCTCGAACATCGGGGCTTCGGAGATCGCGCGCAACACCCCACTCGGCTTCGCCGTCTCCGACGACGAGACCGGCATCACCTACGACGACATGAAGAACCGGATCATGGGCGAGCTCAAGAAGGTCTTCCGGCCTGAGTTCCTCAACCGGATCGACGAGGTGATCGTCTTCCACAAGCTCTCCAAGGAGCAGATCAAGGAGATCGTGGAGCTGTTGCTGCGGCGCATTCGCGAGTCGATGGCCGAGCGCGAGCTCCAGCTCGAGCTCTCCGAGGAGGCCAAGGACCTCCTCGTCGACAAGGGCTGGGATCCCGCCATGGGCGCCCGACCGCTGCGTCGCGCGATCCAGCGCTACATCGAGGATCCGCTCGCCGACTTCGTCCTGCGCGCCCAGGTGCCGCCGGGATCGACGGTACTCGTCGAGCCGAACACGGCCGACGATCCGGGATCCATGGAGGACGTCAAGCTGTCGGTGATCCAGCCGGTGCCCAAGCCCACGCCGGTTGGCGTCGGCGCCGAGGGCGGCGACGAAGGTTCTGACGACGAGCACGGCGAGGGAGCCGAGCCGGCAGGACCTGCCGAGGGCGAGTAGGCGCCCGGTCCCGCCGGGCCGCCTTCAGTCGGTCGGCGGGTCGGCCGCGAAGTCTTCGAACATCGCGGCCAGGCGGGCCAGCACGGCCGCGGCGATCCCCAACTCGTGCTCATCGAACTCGGCCAGAGCGGCGCTCCAGCGCGGCTCGATTAGCGCCCGGCGCTCGGCGATCAGTGCCTGACCGCGCTCGTTCAGCGAGGTGAGCACCACGCGCTTGTCGAGCACCGAGCGCACCCGGGCCACCAGGCCCATGGCCGCGAGGTGGTCGAGCATCTGGGTCACGCTCGGGGGCGCCAGATCGGCCGCGCAGGCGAGCTCTCGCACCGAGAGCTCGCCGCCGCTGTCGGCGAGGCTGAAGAGCAGCGCGTACTGTGCGTAGCTGAGCTCGCCGGGGCGGTGCGTCTCACGTCCGCGGAGCCGCCGGACGGCGGCCATTGCGGTCTTGAACGAGCGCCCGAGCTGCTCGAGCGCCCCGGCGCGGGAGCTGACCGCGGTCATGCCATCACCGCTTCGGCGACCGCCTCGGCGGTCGCTTCCTGGTCCTGGAGCTTCGTTGCCCGGGCCGCGCGCTCGGCGCGCATGAGGATGATGCAGGGGACGATGGCCAGCGCGGTGATTCCCGCCGACCACCAGAACGCGGTCCCATAGGCCGAGGCGGCACCGGCGAGGGAATGGGCGCCGGCGAGCGAACGCTGGAGCACCACTGCCAGCGCGGCGGTCCCGATCGAGCCTCCGACGCGTTGCAGGACGTTGAGCTGAGGCGTGGCATCGGCGAGCTCCGAGCGGTCCAGGGCGGCGAAGGCCGCCGCCATCGCCGGCATGAAGGCGAAGCCGATGCCGGTGCCGCGGAGGAACATCGCCACCG
>Ga0302326_10009912_pt1 | contig 20696 bp, 17 predicted proteins | sample Palsa_T0_3_FD_202264 | JGI IMG/M metagenome (GOLD analysis project Ga0302326, IMG submission 202264) | Peat permafrost microbial communities from Stordalen Mire near Abisko, Sweden - Palsa_T0_3 | ecosystem: Environmental > Terrestrial > Soil > Palsa > Peat permafrost | place: Sweden: Abisko...
AAATCGTCCGCATTGGCAACCTTGGCTGCGCAAATTGGCTTCTTGCAGAAGAACGATTTTGCTGCGTTCCAGCGAATCATCGCATACAAGAAACAGAACAAAATATTGCTTCGTGTGATCGGAGCTTCCAAGTCGCTCAACAAGCTGAGCTTCCATTTCACCGGATTCACTAAGCCAGCGTACGATTTCATTTTCTTCAGCAGTGACTGTGCGATCTGGATACCCTCGGAATCGCGGATGATGGCCAGGTCCTGCACGAACCGGGTGTTGTCAGCGTGATATTCCGTCAGCAACGCCAACGCCGTCCAGTAGGCGATTCGGCGACGATTGATCGCCTTTGCCATGTATCGCGGTGCGGTGTGGTAAAGGTACGAAAGGCAGGTCAGCGTCCGTTCGGACCTGATGTATTTCATCGTGTCGATGTAAAGATGGCTTTCGACGAACGACAGCGCCTTTTCCATCACACCCTGCGTTCTCCGGATGTCCCGCTTCACATCACTCGCGCCCACCTCGTCATCATCGAGATAGTATTTCTCGAATTTTTGGCCATCGTAATCAGTGGCAACGACCGACAGTGAGGCGAGGAACACGTCCAGATCGAATGTGCAGCCATGCTTGACGCGCATTCGCTCAAGGTATTGCTCCACCTGGCTGACCACGCCCTGATACTTTGTGGAAAGTTTTCCCAGATAAATCTGGCTCCGCGTCACCCGCTCGCCGAGATTGATCCGCTCGAAAATCGTGCAGACCTCGGCATACGACTTCTCCTGGATGTTGTAAAATGAAATGTTGATCGAATCAGTCCGCAGCCGGGATAACTTTTCCAGCACCTTTTCCATGTGCTTCTTGCCGAGTTGCGAGTTAATCTCGATCAGGCTTGCCTTGCCAGGCGTGTCGAGCCGTAGGAGGTCCACCAGTTTGTACCAATGGCTTTTCTCAGAATGTTTCAAGGCGGTCTTGACGCGACCATCGATCAGCGAAAAAGCCTCCGTCTCCAGATTGAATGCGATGTTTAATCCCGGCTCCAAAGCGGGTTTGAAACGCAGCGTCCGGAAGAAAGCAGTCAAACGCTGCTGACCATCGATGAGGTAGTGTGTCGCACGCCTCTTAGTGTCGTAACCCTTTGAGCCATTTTCCGTCTCGAACTTGAACGGGCGGCAGTTGATCCGCTCATTCGGCTTGGGGGTCCAAATCAAAAAGATGCCGAATGGGAAATCGTTGTAGATGGATTCCAGCAAGTCGGGAATCTTGCCGTTGTCCCACACGCTGGGTCGCTGCAACTCTGGCAACGCAAGCTCATGTCGCTCGATCCACTCAAGGATGTCCTTCAGCGGTCGGTCGGTCATACCGCTTGAAAGCGATGGCATTTCAATGCTCCTCGATCACACGTGATCTTCCCGGTTCCGCATCGCGCCGGCGTTATTTCCCCCGAAGTACAAAAACGTAGGCGATGCCCGTAGCCGCCATAATCTTCATTCTCAACCCCGTCCCAGCATCGTCAAGGTGTGGATCAATTGTGGGCAAAGGTGATGTGACTAACGGACCGCGGACCACTCCTGTCCGGGTTCCCTGTCCGGGTTGGTTTACTACCAAAAATCAGAAACCCGTACTACCAATTCCGGTTTTGCAGCCTCGTTTTTTGATCAAAAACAGCGGTTCCGGATAGGTTCAAATCCTGTCCTGGGCATTCAGAAGCCGTCCCATTTCGGGACGGTTTTTTTTGATTCAAATCTTGACCATTCTTCGCTAGGCCAATGTAACGCTTGCGCGCATCCGTCACCATCAACGGGATTTGAACCGAACCGCTGGTAATATAATGTCCATTACCAATCGCGATGGTAAAACTCGCCCGCACTCACAAAAAAGGAAAGACCATGCACTACAAAACACTCGGCAACACAGGACTTCTAGTGTCCACGCTCTGCTTCGGCACCATGACATTCGGCGACGGCAGAGGATTCTTTAAGGTCATCGGCGCCGTTGGCCAGGAAGGGGCCGATGAACTGGTCAAGGCGTCCATTGAAGGCGGCATCAACTTCTTTGATACGGCGGATGTTTACACGGAGGGGGAAAGTGAGAAGACCCTGGGCCAATCGCTTAAAAACCTTAACATCGCGCGGAAAGATGTCGTCATTGCGACAAAGGTCTACGGGCGCATGGGCTCGGGGCGTAACGATGTCGGCGCTTCACGTGGCCACATCATGGACGGCGTCGAGGCAAGCCTGCGCCGCTTACAAACCGACCATATCGATCTCTATCAGATTCACGGCAATGATTCGGTGACGCCGGTAGAGGAAACGCTTCGCGCGCTGGATACTCTGGTTCAACAAGGAAAGGTGCGTTACATCGGCTGCTCCAACTGGCACGCCTGGAAGATTGCCAAGGCGATTGGGATCTCCGACGCAAAGAATCTGGCCCGCTTCGACACGCTACAGGCTTATTATTCGATTGCGGGTCGCGACCTCGAACGCGAGCTCGTTCCGATGATGGAATCCGAAAAGATTGGTCTGCTGGTATGGAGTCCCCTCGCGGGCGGTTTGCTCTCAGGAAAATTTAGCCGCACCCAGCAAAAGCCGGGGGATTCTCGTCGCTCGGGGTTTGATTTTCCGATCGTCGATAAGGAACGCACCTGGAAGATTCTCGACGTGATGGCGCCCATCGCTAAATCGCATGGATGCAGTGCCGCGCGCATCTCTCTCGCATGGCTGCTGGCGAAGCCAGTCGTCACCTCGATCATCATTGGTGCAAAACGCATCGACCAGCTTCAGGACAATCTTGCCGCAGTGGAACTCACGCTCACTGCCGACGAACTGAAGCGGTTGGATGAAGTCAGCGTTCTTCCGCCCGAATATCCGGGATGGATGCTGCCGTTCCAGGGAGTCGATCGCCTGGAAGTAGTTGATCGTCTGGCACTCATGCAAGGTGCGAAACGCTAGCTACAGCAGAGTCGTTGGCCCGCGGGCTATTGGTTATCCTGATTTACCCTTAAGGCCCACCGGCCGGCGATTTGTCGGGCGCATCCGCCACCTTGATCCCGCTGTTCTTCCCGCCATTGCCGTCGTCCGCATCCAGCGAGGAATCTGCCTTCGGATCCTGCAGCCAGCGCGTCCCATCCGCTACGAACTTATACTGATGCACGCCCGGCGTCAGCGGAATCGACACCGACCAGACATTGCCATCCTTCGTCATCGGCGTCGCCGTGATGCTCCAGCTATTAAAATCGCCCACCAGGGTGACGGTCTTGGGCTGCTGGTCCCACGAAGAAGTATCCAGTGAAAACTTCGTCCCAGAAGACGTTTGCCCTCCCGCCCCCCCGCTTCCCGTTGTCTCGCCGTCTGCTGCCACCTTGATTCCGCTGTTCTTCCCCCCGTTCCCATCGTCCGCATCCAGCGCGGGATCCGCCTTCGGATCCGGCAGCCAGCGCTGCCCATCCGCGACAAACTTATACTGATGAACCCCCGGCGAAAGAGGAACCGTGACCGTCCACACGTTCCCCTCTTTTTTCATCGGCGTGGCCGTGCTGTTCCACCCATTGAAATCCCCCGCAAGACTGATTGACGTCGGCTGCTGATCCCATGAAGAAGTATCGAGCGAAAATTTAACGCCATTGCCCCCCGTATCGTTCTTACCCGCGTCGCTTTTACCAGCCGCGTTCTGATCCGTTGGATTCTGATCTGTCCCGCCAATCTTGACGACACTATTTTTCCCGCCATTACCGTCATCGACGTCGAGCGACGGATCCGCCTTAGGGTCCTGAACCCAGCGCGTTCCATCCGCAACGAATTTGTATGGATGAGTGCCGTTGGAAAGCTTAATGGTCACGGACCACTTTTTGCCGTCCTGCGTCATTGGCGTGGCGCTCGTGCTCCAACTATTGAAGTCGCCTGCCACCGCGACGGTGCTCGGCTGCGTGTCCCAGGAGGAAGTATCCAGCGTAAATGTATGATCCGTGTCTGCGCGAGCGACGACGACAATCTGTAAAACCAAAAGAGCCACCAGCAGACGAATAGATCGGTTCATGATATGCCTCCGCAGGGTCAGAAAGCCGGGATGATTATACCCACTCTCTACCTCATTGAATGCAGATTAATTGTGGCCACAGTTAACGGAAGCGGCTTATTCCTGCCGAGGACCCTACTGCCCCGCGCCCAGTCGCCCCAGCATCATCCCAATCGCAAACACAATCCCCCCGCCAAGAATCACCTGCACGATCGTTTTCACCAGCGGACTTTTCATGAAATGAAATCGGATGAACGCGATGGCCAGCAGCTCAACGATCACCACCACATACGCCAGGCGCAACGCGATTGCCAGCTTGGGGATTAGAAATGGAAATGTGTGCAGCATTCCCCCCACGGTCGTGGCCAGACCGGTGATCGCGCCGCGATCGATCGGTGTTCCGCGTCCCGTGACTTTGCCGTCATCCGATAGACCTTCCGCCAGTCCCATGCTGATGCCCGCGCCGACGGATGCGGCCAGCCCGACGTAAAACGCCGTCAGCGGCCGGCCGGTCAAACCTGCCGTGGCAAAGAGCGGCGCCAGCGTCGATACTGAGCCATCCATCAGCCCCATCAGCGCGGGCTGCACCTTCTGCAGGACAAAAATATGCCGGATGTGGGAACGCGAAACGCCGGTTGTCAGATCAATGGTGGACATTGCTGCTAACCATATCGGGAGTTGCGCCCGTTTTCCGCGCGTTTTTGGACGAAGCGGTCAAATTATATTGAGACTCAGTTGCATGAGGCGAAATGATTTATTTCGTGACCGATTCATATACGTCCGCGATCTGCCGCCCCTTCTGTTCCCAGCTTAGCTCCCTGGCCCGCGCGAGCGCGCCGGCTGAGAGGGATTGAACCTGGTGGGGATCCATCAGCAGCGATCGAATCGCGCCAGCGAAACCCGCCTGGCTGGCTTCGGGGCCGTCCATCGGCACCTTGATGCCGCAGGTTTCGTTGATCGCGACCGCCATGCCGCACGCATCGTGGCAGATCACCGGCAATCCCATCGCCAGGGCTTCCATCACCACGGTGGACGTTCCCTCCTGCACGCTGGTGAAGGCGAAGATATCAGCATCGCGCATTTCCTCCAGCGCGCGGTCGCGCGAAAGCTGGCCCGTCCAGGTAATCAGGTCATCCACCTCGAGCTTGTGAGCCAGCGCTTTCCAGGTTTCAGTTTGCAGGCCGCCGCCGAGGATTTTGATTTTGAACTTCGGGGGAGGAAAGTCTCGCTTCAAATCCGCCGCGGCTGCAAGCAGCAGCGGCAGCGCCTTGCGACCCACGTGCAATCCGCTCCACACCAGCCGCAGCGACCGCACGCCGTCGTAATCGCGAACCCTTCCTTCCATTTCCGGAGAGCCGGTGTCGAGCATGATCTGACAGTCGCGGCCCCATAGCTGCGTGACCATGGCCTGATCGGCCGAGGTGGTGACGAAAATATGCCTCGCCGCCCGCGCCGCCTGCCGAGCGCGCATTTTCAGCCGCTTGTGGATGGCGTTCATCGTGTTTTTCAGGTGGTAGAAAGTCCAGTCGCGCCACGAAAAGAGCTTGAAATATTTTTCCGGAATATTGGATGCGCCGGCGATGGGACCCCAGACAAAAGGAATCCCCAGCGTCCAGAGATATCCCGGCTCGCGAAATGAGGTGATCGTAAGCTGATGCGCAATGTCGAACATGCGCGCCGCGTGCAGCCGCTTTGCCTCGGCCAGCGCCGCCCGCTGCCAAGACGCGTAGCCGACAAAATAAAACGGCGTGGCGAAGGAGATGAGCGGCTTTTGGAACAAGCGCGAGAGCAGCGGCGGCTCAATATAGACCACTTCCAATCCCGGGATCGGGCCGTGTTCCTTGAAATACTGCTCGATTTCAGCGCGATGATCTTCCCCGCCGAGTCCCGGGCAGGCGAGAACGGTGATGTCGTGGTATGCCGCCAGGCGTGTGGCGATATTCCAGCCGATCCCCGGTTCCGAGCCCCTGACCGGCGAGAGAGCAAAGGCCGACAGCACCACACGACGGCGGACCAACCTCACCGCCTCCGCCGATGCCGGCGATTGATCGGTATTTTGCTTCCAATGGTCCGCGGCGGCAGCGGTATTACCGTGCCCGCGGCCGTCGCGGCGGCGGCGGTTGCGCCCGAGCCGTACGGCCTTTCAAACCGGCTTTGAATCGGCTTCGACGGACCCGTGTCGCCGGGCTTCTGATCGGTCCAATCCGATGGTGGCGGGCTTGGTTCGAATCCCTCCACCGTCGCCTGCGGAATCACCATGTTGATCAGGTTCTCGATCTTCGTCAGCAAATCGCCCTGGTCGCGACCGACGAATGTGAACGCCTTTCCCGCCGCGCCCATCCGGGCCGTCCGCCCTACCCGATGAACGTAAACTTCCGGATCTTCCGGAACATCGTAATTGATGATGTGGCTGATATCGGCGACATCGATGCCGCGGCTGGCCAGGTCGGTCGCGATCAGCACGTCGAATTTCCCCGTGCGGAAATTCTTCATCACCCGCTCGCGTTTGTTCTGGGCCAGATTGCCGTGAATTTCCCGGCACTCAATCCCATTGGCGTGTAGCTTGCGCGCCAGCTTCTCTGCGCCGTGCTTAGTCCGGCAAAACACGATCGCCAGATCGGGATTCTCCCGCTCCAGCAGCATGCGGATTAATTTATATTTATCCCACGGCTGGACGGAAAAATAATATTGCTCGACACTTTCCACCGTCGGTTTATCATCGGCCCCGGGCGCGATCAGCTTCTCAACCGGCTCGCGCATGTACTGGCGGGCAAGTTTCTCGATCTCGCTGGAGATGGTCGCCGACACAAAAATCGTCTGATGCCCCGCCTCGGGGCCCATTCCCTTGATGCGGGAGAGGATATTGCGGATGTCGTCGCGGAAGCCGATGTCGAGCATGCGGTCCACCTCATCCAGCACCACGAACCGCACGTTCTCCAGCGTAATGATCCTGCGGTCGAGAAGATCGATGACGCGTCCCGGCGTCCCCACGAGAATCTCCGGGCCATGCTTCAGGAATTTCATCTGCGCCGCGATTTTCTGACCGCCATACACCGGCACCGAGCGGATCGGCGTGTGCATCGCCAGCCGCTTGATTTCCGCGTCCACCTGCATGGCCAGCTCGCGCGTGGGCACAAGGGCAAGAGCCCCAAACGCCCGGCCGCGCTCGGTTTTCTGGAGGATGGGAATGGCAAACGCGGCCGTCTTGCCCGTGCCGGTGCGAGCCTGTCCCAGCAGATCAACCCCCGCCAGCGCCCGCGGGATCAGCAGGGTTTGAATCTCCGACGGCGTGATATAGCTCAATTCCGCCAGCGCCCGCAGAATCGACGGCCGAACGCCCAAAGCCGCAAATGCTTCGGGCAACTGGGGATGATCTGTTTTATCACTCATGCTTTAATCGTGGAGGGGGGATTGTATCGGTATCGCATGCCGCGTCCAATCTCTCGGGAAACCGGGTGGTCGGGCCGTAAATTGAAATCTTGGTAAAATGCGGCAATGCCTCAGCCTGCGGGCACAACTTCTTCGGGTCCGATTGTACACCCGATCCAGCGGCATTTCAGCGCGCGCGAAGCGACCATGAAATTGAAGATCGCCGCATTGCTCGCATTTGGCATTCCCACGCTCGTGCTGGGGCCGTTGATGCTCGGCCTGCTGATCGAGGTCGTTTTTCTTCTATGGGGCAGATTTCTTCCCTGGCAATGGGTTTTCGCCGGTTCGTTTGCATTTGGACTGCCGCTGCTATTCTGGACTGCCGCGAGACACACACCCGCCTACTTTGATGATGCCATCATTTCGATGGATCCTCCTCAGTTGGCCGTTGCGGAAGTTCTGGGCTTGAGTGGACTGTCGGCATTCGCTCAAAACCCGGAGGCCGCGGCGATTGGCTTTACCGAGATCGCTCTTTGGGGCCCATGGCAAACCCTCGATGCGCTTGGAAAAATTCGCGGCATGCTCCGCCTGAAATCCGTGGACAGAGCCCGAGCCGCCGAAATCCTGGCGACTCTAAAGAATATCGATCATATGGAAGTATCCGAACTGTCTCGCCGCGATGGTGATGCCGGGGCTAATCTGGCGGCGCTGGCTTATCTCATCTGGTACGACTGGGTCGGTGTTTCCAAGGATTCACAAAAGGTTTGGCTTCTATCCGATTCGAGAAAGTTGCTCGATCCCTCATCGTCCTGATGCCGACCCAGCGATACCAACTCCTGCTCTCTTATCGCGGCACGCGCTATCACGGTTGGCAGCAGCAGGCCATGCTCAGTACTTACAAGGGAGAACCGCCGCCGCCCGGTTCGGGCATTCCCACGATCCAGGAAACTCTCGCCTCAACCATCGCCAAGGTGGTCGGGCATCCCGTCACGGTCGTCGGCTCATCCCGCACCGATGCGGGCGTGCATGCCAAGGGGCAGGTCGCTCATTTCGACACATCCGCCCTTCAGATCGCCCCCGACGGTTTGCGGCGGGCAGTCAATTACCAGCTTCCGCCCGATATTCTCATCCGCGAGATAAACCCCGTGCCCCATTCGTTCGACGCGATCACGGCCGCGGCCTCCAAGCGATATCAATATTTCATCTGGAACGCGCTCGATCGGAATCCATTTTCCCACGACTTATGCTGGCACCGCTGGCAGACGCTGGACATCGCCGCCATGCAGGATGCGGCAAAGCATTTCGTCGGCGAGCACGATTTCGCCAGCTTCTCACGGCCGGATCATTCCCGATATACCACGATCCGCACCGTGTCGGCATGTCGCGTATCGGCCCGGGGCCCGATGGTGGTCATCGGCGTCGAGGGAGATGGATTTCTTTGGAACATGGTTCGAATCATGACCGGCACGCTGGTGGAAGTGGGATTGGGAAAATATCGGCCGGATGAGATCGGACCGATGATTTCCGCCGTCGATCGCCGTGCCGCGGGCTCGACGGCGCCCCCGGTGGGGCTATTTTTGCAGTGGATCAAGCTGGGAACGCGCGTCTCAAGCGACTCGACCACGCAAATCCCGGAAGCTATCACTGAATCTTGAATGTCCGACCCCCACCGGCTACACTTCCGGGCTCGAATTTTTGTACCCTGAGAGGACGGCCCCAATGCCACGCGTTTGTCATTTTACAGGCAAGAAAACCAGCTTCGGAAACCAGGTGACCCATCGCGGCAAGGCGAAGTACCTCGGCGGAGTTGGAACCAAAATCACCGGCATCACGAGCCGCAAGTTCAGGCCCAACATTCAAAAGGTACGGGCCATCGTCAATGGGCGGATCGTGCGCATCAAGGTCAGCGCCAAGGCGATCCGCAATGGCCTGGTGGTCAAGCCGATTCGCCGCAAATACAACAAGCCCGCGGTCGAAAAGGCAGCCTGATTTTCCCCGCATGTCCGAGCAGAAGATCACCCTCGACGAAGTCCGCCACGTCGCCAAGCTATCGCGGCTGGCGCTGGATGAGCCCCGCCTGGAGAAATTCTCCGGCCAGCTCGCGAGCATCCTGGGTTATATCGCCAAGATCAGCGAAGTGGACGTCACCGGCGTAGAGCCGATGGCCCACGCCCTGCCCGTTCACAACGTCTTCCGCGAAGATGTTGTGGAGCCCAGCCTCCCACTTGAAAAGGTTCTTGAAAACGCCCCGGAATCGGATGGGCCGTTCTTTAAGGTGCCCAAAGTCATCGGCGGCGACGAAGATTCGGCGGGCTGAAATAACACGCCGGTTGGAGGGGTTCATGGTCATCGCCGAGACGCCTCGGATCATCCTTCGCCAATTTCAGTGGGAAGATTTCGACGCGGTCGCGGCGATGAAATCCGATCCCGAGGTTATGCGCTACATCGGCAACGGGGAACCGGCGACCCCCGAGCAGGTCAAGGCGATGATGACCAAATGGATTAACAATGCGACATACGCCTGGTCCGAAAACACATTGAAAGAAGTGCCGCAGCTTTATCGAGCCGTTGAGAAAAAGGCGCAATTCAGCGCGTGGGCGATGGAGCTGAAAGCCACCGGCGAATTCATCGGGCGCTGCGGGCTGGGGGCGTGGAACCTCGACGGCGATCTTGAAGTGGAAATCGGTTATGTGTTGGCCCGAAAATTCTGGGGACAGGGCCTCGCCACCGAAGCCGCTATTGCCGCGCGCGATTATGGCTTTGATCGCTTGGGGTTTGACCGCCTCATCTCAATCATCCAGCCGGGAAATCTCGCCTCGCAAGATGTCGCCCGGAAGGTGGGGATGCGTCACGAAAAAATGCGGGACGTGCGCGGCACGGACTGTATGATTTTCAGTATGACCCGAGCCGATCGCAGTCAATCGGCCTGATAAATCGACCCTGTTTACAATCCCCGTCGCAATCCGTACCTTTTTCGAAACATGCTTGCGTTTGACACATTAATCGCCGCGCGCGACGCAATTCGAGACAGGAAGATTTCATCGGTCGAACTGACCCGGCAGGCGCTGGATCGAATCGAAAAGCTCGATCCCACGATTCTCGCATTCAACAAAACATATCCCGAGAGAGCACTCAGCCAGGCAAAGGAAGTGGATGAAGGCAAGCGCAGCGGCCCGCTCGCGGGGGTGCCGATCGCGCTAAAGGATAATCTCTGCACCAGCTACGGCCTGACCACGTGCAGCTCAAAAATGCTTGAGAATTTCAAGGCGCCGTACGATGCGACCGTGTGCAAAAAGCTCGAAGCCGCCGGCGCAGTGGTGCTGGGGAAAACAAATCTCGATGAATTCGCGATGGGTTCATCCACCGAAAACAGTGCGTTCAAAACCACGCGCAACCCGTGGGACACCAGCCGGGTGCCCGGCGGCAGCAGCGGTGGATCGGCCGCGGCGCTGGCGGCGGGAATGTGCTGCGCGGCGATGGGCTCCGACACCGGCGGCTCCATCCGCCAGCCCGCTTCGCTGTGCGGCGTCGTCGGACTCAAGCCCACCTACGGGCGCGTCAGCCGATATGGGCTGGTCGCCTTCGCATCGAGTCTCGATCAGATCGGCCCGTTCGGATGGACCGTACCCGATGTTGCTCTCCTGATGAACGTCATCAGCGGGCGCGATCCCAAGGATTCCACCAGCGTGGACCAGCCCGTGCCCGATTATCTGGCCAATCTCGACACCCCGCTGAACGGTTTGCGCATCGGCATCGCGCGGGAATATCAACTCGCCGCGGGAATGGATCCACAGGTGAAATCAGCGGTCGATGCGGCGGTAAAGAAGTACCAGGACCTGGGCGCGAAGCTGATCGAAGTCTCGCTGCCGCACACGGAATATGGAATCGCCGCGTATTACGTGATCGCCCCGTGCGAGGCCAGCAGCAACCTCGCCCGCTACGACGGCGTGCATTACGGCCACCGCACCCGCGAGCCGGTGAAGGACATCATCGAACTCTTCAGCAAATCACGCGCCGAGGGTTTCGGCGACGAGGTGCAGCGCCGAATCATGATCGGAACCTACGCGCTGTCCAGCGGATATTACGACGCCTATTACCTTCGTGCCCTGAAAATCCGCGCCCTGATCCGGCAGGATTTTGAACGGGCATTTTCCCAGTGCGATGTCATCCTGTGTCCCACGAGCCCCACGCCCGCGTTCAAAGCGGGAGAAAAAACCGGCGATCCGCTCCAAATGTATCTCTGCGATGTCTTCACCGTCACTTGCAACATCGCCGGCATCGCCGGCATCAGCCTGCCATGTGGCTTTACCACCGGCCCGCGCCCGCTTCCCATTGGAGTTCAACTGCTCGGTCCCACATTCGGGGAGCAGAAATTGCTGCGCATCGCGCGCATGTACGAGATGGCGACGGATTGGCACCGCCGGCGGCCGAGTTTTTGAAAGAGCGAGATGGTTCACTTGCCCGGCGCATGGTCGTACAGATATATCGCCCCATTGAGCACCGCGATCGGCTTCTCCTCGCGGAATTTGCTGTAAACCTCGATCGCCACCGGCAACAGGAACGGGCCCTGCAGCGCGACGGCGCTGATGGCATACACCGGCGGCAAGCCCGAGGGGACGGTCTGGTCCGGATGCTCGATCTGGCTTCCCTCCAGCTCGATGTAATGCAAACCGTAATATCGCGGGTCAGGCAGCGCGAAATTGCACAGATATAGCTGGCGATCCGGGTGGTCCCGCTGCCACTGAACCAGAGCGGGAAGATTCTGGCCCCAGTCGATATTTGAATCGCTGAGCAATCCCAGCCCCCCGCGCCAGCCGCCGGCGGCCACGTTAAAGAACGGGATATAATTCGGAAACGCCGCGAATGTTTCCGATGCGATGCCGATCAACAGCAGCGCGATCAACCAGCCGCTGATCTTCGGAAACCGGGCGAAACAGCGCGCGGCGATCACGCCCATGAACAAAAACAGAAACGGATAGACCGGAAGAACATGGCGGATGCCGATGTTGAGATTGCTGCGCATCGCCATCGCCAGGTAAAACGCCGGGCAGATGATTGCCGCACAAATCGCCCAGCCGTCGCGGCGCTGCTTTGATTGCCGAAAGGTCGCGAGCCAGGCGATCAGGGCAATTGCCAAACCCACCAGCGTCGCCAGTGGAGTTTTGAAAGCCACCGCCGCGGGAAAATAGTACCACCATCCCGTGATGCTGATTTGCCCGCACAAAAAAGTCCGCCGAGCCAGCGACGTGGCGTAAGTGTAAAGAAATCCATACAGCCACGGCTGGGGAAACAGGTGCATTTCGCTCGCGGATTTCACCGCGCGAACGACCGCATCGGGCTTCCAGTGGTTCACCCAACCCTGAAGCTCGATGTTTGTGGGATACAGGGGCACCGGCTTCTGGCTGAGCTGCATCTGGTTTTCCGCGGTCATGAGGATCGGCCCGCGAAAATCGAAATGCGCCTGCGGATCGGGCGTCGGTCCAAAGCGAAATCCATAGCTGGCCCAGACGATGGCGTATCCCACCAGCAGACTCACCGCAAAAACGCCCAGCCCCGCGGCAGCGCGCGAAATTCGATCCGAAAGATTCCATCGCAAAAAAGGCCAGGGCACGTCGATCAGGCATCGGCACAGCAGCGCAATCGCCAGCATAGGCAGCGTGAGCAGTCCGGAAAATTTCGTCGTCAAGGCGATGCCGACGAGCGCACAAACGCACGCAATCCGCGAGATCGTCGCCCTGCGGCCCAGCAGCCAGACGCCGGCCATCAGCAGAAAAAACACGAGCGTGATCGGCACATCATTTTTGATCAGCGGCGCATGCGCCAGAAAGTTTGGGTCGAGGCAAAAAGTTCCGCACGCCACCACCGCCGCCAGCGGTCCGGCCAGCCGCCACGCCCACCAGGCAATCGCCGCGCCCAGAACAACGCCAATTGCGATCATTCGCGCGCGCCCGGCCTGCAGCAATGGGTCTGCAATATTCCCGGGAGTTTGATACAGCGTCTGATCCGCATAATGCACCGCGGGATACGGATTCGACAGCAGCATCCGATTCCAGAGATCGCAATGCCGATCCATCTTTAAATCCGCGGCGTGTGTGCCGACGGCGACATAATATTTCCACAGCGGCGGATCTTCGGGATTGCATCGGAAATCTCCGTAATGCGTTTGCGTCCAGGCGCCCATGAAATGCAGCGGTTCGTCGAATGCGGCTGATTTGTCCTGCATCGAGCACCACGCCGTCGCCGCAAATGCCGCGAGAAATACCGCGCAGGCGATTGATCCGTAGAAATTTCGCCTTGTCAGAAAGCTTCTGAGCATTGAACCGCCGTTACTGTGTGGGCGCGCGATCGTACAGGTAAATGACGCCGTTGAGCACCGTCACGGGCTGCTGTTTGAGAAATTGCCGGTAGTAATACAGCAGGTCGGCATCCATATACGTACCCTGCAGGGCGACGGCGCTGATGGCATACATTGGCGGTCCGCCGGGCAGCGTTCCAATCGTCTCCGCGACCTGACTTCCTTTCATATCGACGCATCGCAGTCCGTAATAACGCGGATCGGGCAAACCAAACCAGCAGTAATTAAGCCGGTATTCCTGGTTGTTCTGTTGCCACCGGACCAGAGCGGGCAAATCCTGCCCCCAATCGATGTTGGAATCGCTCAGCAGCGCCAATCCCCCGCGCGATCCGCCAACGGCGACGTTGAAAAACGGTATATAATTCGGAAATGCGCACAGCGTTTCACACGCCAGTCCTGCGAAGAGCGGCAGGATAATCCACATCGCCAGTTTTGGCCGGCGGTTGAAGCCCCGCGCCGCCATCACGCCCAAAAACAGGAACAGAAACGGATACACCGGAAAGATATGGCGAAGCCCGATGTTGAGATGGCTGCGCATCGCCATGATCATGTAAAAGACCGGGCCGATCACCGCCGCCCAGATGGCCCACGAATCCTGCCCGATAGTCTTTCGGTGCCACAGCGACAGGCAGATCACCGTTGCCAGCGCCAGGCCCACGAGCGTCGCCAGCGGTGTTTTGAACGCCATCGCCGCGGGAAAATAGTACCACCATCCTTCGATCCGGATATCGCCGCAAAAGAAACTCCGCCGCGTCAACGAAGACGCGTACGTGTAAAGAAATCCGTACAACCACGTCTGCGGCAACAGATGATGCTGGTTGGCCACACCCACCATCTGAATCAGAAGATCAGGCTGCCACTCGCTGATTAGCCGCTTGATCAGATCGTGATCGGGGTATGCAGGCACCGGATTCTGCCGCAGCAGCATCTGATTCTCCGCGTATTGAGCGATCACCGACCGGTAATTGAGCTGTTCGCCCGGATTGGGGCTCACACCGAATCTGAAATCGTAACAGGCCCAGATCATCACATAAACGGCAACAAGCGAAATCGCAAAGACCCCCGCGGCGCCCAGGAGGCGGCGGAAGCGCGAGGACAGCTTCCATTTGAGAAACTGCCAATCCGCCGGCAGCATGACCCGGCACAGCAGCGCGATCCCCAGCATTGGAATCGCGAGAATCCCGGAGAATTTCGTCGTCACTGCGACGCCAATCAGCAGGGCGACGCCGGCGATTCGCGGCAACGTCGCCCGACACCCCAGCATCCAGACGAACGCCATCAGCACGAAAAGCACCAGCGCGATCGGCACGTCATTTTTAACCAGGGCAGCGTGCGCCAGAAAATTCGGGTCCAGGCAGAACGCCGCGCACGCTACCACCGCCGCCATCCCCCCCGCCAGCCGCCATGCCCACCAGGCGATTGCCGCTCCCAGAATCACGCCCAGCGCCAACATCCGCACCCGCGCCGCGCGAAACAGCGCATCGGCATCGTTTCCCGGCGTCTGATACATCGTTGTCAGCGCAAAATGCACCGCCGGCGCCGGCGATGTTTCCAGCATCATATTCCACGGAGATGACGTCAGATCGAGCTGCATATCCCGCGGATTCGTGCCCACCGCAACGTAATATTTCCACAGCGGCGGATCTTCAGGGTTGCAGCGGAAATCACCGAAATGCGTCTGCGTCCACGCGCCCACGAGATGCAGCGGCTCATCGAACGTCGCGCACTTGTGCAGCCACGCAAACCACGAAATCAGCGCGAATGCCATCAACATCACAAAACAAAACGCGGCGGCGGCAATACCGCTTCGATGCCCGACGCCTTGGCCGCTGATCATGGGAGAATTCATCCGCTACGGAGAATTGTACAGCTAGATGCAGTCTCCAAGAACCGTGAACAAAAATCCTTCCACCCAGGTCTGCGATTTTATCCTGCCCCGCCGATAGCCCCGTCAGGCAAAAAATGATCACCAGACCCGCGATCACGTCGCCGCGCGGCCCGCCTGGAGCAAATCCAGCGGCTGCGTGCGCGCGACGCCCAGTGCGGGCCACAGACTCGACGCCAGCGCCACCACCAAAAGCGCCAGGCATCCTTCGCCAACAATTCGCCAGGGGATTTGCATTGGCGGGCTATACCCGAGAATGGCGCCGCTGAGTTGCCGTGCATCCACGCTGATTTCCAGCCCCGCCGCCAATCCCAGGGCCACGCCTACCAGTCCAAGCATCGCCGCCTCGGCAAGAATCAGCCGCAGCAAATCCCCGCTGCCCAGGCCAATGCTGCGCAGCACGCCGAACTGCCATTGCCGGGAGCGCACCGACGCCATGATGGTGTTAGCGACGCCCAGCGAAGCCAGCGCCATCGCCGCGATAGCAACGGTGCTGATCATATCCAGCACGCGATAGAATCCGCTTTCGATTTCGAATTTGATCTGCCGCACATCGCCCGCCACCAGCCCGCGATCGCCCAGGCTTTTCTGCACATTTTTCAGCAGATCCGCCTTGTCCACGCCCCCCTGCAGATTGGCCGCGAACAGTCGCGCACCCGTCACGCCAAAATCGCGCTGGGCATCGGCGATCGATCCAAACACGCTGCCGGCGGTTCGCTGATCCATCAGATTGCCCAGGTCGAACATGCTGACCAGAACATCTGCGCCCGGCGACCAGACGATGGCGCAGATCGTATATTTCTGCCAACCGTTCACTGACGTCAGCACCGGAAACTTATCCCCGATTTTCACGTGCCGCGACTCGCGGAAATCATCGGTCACGATGATTTGCCGCGGCTTTTTCATGTCCTCAGCGGCCTTCGCCTCGGCGGCTGCCTGCTGGTCTTGCGGAAGCGGCCGCCCATCATTATCGCGAAAATCAAGTTGCACCATCTTCAGCGCAAGCTGCGGATCGACCCCGAAAAACATTACGCCCACATCCTGCCCCGCCACTACCGACGCCATCACCAGGCTCAATTTGCTGTCTCCGGTGGGCGTCGTCACGACGACCGGCAGCAGCGTGCCCGGCTCCATCCCCGGCGTCGTTGCCAGCGTCTTCTGGTCCTTCCACGAAATGAGGTCCGGGCTCCAGATGAAACAATCGGGAAATTTATCGGGAAGTTTCCACCCGCCGATCAGCGTATGCCCCTGCACCTGCATGGCGATCAGCGTGGCCAACCCCACCATCAGTGCCGCCCCCGTCCCCGCGGCGCGCCAGATGCCCGTGCTGAGTTGCTGCCGCAAAAGCTTGGGCGGCAACGCCAGCACCCCGGCCAACATCGGCGCGAATATCCGCTCCAGCACCCAGATGATCGCCGGCGCCATCAGGAAATATCCAATCATGATGCCGGGCAGCCCGCCGACAAAATGCCCGAAGAATCGCACCGTCTCCACCGCCACATCGGGATTCGCCACGCCGGCAAATTGGAAAATCTGCTTCAGCGGACCAAAGAAAATAAATGGGTCGATCGACGCCAAAACCGCTCCGACGAAGAACCACACGATCGGCGGCCGCCGCGCGCTCGTCACGGAGTGCGCGTTCATGGCTTCCAGCGGACTGATGCGCGATGCCCACCACGCCGGCAGCACGCTGGCCAGAAGCGCCGTCACCATCGACCCCGCCGCGCCGAAAATCATTCCAGGTATGCTGAAAACCACTCCTCCCGCGAACATTTCCCGGTAGTGATGCTGCAGCATCCACATCCACAGCATTCCCAGTGGAATACCGATGGCGATTCCCACCATAGCCAGTGCGAGCGCTTCCAGAACCACCAGCTCAAATACCTGTGCCCGCACCGCGCCGATGGCCCGCAGCATCGCCAGCGTGCGCTGCCGCTCGCTGACGCCCATGCTTAGTGCCGAAAAGATGATGAACATCGCCGTGAGCATTGAGATCGTTCCGCCCAGGTAACTTGCGATCTGCACCCCGCGGAGATTTTTTTCCAGCTCGCCCGAGTTTTGCCGCCGCGCCCGCAGCCGCAGGCTCGAATCCACCTGCGCCAACCGCGCCGTCCATCGCCGCTCAAACGCGTCGAAATTCACCTTATCGCGCAGATTGATGCTGATGCTGGAGACCTGCGGCGGGCTGTCCGCGCCCGTGAAATGCTGCAGCGTTTCCATCGGGATGTAAATTGTCGCCGAGTGCTGCGCGAAAAAGACCGGCTTGTGGACAATGCCCACAATCGTCAGCTTCAGCTTGTTGTTGATGCCCGGGATTTCAATCTGATCGCCGACGCCCTCGCCGATTTTTTCCGCCGTGAACTGATCCACCACCGCTTCGTTTCCGGTCGAGCCGTCAAACCACTGGCCGTCGATCAGGTTCATCGATTGGATCGTCTTATCCTGCGGCCGCCGAACGCCGATCAACTCCGTGGCGATTTTGTCCGATGGCATGGCGCCGGCCGCAAGGTGCTGGGCACTGCGCGCCGGGCCGCGCTGATTCGCCGCCCGATTCATCTCCCGAAACGATTCCAACCGCCCCACCGCCTGGCGGACATCCGGATCGGCCGTCAGCTCTTCCACCAGTTTTTCCGGCACAAACGTGTACTGATTCCCCGGCACGATCATTACATCGGCCGCCCCCATGTACTGATTCAGATACCGCAGCGCCATCCCCTCCAGCGATTTGTAGCCCGCCGTCACCGCGACAACGAGACTTACCGACAGCGCGATCGCCGCTACCGTGAGCGATGTCCTCACCTTGCGGACTTTGAAATTCGTCAGGGCCAGATGAAAAAGAACCATCGGTTCAGCCGTTTGTCATTTGAGGGAGTCGGCATACTTCGCCGCCAGGTCGTGACCGTTGATCCCGTTGGTGCCGAAGCGATCGACGATCCGCCCGTCGCGAATCACCGCAACGTCCTGAGCATACGCGCCCACGACCGGCTCATGCGTCACCATCACGATTGTTTTGTTATGAATCACCGACAAATCGCGAAGCAATTCGCATACCGCTCGCGAGTTCACGCTGTCCAGATTTCCCGTCGGCTCGTCCGCAAGAATCACCGCCGGATCGGTCACCAGCGCCCGCCCGATCGCCACGCGCTGCTGCTCGCCGCCGCTGAGCGAATCCGGCCGATGCGTCCTCCGATCGGCAATGCCGAGATTTTCCAGAAGCTGCGCGACTTTCGCCTTCGCCGCGCCACTATCCGTTCCCTCGAGCATCAGCGGCAGCGCGATATTTTCCTCGGCCGTGAGCGTCGGAATCAGATTGAACGATTGAAACACCAGCCCGATATTCCGCCGGCGAAAGATCGTCAGTTGCCGATCCGGCATTTTCGCCAGATCCTGCCCGTTGATGCGCACCGCCCCGCTGTCCGGCTTCGCCAGCCCCGCCATCAGATGCAGCAGCGTGCTCTTGCCCGATCCGCTTGCCCCCATAATCGCCAGAAACTGCCCCTGCTGAACCTCCAGATCAATCGAAGCCAGTGCCGTCACCGACTTGTCGCCCTGGCGAAAGGTCTTGATAACTTTTTCAACGGACAACGGTTGCATTGCGATGAACGACTATAGCGGGGTGAAAAATGGGGGACAAGCGGCGTATTCGTATCTAAACATTGGTATCCTATTGATTCGGGCGATTCCCATTGTCCGGATCGGGGCGTTGCACTACGAGCCGGTCCAATGACACAGCCTTCATCGATGAAATGTCCGCATTGCGGCCAAACTTCCCCGGTGGCGCCGGAACAAATTGGGCAAAATGTTCAGTGCGCTCAATGCGGGAAGTATTCAATCGCCGAATTTGAGCCGCGCAAAGGCAACGCATTTGCGGTCGCCAGCCTCGTCTGCGCTTTGCTTGGATGCGTTCCGTTTGTAAGTGTTCTGGCAATCATTTTTGGCATCATCGGTTTGACAAAGACCAAAAATCCGCGCGTCGGCCACAGGGGGTCGGCCATTGCAGGAATTGTACTCGGCTCTTTCGGCCTTCTATTGAATGTGCCGGTCATTTACACACTCGTAGTTTTCAATCACGCGAAAGAACGCGTGAAATGTGCCAGCAACGTGAGACAGATTGGTCAGGCTCTCCTCGACTATTGCAATTCGAGTTTTGGGCCATACCCACCTGATCTTGGCACGCTGGTTAAAACCCAAAATATTTCCGTCTCATATTTTCTATGTCCCTCGATGCCGGGAGGGTCATCACTTCCTTCAAATCTCGACCAGATGACCATCGACCAGAAGGCCGATTGGGTCAACCAGCACGCGGATGTCATCTATTTGGGCGCGGGCCTGATGGCAGGCGCGCCGCCGGAAACGATCGTCCTTTATGAAAAGCACGATGAGCGAAACAGCCCTCCCGACGGTTCGTTCGATGATTACGAAGTGCAGATGCTGTTTGCCGACGGGCATGTCGAGGCTGTTCCTTCAGCTGACGCCCACCGCAGGATCGAAAAACAGAAGTCCAAATGAGTCCCCGACCGACTCTTCACGCATCTTCCGCGATAATCAATTCACACCCCGCATCCGCAATCGCGCGTCGATGTTCTTCTCCCAATCCGCTGTCCGTGACCACCACATCGATGTCCGACAAATTGCACAGTCGCGCCAGCGCCTGCTGGCCGAATTTTTCGCTGTCGGCCAGGAGAATCACCTGCTGCGACTGCTCCATCATCCGCTTTTCAGCAGCGACGAGCAGCAGGTTCTGGTTGTACAGCACTCCGTCAAAAATTCCCGCCGAGCTGAAAAACATCCGTGACGCGTGAATCGTTGAAATAAAATTTTCCGCGGCCGGGCCCAGCATGACGCCATAACGCGGATACATGAGCCCCCCGGTGATGATCAGCTCAACATTGTCATCATCCATGAAAAGATTCGCGATCGGCAGCGAGTTGGTGATGATCTGCATCGACCGGCCGTGAATCTGCTCGGCCAGATGGAACGTCGATGTGCCGCCATCGAGCAGGATCGTCTGCCCGGTGGGAATGAGCGCTGCCGCAGCGCGAGCGATGCGGCGCTTGGCGTCAAGCTGCACGCCGATGCGCTGGTTGT
>Ga0302326_10009916_pt1 | contig 20687 bp, 18 predicted proteins | sample Palsa_T0_3_FD_202264 | JGI IMG/M metagenome (GOLD analysis project Ga0302326, IMG submission 202264) | Peat permafrost microbial communities from Stordalen Mire near Abisko, Sweden - Palsa_T0_3 | ecosystem: Environmental > Terrestrial > Soil > Palsa > Peat permafrost | place: Sweden: Abisko...
AAGCGACCCGCAAGCGGGAGAGGGAAATTCCGGGGCGCCGGCGACGCCTTCGGGCGGCGCGCCTCGGCGCAAACTTCGGGCTAACGGTGCAGGCATGCGTGCACCCGCACCAGCCGTCGGCTCTCTACCGGGACCGCACGGTCGGCCTCTTCGTTCGCCGTCGCGGTGGCGCAGGACAGCCAGAAATAATTCGCCGTCGGGTCCACCACGAGCCGCTCGGGCGCGAAGCCCGGCGCCACCAGCACGGACAGGAACTGGGTCGTCGAGAACCAGGACAGCCGGTTCAAACCGGCATCGATCCGGTCCGACGACACGAATTGCGCGTCCCCGAGCGCGGGATCGGACGCCGAACCCATGGCCAGGGTCCGCACCGCGGCCTCGTAGCCGGTCCAGGCCCTGACGAATTTCGCCAGCTCGACCGCATGCACCAGCGTCACGACCAGGATGGCGCCTGCCGCCGCGCGGGCCATCGGGTCGCGCGCGAGCGCCGCCATGAGGCGGGGCAGCAGCGGAACCGGGAGGTTCAGCCGCCCTTCCGCCGCGAGCGCGTAGGCCGCCGCGAGCCCTCCGAGCGCGGCCATGACGACGAGAAGCACGGTCCGCATGGGGTAGCGCTGGTCCGCATGAAGCGACCGGTCGAACCACAGCCAGTACACTGCCAGCGCGACGGCGACGAGCAGGGCGGCGCAGAGGTGGGCTTTCGCCGGGCTCAGCCGCCGAAACACCGGGAAGGCGATGCCGTAGCCCGCGATCGCGGCGGCCAACAGGACAACGATGTAACTGGCGAGGATCTTGACCTCGAAGACGAGCAGCGCCGCCCTGGCCATCATGGGGGCATCGTAGTCGTCGGGCGGCAACGCCGCCTTCACCAGCATCCAGACCGCCATGACGACGAGGAAGGCGCCGGCCGCCCTCAGGAATGCCGCGTCCCGCATCCCCCGCAACGCGAGGGTCGTCAGGATGACGACTTCGAGAAGCGGCGCGGCTTCGTGGGTGAAGACGAGCGCGAGCAGCATCGCGAAGACCAGCGCCGCCCCGCCGATGCCGCCGCGCGCACAGTGGCACACGGCGAGGGCCGGCCAGAACAGGGCATGCGCCGCCCACATCTCGGTCGGGAAGCCGAACACCAGCGGGCAGAGGCAGGCGGTCGACGCACATGCATAGACGAAGATGATGCGGCCCTTGGAGCGGTCGGCCGCCCATGTGGCGGCGAGGCCCGCGAGCGGCATGACGAAAAACAGGAAGCCGTAGAGGACGATGCCGCCGCGGGCGTCCTTCGTCAGCGCGATGTACATTTCGGCGGGAACGCAGGTGACGAGATAGACCAGCAGGCGGCCCGAGATGTTGTGCCAGTGGAACGCCCAGGAGTCCTGGACCGCGACCGCATAGGAAAACATCGAACCGTCGGCGTATTGCTGGAGCTGGTAGCGCAGGCCGACGACGACGAACGCGACCGACCAGCCGATCCCGGCGGTGACCGCGACGGCGCGCAACACGTCCATGCCGGAACCGGCGGCGGCGCCGCGCACCGTCGCGTCATGGGCCGCGCCGGCATCCGGAATCCCGGCCGTCATGAAATCCTCCCGGTGACGCAGCCGCCGCGGCCGCGGCCGTCACTTCTCGAACACCAGCATGACATAGCGGACCGTGCCGCGCCGGAGCAGCCGCTCCAGATGGAGGCCGCCGATCTCGGCGTCGCTCAAGCGGGCAAAGCCGTTCCTCGTCTTTTCCGCGCGCTGGGAGGAGAGGTCGTCGAAGGCGGCATCGAGATCGCCTTCGGGGCGCGGCTTGAGCAGTTGAGAAAGATCGCGCTCCTCCACCAGCCGCAGCCCGCACGATCGGGCGAGCGCCGTCCAGGCCTGCGCCGACAGCGCCAGCGGACAGCGCCACGCCCGCTTGAAGTCGGCGAGGATGGATGCGTCGGCTTCTTCGACGCGATCGACCGGCATGTCGTCGACGATGATGAGGCGGCCGCCCGGATCGAGGGACGACACCAGGTTGCCCAGCGTGAAGGACGGATCGGCGCTGTGAATCAGGCTCTCGATGGCAATGATCACATTGTAGCGGCCCGGCATGGCGTCGTCGTAGGACAGGAGATGGAAGTCGATCGCGCCTTCCAACCCGCGCGCCTTGGCAATGCCGTTCGCGTAGGTCCATTGCTCCCGGGAGATTGTGATCCCGCTCCAGCGCCCGCCATAGACCCGCAGGCAGTGGAAGCAGGTCCCGCCGTAGCCGCAGCCGGCATCGAGGCCGCGGGACGTTCCGTGCGGCGGAATGTGGGGTTCGATGAATTTGTAGATGGTGTCCGGCGAGAAATTGCCGGTGGCGGTATCGATCAGGAAGTGGTGGATGGTGTCGTTCTCGAAGCCCGAGAAAACCTGGAAATCCGTGTCTTTCTTCGTCCACAAGTGAAGCTCGTCGTAGTAGAGCGCGACATCCTTCGTCGTCATGAGCACCTCGACCGATCTTCCCCGAAATGAATTCCGCTGCGGCATGAATCATAGCAGACGGCGGGGTTCGCCAGAAGCTGACCCTATTGGTGTCATTGCCCGGCTTGACCGGGCAATCCAGTACTCCCTGTCGGTGTTTACTGGATCGCCCGGTCGAGCCGGGCGATGACAACGAATTGTGGAGTCAACCGCAGCGCTTCCGTGCCGGCGGCTTGCGTTCACATCCGCACCGAGTCGCGGTAGTGTGCGTCCTTCCTGGTGGGCGCCGAGGTGATCGCATGCGACGGCGGGAGTTTATCGCGGGGCTCGCGGCGGCGGCATGGTCATGGCCGGCGCGCGCACAATCGACCTCGAAGCGCACCCTCGTCGGGGTGCTCGACACGAGCCCGCGGCTGCGCAACGCCAATTTCGACGCGCTCCGGCAGGGCCTGCGCGAACGCGGCCATGTCGAAGGCCAGAACGTGGCCTTCGAATATCGTTCGGCGGATGGTCGCAACGAAAGCTTCGCCGCGCTGGCCGCGGAATTGGTGCGCCTCGACGTCGATGTGATCGTGACGAGGGGGACGCCCGCGGCGCTCGCGGCCAGGGCGGCGACCCCGACGATCCCCGTGGTGATGGCGGCAGCCGGCGAACCCGTCGCCATTGCCCGCGACCCCGTGCGGCCGGCCGGCAACATGACCGGATTTGGCGCTTACGTCCGCGGCATCGAGGGCAAGCGCGTGGAAATCCTGCGCGACATGCTGGCGAAAGTCGAACGGGTCGCGGCCCTCATGAACCTGTCCAACCCGTCGCGCCGGTCGGAATGGCGGGAGATCGAGGCGAGCGCGCGGTCCCTGGGGATCGCGGCGCAAGTCCTCGACACCCGGGCGGTCGGCGACATCGAACGCGCGTTCGATGCCGCGACGAACTGGCACGCCGATGCCCTGGTGGTCGGCAGCGATACGATCATGCAAACCAATCAAGGCCTCGTGGTCGCGCTCGCTGCCGAGCATCGGCTTCCGGCGATCTACACGTTCAGGGATTTCGTGGACGCGGGCGGCCTGGCGTCCTACGGCGTCAGCCTGCCGGATCTCTACCGGCGCGCCGCCGCTTACGTCGACAGGATCCTCGCGGGCGCAAGGCCCGATGAACTGCCCATCGAGCAGCCCACCAAGCTCGAGCTGGTGATCAACCTCGAGGCGGCGAGGGCGCTCGGCGTGACGGTGCCGGACAAGGTTCTCCTCGGCGCCGACGAGGTCATCCGATAGCGCCGCACGGATTGTCCGCTCCGGCCTCGAATCAGGATATCAAGGGGCTGTTGCCCGGCCGCCGTGCATGTATGCGGCGTGTCGAACCATCGTCCGCGCATCTCGCCCTTCCCGGAGATTTGAAATGGTCATCACCACCGCTCACATCGCCCCGATCGTCGCCCTCATCGCCGGCATCCTGATCCTGATCATGCCGAGGCTCTTGAACTACATCGTCGCCTTCTACCTCATCGTGGTCGGCTTGACCGGGCTCAACGGCATCTACCATTTCATGAAGTAGACTTTTCCCTGCGGGCCGGTTCGAGGGCGGAATGCGCGGTCGAGGCTACGGCGGATGGCGACCAACTTTCTGCCGCCGAGCGGTTCCACCCGCGCCGGAAAATGCTAAATAGTGCCGGCATCCGTTCGAGTGGGGCAATCCGGCTCGACAAGAAACGTACATGGGAGAGAAATCGATGTCGAAGACGACGCGTTTGTCGCTGTTCGCGTCCGCAGCGCTGCTCGCCTGCGGATTGAGTGGGGCCGTCCAGGCGCAGCAGCAGCTGCAGGCGCCGCCCAACCTGACGTTTTTCGTGACCAGCACCGGCTCCGGCAAGGGCGCCGATCTCGGCGGCATCGAGGGCGCCGACCGGCACTGCCAGCAGCTTGCCGCCACCGTCGGCGCCGGCAACAAGACTTGGCGCGCCTATCTCAGCTCCTATGCCGCTCCCGGCTCCACTCCGGTGAATGCCCGCGACCGCATCGGCAAGGGCCCGTGGCAGAATTTCAAGGGCGAGGTGGTGGCGCAGAGCGTCGACGACCTGCACAGCGCAAACGTCCGGCTCGGCGCGTCGACCTCGCTGACCGAGCGCGGCGCCATGATCGCCGGGTTCGGATTCAACCCCAACTGGCACGACATCCTGACCGGCTCGACCGCCGACGGCCGCGCATTTCCGGGCAACCTCAACATGACCTGCAACAACTGGACGAGCAGCCAGTTCGGCAGCGCCATGCTCGGCCATGTCGACCGCCGCGGCGGCGCCGACAATGAATTCCAGCACTCCTGGAACTCGGCGCACCAGTCGCGCAGTTGCAGCCAGGACGACCTGCGCGCGACCGGCGGCAATGGCCTGTTCTACTGCTTTGCGGCCAACTGACCGGCCATGGCGCGGACGGCGGCGGCGCTCGCCGCTGTCCGCAATTTTGTTGCGTGCGGTGGCGGGCCTGTCCGCGTTTGCTGCCGGCCAAGCTGTCGCCCAGCCGGCCGCGCCCGCATGCGGCGGCGCCACCATCGCGACCGGCGACGTCGCCCGCGTCATCGACGGCAAGAGCTTCGTCCTTTCCGACGGCCGCGAGGCGAGACTGGCCGCCATCGAAGCGCCTCCGGCGTCGGCCACCGATCCCAACGAGGAGCACGCCGGCGTCGGGCACGCCGCCAAGACGGCCCTGGAAGGGCTGCTGATCGGCCAATCCGTCGTTCTCAAGTCGGCCGGTACCGGCGCCGACCGCTATGGCCGGCTGGTTGCCCAGGTTTTCACCGGCCCTACCCGAGAAATTTGGGTGCAGTCCGAAATTTTGACAAAAGGTTATGCCTTGGTAAGCGCCGGTGGGGATATCAGCACATGCCTGTCATTTCTTCGCGGCGTCGAACGCAAGGCGCGGGCCGGCATGCTCGGCCTGTGGGGCGAACCCTATTACGTGATGAAAGAGGCGCAATATCCCGACGACGTCATGACGGAGCTGGGACGCTTCACGCTGGTGGGGGGAAAGGTGATCTCGGTGCGCGAAAGCGGCGGCTTGGTGTACCTCAACTTCGGGCGGCACTGGACGCAAGACTTCACCGTCACCATCGCCAAGCGGAACCAGCGTGCGTTCATCACCGCAGGAGTCGATCCGAAAAGTCTGGCGGGCCGGAACATTGAGGTGCGCGGCTGGGTCGAGCAGCGTGGGGGGCCGGTCATCGAAGCCGCGCGCCCCGATCAGATCGAGATCGTCGGGGGGAACTGACGGCGTAACCGCAACGTTATGCCGGCAACGATGATGAGCTGGGGCAATCGAATCGTCCGTCGGCACGCCGCCGGACCCGTGCTGGCGGCGCTGATCGCGCTGGGCGTGGGCGCGTGCGCGACGACGCCGGACAGCCGCCAGATTTTTCTTCCGGACCCGCCCAAGCTCACGCAAACGTCGCCCCAGGGGCTGCGCGAGCACCAGCGGGTGCTGGCAGCCTATGGCGGCGCCTACGAAGATCCCAAGCTGCAGGCGCTCCTGACGCGGGTGGTCAACCGGCTGGTGGCGGCATCCGAGCGGCCGGAACTGACCTACAAGGTGACGATCCTCAACTCGCCCGCGGTCAACGCCTTCGCGCTGCCGACCGGACAGCTCTACGTGACGCGCGGGCTGCTCGGCCTCGCCAATGATTCATCCGAGCTCGCCTCGGTGGTGTCCCATGAGATGGCGCATGTGATCGCGCGTCACGCCGACATGCGCGAAGAGGAGGCGCGCCGGGCGGAACTGGTGAACAACGTCGTCAACGACGTGCTGAGCGATCCGCAGGACGGCGCCATGGCGCTGGCGCGCTCCAAGCTCGCGCTGGCTGGTTTCTCGCGGGCGCAGGAATTCGAAGCCGACGGCATCGGCGTCGGCATCGCCGCGCGCGCCGGCTACGACCCGTTCGGCGCGGCGCGGTTCCTCACTTCGATGGGCCGCAACGCCGACTTCCGCGCGGCCGGGCACAGCCGGGACAATCGGCCGCTCGACTTCCTGGCCTCCCACCCGGCGACGCCCGAGCGCGTCAAGAGCGCCCGCATCAGCGCCCGCCAACTGACCGCGCCGGGAACCGGCGAACGCGACAAGGCCGCCTATCTCGCCGGCATCGACGGCCTCGTCTTCGGCGAGGATCCGATCGAGGGCTATGTGCGGGGCCGCCGGTTCCTCCATCCCAAGCTCGGCTTCACTTTCACGGCGCCCGAAGGTTTCTCGCTCGACAATACCGCCCAGGCGGTACTGGGAATCAAGGACCCCGGCAACGACGCGCTGCGGCTCGACGTGGTGAAAGTGCCGGCGGAGCAGACGCTGGTCGAATATCTCAACTCCGGCTGGATCGAGAACATCGAGCCGGGCTCGGTGGAGGAACTCTCCATCAACGGCTTCCCGGCCGCGACCGCGACCGCCAAGGGCGAGCAGTGGACGTTCCGCCTCTATGCCATCCGCTTCGGCAGCGAAATCTACCGCTTCATCTTCGCCGCCAAGACCCGGACGCCGGAATCCGAGCGCGCCTTCCGCGAGGCCGTCGGCACCTTCCGCCGCCTCACCCTCGCGGAGATCCAATCGGCCAAGCCGCTGCGCCTGAAGGTCGTCAAGGTCCGGTCCGGCGACACCGTCGAGCAACTCGCCTCGCGCATGGCCCTGATCGACCGCCAGCTCGACCGTTTCCGGGTGTTGAACGGCCTCGGTCCGAACGACCAGGTGCAGCCGGGCGATCTCGTAAAGGTCATCGTGGAGTGATTCGGCCGATCGCTACGCCGATGCCGGTGCCGCCGAATACAGAATCTCTGCGCCAACGAAAAAGCCCGGCGCTGGGCCGGGCTCCTATTCGTCGTCTTGAGGTTGGGGCGGAATTCAGGCCGCCTCTTCCTCGATGACCACCTCTTCGCCTTCCGGGGCCTTGCCGCGGCGCGGCCCTTTGGCGAGCGCGGCTTCGATTTCCTTGACCGCCTCGGTCTCGGTAATCCGCTGGACCGCCGAAATCTCCCGCGACAGCCGATCGAGCGCGGCCTCGTAGAGCTGCCGCTCGCTGTAGGACTGCTCGGGCTGGGTGTCGGAACGGAACAGATCGCGGACAACCTCGGCAATCGCCACGATATTGCCGGAATTGATCTTGGCCTCATATTCCTGGGCGCGGCGCGACCACATGGTGCGCTTGACCCGGGCACGACCCTTGAGGGTGTCGAGCGACCGCTTGACGATCGGCGGTTCGGCGAGCTTGCGCATGCCGACCGCGGTGATCTTGGCGGTAGGAACCCGCAGCGTCATCTTGTCCTTGACGAAAGTGATCACGAACAACTCGAGCTTGCAGCCCGCAACCTCCTGCTCCTCGATCGCCAGAATCTGGCCGACGCCATGCGCAGGATAGACGATGAACTCACCGGTCTTGAACCCTTGTCGTTGAGTCGTCTTCTTTGAGGTCATTCCCTGGTTCACTCCTTTTCCCTCCAGCCGACTGCGGCTGACGGGTTTCCCCTCCGGCCGACTACGGCTGGCGGGCTTGGCCACGGGAGCTCCACGGCGGGCTGCGCCCCGTGAAGCTTGCGGTGCCCTACGGCGGTTGGCCGAAGAGGGCTTTGCGGTCTTTTTCGTCCTGGACCTATGACGCGTTTTGCCTGCCACTGCTCACTGCGTGGATATCACGCCCCTGTTTGACGGTTCCTCGGGATTCACTGCACAAGAATAGACGCTCCACACGGGAAGCGCCGAAGCGTTGTTGTTCTTATTTAGACATCAATATCACATTTGCAGTGAAATTCAAAGCTTTACCGAGTGCGATTGTGTCGGTTCTGTCATGCGCCGTACGTAATAAGCGGCAAAACCGTTAAGATCGCAGCAACGTCTGTCCCATTGTGCAGCCGCACCGGACGCGCCGGGGCGCCGTTATTTCGAATCGATTCGAATCTAAAACTGCAAGGCCGGGAATTTATTCGGGGCTCATGCCCGCCATGACCTTGCTTAGTCCCCAGTCCCCGGCTCCGGCGAAAAATATTGCAACTTGTCCTTGACCCCCTCCCAATCCTTTCCATCGGGCGGCCCGTCGCGCTTGATGGTGATGTTCGGCCAAGTCTTGGCGTATTCCGCGTTGATTCCCAGCCACTTCTCCAGGCCGGGCTCGGTGTCGGGCTTGATCGCCTCGGCGGGGCATTCGGGCTCGCAGACGCCGCAATCGATGCACTCGTCGGGGTGAATGACGAGCATGTTCTCGCCTTCATAGAAGCAGTCGACCGGGCACACCTCGACGCAGTCCATGTACTTGCACTTAATGCAACTCTCGACGACGACATAGGTCATGTTAGACGCTCCCGCCCGCACCACGCTTCCGGTCACGGGGTGCTAGCGCAGGAAAGAGGCGCGTGCAACCATCACCGGTCCAAGCGGTGTAGGACACGATCACTTCCGCTGACAACCCGAGATATATGATCCGGCCTCGCCCTATGCGAGGTCCTCGAACAGCCGCTGGGCACCGTCGGCATCGCCGCGGCGCGGCGCAAAGCCGCATACCCGCAGTACGCGCACGCCGTGGTCGAGCGCGACCGTCACCACATCCCCGCACCTCACCGGCGCGGCCGGCGCCTCGACGCGGGCGCCATTGACACGGACATAGCCGGCGGCGGTGAGCGCGGCTGCGGCCTCGCGGGTGCGGACCACCCGGGCGTGCCAGAGCCATTTGTCGATTCGCTGGCGCTCCGCGCTTACGCCCGCGTCCGAGGCTCGGCGGCCATCGGCGGCGTGCTGGCGCACGGGCACGCTAATGGCGCTCCTTGGCGTTTGCCTCCAGCTGGGCCTTCAGGGCAGCGAGCTTGGCAAACGGCGAGTTGGGATCCGGCTGCTTCTCGCGCTCCCTGCGCTGGGGCGGATCGCGGCGATCCTTGTGGTCGTGTTGGCGATGGTCTTGGTTGCGATGGTCTTGATTGCGATGCTCTTGGCGATCCTTGGCAAAGGCCGGCCGCTCGCCGGAGCGCCGTTCGCCCCGCGATTCGGGACGCGAATCGGGAGGACGGTCGCCTGATTCGCGCGCGGCGGGCTGATCGCCGCGATCCCTGCGAAATTGCCCCGGCGGCCCGCGCCGATGGCGGCGGTGCTGGGGCTTCTCGGGCTCGGTTCCCGCTTCCGCGGCGACGGCGGGTGCTTCGGCCGTAGCTCCAGGCGCGGCCACGCCCTCCGCGGCCTGGGCCGGACGGTCGCCCCCGCGGTGCGGGCGGCGTGCCGGACGACGTGGGCCGCGGCGCTCCTCACCCCGGCCGCCGGGCCGCCACACCTCGATCAGTTCCGGCTCAGCCGGCGATTCGGACGTTGCGGCCTGCCCCGGCGCCTCCGAGGGCGTCGCCTCGCCCGCCGCTGCCTGGGTGACCTCATCGATGGCCGATTCGGCCGACTGCGCGCCGGTCTCGATCACGGCTTGCGTCTCCATGGGGTCCGGTCCCGCTACCGCGGACGGCTCCTGGGCCGTGACATCTGGCTGCGAATCGACCGCGGCCTCGATTCCGTCCGGCGCCGGCTCGCCGGGCGCGGGCGCCGCGGCGTCCACGCCAGCACAGATTTCCGCGGCGGCACCGGTATCCCCGACGGCCTCATCAGGCGGCGACGCCGGGTCCCCGGAAGGCGCCTCGGCCGCGGCCGGTGCCTCCACCGCCGGCACGGCGGCCGCCGGCTCCGGCGGCTTCGGCCGCTTCTCCATGCGATAGCCCAGCGCCCGCAGGATCGAGGCGAAATCCTCCCCCGACGATCCCGTCAGCGAGGTCATCGCCTGGGTCACGGTGAAGCCGATCCCTTCGAAGGCCCCGCTGGGCTTCGACCCGTTCGAATTGGGCCGCCAGGCGAGCGCCGGCCGGATCAGGTCCGCGAGCCGTTCGAGGATGTCGACCCGCACCGCACGCTCGGCGCACACCCGGTAGCCGATGGTGCGGTAGAGCGTGCGCTGGATCTCCTTGTCGGCCGGAAACGAGGTGCGTCCGCTGGCGGCGAGCCGCTGCAGATCGTCGAGCCCCTTCATCTCCGGGCCGCCATGCTTGAGCGCCCACATCTGCGCCGCCAGCGAGCGCGGCGCCGGCTTGAGCAGGGCGGGCACATAGACGTGATAGGCGCCGAACCGCACCCCGTGCTTGCGCAGGACTGCGCGGGAGGCCTGGTCGAGGCTCTTGAGGTCGTCGGCGACCTTGCTGCGCTCCAGGACGCCCAGCGTTTCCACGACCTGATAGGCGATCCCGCGGGCGAGGCCGGTGATGTCCTCGGCGGCCGAGAGCAGGAACAGCGGGCCGAGCAGTCGCTCCACATAGGTGCGCAGCCACAGGTCGAGACGCGTCTGCACCGCATCGAGCGCCGCCCCGGTCAACTGCTCGTCGGCGAGAATGCGCACCCGCGGGCGCAGCACCATGTCGCCGGCGACGACCTTGGCGACCGGCTCGCCGATCCAGCGGATCGTGGCGTCGGAGGTCAACACGAACTGCGCGTCCGGCGCGTGGGCGAGCTTGTCGGCGCGCGCTTCGATCTCGCCGGACAGCGCCTTCTGCGCCGCGGCCGACAGCGCCTTGGCGTCCGAGGTTCCCGCCGTCGTATCGGGCGCGAAACGGAAGCCGTCGAGCCTGCCGATGGTATGGCCTTCGACGACGACCTCGCCGGTTTTCGTGATCTCTGTTTCCAGCATCGTGTTCTCTCGCAACCGCCGCATCAACACGCTGGTGCGGCGGTCGACAAACCGTTCGGCCAGCCGCTCGTGCAGCGCATCGGACAGCCTGTCCTCGATCGCGCGGGTGACGCCCTGCCAGTGATCGGGATCGGACAGCCAGTCCGGACGGTTCGCCGCAAAGGTCCAGGTCCTGATATGTGCGATGCGCGTCGAAAGCGTGTCGATATCGCCATCGGTGCGATCTGCCTGCTCGATCTGGCGGGCAAACCAATCGTCGGAAATCCTACCCTCCCGCAGCAGAAAACCATAGAGGGTCACTGCGAGTTCGGCATGGGTGGCCGGAGAAATTTTCCGGTAGTCGGGAATCTGACAAACCTCCCACAGCCGCTCGATGGCGGCGCGGCCGGTCGCGAGCGCACGGACCTCCTCGTCGCGTGCGGCATGCTCGAGCACCAGGATGTCCTCGGCGACCGGCGCGCGGGTGAGGCCCGAAAGCGTCGGCGTCGCCGCGAGCGAGGCGGACAGCGCGCCGAGCGAGGAGAAGTCGAGCTCGCTATTGCGCCATTGCAGCACCTTCACCCCTTCGAAGGCATGGCTTTCCAGCGCATGCACGAGTTCGGCGTCGAACGGCGGGCAGCGACCGGTGGTGCCGAAAGTGCCGTCGCGGGTGGCGCGCCCGGCACGGCCGGCGATCTGGGCGAATTCCGCCGGGTTGAGGCGGCGGAACTGATAGCCGTCGAATTTGCGGTCGGAGGCGAAGGCGACATGATCGACGTCGAGGTTCAATCCCATGCCGATGGCGTCGGTGGCGACGAGATAGTCGACGTCGCCGGACTGATAGAGCGCGACCTGGGCGTTGCGGGTGCGCGGCGACAGTGAGCCGAGCACGACGGCGGCCCCGCCGCGCTGACGCCGGATCAATTCGGCGATCGCATAGACCTCGTCGGACGAAAAGGCGACGATCGCGGTGCGGCGCGGCTGGCGCGTGATCTTCTTCTCGCCCGCGAAGGCGAGCTGCGACAAGCGCGGCCGGCTCAGGATGTTGGCGCCGGGAAGCAGCCGCTCGATCATCGGGCGTACCGTCGCTGCGCCCAGCACCAGGGTCTCCTCGCGGCCCCTGCGGTTGAGCATGCGATCGGTGAAAACGTGTCCGCGCTCGAGATCGGCGCCGAGCTGGACCTCGTCGACCGCCACGAAAGCGACATCGAGGTCGCGCGGCATCGCCTCGACGGTCGAGACCCAGAAGCGCGGATTGGCCGGCTTGATCTTCTCCTCGCCGGTGATGAGGGCGACGGCGTCCGCGCCCGCCCGTTCGCACGCCTTGTTGTAGACCTCGCGGGCAAGCAGCCGCAGCGGCAGCCCGATGATGCCGGAGGAATGCGCGAGCATGCGCTCGATGGCAAGATGGGTCTTGCCGGTGTTGGTCGGCCCCAGCACCGCGGTGACGCCGTGGCCGCGGGCGCGCGGGTCGCGCTCCCCGGGTGAACTGAACGAGATGGGCATTCCAGCCTCCGCCGGCGCGCGGACCGGCCGGCGCGTCACTTACACGAGCTATCTGTACCACAATGTGACGAAAACAGCTGGAACGGCCGCTCTATCCTCGCGGCCTGGAACGAGTCTCGAAAAAAGCACGCCCGAATCGCTGACTCCGCCGTTATTGATTTCGTTCTCACCAATATCTAGTGAGAGTCCGTCCAAGCCTCCACCAAATCCTGATGAATCCTCGTCTCAAGCACGCCAAGAGCAGGTGGAGAAGCGTCAACACCGCGCGCCGGTTCCAGATCGCCCCGCAAAGCATTTGTCAAGCGACGGACCGCGTTTGCCACAACAAAGTTTCGGCACATCGCGGCAGCGCGGGGCGGCAACGCCGCAGCAAGGGCTCAATGGGTCGGGCTGTTCGAAGTGAGCCGGTGCGGCGTCGGGGTCGTAATGAATTGGGTCGCTTCCACAACGCCGCGTCCCAACGGGGTGGGAATCGAAACCCGGAACGGCACCACCACCCGCGTTCCCATGATCGGCGCCAGCCAGACCTCCACGTCGTGCTGGGCGACCAGGTATTTTACCGCCGGACGGCTCGGCACATAGCCGGCAAGCGGCACGAACTGGATGGCGCAGACCACCGCAGGCCCCTGATAGCCTTTCTCGGCCCTCACCACGTCCATCCGCTTGTAGCTCATTTGCAGATCGAAGCGCATGCGGCCGTCGAACACCGGGATGGTGCGCTGGCAGGCCTCGGGGGAGAGGGGATTACCGTTCCCCGGCACCCCCAACAGCACCGCCGACATGGGATCGACGACGCCCCGCCGGTGAACGTCGGTCAGCGGCACCCGTTCCGGATTGAACGAGGTCGGCGGATTGATGGTGACTTCCTTGACCATGCCGCTGTTCAGCACGATCCGCATTTCCTCGAGCTTGTGGTCGGTGGTGATGCTGGAGGCGTAAGTGTTCGGAGAGAATCCGTCGCCGTGGACGTGACCGCGGGAGGCGCCGCTGCCCTGCCCGCTGGTGAACACGCTCAATATGCCGGCGGTCATGCCGCTCGCCGCCGCAGTGTATTGGTCGTCGCCGATGTCGATGATCCAGGCGCCCTTGCCGATCGGCACTCCCGCCAGGCTCGCGGTGTAGCGGGCGTCGAGCTTGCCCTGGGCGACGCAATCCAACGGAGTGGCGCAAACCGCGCCTAGGACCGAACCCGCAATACAGAGATGAGCAAAACCGGACAAGGTCAACGGCACGTATGAACCCATCTTGATCGGACTCGGCGTCACATTTAGGAGCCGGTTTGTCGATGCGGATTAAGTCGATTGTATGATGGCACACAACGCTCGGCCGGAGCCTACGCTCCGCCTTCCCGGGCCTGTCTTCCCGGGGGAATTCCGGCGCCCCCTGCGGTCCCTTCCCGTATCCCTTTGGGCCGACGGCCGGAGAATTTTCGGGAGAACCGCCCGCGCGGTGGTTTAGGCTTGACAGGCCGGGGGTAACCGGGTTTGCCGTCATGTTCCCGCTGGAAGTCCCGGCCGGCGAACAGCGGGCCGGCAAGACCTGCCTCATCACACGGCGGCCGCCTGCGGCCGCGGAACGGACTCGGAACCGGTAGCGGACACCCCATGGCCAGCAAGGTCGCTTTGATCACCGGCGTAACCGGACAGGACGGCGCCTACCTCGCCGAATTGCTGCTGGGCAAGGGATACATCGTCCACGGCATCAAGCGGCGCTCCTCGACCTTCAACACCGGACGGGTCGACCATCTCTACCGCGACCTGCACGAGCCGGATGTCCGCTTCAAGCTCCATTACGGCGACCTCACCGACGGCACCAGCCTGATCCGGATCATCCAGGAGGTGCGGCCGACGGAAATCTACAATCTGGCGGCCCAGAGCCACGTGCAGGTGAGCTTCGAGGCCGCCGAATACACCGCCAATGCCGACGCCATCGGCACCTTACGGCTGCTCGAAGCGATCCGCATCCTGGGCCTCGAAAAAAGCGTGCGGTTTTACCAGGCCTCGACGTCGGAGATGTTCGGCAAGGTGCGGGAAATTCCGCAGTCGGAAACCACGCCGTTCTATCCGCGCTCGCCCTACGGCGCCGCCAAGGTCTACGCCTATTGGATCACGGTGAATTATCGCGAAGCCTACGGCATTCACGCCTCGAACGGAATCCTGTTCAACCACGAGAGCCCGTTCCGCGGCGAAACCTTCGTCACCCGCAAGATCACCAGGGGCGTCGCCGCGATCGCCCACGGGCTGCAGAGCCAGCTCTTCCTCGGCAACCTCGATGCCAAGCGCGACTGGGGCCATGCGCGCGACTATGTGGAAGGCATGTGGCTGATGCTGCAGCAGGCGGAGCCCGACGATTACGTGCTCGCCACCGGCGAATCCCATTCGGTGCGCGAGTTCGTCGAGGGCGCGTTCGCCCATATCGGGCGGCATATCGAGTGGCGCGGCAGCGGTGTCGAAGAAGTGGGGATGGATACCAAGTCGAACCAACCGCTGGTGTCGATCGATCCGCGCTACTTCCGGCCCACCGAGGTCGAGCAACTGCTCGGCGATCCCGCCAAGGCGAAGCGGAAGCTGGGCTGGAGCCACCGCGTCAGCTTCGACGAGCTCGTCGCGGAGATGATGGACTCCGACATGCAACGCATGCCGCGTGCGAGACAGCGCTATGGCCCCGAGTGAACTGCCGTTCCGCATCGAAGGGCGCCGCATCTGGGTCGCCGGCCATCGCGGGATGGTCGGATCGGCGCTGATGCGCCGGCTGGCGCGCGAGGACTGCGAACTCCTCGCCGTCGAGCGCGGCCGCGTCGACCTGCGGCGCCAAGCCGACGTGCAGGCGTGGATGCAAGAGGCAAAGCCCGATGTCGTCATCCTCGCGGCGGCGCGCGTCGGCGGCATCTCGGCGAACGCCAGCCGGCCGGCGGATTTCCTCGACGACAATCTCGCCTTGCAGACCAACGTCATCCACTACGCCGCCGAAATCGGCGTGCGCAAATTGCTGTTCCTGGGCTCGTCGTGCATCTATCCGCGCCTCGCGCCGCAGCCGATCAGCGAATCCGCGCTCCTGACCGGGCCGCTGGAGCCGACCAACCAGTGGTACGCCATCGCCAAGATCGCTGGCTTGATGCAGTGCCAGGCCTATCGCGAGCAGCACGGCTGCGATTTCATCTCGGCGATGCCGACCAACCTCTACGGCCCCGGCGACAATTTCGACCTCGAAGGCGCCCACGTGCTGCCGGCCCTGCTGCGGCGCTTCCGCGCCGCGGCGCTCGCCGGCGACGCCAAGGTCACGATCTGGGGGACCGGCACCCCGCGCCGGGAGTTCCTGCACGTCGACGATTGTGCCGATGCCCTCGTCTTCCTGCTCCGGCACTATTCCGAAGCGGGCACCGTCAATGTCGGCGTCGGCCGCGACGTGACGATCGCGGAGCTGGCGAGCATCGTGGCCGGCGCGGTCGGGTTCAAAGGCCAGATCGGGTTCGACACCTCGCGCCCCGACGGCACCCCGCGCAAGCTGCTCGACGTGAGCCGGCTGACCGCGCTCGGCTGGCAGGCGCACACCGGGTTGAAGGAGGGGATCGCCTCCACTTACCAATGGCTCGATCACGAACTCGCCCTCGGCAACAGGCCGCGCGGATTTTCGGAGAAGGCGGAGCACGCAGCCTGAGCGAACGGCGACAGGAGACACGACCGGTCGCATCGCGGGCCCGTTTGTTTCGCCGATCTTTTTATTTTAAGATATCCGAGACGTTCTAACGGGCGGAAGCTCGGGCGGCCCAGTCATTGCTGAGCCGATGCCACAATGGCTACGCGTCTTCGGGGAGGAAGCAATGGCGGTTTCATTCGTGCGCTTGGCCGCAACACTCGCGATCGGCGGGCTCGCGATCGGCGGTTCGGCGTTCGCCGTGAGGGCGGAATCGCCACTCGGAACCTGGACCGTGAAGACGCCGATGCCCACCGCCCGCGCCGAAATGGCGGCAGCCGTGGTCGGCGGCAAGCTCTACGCGATCGGCGGCAACATCGGCGGCACCGCAGTGCCCCACAATACCGAATACGACCCCGCAACCGACACCTGGAGTCAGCGCACCCCGATGCCGGTCGCGCGCGATCACATCGGCATAGCGGTGGTGAATGGCAAGATCTACACCTTCGGCGGTTTTACCAACACGGTTCACCAGGGCGCCAGCACCGATGTGCTCGAATACGATCCCGCCGCCGATACGTGGCGCCGGCGCGCGCCGCTCAAGATGCCGCTCGGCGGGGTCGGTGCGGCCGTCATCGACGGCAAGATTCACGTGATCGCCGGCCGCGGCCCCGACGGCAAGCCGGTGAACATGCACGCGGTCTTCGATCCGGCGACCGACACTTGGAGCGAGGCGGCACCGCTGCCGCTCGCCCGGGATCATCTCGCTGTGGTAGCGGCAGACGGCAAAATCCACGCCATCGGAGGCAGGCTCGGCGCGACTGTCGACAAGACCGGCCAACACGACGTGTACGATCCGGTCACCGATGCCTGGAGCTCGGCGGCGCCGCTGCCGACGCCGCGTAGCGCGCCCGCCGGAGTGCTCTACCACGGCCTGATCCTGGTTCTGGGCGGCGAGCTTGCTCCGAAGACCTACGTGGAAAACGAAGGCTACGATCTCAAATCCGGCAAATGGGTGACTCTCGCGCCGATGCCGGAGGGGCGTCACAATTTCGGCAGCGGCGTCATCGGACAGGACGCCTATTTCGTGGGCGGATCGCTGAAGCCCGGCGTCGGCGAGCCCACAAACCAGCTCATCGTGTTCACCCTGCGATAAAAGCACAAGCCGGGATCAAAGCACCGCGGCTCGATTGACAAGGCGGCGTTCACCGGAGCGCCCCCGCTCAATGGCTTGGCGTGGGCGCGACGTGGTCCTGGCCTTCGAGCCTTTTGAGGACCTCGTCGGCGCGCTTCTCCACCTCGTCCTGGATCTTCTCGTCCTGCAGTTTCTCGCCTTGCTGCGCCTGCTGCTCTTCGAGCACCTTCGGATCCGTGGCCGGACCTTCATTGGCCTTGGCGAAGTCCGCCAGCGGCAGTGGGAAGCTCAGGGCAGCGCCGGCCAGATTGATCGCCTGTATCGTCAGCGTACGGCCGTGCTTGAGCTTGCCGATCAGGTCGGGGGTCGCCTCGTAATCGGCCATGCAGCCCTTGGCGACGCAGGTGAAGAACGGCGCGGTCATGGGCGGCTGCTGATCGACGATGACGCGGGCGCCGTATTCCAGCAGCAAAGGGTTCGGCAGCGTGATGCGGAACAGCTTCTTCGCCTCGCCTTCGGGCTCGATCAGAGCGGCCCCGACAAGCGGCTGCCCGGCCTCGGTGTGGGCGTCGCCGCCCGTGTAGCAGGTCTGATTTGCCTGCGCATCCCGGCCCTTGCCGCAGAACTTCGCCCACGGCGAAAAGATGAATCGCGGCATGCGCGGCGCCGGCTGTGGATTCGCCGCTTGCGGGGCGGCGGCCGCGGGCGGCTCGGCGGCGGGCGACTTGGCCGGCACCCGCCGTGTCGGCTTTACCACCTTGGAGGCCGCCGGCGGTGCGGCCTGCTGCGCCAGTGCCGCGGAAAATAATACCGCAGACAACATCGACACGGCGAATGCCGTCATCATCACCTTGCGCGCCGTCCCCAGCCTCACCGTGCTGCCGAGACCGGCCTCGCGCTCGCCGAACCCGCCGAAGCAGCGCGCGGACACGCCGGCCGTCGCGTCGAACACCGCGGTCATTGCGGCGATAACACTGCCGGCGGCCGGTATCCAGCCGGCCAGGGGCCCACCTCGTCGATCATCTGGTTTCCCCGTCGTTTCGACCCCAAAACGGAAATAAAGCCCTGCCGAATCCCATACGCGCGAAATCCTCGGCAACACTGTGGCGAAACGCGCCTTGGGCCGCACGGGCACCCACGCGGATCGGTCTGGCAACACGCTGTCGATGTCAGGCGGGACCGGGAAGCCCCGTCTCCGCAACGGGACCTCGTTTTACGATGGGCGTGTACTCGGGATGTACGATGGCCCAGCGGGCGATTTCGTCTTTGCGCGCAAACCACACGCCTTCTCGCTGGCGCATGTACTGCAGAACGCGGTCGAGCATTCTCACCGCAGCAGGCATGCCGCACATGCGGTCATGCGTGCAAATCAGCATCATCCGCCGCCGCTTTTCTCCCTCCTCGTAAAGCTGATCGAACTGGTCCTTGAGCACCTGCTCGTAGGAGGGCGGGGAATATCTCCCTGGGAACGCGTTTTGGAAGTCGTTGAGGTTGACGGAATAAGGGACCGTTACGAGGGAGCCTTTGGGAAGCACATTGATGAACGGCTCGTCGCGGCTCACGTCGTCGATGTGGTAAAGAAATCCGAGTTCCTGGAGGATTTCGAGCGTGTTGGGGCTGTTCCGCAATGCATTGGCATTCCATCCGATCGGATGGAATCCCGTAACCCTTTCTATGATCTCGGCGCCGTCGGAGATGTTCTTCTTCTCGTCGTCTCTCGACAATGCAAATGTGCTCTCCCATGTCCTGCCGTGGGCAGCGGCTTCATGACCGCGCCGCACGATCTCCCGCGCGACGTCGGGGTGCTTTTCCACCGCGGTTCCGACCATGAACGAGGTCGCCTTGACGCCGTGCTTGTCGAACAGGTCCAGCAGTCGGGGGATGCCCTCGACGGCGCCGTATTCGAACCAGCTGTTGGTCGGCAGGTCGAGGTACCCGTCCGGCATCGGACCAAACAGAGCATCCGAACGGTGGAGGTTCTGGCCGCCGGCCTCCAGCATCAGCGAGGCGGAGACCGCGATTCGGGCCCCATTCGGCCAAAATGCATTTGTTGCGCCTGCAGAACCGGGCTGGGTCACGGCTCCGGCCGGTCCAGGCTGGGCGGAGGTCGATGTGGCCGCCAATGCCGCCGCGCTCGCAAGGCCGAGCGCCGTGAGTACATCGCGTCGGGAGCTCATGGTTCATTCCTTTCGTTCGCAGGCTTCATCGGAGGTGTCGAAGCATACACGAGAAGATGTAAGAGGAGGTCATCACCGCGCCTCCTCGGCCGAGATCCCCGGCCCTGACTGCGACCGGCGTCGACCCCGATAGTTCCTTATTACGCACCGAGCCGTCCCAGCCCCGGCAGCTTGACGGCGGGCCGTCTGAAATCGACGCCGGCGACGGCACCGAGAACGTTGACCTCGATTCCCTCCACCCATCCCACCGTCAGACCCGCATATCCGCCGAGACTGATACGAACTCCGCTGCCGGAAGGTGTCGTCCCGATCCAGCGGCCATCGACCGGGAAATCCTTGCCGATCGCCGTCGGCGGCAGCGTCGCGCAGATCTCGGGAACGGCGCTCATCACCGTCGCCACGAAGGTGTTGGAATTCGGTCCCGGCCAAACGCGATAGTCGCCGACTTCCCGGAATGCGTAATCGCGAACCGCGTCTCGGATCCGTGGGATCATCCGCTCGGCCGACACCCCGTCGGCAGCGAAGATCACCTCCGGCACGCGGCCGAACCAGCGTCCATCCGCCACGAAACGGTCGATCCAGATCGGCTCCCCCCATGCCGTACAATCGAAGCGACTGTATGCCGGTGCGTCGGCCTCTTTCACGACGATCCAGCTGTGAGTTGCGATGATGCCGCGCCAGCGAACCGTACGGGCCGAAAAGACGCGCACGACCGCGCCCTGACCGGCTCGGGCGGGCGGGAGCAGGCCGGCGCTCGACCGGTCCGCAGTCCGCCACTCCTTCACGCGATCATGAAGGGCGTAGCGAACCGCCGAGGCCGCGAGAGGCGCGAGGAAGAGCAATACGAAGGCGAGCACGGCAATGTGGATCAAACGGTTCTCCGTTCCGTAACGGTCGATCTGCCCGTCAATGCTCATATAGGAGGGCGAGCGCTGGATGACGAACCGACTTGGGATTCGTCCGCGAATTATCGCTTCATTTCGCATGATCGAACGGTTTTTGCCCCCTTTCCCGCTTGCGGGGGAGGGTTGGGGAGGGGGCTCTCGAGGCGAGTTTGTGCCGTGGAATTGCCCCCTCCCTGACCCTCCCCCGCAAGCGCCCGCAAGCGGGAGAGGGGAGCAAACTGAATCAATTGTCGGCGACGAGTCCTCAAAGTGACGCTCGATGAAG
>Ga0302326_10009927_pt1 | contig 20674 bp, 18 predicted proteins | sample Palsa_T0_3_FD_202264 | JGI IMG/M metagenome (GOLD analysis project Ga0302326, IMG submission 202264) | Peat permafrost microbial communities from Stordalen Mire near Abisko, Sweden - Palsa_T0_3 | ecosystem: Environmental > Terrestrial > Soil > Palsa > Peat permafrost | place: Sweden: Abisko...
GCCTGCGAGCGCCAACTACGCCTTTGAAGAGCCCATCGTAGAAACCCTGATGCTCGGCAATGTGGCCATCCGCACGCAAGAACTCCTGCAGTGGGACGCAGCAGGCTTTCGCCTGACTCGCGGGTCAGAGCGAGCCTCCTCCTTGCTGAGGCCGCAGTATCGTGCTCCCTGGCTGGCAAGCTGAGCGGCGCGCGCGGTTCTCTTTGCGTCAATCTCTTTAGGTCAGTGTTTGGATCGCACGAAAATGAATGCGGCGATTATTGCTGGGCCGCATCTTGCGCGTCCGCCGTTTGGTCTCCCGACGGGTCCAGTGCCCACGAGCATTGATGAAATTGGTGTAACGGCGATGCGGTTCTCCGACCGGCGAGCCCTAGAGCTGTTCGATCTTTACGTTACCGTCAGATGTCTTGATGGTGAGCGGCGTGCCTCCGCCATTTAGCTTTCCGCGCAACTCATGGCCCGATTCGCCGGACTGGTAATGGTCCATGGCAAGCGGAAGAGCGCAATCCACATGGCCGTCGCTGGTATGCACGCTGAGGTCGGCGGCGAAGCTCTGGGGGACGCGAATGGTCACCGAGCCATCAGACGATTGAAGGGTCGAGGCCCCCGTGAGCTTCGTTCCTTCGCGTAAGTTGAGGTCCAACGTGCCGTCACTGGTGTGAAGCGCAACAGCGTGGAAGAGACCGTCGACGCTGAGGTTGCCGTCGCTGGTGTGGGCGTCGATTGCGCCATCGGCGTCGGTGACCTTCACCTGGCCATCACCGGATTTGATGCGCAGGTTGCCCGAGACGTGATCGAGGGCCACGTTGCCGTCGCCAGTGGTCAGACTCAGATCGCCCTGCAACCCGGAGAGTGTTACATTTCCGTCAGAGGTCCTGGCTTGCAGCGTGAGCTGGTCGGGGCTTTCGACGGTCACCCGGGTTTGCTCCCTGTGCCAGACGATGTGCACTCCGACGTGTGGCAGATCTTTGAAGAGAAAGTGAACCTGATCGCCGCTTTGGCCCTCTTCCAGGCGATAGTCGCTCAGCTTCCGCCCCACCACTTCGACGTGGATCCGGATTTCATGGCACTCCCCGCAGGGATGAAATTCAACGCCGGCGTCCGAGGTTTCGAAGGTAAGCGTGGGCTTGCCAGTGACCGGATAGGCCTTGGACCAGGAGTGATCGGGATCCTGCGCGAGGGCGGTCAACGAGGAGAGAACGGCGAGCGCGGCCAGCGGCACAGCATATTTCGTCTTCATGGCAGTTTGATACGGAGCTGATCATTGAAAGGTTCCGTGGAAAGGTTCCTGGAAATTTGGGCATCGCCAGCAGGTGATCGTCGAGGCAGCGTCGCGCCCTTAGCTTCCGACGTTAGGCCGGAAATCCTTCTGATACGGGGTAAACCGCGCATGAAGATGGCAATTTAATGCCGTGGCTAGCGGCTGGTCGACCTCAAAAAGAGGTCTTTTGGCGCCCTGTACACGATGTCTTCGACGCTTCCCCAGGTGAATTCTATTTCGTCCGTCTCTCCTGTCTCGGGCGCGAGAATCGCGAAAACAGCATGGCCTGCCGGGATTGCTATCGGTTGCTGGCCTACTACGGTATGGGCAGTGAACTCTCTTTTCACTTCGCAACGCACGCGCGTTGCAAGCGCCTTTGGCGATTTTTGGTGAGAGCCTGTTGGCGAATAAGAGCTTTCTACGCTCAGGCGGCTAATTTTTTCCGCCACCGCCTGGCTTATAAAGTGATTGAGCGAGACGCCGTCTTGGCTCGCCAGAAGCTTGGCCCGTTGTTTCAATGAGGCCGCAAGGCGAAGTGGGAAGCTGATGGTTTTTTTTGGGTCGTCGTTCACGAAGCACGAACTCCTCTTGAGAGTCGATCGCCAGCGGACGCCGCGTGATCTTCCGTGCATAGCGGACAGTGAGTGGCGAAACGTTAAAGGGTTACTCATAGATCCTGGGGACAGCACGTAAGCCGTCAATAAAGACCGTGCTGCACCCCAATGTGCGCAGTTCATTAGCGACATGGGTGGCCCAGGTCTCGCTTCTGAGACCTGGGTTCTTTCCCCTATCCAAACGCGGGCAGACGCGTCTCGCGCAGACGGTTTGCATCCAGAGGGGAAATTCGTTTCTTGGAAAAGAGAACAGGGGCGCCCAGACAATATCCCTGAAACAGCCGGAAGCCTTCCGCCACCGCGGCGTCAAATTCTTCCTCAGTCTCGATTTTCTCGGCGACGGGGATGGTGGCGAGGCCCTTCACACGGCGCACAATCGCACTGCGCTGGCCGCTGTCAGTGAGGCGGAAATCGACTTTGACATAGTCCGCAAGGGGGAGCAAGACATCCATCTTTTTTGCAAGCTGAAAGTCGTCGAGCGCGATCTGGTAACCCAGCACCTTCATTTTGCGAGTGGCGGACACCACCTCCGGGCTGGGCTCGACGGTTTCCAGCAGCTCCAGCACGGTGCGCGTGGGAAGCAGCGTCAACGACCCTCCGGTAAGCGCGGCGAAGGTGCAATTGATAAAGGTGCGCGCGCCAACGGTGAGCTCGTCGAGTCCATGGAGCAACCAGTCGTCGATCATGGTCTGGGTGGCCGTATCCGGGTCGCCTCTGAACCGGTTTTCCCACTTGCTACGGGAGAGGGCTTCGTAGCCGAAAACCTTTCTCCTACGATCGAAGATCGGCTGCAGGGCAACGAAGCGGTGGTTACCGGCTTCCGACGCAGCCGGCGCCCAGCGGGCCTCCCTCCACTCCTCATGGGCATCGCCGAGCCGGCGGGTCCTGTTTCGCTGGCGCAAAGATCGTAAGAATTTCATCAAAACAAAGTCTCCTTATCACCAGTACGCTCTCGGGAAATCGTAGGGAGGACAAGCCTGCTCCATCGCTCATGCCGGGAGCTCATTCCAGGAGATTGGGCGGTTCCCAACCCGGAAGCGCGGCCAGCATTTCGATCAGCGCAGCCTCCAGCAGTTCCGTCTCGTTAGGCATCGGCATCCCTGAGGCGGACGCCGGCGAGGTTCGCGCCTGAACGGACTCCCAGGAAATCAACTTGGCGTCAACCGAGAGGATGCTCGCTTCAGAGAGTGCGGCAAACCGCTCCATGACGCTTTGCAGCTCGCGCATGTTGCCGGGCCACGGGTAAGACTGGAGCAGATTCATGGCCCGCTCGGTGAGGGTCGGCCGCCGGTTCTTGGGTTGTACCTTGCGGTGGGTAAGAGAGTGCTCGGCCCGGCGGGTAAGAAAGTACTCAGTCAGGAAATGGCGAGCCAGCGCCGGTATGTCTTCTTTTCGCTCGCGCAGCGGAGGAAGGGTAATGGCAAATTCATTGAGCCGGTAAAACAGGCCGCGGAGAAAGGTTCCCGCGGCGGTGGCAGCCTGCAAATCCCGACGCGTAGCGGCAATCAGCCGCGGGGAGCGGTTCCGGTCGGTGTACATAGACTCCAGGTCGCGCAGAACTCTCAGAAGGCCGAGCTGCGCATCGGCTGCCAGATCGTCGACGCCTTCGAAAAAGATCGTTCCCCCTTCGGCCGACGGGAGGCAGTCGAGGCGTGGTTGCGCCTGGGGGGACCGTCTCCCTTTCCGTTGACCGAATTGCTCGGAAGCGATGAGCTGAGGCTGGATGGCGGCGCAGCGGATGCGGACGCACTCCCGGTGGGAACGATGGGACAACTGGTGAACGGCGCAAGCGACCAGTTCCTTGCCCGTCCCGCTCTCGCCGGTGATCAGGATGGTGAGATTGGATCTGGCCGCATTGCGCAGGTACGCCAGCTCATGGTGTAGCACCTTTGAAGATGCAAAGAATTCCTGGAACATCCATGAGCTGTCGGCGTCGCAGGCGAGTTGCTCGTTGGTCTGCATGCACTTCTCTCCCGAGATAACAACAGGGGATCGGCAAGGGCGGAATGTTCGTAACAGCATGTTCGCCACTTTCGCGTCGAGAAGATTTGTTTCTATGCACTTACGCCACTTACGAGTCGACCGTTTGTTTGCTCCGGACCCACTTTTGCCGTGTTGAACAGGGTTTCTGTGCACCTACGCCAGTGCGAGTAGACCGTTTGCTTGCTCCGAGAGGCCACGTTTGCTTGTGTTGAACATTTGTTTCTAGCTACTTACGCTACTGGCGAGTAAACCGTTTGTTTGCCCCGAAGCCACGTTTGCCTGTGTTACAGTTCCTGACACAAGGGTTTGCGGTATGTCGGCAACCTATCCAGTCTCGAAACCGGAGGAGTTCAGTCCGGAGCAGCTCGGTCTGGTGCGCGATCATCTCAAGGATGTGTTCGCGAGCAAGGCGTTCGCGGGTAGTAAACGAGCCCAGGACTTTCTCCAGTTGATCGTGGAACACGCGCTGGCGGGCCGGCTGGATAGCCTGCGCGAGCGCATGATCGGGGCCGAAATGTTCGGCCGCAGGATCGACTACGATACTGCCAACGATGCAGTGGTCCGGGTCAAGGCAACGGAAGTCCGGAGAAAACTGGCCCAGTACTACCAGGAATCGACCAAGCCCCCGCTGGTGCGCATCGAGCTCCCGTCGGGATCGTATGTCCCGAAATTCCAATGGGAATCCCACTCGGAACCTTTGCCAGATTCACGCCCCGGGCCACAGCCTGGGCTCGATCCTGGGCCACACCCTGGAGACGACCCGCCGGCTGCCACGGAATCATCCGCAGTTGCCGCCCCCGGGGAGACATTTAGCCGGCGGCATGTGGTGGCCGGCACGCTGGCCGCACTGGCCCTCATGGCGGCGATCGGTTACATCGGTTTCAAAGTCTGGCCTAGAGGATCCCCGCCGGAGGCCGAGCATCACGCCATCGCGGTCCTGCCGCTCCAGAATCTCTCCGGCGATCCAGGCCAGGATTACTTCGCGGACAGCATGACAGAAGAACTCATTACCGACCTGGGCCAGCTTTCTGCGTCGCGCGTCATCTCCCGTACCTCGACGATGACTTATAAGGGCACGACGAAAACCCTGCCCCAAATCGCCCGCGAGTTAGGGGTGGATACCGTGGTCGAAGGATCCGTGCTGCACCAGGGCAATCAGGTGCGGATCACGGCCCAGTTGATCGACGCCAAGACCGATCATCACCTCTGGGCGCGGAGCTACGTCCGCGATCTGAACGACGTTCTCACCCTGCAGGCCGAGGTGGCGCGGACGATCGCCGACCAGATCAGGATTGCGGTGACGCCCGAGGAGCGCGCCCGTCTTGCCCGGCCCCGCACCGTGGACCCGGAGGCTCAGGAGCTCTATTTGCAGGGCATGCAAGCCCTAGGTTCGGGGAACCCGAGTGGTGCAATCGGCTATTTCCAAAAAGCAATCGACAAAGATCCCAACTACGCGCAGGCGCATGCTGAGCTGGCCAATAGTTATGGATGGATGGGGGAAGCGGGCTGGATGCCTTACTCCGAGGCATTCCCCAAAGAGAAGGCCGCGGCCCTCAAAGCCATCGCGCTCGATGAAGCTCTTCCCGAGGGCCATGTCCAGCTGGCGCAGGCCGCGATGGATCTCGACTGGGACTGGGCGACCGAGGGAAAGGAGTTCGAACGGGCCCTCGAGCTCAATCCAAACTCAGCCGCCGTGCGTTGGGCCTACTCCAACTATCTGGAACGGATGGGCCGCCTCCCGGAAGCAATCTCCGAGTTGCAGCTGGCGTTGCAACTCGATCCCATTTCCAGCCGCGCGTTCCATAGCTCTGCGTTCGTTTACTACTATGCCCGCCAATACGATCAGGCCCTGTTGCAAATGCAACATGCGGGGGCCCTGCCTCATGAACCCGCTGAACTCACCTTTCCCCTGGCCGTCATCTATGTGGAAAAGGGTATGTATGAGGAGGCCATTCAGCAATTTCAGAAGCTGGGCGATCAACCCCACGCCCTGGGCCATATGGGTAACGCTTACGCTCGCATGGGACGAGAGGTGGAAGCGCGCGAGATGATTTCCGAACTGCAGAAGCACGTGCAAATCACAGGCGTGGGAAAATACGAAATCGCGTTGGTCTATGCCGGGCTGGGGGAAAAGGATGAAGCTTTCGCATGGCTGGAGAAATCCTTCGCCGCGCGCGACAAGGGACTCACCTATCTCAAATTAGATCCTTGCCTTGACCCGTTGCGCTCGGACTCACGCTTCCAGGATCTGGTAAGGCGCGTTGGACTTCCGCCATGAGCGGGACTTCGGGGCGTCGACAGCCAGGTATGCTCGCCCACCGCAGGATTTCCTAAGGCAAGAAGCCAACGCTCTGCCAGAGGGGCGCAGGATCATACACCGCTCCTGCAGCTACTGTCCGCCAGACGGCGCGGGTGTTATGAATGTCCGCCAGCGGATCAGCGTTCAGCAAGAGCACATCGCCACGTTTGCCGGCTTCGAGCGTACCCGATTCATTCTCCACACCCAGAGCCCGGGCGGCGACAATCGTTGCTGCCTGGAGCGCTTCCAGCGGCGTGAAGCCGGCCTCGACATAGAGCTCTATTTCACGATGCAGCGAATAGCCGGGAATCGCCTGATCGGTTCCCGCAACCATGGGAATCCCCGCTGCATGAAGCGCCCGAAGTGTCACCATCACATTCTGCCACTTTGCATTCGCGATCGCTGCCTTGTCTCCGGTTGCCGGAGGGTTATCCAGGGCCTCACGCAGTTGCGGGGGCAGGTGATCGATTCCAGGTTCCAACTGATTCAGCGGCTTGGTGTTGAAAAACGACTCAAAGAGCGCCACCGTGGGGTCGAGAACGGTGTGGTGCACCTGCAAAGTCGAAATCAGATCTTTGGCGCGCGGCCCATCCAGTTCTAGCACTCCAGCCTTGGTGCGGTCCGGCTTGCCATCGGCCCCCAGCACCGGGTGAGAGAAATACGGCAGCTCATAGTCGATGTGGTTGATCTGGTCCATACCATCGTGCACCCCCTCGATGGCGGTCATTCCTTCCGGAATGTGTCCGGTCACGGTCATCGCCCGGGCATGCGCATCCGTAGTAATCGCCCTGACGATCTCCGGTTTTACCGAGCTGTAGATCTTGATCTGCCTGGCACCCGCCGCCTTATATCGCTGCACACGATCGAGAGCCTGCTCTGGCGTGTCCGCGATGACCGCGCCGAGAGAGATCGGACCCGTGCCGTCGATGACCCCGGCGAACTCCAAGTGCGGGCCAATTGCCGGATTCTGCTTACGATCGAGCTCTTCGTGCAGGGTGCGAATGAAATCAAACTCGTTGCCCACATCGCGCACGCTGGTCACGCCCGCCGCGAGATAGATAGGACCCCACTCCACCTGCTCGTAGTGGGCATGCATATCCCAAAGCCCCGGCACTGCGTACTTACCCGACGCGTCGAGAATGGTCGCGTCCTTGGGAATACGGACCTGACTGCGCGGGCCCACTGCCTTAATCACGCCGTTCTCGATCAGGATCACGCTGTCCTTGACCGGGGGTGCTCCGGTGGAATCGTCAAGCGTCGCGCCGGTGACGGCGAGGATTCGCGCCGGAGCCATGCGGGCCGCCGCGGTCAGCTTGGTCAACGCGGCAAGATCCGCCTGGACCGCAGCAGCAATGAAGACGCCTAAGTTCTGCTGGTATGGCTGGCGCACGGCTTCAAAGTGATCGAATTCTGCGTCCGTGCTGACTAGGGCGATTAGATTCTGCGAGTCGTCTACCCATAGCGATTCCTGTCCCCAGATCAGGCCGCTTACGGTGTAGCCGTGCGCCGCCAGGCCGCTGACGGTTTGCGTGGATGCGGGCAGAATGTGAACCATGGCGTTCGACGGATACACGGTGAACTCCGCGGGCCGGCCATGCGTGAGCCACCAGCGCATCATCTGTTCCTGCATCGCCACCGGAGAATAGCCGTCGGTGATAAACCACGGCTCGCTGGCCGTCTGAGTCTCGGTTTTGCCGCTTCGGGTAATGGAAATGGTATTGCCGTCCACGATCAGCGTGTCATCCATGTTGGAAAAGCGCGATGCCTGTCCCTTCGCGACATACGATCGCGGTGTCATGCCGGCGCTCGCCGCAACGAATGTGGTCTCCAGCGGAACCTTATGGCCGCGATCGGTAAAGAGGAAGTGCGAGGTGAGGGTATAGGTTTCGTCCTTGGCCTCGATGGAATAGGTTTCGCTTCCGATCTCTTTCGCAAACTTATGGAGCACGAATGTGCCAGAGGTAGCTGGCTGCCCAGCAGCAGCACCGCTGGTCGAGGCTAGTGCGAGGATAATTGCGAGGCCGATCAGCCGATAACAGTCGAGCATGAAGTTTCCTCCAGAGGGCCTGGTGCTGTCTTGTTTGCTTGATACGAAACCAGGTTCGGGGTTCCCTACGGATTGGCTTCGCCGGAGGCGGCGGGGTCGTAGTATTCACGCCAGGAGGCGATCTTGCCGCCCTGCAAATCTACGATGATGGCGTCGTGCGAGACGCCGCGCTTGCCATCTTTTTTCCGGGTGATCGCCCAGTCCCATTCAATGGCTAACTTCTTGCCGTCGGAGGAGGTGAACACGTTTTTTATGGTGACGTGGAGATCGCTGAAGTCCTTGAAATAGTCCTTCATCGCGGCCGGCATTTGGGCGGCGGGCGTGTTTCCCTCGGGTGACATCAGCACCGCCGTGGGCAGCCAGTCGGACGCGGCCAGGGTGAAGTCCTGCTTTTCCCAGGCTCTTGCCTGACGTTCTACCAACTGGCGGGCTGCGGTTTGCTGGGCTAGTCCGAGTGCGGATGTGAATAGCAGGGCTAGCAAAAAGAAGTTTTTCGTTTGCTTCACTTTCTTCGTCCCTCTCTTTAGCGTGTGATCGTGACCGGCAGGTGCACCGGGGCCGCGGCGTAAAACTTTTTCTGCAGTGAGTCCGCAGTGTTGAAGTGTTTGCCTTCCACGTGGCGCGCGGGCAGGTCGAATACCAGCGGTGATGCGGCAAACGGATAAGGCACGAGCCGGAAATGACGCTCGCCCTGCCGCTCCACCGCAATCCGGCTCTCGCCGCCTTCACATAGAGGTAGCGGGTGAAGCAGATCGCCTGGTCGTGGGTAGTCCACGCAACTGAGCAGCGAGAGGTTGTCGCAGGCCTGCAGCAGGCGGAAGTGATTCTCAATCCGCGCGGGCGAAGTTTCTTCCGGCGTAAGGTCCTTGTCCGCAGTTAGCTTGGACCGTAGCTCCTCTTGAAACTGCTCCTGCCTGGCGAGAAATGCGTCCAGCAGCGGGAGCTGCTCGGGTTGGATGGTGGTGCGATCGGCGCGAGCCGTCAGCAGATTGTAGGTGTGCATGGAGACCAGCAGGGCGGCATAGGGATCCTGGGTGGCAACCATTTGGACGGCACGCTCGCGCACCGCGAGATAGTCGGCCAGGTCTATTTCTTCAAAGGCTGAGTACTTGCCTACCAGCTCGACAGAAAATGCGCTGGGCTTGCCCTGGCGGGTGATCTGCGGTTGTTGATCGCGCGCTGCCCAGCCATCGTCGTGTGCGGTGACTCCGCGTAGCACTTGCTCGCGCGGCTCAGGCGCGAGGAAGAGGCCGTTGCCCCATTGCTCGGCGAAGGCTCCCGCGAGATGTGCGTGGTCTACGTGGGTCACTAACCACCAGCCGGTTTCCGATTCCAGACGAAGCATCGTGTTTTTCCTTGGCTCCTAGGTGAAAACCCAGGACTATGTCCTGGGCAGCTTTCAGCCGTCCCTGCGCGACTGAGCTTGCTTCTTGAGGATCTCACGCCGAGTCAAGCGGGACTTTTTTACAAGACTGGCTGAAACGGGGCTGAGGAGCTTCAAGGAAATCCGTAGCTCAAAGGCTATAAAGCCCGGACCTACCTAACAGCGAATTTTCCCGCAACCTGTAAAGCCCCCGGAGAATGGAACGCCCTGCCACCAGGGCTATAAAGAGTGTGTGTGAGAACCGGGGAAAGAAACCGCAGGTCCCTCCACTACGCTTCGCTCCGGTCGGGATGACAATTCTGCTTGGGAACAGACATCCTGATTGCAAACAAAATTGTCATCCCGACCGGAGCGAAGCGTAGTGGAGGGACCTGCGGTTTCTTTCCCCGGTTCTCACACACACTCTTTATAGCCCTGGTGGTACATCTTTTGAAATCTGCCGGACGAAATCGCCCTTCTTCGCAGCCTATAAAGACGCTCGACGTACCTCAGGGGCGTTTAAAGCCCTCGATCGATATATCGGAGCGTTCTCGCGGGTTTGAAAACCCGCTTCCCCGGACTAAAAGTCCGGGGCTGGCACGGGATAAGCTGTGCGTTGACTATTCGTCCGTCATGGTACGGGCAGATTCATGCCAGTTATGCAGAAAATACCATTCCAGAAACATGACCAGGAAGAAGAAGGCAAAGCCCAACACGGTCGCGGCCAGTACCAGGGCGAAGAGATAGTCGGTTTGCAGCTGGGCACTAGCGTAAAGGATAGAGTAGCCTAACCCCCCCTCCCCTACTCTGCTGGAACCAGCAAAGAGTTCTCCGGTGATGGCGCCAATCACAGAAATACCGGCAGCGATGCGGATACCCACAAAGAGCGAGGGCACGGCGTGCGGCAAACGCAGCCGGGTGAGGATCTGTAGGCGCGACGCATTGTGCATAAGGAAGAGATGGATCAGATTCGGCTCCACGCTGATCAATCCCTGCGTGGTGTTGGCGATGATCGGCGCCAGGCAAATGATGAAGGCCACCAGCGTGACCGACAAAGTGCCCGGACCTACCCACATCAGGATCAGCGGAGCCACGGCGACAATGGGCACCGTCTGCAACAGGATGGTGTAGGGATACAGCATGCGCCGTATCCAGCGGGATTGGGCGAAGAGCAACGCGATCAGCACTCCGATAACGATGCTGGCTACCAGGCCTCCTGCCGCCTCCTCAGAGGTGATGGCCAGCGACGCCACCAGCGAGGGAAAACGGGCGACCACTGCCCTGCCCACAGCCAACGGCGAGGGCAGCATGTAGGGCGGCAGGTGCAAGACCACCCCAAGACCCTGCCAAACCAGCAGGAGGCCGACGAAGACGGCCAGCGCATTGAGCAGGGTGACGGCGTACTTCTTCATGCGCTGTGCACTCCGCGCAGTGCCCGGGAAACATGGGTCACATAGGATTCGAACTGCGTGCTCTCGCGCGTGACGGCGGTGCGGGGAAAGGGCAGATCTATGGTTATTTCCTGGGCAATGCGGCCCGGCGACGGCGCCAGCACAACGATGCGGGTGGATAGAAAAACTGCCTCGGCGACAGAATGGGTGACGAAGACGGCGGTCCAATTTTGTTCCGCCCGCAGACGCAGCAGCTCCTCGTTGAGACGATCGCGGGTCATCTCGTCGAGCGCACCGAAGGGCTCATCCATCAGCAACAGTCGCGGTGTCGTAGCGAGCGCGCGCGCTACCGACACGCGCATCTTCATTCCCCCCGAGAGCTGGCGGGGGTAGGCGCGGGCCACGTGCGTGAGTCCTACCAGCTCAAGCAGGGTGTGCACTTTCTTTTGCCGGGCTTCCCGGCTGAGGCGCTCCAGCTCCAGGCCCAGGCCTACATTGCTGGTTACGGTTCTCCAGGGCAGCAGGGTGGCATCCTGAAAGATGTAGGAGATGGTTTCGCGGGCATTGACTGGCGTCATGCCGTCGACCTGGAGAGTGCCTGACGTGGTATGAGTAAGGCCGGAGATCAGCTTGAGTACGGTTGACTTGCCACAGCCGGAAGGACCGATGAGGCTGACAAATTCACCCTTGGCTATGGTGAGATCGATCTGCTGCAACACCGGCGGATTGCTCCCGTAAGCCTTGCATACACCGGCGAGGGAGACCATCGGTGTTGGCGCTTGCGCGCTCATGAGGTCACCGCCCACGGCAGCTCCAGCCGGGAAGGATGCTCCACATCATGCAACACCATGTGGGTGGAGCGCTGCCAGTTCCACGAGTCGGCCAGCCATGGCTTCCCTGCAGTCGATGGATTGCGGTCGTACAAGGGAAAGGCGCTGCCGGCGATTTCCAACCGGATGGCATCGCCGGCGGCGAAAACGCAGGAGGTGGGCTCGAGGTCGATTTGCCAGCAGTGGATGGTGTCCGCGGTGTAACCTTGGTCGCGAAATAGGTAGGAAGAGCGGGCGATACCTATGCATACGAAATCGGCTTGCCCGTTGGGTCGCAGGCGCACCAACTTAGCCGTGAAGTCAGCGTGCGCGGCGGAAGTGACTGCGTAGAGCGTGAGCTGCGGCGACCCGAAGATGTGCAGCCGTTCAGCCAGGGGAGGACCGGTGTAGACGAGGAGGTTGTTGGCTAATTCCATCTGGGCTTGATTGAATGGTCCCGCGAGCGCCGCTACGCCCCCTGGAGCGAGCACCGGGACTTCCGGATCGTAAACGAATATGTCGCGCGGCTCGGCGGAGGTGGGAGCTGCGGTCGTGAGCACGCCGTCTCCCTTGCGTGAGTCAGCGCGGCCTTCGCTGTGCAGAGAGAGAGAGAGGCTGGCTGCGGGAAAGCTCTCGGCATCGAACCAGCGATTGGCGCCCAGGGCGAAGTGGCGAATGCGGGGCTCGCGGGCAAACTCTCCGCTGTCTTTGAGCCAGTGATTGAACCAACGCAGCAGCAGCGCATCGGTATCGAGCAGAGCCTCGGGGCCGAGGTTGTGCTCGCCGATCATTTCTCCCCACGGGATGTGGACCCACGGGCCGGCTACCAGGTATTGGTCCGAGCGTGAGGACAGGGAAAGAAACCCGTCCACGCTGCCGCCCAGGTAGGTGTCAAACCAGCCGGAGAGGTGGAGCGCGGGGATCGCAATCCGATGGAGCGATTGGCTTACGTCGAGGGCGGACCAGTAGGGGCCGGGGAGATCGTGGGTGATCCAGTCGTGCACGTAAGTGGGAAGGCCCTCGTGTTGTAGTTGCGGATGCAACCCGTAAGGCGTGACGAGGGGTTGGCTGCGGAGATCGGCCCAGGCTTTTTCCAGACCATCGCTGGCGGCACGGAGCTTGCGCCGGCGGGCGTCCGCTTTCAACATCTGCAGGCCCCAACCGAGGCTTGAGGCCAGGCGCAGTGCGCCTTGGCGGTAAAACCAGCCGTGATAGAGGTCGCAGGCGGTTTGCGCGGGCGCGATGCAGACGAGGCCTTCCGGTTGTTCTGCGGCGGCTAACAGTTGCGTCAGGCCCTGATAGGAGAAGCCGTACATGCCTACCTTGCCGTTCGATTCGCTGCGGGTGCGCAGCCAGCGGATGGTCTCCGCCCCATCGCGGCCTTCGGTGCGGAAGGGATAGAAGTCACCTTCGGAATCGCCGCGGCCACGGACATCCTGGATGACGACGTTGTAGCCATGCGCGGCGAACCAGACGGGATGCGCGTAGACCACCGTGGAGGCGATATCCCTGCCGTAGGGTTGACGTATGAGCAAGGTTGGGTGCGGTCCGGGCGCCGGTGGGTAGTAGTGATCGGAGACCAGCACGATTCCGTCAGACATGGTGCAGTGCTGGGCGCGCTGGAGACGAACGCCGGAGCCGCAATCGATCATGGTTTATGCCTGTTCCGTAGTTGTCATCAGGAGTGACGGTGGTACATAAAATTTCGATACTAGCTTTTGGTTATCCCACTCAAGCAAAAGTACGGCTTGAATGGGGCATCCAGGATTTGTGGCGATACTTACGTGCTCAGGATCATGGTTTGTGCCAATTCTCATAGGCGGCCATGGCGGTCAGCGCCGCCGCGATTCTTGTGGCGGCTTCGTCGATCCAGACCGCGCCCTTCTCCGCGGTGGCGGGATTGGGATCGCCCATCACTCCGCTGGGCGCGATGTCTCGCGTGAGCCACGCGAAGTTTGCCGGGGAGTTTTCAGGACGCAGTAGCTCGGGCTTATCAATATCCGCGATGTAGTTCACGGTGTATTCGTTGGTGTGTACCAGCTCCGGTATGGCGTTGAGCAGGAATGAGGTTTCCACTTCGCCGGCGTGGAAGCCATAGGCACGCTCCTGCGCGCCGAGACCGGTGAAGGGCGCACCTCCAGAGCCAAAGAGAGAGAAGAGACGCAGGCCAAACTCTGCCCGCAGGTCGCGCGCCATCACGTCGACCAAGGACGAGTTGCCTCCATGAGTGTTGAAGAGGACCAGTTTTTTGAAACCGGAGGCGGCAATGCTCGACCCCAGATCGCGCAACACGGCCATGAAGGTCGAAGAAGATACGGAGAGCGTTCCGGGAAAACCAATATGCTCGTTACTCTTGCCGTAACAGACCGCGGGCAGGGCGTAGACCGATGTCTCCCGCGGGAGCAGCGCCAGCGCGCCCCCGAGAAGAATGCTGTTGATGAGCGTGTCGGTGGCCAGGGGCAGGTGCGGACCATGCTGTTCGATGGCGGCCGTGGGCAATACCAGTAGAGTAGTCTCGCGGGGGAGAGCGTCGACCTGCTTCCAGGTGAGATAGGCGAAGTTGCGGCTGTCGGGAATCCAGCTTTTCATGCGATGGAGGCTCCCGCCGGGGCCTTTTCGAAGGTGACCATCTTGCCCGGATTTAGCAGTCCCTTGGTGTCGTATTTGTATTTAGCGAGCAGTTGCACGTTGTCGCTGCGATAGCGGCCTCCACCCTCGACGTTGTTCACGTGGGGATTGGCGACGCCGACACCGATCTCACGGCAGTAGTCAATTATCTCGTTTAGCCGCTCCTCGGTGGTGAAGCGAACCACGGGAATAGATCCCGGAAAGACCACGCCCTGGGCGTTCTTTATGAATTCGAGATGAAGCAAAAATTCGTCGCCAAAACGCTGCTTGAGGCGGGCGAACTGGCTACGGGCAGCCACGGCATCGAAGGCGCATTGCAGATAGGTATAGGCAGGGTCGGCTTTCATGGCCCAGAGGGTGGTGTGGTTCCAGGTGTAGTCGGAGAGCAGGGGCAGCGTGCGGAGACCGTTGTAGGGCGCGGAGAAAGTCATCACCCCTCCGGCGTCACGGACGGCAGCTTCGAGGCGCGTACGCTGATCTTCCGCGATGAGGAAAAAAATCAGCGCCTTGTCCTTCGGAGCCAGTGTGCTCACCGGGCTGAAGAACGAAGAGATGGGCCACTCGAAGGTGGTGACGAGGCGCTTGGTCCAATCGTCCGAAGTGGCTACCCGCTCACTGAAATCAAATGCCTGGTCGAAGGTATCGAAGGCCGCGGCGCATTGTCCCCAGTCGACACTCGGAGCCAGCGCCAGCCAGATACGAGTGATGATGCCATTGGTGCCCCAGGCGTGGAGGATCTCGTGAACGGCTTCTCCTTCATGATGGACGAGGCGAGGCTCGTCTTCCATGGTGACTACGTCGATGGCGCGCACGGTGGCGAAGTCCCGCAGGCCGCCATGCGTCACCGAGCCGATGCCCCCGGAACCCCCGGCCAGAAAGCCTCCCACCGAAGCCTTCACTACCGTGGATGGATAGCAACGAAGTTCCCATCCCACTTTGCGCGCCTCTCCTTCCAACACGCCCAGGCGCACGCCCGGCTGGCACACGGCTACCCCCTCGGGGGTGATGGATTCGATCTGATCCATGCGCGAGAGATCGAGCAAGACTCCGCCGTGCAGCGGGACGGCCTGGCCATAGTTTCCCGTACCCGCGCCGCGCGGCGTGACCGGAATATCGTGGGCATAGCAGTAGCGAAGGACGTCCTGAATTTCGCGTACGTTCAGAGGGTGAACCACCACGTCGGCGACTTTGCCATCCAGCCGCTTGCGCAGCACGGGGGAGTACCAGTAGAAGTCGCGTGACAGGCGATTGACCACCTGGGGAACGGTCGAGACCCGCGCAGGATCGCCCAGGATGGTGGCCAGGGACACTTCAAGCGGCGTTGTCATGTGGCTGCTCCTTTCTCTCCTATTCCCTACGGGTGCTCCAGGTGGCGAAGGCCCCCTGCATCCGCGGGTGGGTAAAGAGGGTATAGCAGAGTTCCCGCAGGATGGGCCCGGTTACAACGCATTGCATGTCGCTGCGCCGGGCAAGCTCGGCGGCGGGAATCTGAATCTGGCGGCAATGCCGGTTGGCATCCTCGATGGTTGCGCCATAGACCACACGATCGAGTCCCGCCCAAAGAGCATTGGCCATGCACATGGGGCAAGGCTCGCAAGTGGAATAAAGTGTATAGCCCTGGAGGGAGTAGCTCCTGCGTTTTTTGCAGGCCAGGCGCACGGTGCGCAGCTCAGCGTGCGCGGAGGGGTCGTTTTCCAGGGCCACAGCGTTGCGGGCGCGCATGAGCGTCTTTCCAGTTTGGCTGTCGACGATCAGGGCGCCAAAGGGCACCGGCCGAGGGGTGTCGAAACTACGAGCGGTAAATTTGACCAGCGCTTTGAGGTGGGCTTCATCCACCGCGGCGGCGTCACGGGCAGAGGATTGTTCAACGCTCATGCGGCAGTTTAAATCATTTTCCGCAGATCGAGGGCATGCGGGCCGTGGTATACACAAACCGATATGTCTCTCTTGACCCCGCTTAAAACAGCCCTGGCTGCACGCGAGCCGGCTTTGCAGACGCAGGAAGCGATGGCACACGCCAACAGCAACTCTGGGCGGAATGTGTACCTGGCCATGGATCGGGAACGCATCCTGGCGGAAGCGGAGGCGGTTAGGGCCCGTTTTCCTGACCCGACGCAGCGGCCGCCACTGTTCGGCGTCCCCATCGGGGTTAAGGATTGCTTCGACGTCGCGGGCTACCCGACCACTTGCGGCTCCCATTTCTATGCCGAGAAAAACGGCATTGCGGCAGCTGACTCCGCCGTGGCCGCACGGCTACGACAAGCGGGCGCCGTGATCATGGGCAAGACCCATCTGCATCAGCTGGCCTACGGCATCACGGGGGAGAACAGCGAGTACGGTGATTGCGCGCAGCCTAAGAATCCCCAGGCGCTTACCGGAGGCTCATCCAGCGGAAGCTCTGCCAGCGTGCAGGAGGGATCGTCGGTGGCCGCCATCGGCACGGATACGGGAGGCTCCATTCGCGTGCCTGCAGCGCTGTGCGGGTTAGCCGGCTATCGCTCTACGCTCGGGCTGGGCGGCGCCCAGGCTTGGGAGGGCGGCTTTCACTTGGCTGTCTCTTTCGACACGCTGGGGTGGCTTTTCCGCGATCTGCGCGACGGACCGGCGCTGGCCGGCGCGCTGCTCGATGTGCCGGTGGTTGCGGCGCCGCAAGGGGTGACCATCGCGGCCGTTGGCGAGGGTTACCTGCACGACTGTGAACCGGCGGTATTGGAGATGTACCGCGGCTGGCAGACGGAGCTGCTCCAGAACGGCGCCCAGATCCGCGTCTTCGAGCCCGATTTTTGGAGTGATTCGCGGGAGATATTTGGCGGCATTCAGGCGCACGAGGCGGCCGCGGTACATCGCGGATACTTCGAACACTTTGAACCCACGATCCGGGATCGTCTAGCCTGGGGGGCATCGCTCTCCGCGGTCACTATCGAGGACTTGCGCAAGCGCCACGTGGTGTTTCGCGGGCTCATGGATCAGTTGCTGGCGCAGCATGACTTTCTGATGCTGCCGTGTGCGCCGATGAGCACATTGCGCGCCGGTGCGGACCACTCGGAAACGCGGCTTAAGATTTTGCGCTACACCACGCCCGTGAGTCTGGCCGGCATGCCCGCGGTCACGCTGGCGGCGAAAGGCGGCGGCGTGCAGTTGGTTGCGGCGCGGGGCGGCGACGCGCGGCTGCTCGCGTTCGCCGCCAGCCTGGGCGAGAAAATTGCTCTCCGGCAATGAGGGCTCGAATGCTACGCTGCAATGCATGAGGATGCCTTTACGATTTATCGCTTGCCTGGTGGGCGTGTGCCTCGTGCTTGGGGGCTGCGGGCGGCAGCGGGCTTCGAGCGGGCTCACTCCCGTGAAGCTGCAAACGGACTGGTATCCCCAACCGGAACACGGCGGTTTCTATGACGCCCAGATTCGCGGCTACTACAAAGACGAAGGCCTGGACGTAACGATTCTTCCAGGTGGCCCTTATGTGAATTCCAGTCAGGAAGTCTCGGTAAACGCGGTGCAGTTCGCCATGCTTTCTTCGGATTATGTACTGCAGTCAGTGGGCAACGATGTGCCGTTGGTAGCGGTGATGGCGACCATGCAACACGATCCGCAGGCGGTGATGGTGCATCTGGATTCGCCTGTACATAGCTTCAAGGATCTTGATGGTCACGCGGTGGCGATCCGGCTTGGCGCATCGACCTGGTTTGAGTACCTCGTGAAACGGTACCAGCTGAAGAATGTGCGGGAAGTTCCGGCAACCTACAGCATCGCTAACTTCCTTCAGGACCCTGGGTACATCCAACAGATCTTTGTCACCTCTGAGCCGTTCTTCGCGCGCCAGGCGGGCGTGCCGGTGCGCGCCTTGCTTATCAGCGAAACGGGATACAACCCTTACCGCGTGGTGGTGACTTCGCGTGGGTTCCTGCAGCAGCATCCGGAGACGGTGGCGAAGTTTGTGCGTGCTTCGGTGCGGGGTTGGCGGGATTATTTGAAGAATCCGGATGATATCAATGCGGCGATTGCCAAGCTTAACCCGGCGATGAGCGTGCCGCAGATGAGGTTCAGCTACGAGGCACTGAGGGATCAACACTTCATCGCGGGCGAGAACCCTAACGGGGGTGATTTAGGACGGTTCGATCCGGCGCGATGGACAAGCATGTACCAGCAGCTTCTGGAACTGAAGGTGATCTCGAAGCCGTTCGATCCGGCCATCGCTTACACTTTGCAGTTCATGCCTACAGGAAGCTAGGGGATTTTGTGGTCGATTTAGTGGAAGCGAACGTGGGGCACCCGTCCTGTTTTATTTGGTTCTTCTATGGCACAGACCCTGCGACCCGATTACTCTCTTGGGCGATGCGGGATTCCCCAGCCAGCCATCAGCAGGAGCAGGATGTAGATGACCTGCATCGCTAATCGAACGGGTACGCTGGGCATGTGCATGCCACCCACGGATTGATTGGCGGCGTAGACGTTGGCGGGAAAGATCGCGATCATCATTAGCGCCAGGCAGGCCGAGGCTGCGCGGGTGAACGCAGGCAGCAACAAACCTAAAGCTCCAGCGAGTTCGAGCGCTCCACTTAGTAAGACCAACTGCGGGCGATGGGAGAAAAATGGTGGAATGATCGCCGCGAACAATGCGGTGCGGGTAAAGTGAAGCAGCCCGGAGGCCAGCAAGGGCAGCGCTACCAGCACACGCAAGGCCCACTGCATCCAGCCAAATGAAGAGAGGCCTCGGCGTGCGCCAAGAAAACAGGTGGCTACGGTGATGATCAATATTGCGGTGGTAATGAGATAGACCATTCCGGTCCCCGTCTGCGATCATAGCGGGGCTGGGAGGGCGCGGGTAGAGAATGGCTCCTGAAGTTGCGCATCCCGGGCCGTCCCGCGTCCGACGGATGCGATTTTTTGCCGTCTCCTTCCTGTTTATTGCCGGCATCGTCAACTATCTCGACCGCACTTCCTTCTCCATTGCAAATACCAGCATACGAGCCGATCTCGGCCTCTCTGGCACCCGGATCGGCGCGCTACTCTCCGCTTTTTCGCTGGCTTACGGGATCGCCCAGCTGCCAATCGGCCTGATGCTCGATCGCCTTGGCTCGCGGGTAATTCTGGCCGCAGGCATGTTTGTCTGGTCGCTGGCGCAGATGGCCACAGGCATGGTCAGCAGCTTCGGAGGCTTCATGGCGACGCGCATCTCGCTGGGCGCAGGGGAGGCGCCGATGATGCCATGCGGCGTGAAGGTAATGAATGACTGGTTCAGTGTCCGCGATCGCGGGCTACCGACGGGATTGCTTACTGCTTCGAACACCCTCGGAGTTACCCTCGCTCCTCCCGTGCTGACGGTGATCATGCTTGCTTTTGGTTGGCGGGCCATGTTCGTGAGCGTAGGTATATTCAGCCTGCTGCTCTCGCTCGCCTGGTACCCGCTCTATCGCGATCGTGAGCGAGTCGCATTGACTGCTGCCGAGGCTGCATCTCTGGGCCTGGAGCCCGAGCAGCCGCGGATGGAAATGTCTTTGCGTGTATGGAAGCGGCTATTTCGCTTGCGCACCATCTGGGGCATGATGCTGGGTTTCGGCGGCATCAACTACACCACGTGGCTTTACCTGTCGTGGCTGCCCGGCTACCTGCAGGCGGAACGGCACCTGACCATCGCCAGGACGGGCTGGGTTGCGATCATTCCCTACCTCTTCGGAACGCTCGGCTCGGTGGTCAGCGGAGGAGCGTCGAACCGGTTGATCCGCCGCGGTATCGCACCGATCACCGCGTGCAAAATTCTTATCGTGGGGGGAATGTTTTGCTCAGCGCTCAGCACACTCGGGGTGGCGTACACAGCCACTGCGACGGGCGCCGTGATCTGCGTCAGCATCGCAATCTTCTTCATCTACTTTGGCGGCAACGCGGGATGGGGGCTGGCGCAAGCAATGTCCCCCGCGCACATGGTCGCCTCGGTTAGCGCCATTCAAAACTTCGGCAGTTTCGTTTGCGCCTCGCTAGCGCCGATCATTACCGGATGGCTACTCGATCACACCCACTCCTTCCATATTGCGTTAATGATCTGCTCCTTGGCCACGACGCTGGGCGCACTGTCGTATTGGTTCATCGTGAAGGACCCGATCGACGCAGGCATAGAGTAATCCGTTGGAAACAGGTACCTCAGGGGCTAAAGAGTCTATACCAGGGCTAAACAGGCTGCGGAAAAACTCATGTTTTGTATCAGGGCACGACTTTAGTCGGGCCGTAAAAAGCCACAGCATGAGGGCTTTAAGCCCCTGAGGTATTGCTTTCCTGTCCGGTGCA
>Ga0302326_10009930_pt1 | contig 20668 bp, 18 predicted proteins | sample Palsa_T0_3_FD_202264 | JGI IMG/M metagenome (GOLD analysis project Ga0302326, IMG submission 202264) | Peat permafrost microbial communities from Stordalen Mire near Abisko, Sweden - Palsa_T0_3 | ecosystem: Environmental > Terrestrial > Soil > Palsa > Peat permafrost | place: Sweden: Abisko...
GCATCCGCGAGCTGTCCCAGCTCATCGTGCGACATAACTGGCACCACCTGGTCGAGCTTGCCTTCTCCCAATTCCTTGGAAACCGCTGTCAGCGTGTGGATCGGGTCGAGAATCGATCCCTGGAGTCGCCAGGCAAAATAAAGCGCTCCCAGCACTCCCATACCGACAGCCATGATCATGTACCGCGTCGACTGCGCGCTCAGCGTCCGCGCCCGTCGGTCGGCCTCGACCATATTATCCTGGTTGATCCGGATGATGTCCTGCGCGGTGTGGTTGACACCGGCAAACGTTCGCCGCATTTCACCAAAATACATCTTGCGGCGGGCTTCGATGTCCGGCGTGTTCCAGAATCCTTCCGCCCGCTGTGTAAAGTGGTCGTGCAACTCCTTGAGCGTGTCCGCCAGTTCCTGCTCGTGCGGCAGGGTGACATTATGCATCTCGATATTCAAATTCTTCTCAAACACCGGTAAGTTTTCGGCGTACATCTTCCGACCGCTCTCCTCTTCGCCCACGAGTGAGAAGAAGAGGGCAGAGTCCATGCGTTCGGCGGTTTCTTTCATTTGCTGTCCGGCAAGCACACTTTGAAAATTCTCGCGGAGAATGACTTCGATGCTGTTGCCCAATTTGCTGAAGAGCGAGACGGCGTAGGCGCCCATCGCGATGAGCAGGACAAACAGTGGCGCAAGCCCAAGGAAGATGCGTTGCTTCATGCGCCCAAGCCTGCTTCCTCCGAGGTCGGGTGGCTAGCCTGCAAACTCCAAGGTTGTGCGACCGAAGTCGACCACGAGGGTTCCGCGGAATGTATTCGTCACCCGGCATGGAAGACCGTGCCATCCGCGCAGACGCCCAAAGACGGGAGACGTACCAAATTGGATTTTCATGCCCACACGTTAGCTCTGAGCGTGCCACGCTTCCGAGGATAGAACGCAAATATCTGTGGTACAGTATCTTATATAATTCAATATCAGCACACCTATGGCCCGAGGTCATGCACCCTGCATGATTCCGGATTCCAAAGGATTGCATTTTGCACGACCACCCCTTTTCGGCCCGATGGCCCACGCGTCGCGACTAAAGCCAGGTCGGGAAACCGCCAGCCATTGCACGTCCGGGTGCCTGGCCCCGGGGCATGGCACGCTGGACGCCGGGATTGGATGTCCGGCAGTACGCCGCTTACCCTTGCTTTTTCCGTTTCCGATAGAGCGTGGCCGGGTCGATCCCGAGAATTGCCGCCGCTTCCTCGAGGGTCCGTGTGTTCGCCACCACCCGGCGGATGTGTTCGGCCTCGATCGCTTCCAGGGTCACCTTGCCCCCCAGCCGAATCTCCGATCCCGGCTGGATGTGGTCGGAGAGATCCTCCGGTTCGATGAATTCGGCATTGCTCAGGATGACCGCACGCTCGATCACGTTGCGCAATTCCCGCACGTTTCCCGGCCACGCATATTGCCGCATGGCTTCCAGCGCGGCGGCGGAGAAACTGCGGACACCTTTCCCGGAGTGCCCGGCAATGAAGCGCAACTGCATGAGGGCCAGCCGTTCGATGTCATTGACCCGCTCCCGCAGCGGCGGCAAGCGCAGCGAAATGACATTCAGCCGGTAAAACAAATCTTCGCGAAACTTTCCCGCCGTCACGGCCTGTGCCAGATCGCGATTCGTGGCCGAGATCACCCGCACATTGGCACGCCGCGGTTTCGTCTCACCCACCCGCTCGTATTCGCGCTCTTGAAGCAATCGGAGCAGCTTCGCCTGGATCTCCACCGGCAATTCGCCGATCTCATCGAGAAAAAGTGTGCCGCTGTCCGCCGTCGCCACTTTGCCCACGGTATCCGCATGCGCCCCTGTAAACGCGCCTTTCACGTGGCCAAAGAGCTCGCTCTCGAGCAATTCCCGCGAAAGGCTCGGACAGCTTACAGTGACAAACGCTCCGGCCCGGCGAGGGCTGCGCTGGTGCATGGCCCGTGCGAGCACACTCTTTCCTGTGCCGCTCTCCCCCAGGAGTAATATCGTGGCTTCACTTTCCGCGGCCTTGAACGCCACGTCGAGCGCTTTTTGCATCCCCGGCGACTGCGAGGCCAGCTCAATCTCCGGCCCTTCCACCGCGAGGCGCGATTCGAGTTCGGCGACCCGCCGCTCGAGCTTCCTCGTCTTCTCGACGCGGGTGAGAACTTGTCGCACCTGTTCCGGCGTGCAAGGCTTCGGCAGATAATCAAAGGCGCCCCGCCGCATCGCCTCGACTGCCGTTTCCACGGATGCATAGGCGGTCACCATGACCACTGCGGCCTGCGGATTCACGCGCAAGATTTCCTCGAGCACGTCGAGCCCGCTTTCCTGGCTCAGCCGCAAGTCGAGCAGTACGACATCGAACGAACGCGCCCGCAATTCCGCGAGCCCCAGCGCGCTGTTCGAGACGCACGTCACTTCGTGCGCCATGGACTCGAGGGCGAGCGCCAAAGCCCGCCGGATATTCTTCTCGTCGTCGATAATTAGGATGCGCATTTGCCGGAAGCACACGGCAACCGCCGCCGGATTTCCACACTAAAATGCTGACACACCCAGTCGCCTCCGCCTAGCCTCACGCCCCCGATTCATGAGAAAAGTCATCGCCACCACCGACGCGCCTGCCGCTGTCGGCCCGTATTCGCAAGCCATCGCCGTTGACAATCTGCTTTTCGCCGCCGGCCAGATTCCACTCGATCCTTCCACCGGCGAGCTGGCCGGCGCGGATGTCACCGCGCAGACCGAACGCGTCTGCCAAAACATCGGCGCCGTTCTCAAGGCCAACGGCATGAATTTTGCCGATGTCGTCAAGACCACCGTCTTCCTGACCGATCTCGCCAGCTTTGCGGCGATGAACGCCGTCTACGCCCGCTACTTTGGCGAGCCCTTCCCGGCTCGCTCCACCATTCAAGTCGCCGGCTTGCCACGCGGGGCGCAGGTCGAAATCGAAATTATCGCGGCGCGATAATCCAAAGGACTCTGCTCGCACAAACAACCATGAAAAGCGCTGAACTCCTGGAACTTTTCCGCTCCACCAACGCTCTGCTCGACGGCCATTTTGTCCTTCGCAGCGGCCTCCGCTCGCGGCAGTACTTCCAGTGCGCCCTCCTCCTCCAGCACACCCAGATCGCCGCCCGCGTCTGCGGCGCCCTGGCGGACAAACTGCGCGACATTGCCGCCGAACGCGTCATTTCACCGGCGTTGGGCGGCATTATCGTCGGCCATGAAATCGCCCGGGCCCTCGGTAAACCCCACATTTTCGTCGAAAAGGAGGACGGCAAACTGGTCCTGCGGCGCGGCTTTGAGATCACGCCGGGCGCGCGTTTCATCGTCGCCGAAGACGTCGTCACCCGTGGCGGCCGCGTCCAGGAAACCATTGATATTGTCCGCGCCCATGGTGGTATCGTCGCCGCAGTCGCCGCTCTGGTGGACCGCAGCGGCGGCCTGCTGCCCGACTTCGGCTGCCCCTTCGTCTCGCTGACCCAGCTCAACGTCGAGACCTACGAAGCCAACAAACTTCCGCCCGATCTCGCGGCCATCCCCGTCACCAAGCCGGGCAGCAAGTAGAGAGTCGGCAGGCTAGCGGTCCGCCTGGCGTTCGCGCCGGCGAAGAAGCGCCCGGCTCATGACGCTGACACCCCCGAGAAAGCCAACGCCGTAGCTCGCCCAATAAAGCGCGATGAGCGTCGGTGAGGTGGTGTTGATGACGTGCGGATGCGCGATGGTAAAATACTCGATGCAGATCCGGGCCGTGATCTGATCATGCACCTCTCCGTCCAGAACTGCCGCCCCGACGCAGAGGAGGATGATGCGGGAAGTATCGCTCAGACGCATTGAGTTCTCGAACAGCCATTAGTTCGCCTTCACAACGACGAGATCAAGATCAAGTGTAGGAGTAAGATCAAGAAAACGGCGGGAGCAAATTCTGAGGCCGTTGGCGCTTCTCGCAGCAGGAATTAGAAGAATTTATGCCTCTCCAACATTCACCCAGACGTGGCTTGCGCCGAACCCTCTCCGGCCTTATCTCTTACGCCCCTGAAAAATCGCCCACATGATCAACTGGATCTTGAAGAAAATCATCGGCTCGAAAAACACGCGCCTCGTGAAGAGTTTGCGGCCGGTCGTCGCGCAAATCAATGAGTTGGAAGTCCAGTTTCAAAGGCTGAGCGACGAGGACTTGAAGGCCAAAACGGCCGCCTGGAAGGAGCGCCTGGGGAAGATCGAGGAGGCAAACGAGCAGCAGCAGGTCCTCAACGAAATCCTGCCCGAGGCCTTCGCGGTGGTCAAGAATGCCGCCCGCCGCCTTACCGAGCGCCAGGCCACCTTCAACGTCTGCGATCAGCCCTACACGTGGAACATGATCCACTTTGATGTCCAGCTCATCGGCGGCGTCTGTCTGCACCGGGGCATGATCGCGGAAATGGCCACGGGCGAAGGCAAGACGCTGGTCGCCACGCTCCCGCTGTACCTCAACGCGCTCACCGGAAAAGGCGCGCACCTGGTCACCACGAACGATTACCTCGCGCGTCGCGACGGTGAAACCATGGGCCAGCTCTACAACTTTCTCGGGCTCACCACCGGCATCATTCAGCACGACCAGTATCCGACCGAACGCCGCGCGCAGTACTACTGCGACGTCACCTACGGGATGAACTCGGAATTTGGCTTCGATTACCTGCGCGACAACGGCATGGCCACGAACAAGGAGCAGCAGGTGCAGCGCGGATACCACTTCGCCATCGTCGATGAAGTCGACTCGATCCTCATCGACGAAGCGCGCACGCCGCTCATCATCAGCGGCCCCGCCACGGTTTCCACGCACCAGTACGACAAGTTCAAGCCGCTGGTCGAGCAACTCGTAAAAAAGCAGACGATGCTTTGCAACCGCCTGGTCTCAGAGGCCGAAGAGCTTTTTGCGCAGGGCAAAAACGACGAAGCCGGCCGGCTCATGGTGAAAGTCAAACTCGGACACCCGCGCAACAAGGGTCTGCTGCGCATGATGGAGGACCCGGAACGCCGCAAGATCATCGACAAGACCGAGCTGTCGTTCTATGGCGACACGCGCAAGGAGGAGTTTTTCGCCCTCAAGGAAGAGCTGTTCTTCATCATGGACGAGCGCGCCCACGAGGCCGACTTGAGTGAACAGGGCCGCCAATACCTGAACCCGGACGACCCCGATGCCTTCGTCCTTCCGGACTTGATCATGCAATTCGCCGAGATCGACAACACGCCCGGCCTCACCGATGCGCAAAAGCTCGAGGAAAAGCAAAAGCGCCAGGCCTACTGCGACCATCAGTCCGAACGCATCCACAATATCTCGCAGCTTCTGCGCGCCTATTGCTTGTTTGAGAAGGACGTGCAGTACGTCGTCGAAGATGGAAAAATCGTCATCGTCGACGAATTCACGGGCCGCAAAATGACCGGGCGCCGGTGGAGCGATGGCCTGCACGGCGCGGTGGAAGCCAAGGAAGGCGTGCAAATCGAGCGCGAGACGCAAACCCTCGCCACGATCACCATCCAGAATTACTTCCGGCTTTATTTCAAACTTGCGGGCATGACCGGCACGGCGGAAACCGAAGCGAACGAGTTTCACGATGTCTACAAGCTTGACGTCGCGGTCATCCCGACCAACAAGCCTTGCATCCGCAAGGACCAGAACGATTTCATCTACAAGACCCGGCGGGAGAAGTTCAGCGCGGTGGTCAAGGAGATCGTCACGGCTCACGCCCGCCAGCAGCCCGTGCTCGTAGGCACGGTCAGTGTCGAAGCCAGCGAAGTGCTCAGCCGCTTCCTCAAGCGCGAGAAAGTCCCCCACGCGGTGCTCAATGCCCGGTACCATATGCAGGAAGCCGAGATCATCTCGCGCGCCGGGCAGCCGGGAACGGTCACGATCTCAACGAACATGGCCGGGCGCGGCACGGACATCAAACTTGGCCAGGGTGTGAAATTCAAGGTCTCCTCGGGACCGCACCCCGATCCCGAGAAAAGGAAGAATGGCATTCTGGAATTTACGCTCACCGAGCCCGACACCGGCGAAATCCGGCGCTTCGACTCCGATAGCCCGCATGCCGCCGCCATGAAGCTCACTCCCAGTACGACAGAGGCCGGCGGCCTTTTTGTCATCGGCACAGAGCGTCACGAGTCACGCCGGATCGACCGCCAGCTCCGCGGACGTTGCGCCCGCCAGGGCGACCCGGGACTCTCCCGTTTCTACGTCAGCTTTGAGGACGATCTTATGCGCAACTTCGGCGCGGCCGACCGCATGACCAAGATGATGGAACGCTTCGGCCTCGAGGAAGGCCAGGAACTCGAACACCCGTGGCTCAACAAGTCCGTCGAGACCGCGCAGAAGCGCGTCGAGCAGCGCAATTACTTGATTCGCAAGCGTTCGCTCGATTTCGACGACGTCATGAACAAACAGCGCGAAGTGGTCTACAGCTTCCGCAATGACGCCATCTATGCCGACGATCCGCGCCCGCTGCTTTATGACGTCGTCGACGAAGCCATCCCGGCCAAGGTCACGCAATTTCTGCCCGAGGACGGCGAGGACCACAACCCCGATGGCCTGCTGCACTGGGTCAATACCACGTTCCCGATCGGCCTCAATGCCGAGACCGCGGGGTTGGCCAATAAGACGCCGGCGGAGATCAGCCAATTCCTCCTCGAGCGGATCAAAAAAACCTACGAATTGAAGTGTTCGCACGAGCCTTCTGAAGCGGTGCGCTATCTCGAACGAAACATCATCCTCAACGCGATCGACCGGCTCTGGCAGGAGCACCTCTACGCCACCGACGCGTTGCGCGAGGCGGTGTATCTTCGCGCCTATGGGCAGAAAGATCCACTCGTGGAATACAAGGCGGAGGCCTACGACATGTTCAGCGAGTTGATGGCGAACATTCAGACCGAGATTGCCAGCAATCTCTTCCGCTCGACTTCCAACCTGGATGCCTTCGGCACTTTCCTGCAAAACCTGCCGCAGTTTCTGATCAGCTCCGATGAAACCGGCGCGCAGCAAACCCAAAGCCCCGGCGCGGGACGTCCGGCGGGGACTCGACTTAATCCATCCACACCCGCGACCCGGGCGATGGAGCCGGAATCCGACCCGATCTTTAAACGGGACGGGAATGGCCAGCAGGGGCCTTCCATCGATGAGGCGCTGGCCAGCAAACCCCAGCCCAAGCGGGAGGGGCTCAAAGTCGGGCGGAATGAGCCGTGCCCCTGTGGCAGCGGCAAAAAGTACAAGAACTGCTGCGGCCGCACCGCCTGAATCGGCGCTTCCGCGCCTCCATCAACTCCGTTCCATTTATCACCGCTTCCTGCTCAGTACTGATACGGCTCAGGCAGCTTGAAGGCGTCCTTGATGAGATGAAACTCCGGGGTGTCTGCCTCCATGACGATCTCGACAATGTCGAAGCGGAAATGAATCGGTGGATGCCCCAGCAAATCCAGCCACGCCAGCGCCCCGCGCGCGATGAGCTTTTGCTTCTCCCGCGTTACGGCTTCCCCGGGGGCGCCGAACGCGAGGCTGCGCCGTGACTTGACCTCGACGAAGACCAGGGTATCGCACGTCTTGTCGCGGCAGACGAGGTCCACTTCTCCCCCATGCGGCGCCCGGAAATTGCGGTACAGCACCCGATAGCCATTCCGCCGCAGGTATCGCCCGGCCAGGCGCTCCCCTTCCCGGCCAAATTCATGGTCCGGATTTTCGCCACCTTCAGGGGAACGGGAATTCCGTTTGCTGAACCGGGATAAAAGACCGGCGATGAATCGGACAGGGGCCATGCGCGCGCAGTTTAGCAAGGTGCAGAGCCGTGCCATAGCCTTTATGCTGCGCAAATCCGTAGCCGGGGTGACGCGCGTCCATTTCCACCATGATGCGGTCCCGCGTGACTTTGGCAATCACGCTCGCCGCCGCAATGCTGAAACTCAGCGCGTCGCCGCCCACGAGCGCCGTCTGCGCAATGGGAAAAGGGTGGACAGGCAGACCGTCGATCAGCACGTGATCCGGCAGCGCGGCCAGCGCGGCAACCGCGCGCCGCATGGCTTCGTGCGTGGCGCGCAAAATATTGAGCCGTTCGATTTCCTCGACCTCGACGACCGCCAGCGCCCAGTGGACTTCCGCATTTGCCGTCAGTTCCGCGTAGATGCTCTCGCGCCGCAATTCCGTGAGCTGCTTGGAATCATTGAGCAACGCGTGTCGGAAGCGCTCCGGCAGAATTACCGCCGCAGCCACCACCGGCCCGGCCAGGGGTCCCCGACCCGCTTCGTCGATTCCGGCAATGATCGCGAAGCCCCGCGTGCGCAGCCGGCGCTCGTGCTTCAAGCCGCAGCGCATCTGCGGAGGTGCAAGCTTACGCCGCGGGCGTGGCGGCCGCTTTTTCGCGGACGGCCATGGCCGCTTTGCCGGTGCGGTTGCGCAGGTAGTTCAACTTGGCCCGGCGCGCGGTGCCCGGAGTTTCGACTTCCACCTTGGCGATGCGCGGCGAATGAACTGGGAAAACGCGCTCCACACCTTCGCCGTAGCTGATGCGGCGCACGGTAAAGGTCTCGTTAATGTCCCGGCCCTTGCGCCCAATCACGATTCCAGAAAAGATCTGCACGCGCTCCTTGTCGCCTTCCTTGACGATGGTGTGAACGCGCACGCTGTCACCCACTTCGAAGCGCGCGCTTTTCTTCTTGAGTTGCTCCTGGTTGATTTTGTCGATGATGTTGGGCATGGCAGTGGCTCCGGTCTGGTGCTAAAAAAGGGACGGGAGTAATAGCTTGATTCCCGCGTAGCGCAACCCAATTTTCACGCCTTTTCAGACTCCCTGTCAACGCGGCCCCTCATTTTCAACTTCATGATCTTTTTGTTCTTCCCCCGATCCGATACCGCCGACATCGATTGTCCCTGTTGAACCCCTGCTTCGCTCCATGGACGACATCATCGATCTTCACAGCGACACCTACTTCATGGGCGAGGCCCTCCGGCAGGCGCGCCGCGCCTGGGAGCAGGACGAAGTGCCCGTGGGCGCGGTCATCGTTCATCAAGGGCGCATCATTGCCCGGGCGTGCAATCAAATTGAAATCCTCAAGGACGCCACCGCCCATGCCGAGATGCTCGCCATTACGCAGGCCGAAAGCGTGCTCGGCGATTGGCGGCTCGCGGAATGCGAGTTGTACGTCACCAAAGAACCCTGTCCCATGTGCGCCGGGGCGCTGGTCCATGTCCGCATGAAGCGCGTCATCTTCGGCTGCCCCTCCCCAAAGGACGGCGCTGGCGGCAGCCTTCTCCAGCTCCTTCAGCACCCGCAACTCAATCATCACTGCGAGATCACCAATGGCGTGCGTCACGACGAATGCGCGGCCATGCTCCAGGCTTTCTTCCGCGAACGCCGCGATTGAGTTAGAGGGCGTCTAAAAAGTAGGGACGGGTCGATCCCTGCTTTTGAGGCGCCCTCATAGATCAAAGCCAGCGATCCCCAACCGATGCCATATCCCGGCAATCGGTGCATGGTCGGTTGGGGATCTCGCTGACCTGAGTGGGGACTTATTTGAGGTGTCCGGAAACCAACTTGGTCATCTCGAACATGCTCACGCTTTTCTTGCCGTTGAAGACCGGCTTCAGCGCGTCGTCGGCGTTGATTTGGGTCCTCTTCTTCGCGTCCTGAAGCTTGTTCTTCTTGATGTAGTCCCAAAGCTTTTTGGTCAGATCGGTGCGCGGCAGCGGCTTTGCACCGACGACTTTGGCGAGGGCCTCATCCGGTTGAACGGGCTTGAGGAAGGCGGCGTTAGTTTTGCGAGCGGGAGACTTTTTTTTGGTAGGCATTTCGCGATCATATGTGATTTTCCGGCCGGAGCGCAATGCATATTCCATTCAGTTATACAATTGACGGAAAGCCCCATTTGCATCAGAAATAGGCGGTATATGTCCACAACCCCATCGATCGACCAACTCAAACGAGCCGTCTCCATTTCCGAGGAAATTGAAAAGTTGCAGTCGCAACTGGCTTCGCTCCTTGGCGCCGGCCCGAAGGTCTCGGCGTCCGCAAGCGCGGCTCCGGCTGGCCCGAAAGCGCGGAGGAAGAAGCGAGGTTTGTCTGCGGAAGGTCGAGCCCGCATCGCCGCCGCCCAAAAGGCACGGTGGGCGAAAGTAAAAGGTGCCGCAGCGACTCCGGCTCCCAAGGCCCCCAAGCCAGGCCGCAAGCGCAAGGTCAAGCGGGTGCTCAGCCCTGAAGCCCGTGCCCGCATCGTTGCCGCCGTCAAGCGCCGCTGGGCCCGCGCGCGGAAAGCGGCTAGGTAAACAATTCCGCTCGGCGAGCGAGTCATTCGCCTGGTCGCACCGGGCGCTATGACCGTCTTTCCCTGCCCCGATTTTCAGCCGTGCCAAGGCATGATCCTATCTGCACGAAGAACGGCGCCGTCCTGGAAACGATGACCGCATCCTTGCCGCCGGTCGGCCCCAATGTTTCAGCCGACCGGTCAAGATCGGTCGTCCATTACAGTTGGATCGCCTGCCGGGCACGGCGCAAAACAGCTGATCGGACATTTTTCAAGGCCATGTCTCTTCTCGCGCTAACGGCATTGCTGACCGGCTGTGCGACCGAAAAGCCAAAACCCTGGGAGCACACCAAGCCCAAATGGTATGAGCCCGACCTGGATCCGGACGATCGCGCCTTCTATCACGACTTTTTCTTTGGCCGGTAGGTAACGTACTGCCAGTCCTCGACGCAGGGCCGGAGAAGTCACCCCGCCCACTGGCGCCAGCAACGATGACCGCACCCAAATTCGAGATCCTCGGTATCGGCGAAGTCCTGTGGGATTTGTTGCCCGCCGGAAAACAGCTCGGAGGCGCTCCCGCCAATTTCGTCTGCCATGCCCAGGCGCTCTCCGCGTCGGCCCGGTTGATCTCACGCGTTGGCCATGATCCAGCCGGGCAGGAAATCATTTCCCGTCTGGCCGGTTTCGGCTTGCCCACCGAAACCATTGCCGTGGATGCCGTCGCTCCAACCGGCACCGTCTCCGTGGAGGTTTCGGCGGATGGACAACCGCGATTCACCATCCACGAAAACGTGGCATGGGACCGCATCGAAGCCGGCGCCAATGCGCTCGCCGCCGTGAGGCGCGCCGACGCGATCTGCTTTGGCACGCTCGCCCAGCGGACCAGATTCGCGCGAGAGTCCATCGGCGCATTGCTCGCCGCCGCACGGCCGGAGGCATGGCGCATTTTCGATATCAATCTGCGGCCACCCTTCGTCGAGGAGGACGTTATCTTCCGGTCGCTCACCGCCGCGAATGTGCTCAAGCTCAACGAGCAGGAATTGCCCGTGCTGGCCGCTCTCTTCAATCTCCGCGGCGAACCCGTCCACCAAATTACTGCCCTCGCGGATCGTTTTTCCCTTCGCCTGGTCGCGCTCACCCGCGGAGGTCATGGCAGTCTGCTCTTCGCCGGGGGCGCAATCGAGGAGCACCCCGGCTTGCCAGCCGTGGTCCGCGATACCGTGGGCGCAGGCGACGCCTTCACCGCCGCGGTGACCATCGGCCTTTTGCGGGGCTGGCCGTTGGAGAAGATCAGTCGTCACGCCAATGCCATTGCGGCCTTCGTCTGCTCCCAGCCGGGCGCGACGCCTCCCTTGCCCGACAGCCTGCGAGAACCGTTCATGGGCGCGGTCGAATCCGCGAGCGCTTCGCCATAGTATCCACCAACCCGCCGGTCGGCGCATTCGCCATCGCGATCATAAATCGCGGCATGAATCTGACCCATGTCGAGAGTTACACCCCAGAAGGTGGTCCCTGGCCCGTCATCCTCGCCGTCGTCCTTGCTCGACCGGCTCCGCCACGGTCGGTCGGGGCTGGATGGGACGGATTGAGCGGAACGCATCCCGCGCCAAACGGGGCCAGTGAACGGCCAGGAAAAGCCCACCGGGATTTCCGAGCGGGCTCTGTCGCGCCGTTCTGAGCACCGCTCTGACCTTAGCCGCGGCGGCGAACCATGCCGAGAACCATGCCGCCGGCGCTCAGGATTAGGAGCACAGATGTCGGCTCCGGCGTCGGAGCGAATGCCACACCGCGAAGCGAGGTTTGCCCCGTGGCATCGGTGTAGAGGGTCGAGAATTCCTCGCCGCTGGCCTGCGAGATTGTCGTGTCGCTCAGCGTGTCCGTAATTTCATAGAGATAGCTTTCTGCAAGCTCATTTAGACCGTAGCTGGTCGCGAATAATTCGACGTTTCCGCCAACCACTTCCCCAGTTAGGCCGAAAAGGCCCGTCACACCATTTGCAGTCGGCGTATTTGAGTTGGCATTCGCGTTGTTCACCAAGTTCAACCCACTGACCAGATCATAGGCCAAACTCCACGTGCCGCTGCCGTCCGGCTCGCTATTAATCCATTTTTGGAGCCCGCCTTCCCCCAATGCGGCCGCGTTTGCGCTGCCATTCTTGGGTTGGCCGCTGTCGGTCACATACATCACGCTGGGGCTGGCAAAGAAAAACTGCTCCGGGCTGAGGTAAACGAATTTTCCGGAACGGCTGTTGTTCACGCCGTTTTCGTTCGCAGCAGTAACGTTGATTGAACTGAAGTTGCCGCCCAGCGTATTACCGCCGGCCCCGCTCGAAGAGTTCAAATTGGTCAACCGCGTCGCTGTGAGCCCCGTCGTAGAAGTCGGCAAACCACCACCCGGCGCGGTGAGCGACCGGATATCGGTACTGTCGTTGGGCGATCCCGAGGGGGAGTAATCGCGCGAGACCATGAGTGTATTGACTCCGTTGACATCGACGATTTCCACCGCACGCGTTTCCGTTCCCGTCAGCGCGTTGGCCGTCGCGCTACCCGTGGGAGTCGTCGTATTGTTATTGATTGCGGTCGCCGTGGTGGCCCCATCCGTGGCGTAGAACACGCCCCCCGTTCCGTCACCGGTTACCCCCTGTCCGGAAACATAAAATGACGTCCCGTCCACGGTCGCGACGCTGCGCGGGTTATTCATGTTAAACACACCGGTCAAGGCGGTGCTGGTGTCGACGCTTCCATTGGCACCGATCAAGGCCACCACCCGAGGCACGGTAATGGAACTTTGACCGGTCAGGCTTGTCGTTTGCCCAAGTGCGGCGGTCCCGTAGGGCGAACTTGCGCCCAACCCACCGTCAGTGTTGAAAGTACTGGCGTTCACACCGTATCCCATGATGGTCAGGTACTGGCCATTGACCGATTGTTGCAGGATGCCTTCCGAGGCGGACCCGAACTCGCCGGAAATCGCCGCATTTGCACCGTTAGCGGTCTGCGGCAGGACCAGCGGCGCCCCCTCCATCGTGGCAACAGTGCCACCCACGCTCAGTTGGAATTGTTGCAACGAGATTGGCGAGGCGGTGTCGAGCGCTGACGCCGTGATCGTCGGCGAAACCTGGTCGGACACATAGCTCAGAACGAGATCGCCGGCATTAAATGAGCTAAATGTCTGAGCCATCGCCGACTGCGCGATGAGGGAAAGCGCACATGTGAAAACCACTGCGGTCTTGATCGATAGTATGTTTTTCATTTTTGTTGGCGCTCTGGTTGAAGGGAAATAGTTGATGCCGCGATCGGCGTCACCGGCACGCCTTTGTTTGTAAGCCGCGGCCGATTTGGAACTTACGAGCCGATCAGCGTGGCCTCAGGATAGATTTGAAACGCGAGGCACAATCTTACCGCTGCCGCCGCCGAGGTATAATTTGACATTCCACTCTCGTAGGTGAGCGGTGTTACATTCAAATGACGATCGCGTCAAAGTCTTGTGACAAGCAGTAGTTTTGCGAGGAAATTGGCCTCTTGGTAGCTGGTAACTGGCACGCCGCATCATCGATCTCGCCCTGATGCCATTCGCGCGATTTAACCTAATCGCAACAGAGCCTTCACCCAGCTGACACAAATGTCATGCAAACCATCTCGCTGTCATTCTGAGGAGCGCCCGTCGCCCACCGTGTCCAGCAATCCCATAGCTCCGTTCACTGCCTAGGAAAGATGTTTATGCCCATCGCCACAATTATTGCGCCGTCCATCGTCCGCCATCGATCCCAGCAGTTCGTTCGCGACGGGCGCCTCGCCTGCGCCCTCGCCGCCTTCGTGGCATGCGCCGTTCCTCAGGCCAAAGCCGGCACAGCCGACACCTTCAAGACGGGCACAAACATGGTTACGAGTGGAAATTATAATTCTGGCAACCTCCCTGGCAATACGACCGATGTGAGCCTGACGACATCGTCGACGGCACTGACGATTAGCGCCGCTTCATTGACCATGGAATCGCTGACCCAAGCGAGCACCAGTGCTACTTACATTATCACCATCAGTGGAACCAACGGGTCGCTAACGCTGGGCAATAGTAGTACTTTCACCAATTCCAACGACAGCACCGCGAACGATTTGATTGCTGTGACGGGATCAAAAAACCTGACGATCACCGGCAACGGCAGCACAGCCGGATTGGTCCTGGCCTCCAGTGGCAACCTCGACGTTACGGGAAGTAATTCTCTCACCATCGACAGCAACATCTCTGAGGCCAACAGCGGCACGACATTGACGATGGATGGCGGGAGCACCAAGTCGGTTACTCTTGCTGGCACAAACACGTTTTCGGGCGGCCTGGTGGTTGCCGGCGTCGAAGTTGACGTATCCAGCGATTCCAACCTGGGGGCAACGGGCGGCAGCGTCACGATCAACGGCAGCCGCCTGGAATTCACGGCCAGCACGACAATTGGTTCCACACGCAGCATCCTGCTCGGCGCCAACCCGACTGGCAGCAACACCGGCAGCAACTTGGATATCAACGGCGGGACTACGACGGTAATTTACAACGGTGTCTTGCAAAACTTAAATGGCACCACCGTTGGCGACATCGTGAGGCAGGGCGGAGGCACGCTTGAATTGGGTGGCGCGAGCACGTACTCGGGCAACACCTTTCTAAATAATGGGACCACCCAACTTACCAGTGGTAACAATCGTCTGCCCACTACTACCGTGGTGAGCCTCGGCCAGTCTGCCAGCAACAACCTCGGCACGCTGGACCTTAACGGCAACAATCAGACCATTGCCGGTTTGGCCTCCATCGCCGGCTCCAATACCGGGAGCTCGACCAATATCATCGAGTCCACCAGTGGCACCTCAACCCTCACGATCAACGCCAGTGGCAGCAACACCTACACTTACAGCGCCGGCACGGCTGCCAACTCAGGCATTATCAGTGGTTCGATTTCGCTGGTCATGAGCGGCACCGGAACTCAAATTCTGGGTGGGGCCAATTCTTACACCGGGACGACGGCTATCAATGGCGGCACCCTTCTCGTGAATGGGACGAATAGTGGCAGTGGCAGCTTTAGCATCAACTCCGGTACGCTGGGTGGGAGCGGCACGATCCATGGCGCCGTCAGCGGAACGACCGGGGGAACAATTTCTCCTGGCAGCAGCGGTGCCGCCAAGCTGACACTGCAATCGGGCCTCAATCTTAGTGGCGGCGGTACCTACGACTGGCACCTCGTTAACCTCAAGGACAGCTCTACTGGGACGGCCGGCACGGATTTCGACCAAATCAGTTTAACCGGAGGAAACCTCGCCCTGGGTAGCTCCTCGCAACTGACGCTCGATTTTTCACTGCTCGCGGCCGGCAGCGGTCCGAACTCCAGCAACTCATTCTGGGATAGCAACCATAGCTGGACAGTCATCAGCGGGACTTCAACGACCAACACCGGGAGCACCAATTTTTCCCAGATCACCGACCCGGCGTTCACAGACGGCACCTTCTCGACCAGCACGGATGCGAGTGGGGATGCGGTCTTGAACTTTACGACCGCCGTTCCCGAACCGGGCTCCGCCGGGTTGGCCTTGGGCGGCCTCGGCGTATGCGCCGGAATGGTCCGGCGGCGTTCGCGCAACTCCCGCGGCTAGTCGCGACGGGGGCGATTGTCCGAACGTTCAGCCGCTATCGGCTCGTGAAATCGCGATTCGACATTGCCGCCGTTTGTTCCAGCCCCGCGAAATTCACGCCATTTAAACGGTATCTCCACCCGACTGAAACAACGATGCCGTAGATTAACGCCCACTTATTACGGCAGCGCCCTCCCCCAAGTCCAAGTGTTGCGTTCAAGCTCCTATGAAATCGACCGGGCCTACGACCAAAGATCGTTTCACTTCCTCACGGCTGATGCTCAGCTATCTAGCGATAGCCATCGGTGCTCCTGTCATGGCTATTTTTCTGGCAATCATGGCCAGCCCGCAAACCCAGGCAGGGTCATCCAATGCTCTTGCCGGCGTCAACGCTTCCAATGGCGAAAAGCTGGCCGTCTTCAGCTTGCTCTCTCCAGCCGCGATCATCCGAGCGACGATCAGCAACCGCGCCAGGCCGGACCCTGCACCGGACGGAATATGCGGAGTGACAACCGTTTATGCGACACTCCCCGCACCTGCAGTGGAAACTTTCCTGGCCCCGCCATCGGTGGTGAACTTCTTTACCGGCACTGGCTGCGCCGCATTGGGCCGGGATTGGAACAGGGCGGGCAGTGCCGGCCTCATCCACGATTCGGACTTGTTTGCCTTTGACCCGGCTTCCAACCCGGCAACCGATGTCACTCTCGGCACGGTTCGCCTGACCAATCCCGCCCATACCTGGATCTCCCTTGGCGAAGTGGTCACCGGGCCATGCCAGGCAGCGGACCGCAACACGACCGCCATGCGCGAGAGCCCTCCAAACAGCGGGATGGAATGCACCAAGGGGACCATTCTGGTTCACGGCTCGCTCAATGGAAGCGTCAGGCCGCCAGTGGATGAGCCCTGGCAGCGATGGCTTCAGTAAGGAATTCACCGAACTGCAACAAGACCTTCATCCGATTGACACAATTCCACGGCAAATCCTGAACCGGTAATGTCGAGTTCCCCACTCCATCCCGCCGGCTTTCAGCACCCCATGAATCGATCTCCAAAAGAATCCGGCGACGCCGCGACCCGGTGGAAATCACTCCGTCGACTTCGAGCCAAAGCGTGGATCGCTGTCTGGATGGCACTGTCGTGGGGCGTCTGTCCCTTGGCTTCAGGGTCGGCCGCCATCGCGGACGCGCCCATGCCCAGCCTTGCTGGCCCTCGCCACTCCCCCACCGAAGCTTCCAGCATCGCTGCGCCGGCAGAATCGGGTCGGGACACGACGCGCACAGCTCGGGACGACGACCCGCCGGTCGCCGAGGAATCCCCTTCCGCTGAAAGCGCGCGCACCAGTTCCAGCGATCACCTGACGCACATTTTCCGCCCCATCCCGGAACCGAAGGCCTGGCTGATCGCTTTCTGCGGTCTTGCCACCTTGGTCGCCTTGCAGCGCTTCCGCCGCAGGCGAGGCAGGACGCCCTAGGAGACTGTGATATCGCGCTTTCCGTTGGTGATTGGTCATTGGGGCTTCCTTCGTCCTTTGTCCTTCGCGATTCGTCATTCACCCTCTTCCCCCACCGTCGCGTGATCTTTCGGATGCCGTATCACGCCACATCCCCCGCGTCATCCGTCGGCGATTCCAGATCCAGTCCAAAGTGCCGGCGCGCGCAAGACGCGCAAATCCCGTGGGAGTTGCCGGAGAGCCCGGCGTCACGCCTGGCTTGTTCGATGGGCTGGTCGCACCACGCACAGAGGACGCGAAAAACCGGGCGGCTGCTGTCGCGAGAGTATGACGGAGTTTGCCTGGCGTTCATTTTTTCGAGAAGCCTGCGGGGTTGTTCGCAAGCTCTGCCATGAATCAACACCTCCTCTGTAAAGTCCGTATGAACGCCGGGCCGGAGAATTGTTAAGGAAGAGTAAATCTTAGGCAGCCTCCGGAGCCGGCAGGGCGATGGAGACCATGCGACAACGGGAAAGTGAGACGATCAGACAATCAGACGGGCATTGCGATGGTCGTGCGCTTACAAGATCAGCATGCAGTCGCCGTAACTGTAGAAGCGGTAGCGCTCGCCAATCGCTTCCGCGTAGGCGCGGAGGATAAATTCCCGTCCGGCGAAAGCGCTGACGAGCATGAGCAGCGTGCTCTTCGGTAGGTGAAAATTCGTGAGCAGAGCGTCGACTGCCCGGGCGCGGTACGGCGGGTGAATGAAAATGTCGGTGGTCCCCTCGCCGGCGGTCAACGGCAGGCCCTGCGATTCGAGGACGCGCGCGGTGGTCGTGCCGATCGCCACGATGCGCCGCGCCGCATTGATCGCCCGGGCGCTCTCCTGGCTGATCCGAAAGCGTTCGGCATGCATGCGATGGTCCAGGATGTTTTCCACCTGCACCGGCCGGAACGTGCCGACGCCAACGTGCAAGGTGATGAAAGCATGCGGGATCGCCGCGAGGATTTCCGGCGTGAAGTGCAATCCAGCGGTCGGCGCGGCGACCGCCCCGCGCTCGCGCGCGAAGACGGTTTGGTACCGTTCCGTATCCGCCGGCTCGACCGCCCGCGCGAAATACGGCGGGAGCGGCAGTTCGCCTGCGGTGTCGAGATCCACCGGCCCCTCAAAGGCAATCACGCGTTCCCCGTCCGGCAGGACACCCTCGACCACGCCTCGATTGCCCCGCACGAGTAGCACCGCGCCCACCCGCATCCGCCGTCCCGGCTTCACCAGGCACTTCCAGGCGTTTTCGCGAACGGTTTCGAGGAAGAGCAGCTCGACCTTTCCGCCATCGGCAAACACGCGCGCCGGAATCACGCGGGTGTCATTGAGCACCACCAGATCGCCGTCACGCAGAAACCCGGGAAAGTCGCGAAACCACCGGTGTTCGATGCGCTCCCCGTCGCGATGCAGCACCATCATGCGCGAGTCCTCGCGCCGCGGCAGCGGGTGACGCGCGATCAGGTCGTTGGGCAGTGGGTAGTCGTAGTCGCTGGTGCGCACGGGGTCGCAGTACCTGGTTCTTGGTGCTTAGTGCTTGGAAGCCATCGGTGATTGGTTCCTGGTGCGATATTCGAGCGGCGCACGCGGCGCGCACCGGAACACTAAAAACTGAGCACCAAGGACTAATAAGTCTACTTCGGCGCGCGCCGGCTGTCCGCGCCAAAGACCCGCATGAGGTCGCACCGCTGCGCGGCATGCATCACCAGGCCGGCGACGCGACGCTTCAAGCGGCGGGCGCGAAGGGCAAACGAACCGAGCAAGACCATATATAATCCCCACCAGAACAGATCGGTGTTGGGCGTGAACGCGAACCGGTAAAGCAGAATCGCGAGGATCAGCGCGTTGATTAGATACGTCGTCGCCACGGCGTGGTAGTGCAAATGCACGCGCGTCAGGCACTTTGGACCGCCGTGATATTCCGTCACGGTGCGCACGCTGACGCTCCAGAACTGGTTGCCGTAAATCTGGATATCCCAGGCCTTCCATCCGGTGTCGGCGGAATAATTCCAGCCTTCATCCTCGAGCAGGCGGAAGATCTCCGTGAGCAACCGTTCGCGACCCTGGCCGGTCTCGTTCCAGAAATCGAGCTTCGCAATGCCGCCCTTGAGCGAACCGGCGGTGAGTCCGACCTCCGGCCGGGCGATAACGCGTGCGGGCGTAACTTTGTACTTCAGCCAGGTGAAGTAACGCGACCAGCCCCGGCCGAGCGGCTGCATGAAGGCCAGGAATGCCACCAGCAGGCGGGCGGGAATCGTATCGAACTTTGCCTCGATGCGCGCATGGATCATGTAACTGAGCGCCACCAGGAACGTGCCGAGGAACATGAGCAACGGCACCATCCGCAGCTTTTCCAGCGGCCAGCCGAGCACTGCGATGAAGCCCGTGAGCACGACCCACTCGATGCTGCCCAGATAGGCGGCCAGTTCACTATGCGGCGTGGGATAGATCGACTGGAAGAGGCCCTGGCCGAAGACCCCGTGATAAATGATGGGTTTGTTGAAAAGCCAGGTGAAACGCGGCGCCCCATAGATCTGTCCCTTCCACTTGGCCGTACCGGTTGGGCCGAAAAAGATGAGGTGTTTAAACCGTAGCATCGATTCCGCTTCGCCATAGCCTTCCTGCTGCCGCCGAAAGGCCTGGAGCGTAAAGCGCCGGTAGTGCCAGACGATAGCGCTCGGCGAAAAGGCGATGACCCCGCCGTTGGTCTGCAACCGCCAGCAGAAATCCACGTCGTCGCCAGCCTTGCGATACTCGGTGTCGAAGCCGCCGACGCTGAAAAACGCCGCGCGGTGAAACGCCATGTTGCACCCGGGAATGTGCTCGGCCACCACATCGGAGAGCAGGACGTGGCTCGGGCCGCCGGGCGCCGCGGACACCGCCGCCTGGATCCAATTCACCGCGGGCGGCGAGATATTGGGCCCGCCAACGCCGACGTACTCGCCGCTGGTCAGGGTGCCGATCATATAATAAAGCCAGTCGGGGTCGGCCATGCAGTCACTGTCGGTATAAGCGAAGACATCCCCGGTGGCGGCATGCGCCCCGGCATTGCGGGCATAGCTCAAGCCCATATTCGGCTGTACGATCCAGATGAAATCCGGCACGGTCCCACCACCGCCATAAGCCTCGACACGCGCCTCCGGATGCTGCCCGGTCACCTTTGACACTGTCGCTTCATCGTTCGCCGCTCCGCTGCACCGCGCCTGCCGCCGCTCGAGCCAGGCACGAACGATAGCCTGGGAATCGTCCTTGGAACCATCGTCCACGAGCACGATCTCAAAATCCGGATAGGTCACTGCATCGAGCGACTCGAGGCAGTCCCTAAGCGTCTTG